>Ga0307514_10000922_pt1 | contig 44940 bp, 34 predicted proteins | sample 16_EM_MG_FD_203088 | JGI IMG/M metagenome (GOLD analysis project Ga0307514, IMG submission 203088) | Populus trichocarpa ectomycorrhiza microbial communities from riparian zone in the Pacific Northwest, United States - 16_EM | ecosystem: Host-associated > Plants > Roots > Unclassified | place...
GAAGTTAAGTCATCCCTATCTATCTCTCCATGCAATGATCATGAGTTAACACCGAGTACAGCATACACCGAGCACTGCATACACCGAGCACTGCATCATCCCAAGATTGACTGTCTCCCGCTCCCAGCCAGTCTCTCATCTCTCGGCGGACCTGATTGTACTCAACTCTCTACATTCCCACGATTACCAGTTAACCAATGAATAGAGTTTCAGCTGCCGTCGCACCTCCCTCCCGATCTACCGCCTCCAGATCGACCACCTCCAAGTACTCCTCCAATCTCGATCGATCATGGCCTCCAAGTGCATCTCCAAACTCGCTCGATCACGGCCTCCAAGTGAATCTCTGAGTTACACGATCGCGGCCTCCAAATGTATCTCCAAACTCGCACGATCGCGGCCTCCAAGTGCATCTCCAAACTCGCTCGATTACGGCCTCCAAGTGCATCTCTCAGTTCACTCGATCACGGCCTCCCAGTGCATCTCCAGACTCGCTCGATCACGGCCTCCAAGTGCATCTCCAAATCCCCTCAATCACAGCCTCCAAGTGTATCTCTAAACTCGCACGATTACGGCCTCTAAACTCGCTCGATCTCGGCCTCCAAGTGCATCTCTGAGTTACACGATCTCCAAACTCGCTCAATCCCGACCTCCAAGTGCATCTCTGAGTTCAACTTGATCTCGGCCTACAAGTGGATCTCTGAGTTACTCGATATCGGCCTCCAAATGCATCTCCAAACCCGCTCCATCACGGCCTCCAAGTGCATCTCTGAGTTCAACTCGATCACGGCCTCCAAGTGCATCTCCAAACCTGCTCGATCTCGGCCTCCAAGTGTATCTATGAGTTCAACTCGATCTCGGCCTGCAAGTGCGTCTCCAAACTCGCTTGATCGCGGCCTCCAAGTACATCTCCCAGTTCACATGATCACGGCCTCCAAGTGCATCCCTAAGTTCTCTCAATCAAGCATCTCCAAGTGCCCCTGCTATTACGCTCCAGTACCGTCTGCAGCCAGATTGGCCGTATGTATATATATAGAGTGACTTAGATAGATAATACATGCCATATTATGATGTAGCGAATCTTGTGACTGTAACAAAGATGAATCTGATACACGAAATGCCTTGTGGTGATGGAACTCTATGAACCATTGCTGTGAGAATACGGCACTAAGTCTCTCGCAGAGCTGCGCAGAGGTCTCAAGCTGCTCTTGAAGTCTCTGCAGACCTGTGCAGAGGTCTCATCTACTCCAAAATTTGGCTATCCTATAAGTCAAATCTCGTAGCATCCTGAATGCACCTCCAGAACTGCAGGTGCTTTCAGGAGCACCTGAGAATGCTCTTCCAGAGTCTGAGAGAACTTTGCTTCGCTCCGGGTGGGCCTGGGAGCATCTGGAATTACTTGGGAGTACCGGTGACGTCTTCCGGAGTGTCTGGGAGGTTTGCGTGTGGCTTCCGGACCGATTTACATTTTGCTGATGATGTTGTTAGTATATTGACTGGACAGCGTATTGTTCTAATATGATACGAAAATAAGCTGTGCAGTATCCACCGATTCTAATAATCCAATCCCAATTACGTGAACGACTGTAGTATCAGTTTTGAATGACATATTCCTATCAGGTCAGCTATAGTTCCATTCAACATGGTGTTAGTATCTTTACTGGACAGCAAATGTTTATAATATGATATGAAAATTAGCTTTGCAGTATCCACCGATACTAGTATTCAAATACTAATAAGTGAATTACAGTAGTATCGGTTTTGAACCACATATTCGTATCTGGTCAGGCGTAGTTACATTCAGCATGTTGTTAGTATCTTCCCTAGGCAATATATGTTTATAATATGATACAAAAATTAGCTGTGCATTATCCACTGATACTAGTATCCAAATCAGCATCATGAATGACTGTAGTATCGGTTTTGAACCACATATTCATACCTGGTTAGGTATAGTTATATTCAACATGTTGTTACTATCTGTACTGGATAGCATAATGTTATAATAAGATACAAAAATTAGCTGTGCATTATCCACCGGTACTAGTATTCAAATCCGAATAGGTGAATCACTGTACAATCTGTTTTGAACCACATATTCATATCTGGTCAGGCATAGTTACATTCAACATGTTGTTGGTATCTTCAGTGGACAGCATATTTGTATAATATGATATGACAATTAGCTGTCCATTATCCACAGATATTAGTATACAACGCTGAATTAAATCAATAACTGTAGTATCAGTTTTGAACCACATATTCGTATCTGGTCTGGCATAGTCACATTCAACCTGGTGTTAGTATCATCAATGGACAGCACATTTTTATAATATGATACAAAAATTAGCTGTGCAGTATCCACCGATACTAGCGTTCAAATCTGAATTAAGTGAAAGACTATAGTATCAGTTTTGAACCATGTATTCCTAACTGGTCAGGTATAGTTAGATTCAACATGTTGTTAGTATCTTCACTGGACAGCATAGTTTTACAATATGATACGAAAATTAGCTCTGTATTATCCACCGATCCTAGTATACAAATCCGAATCAAGTAAACGACTCTAGTATCTGTGTTGAACCACACATTCTTATCTGTTCAGGCATTGTCACATTCAACATGTTGTTAGTATTTTCACTGGACAGCATACTTGTATAATATGATAAGAACATTAGCTGTGCATTATCCACCGATACTAGTATACGAATCCGAATCAAGTGAACGACTGTAGTATAAGTTTAGAACCACATATTCGTATCCGGTCTAGTATAGTTACATTCAACATGCTGTTAGTATCTTTACCGGACAGCATATTTTTATAATATAATACGAAAATTAGCTGTGCAGTATCCAATGATACTAGTATTCAAATCTGAATTAACTGAATGACTGTAGTATCAGTCTTGAACTACATATTTTTATCTGGTCAGCAATAGTTATATTCAGCATGTTGTTAGTATCTGTACTGGACAGCGAATGTTTATAATATGATACGAAAATTAGCTCTGCATTATCCACCAATACTAGTATTCAAATACCAATATGTCAAAGAATGTAGTATCAGTTTTGAATCACATATTCGTATCTGGTCAGGCACAGTTACATTCCACATTTTGTTACTATCTTCACTGGACAACATATTTGTACAATATGATATGAAAATTAGCTGTGCATTATCCACCAATACTAGTATTCAAATCTGAATTAAGTGAACGACTGTAGTATCAGTTTTCAACCACATATTCGTATCTGGTATGGCATAGTTACATGCAACATCTTGTTAGTTTCTTTGCTGGACAGCGTATTTTTCTAATATGATGCGAAAATAAGCTATGCAGTATCCACCGATACTAGTATTCCAATTCAAATTAAGTGAACAACTGTAGTATCAGTTTTGAACGACCTATTCCCATCAGGTCAGGTACAGTTCCATCCAACATGTTGTTAGTAGCTTTACTGGACAGCATATGTTCATAATATGAAATGAAAATTAGCTGTGCATTATCCACCAATACTAGTATTCAAATACTAATAAGTGAATGACAGTAGTATCAGTTTTGAACCACATATTCGTATCTGGTCAGGCATAGTTACATTCAGCACGTTGTTAGTATCTTCACTTGACAGCCTATGTGTAAAATATGCTACGAAAATTCGCTGTGCATTATTGACCAATACTAGTATTCCCCTCAAAATTCAGTGAACGACTATTGAATCAGTTTTGAACAACATATTTGTATCTGGGCAGGTATAGTTACATTCAACATGTTGTTAGTATCGTTACTGGACAACATATTCATACAATATGATACGAAAATTAGCTGAATTCATGTCCTGTTTGTATAAGGAATTATGATTTATGTTTCTTTAAACGATAGTGGCTGGGTATGTAAGGATTGTGTGTTATTGGTTCATATATACTGAATGCCCTCGAAGGAGTGTATATCAGGGTTTGATATCCTGTCTACCTTGTGGGAAAAACAAATTGAATAAAGTGTGAACAATACACAGTATGAATTATGTATTGAGAATGCAATGAACCGTACACAGATATACCACGAACCTTTGAATTATAACGGTAAAGAAGATATGGGATGCTTTACAGCTGGCAACACATAGTGTGGGTGGGTTAGTACCCAGTCTGATCCCCTGTCATGTTTTTATGTAGTTGCTTTGCCATTCCTCACCATGCTCAACAATTAATAAACAAGTCATACATTTCTCAATCTGAAAGATAAGTGGTAACTTCTCTTTATGCTTCTCTCTCAACACTTTTTTTTAGTATTTCTCTCCAATAGAAGACTCTTGATAGTTAGTACCACCTAGTGAGGAGAGCTATTAATGCTGGCAAAATATCATTTGGGTGGGGTACAATACCATCTTATCATCTCATACATTTCTTAGTATTTCCTGTTATATTACACAGCAGAGTCAATAACTACTTCACAAATATTGTGATTCTAAGTATACAGATTTGTTTCTCACTGAATATCATGCTTAGGATGGAAGCCTCCTGGGTAGTTTTGCACTGTAATACGAGATTGTTGATAAATTGTATCCAGTGTTCAGCGAGCTACCACAACTGGTGTGAAATAATCTGGATTGAATACTGCTCCATCTCATTAGCCGGTGCATTGTTTGATATTTTCAATCATATTCCTCTGAGAAATGACTAAGTACTCAACAAAACAATCTACTCGCAGTTTGCAACTTATAAATAGCTTCTCTTCCTACTGGATGCTTAGGACATGAATTTAGTATTTCTCTCTGAGGTTAAATTCTGGATAAGTACCACCAGGACGTGACATGCAGCATTAGAGCTGGCAAGAATAGTGATAGGTAGGATAACACTCAATGGCATCGCCATGTACAGTTTTTAGTATGTTTCTTCAGATTGCAATGGAAAATCAAAAACTGACTCAATCCTTCAGGCTATCGTCAGTTTAAAATTGGTTACTAGCTTCACGTTAAACTTACTGCAATCGCCTTGGATTCAGTATTTTGCACCTGCTTAGAATTGTCGATAAATAGCACAAATGGGTAGCACCAAGTATTGTGGCTGGCAAGATATTTTGTGTGTTGCGTACTACCCGTTGTCATCAACTAGCGAAATATTTAGTATTTGCATCGACCTTGTTCTCGAATATTAACCGCTATACTACAAAGAATCCCTCTTTCCGACTGATGATTATTTTTCAGCTTCTCCTCCTAATGTTAAATGAAACCAGGTGTTTAGTATTTCTCTTCAAAACAAGTTTTAAGATAAATTGTGGCAGCAGGTACGAGGAATTATTGATGCAGGCAAGCCATATCATAGCTGGGGTACTACTACAGTATCTCATTACATGTTGCATTAATTAGAATATACATTTATTGTTTGTTCCAAAATCAAACACTATACAACAAATAATGGCTCTTTCAGGCTGAAAATTCATTTTCAACTTGTCTTTATACTTCTAACTAACACAATGGATTTAGTATTCCTCTTCAACACAGAATTTCAGATAACCGGCAGCAGCAGGGACGGGGAACAATTCTGGCAGGAAAGATGTATCCTGGGTGGGGTTCTAGTCTGCTATCTCATCACCTGGTGCATTAAATTGTATATTTATTTATTGTTCACCCCAAAATCAAACACTATGCCACCAATAATCTCTCTTTCAAGCTTAAAATGCATTTTCAGTTTCTCCTAATACTTGTAACTAAAACCATGTATTTAGTATTTCTCTTCAACTTAGGATTTTAGATAAACAGCAGCAGCAGGGAAGGAGATCAATTGAGGCTGTTTAGATATATCATGGGTGGTATACTCCACCATCTTGTTACTGGCTGAATTGATTGCAATTTTCACGTAATATTCTCTCCAGAATTGAGCACTATGGAACACATACTGCCTCTTTCACCCTGAAGATTTCTATTCTGTTTCTGTTGATACTTATAGCTACAACCTTGCATTTAGTATTTTTCTCTAATGAGAGATTATTAACTGATAGTATCAGGTGGTAATTGGAACTTTTATACCTGCCAAGTAATATTTTGGGTGGGGTAAAACTCCATCTCAGCTCCTGGCGCATTTTTAGGCATTTTCCTTCCTGATTCTCTGCAAAGTAATCAACTACTTTCCACACAATGTGATTTTCAGTCTGAATATTTGTGAGTAGCTTCTTTTAATACTTATCTTTCATGCCTTTTATTTAGTTTTACTCTCCAATGCAGGGTTGTAAATAATAAGTACTGACTGATAAGGTGAAGTTTTTAAGCTGGCATGAAATATTTGTGGTGGGGTACCACTCCCAGCTCATCACCTGTCGCAATTTTTGCTGAATTTTTACACTTTCCACAGCGCAATCAATAACTACTCCACAACTAATGCTATTCTGAGTCTGAAATTTTGTTAGCAGCTTCTCTTGATACTTATCTCCAATGCCTTTTAATTATTTCTTCTCTCTATTTTACTATTGTAGATATATTATGCTGTATGTTAATGTGTATGTTGCAGGCTGGCGAGAATTTTTTTGGTGTGGGTGGTGCAACCAGAATTAATCCCAAAGGGGAAGGAGTAGTTCACACCACGGAACTGAATGCTATGGTAGCAGGTCAGATCCCTGTACTGAATGCTATGGCAGCAGGTCAGGATCCCTGTATGTAAATGCTATGGCAGGTCAGACCCCTGTTGGCACCCCCTGCAACTGAATGCTATGGTAGTGTAACGTGAATGCAACCCATAGCATTCAGTTGCAGGTTGCATGACCTGCACTACTGCATAGACCTAGTATCTCAATTGGATGTATAATATACCTTATTACACTCCCGATTGATCTCAAAACATTTTTAATGTCGATACCTGCAATGTTTCAAAATTCCCATACTACTTAATACATCCTACTCTCATAGTTTGTTGAGTCCCATTTACAATTGTTACTCAATAAATACATTCCATTAAAAGGCAGGTTCTCAAAATTTGACTACTTTACAATGTGGATTAATCGCCAACGTGCCAATAAGAATATCATGTGATCCATTCAATCCTGTATTCACTGTCAACTCTATTTATTAGGTTTTCTATTATTCACTAATTATGTATTTGAATATATATATGCTGTGCCATTAATCCATAGTGGTAGGTATGTGAACTAAACATCTACTATAACTCATTACAATCCGTAGTAATTTCGAATCACTGTTTGTATCATACATGGTTAACATAACCTGAGATACACTGCAATATTCAGAGCCTTCCCACCAGTTATAATATAATACTAAAAGTATCGTGACAGTATCCACTCATTCAAGGGTTTATGTTTGGATTAAATGAACCTTTTGAGTATTGGTTCTGGATGACAGATTAGTATCTGGCTAGATGGAGTAATATGTATTAACTTAATAAATGTTGCTCCATGTTTCCAGATATGAATACATAGTTGAGTCCTGATACTACAGTCGTTCATTTAATTTCAATGTGAATAATAGTATCATTGGATCATGCAAAGTGAAATTTATTATGATATTTACTCTGAATGCTGTCCAGTACGATACTAACAACTTGGAAAATGTTACTTCAGCTATCCAGATACGAATATGTCATTGAGAACTTCTACAACAGCCGTTCATTTGATTTGAATGTGAATACTAGTATCATTGGAAAACGCAACAATACTTTGAATATCTGATTGTATAAATATCCTGTCCAGCAAAGATACTAAGAACGTGGTAAATGTTACTCCATCTATCAAGATATGAATATATCTTTCAGAAGTCATTGTATAGTCATTTGATTAATTTTGAATGGGAATACTAGAAACAGTGGATAATGCAAATAGAATTTTTGTATCATATTTTATATATATGCTGTCCAGTGAAGATGTTAACAACTTGGGAAATGTTTTGTCACCTATTCTTATAGGAATATATTCTTGAGAACTGTTACTATACTCGTTCGTCGAATTTGAATGTGAATACTGATATTGGTGGAAAATGGAAGTATGATTTTTTTATCATATTGTGTTGATATGCAATCCAGTAAAGGTACTGACAACTGAGTGAATGTTACTTCACCTGTCCAGATACGACTATGTTGTTGATTGATTTTGAATGTAAATACTAGTATCCGTGGCAAATGCAATGATAATTGTGGTATCAAATTGTTTCAATATTCAGTCCTGGTTTGATACTAACAACTGAGTAAATGTTACTACAGCTATCCAGGTACAAATATATCCTTCAGAAGTATTACCACAGTCGTTTTTTTAATTTGAATGTGAATACTAGAATCAGTAGTTAATGCAAAGGAAATTTTGATATCATATTTTATATATATGCAGTCCTGTGAAGATAGTAACAGCAATGTGAATGTTACTTCATCGATGGGGAGACGAATATGTTATTGAGAACTGATACTACAGTCGTTCATTTGATTTGAATGTGAATACTAGTATTACTGGATAATGCAAAGAGAATTTCAGTGACATATTTAATGAATATTCTGTCCAGTAAGATACTAACAACTCGGTAAATGTCGCTTCAGCAATCCAAAAATGAATATCTTTTTGAGAACTGATACTACGGTGGTTCGTTTCATTGGAATGTGAATACTAGTATCGCTGGAAAATGCAAACATGATTGTACTACCATATCGTATTAATATGCTGCACAGTAATGCAACTATCAACCTGACAAATGTTAATCCATCTATCCAGATACAAATGTATCATTGAGAACTGATACTACAGATGTTTATTTAATTTGAATGTGAAGTGTAGTATTAGTGGCTCATGCAAAGAGAATCTTTGTATCATATATATATATATGCAGTCCAGGAAGACACTACCCATTGGGTCAATGTTATTCGCCGATCCAGTTATGAATATATTATGAGGAATTGATACTACTGTCTTTCTCGTAATTCAAATGTGAAAACTAGTATCGCTGGAACATGCGATGAACATGTTTGTACCATATTGTATGAATATGTCCTCCAGTACAGATTCAACAACTTGCTAGATACTTATCGAGATCCGAATATGTCGTTGTGAACTGATACTGCAGTTGTTTATTTAATTTGAATGTGAATACTAATGTCAGTGAATCATGCAAAGATACTTTTAGTATCATATTTTATATATATGCTGCCCAGTAAGCATACTCACTAGTGGTTAAATGTTACTCCACCTATCGAGATACAATTATATCATTCATCACTGATACTTCAGTTGTTCACTCAATTTGAAAGTGAATACTATCTTCAGTGAATTATATACATATCATTTTCGCAGTGTATTGTATAAATAAGCAGTGCGGTAAAGATTCAAACTACTTAGCAACTAATTGTCCACTTATCCAGATACGAAAATGTCGTTCAGAACCAATACAACAATCATCCATTCAATCTGATTGTGAATACTCGTATCAGTGGATGAGGTAAGGGTCATTCTAGTATAAAACTATGCATAGTAGTATATATTGTTCAGAGGTGATACCACAGTCATTCTTTCCATTTGAATGATAATACTAGTATTGGTGGATAATGCAAAGAGAATTTTAGCACGATATTTTTTAACTATGCTATCCAGTAAAGATACTAACCCCTTGGAAATGTTACTGCACCAATCTAGATAGGAATATATTGTTCAGAACTGATACCACAGTAGTTCATATTATTTGAATGTGAAAACTAGTATTGGTGAATAATGCTAACGGAATTTTGGTATCGTATTTTATTTATATGCTGTCCAGTAACGATACTAACAACTTGCTAAATGTGACGTCGACTCTCCAGATAGGAATATGTCGTTGAGAACCTATTCTTCAGTCTTTCATCTCATTTCAATATGAATTCTAATATCAATGGCAAATGCCAGGATAATTTTACCATCAAACTGTGTGAATAGGCTGTCCAGTGAAAATACTAACTACTTGATAAATGTTACTTCGCCTATCCAGGTATGACTATGTTGTTGAGAACTGATACTACAGTCATGGATTCAATCTGAATGTGAATACTAGTATCTGTGGAAAATGCAAAGATAGTTTTTGTATCATACTGTATCAATGTACTGTCCAATAAAGATACTAACAAATTCATAAATGTTACTCCACCTATCCAGATATGGATATGTAGTCTCTGTAGTTGAGACCTGATACCGCAGTTGTTTATTCAATTTGAATGTGAATACTAGTATCTGTGCATCATGGAAAGTGAATTTTACTATCATATATTATATATATGCTGTCTAGTACAATACTAACAACTTGGTGAATGTTACATCAGCAATCCAGATAAGAATATGTCATTGAAAGCCTAAACCACATTGGTTCATTTAATATAAATGTCAATATTCGTATAACTGGACCCTGCAACAATAATTTCAATATCACATGATACGTATATGCTGTCCAGCGAAGATACTAACGACTTGGTAAATGATACTGTACCCATCAAGATACAAATATATTGTTCAGAAGTGATACTACAGTCATTTATTCATGTTGAATGGTAATCCTAGAATCACTGTGTAATGTCAACAAAATTTCGGTATCTAATTTGGTATATATCCTGTCTAGCAAAGGAACTATCACCTTGGTAAATATTACGTCACCAATCCACATACGAATATATCCTCGGAAACTACCACTACACTACTTCGTTGAACTTGATTCTGAATACTTGTTTCAGTGGACAGTGTACGGATGATTTTTGTATAATATTGTGGTATCATCCTTTCAAGTGGAAGTACATACAACTGGGTAAATATTACTTCACCTGTCTAGATACTAGTATGCTGTTGAGTTGTGATACCACAGTCGTTATGGTAATTGCAATATGAATACAAGTATTGCATGGGAAATGCGAAGATATTTTCAATATCGAATTGTATAATTATGCTATCTATTGATGATTCTAACAACTAGGTAAATGTTACTTGAACTATCCAGCTAGTATTATATCGTACAGAAGTGATCCTACAATTGTTTCTTTAATTTGAATGTGATTACTAGTATCTTTAAAAAATGAAAAGATATTTCTGGTATCAAATTGTATCAATATGCCATCCCGTAATGATACTAACAACTTGTGAAAGGCTACTATAGATATCCAGATACGAATATATCATTCAGAAGGGTTAATAATACAGTCATTATTTCAATTTGTATGTGAATTCTAGTATCAGTGGATAATGTAAGTAGAATTTTAGTATCATATTTTATATATATACTGCCAAGTAAAGTTAGTAAGAACTTGGTGAATATTACTGCAGCTGTTCAGATACAAATATGTTGTTGAGAACTGATACTGCAGTTGCTCATAGAATTGGAACGTCAATACTAGGCTCACCAGACAACGGAACGATGATTTTACTGTCATATTGTATTAATACGGAGTCCAGCTAAGATGATAACAACTTGGTAAATGTTACTCCACCTTTCCAGACTAGAATGTCTTGTTGAGAACTGACAGTACAGTCGTTCATTCAATTTGAATGTGAATACTAGTATCAGCTGATAATGCAGAGCGAATTTGTGTATCATGTTGTATAGATATGCTTTCCAGTAAGATACTAACAGTTTGATATATGTTACTTAACCTATCCAGATAAAAATATGTCTTTGAGAACTAATACTACTGTGGTTCAATTTATATGATTGTGAATACCAATATCACTGGAAAATCCAAAAAAAAATTCTATATCATATGGTATTAACATGCTGTCCAATAGAGATACTAACAACTGGGTAAATGTTATTCAACCTATCCAGACACGAATATATTGTTCAGAAGTGATACTACAGTTGTTCATTTAATTTCAATATTCATACTAGCAATAGTGGATAATGGAAAGATACTTTTGGTATCATAGTTTACAAACATGCTGTCCACTAAAAATACTAACAACTTGGTGAATGTTACTCCAGCTATCCAGATAGAAATGAATCATGGAGAGCTAATACTACAGTCATTCATTCAATTTGAACATGAATACTAGTATCAGTGGCCAATGCAAAGTCAATTTTTGTATCATATTGTTTAAATATACTGTCCAGTAAAAATACTAACTTGTTGGTAAATCTTATTCCACCTATCCAAGTACAATTAGGTTATTGAGAACTGATACTTCAGTTGTTAATTTAATTTGACTGTGAATACAATTATCAGTTGATAAAAATGATTTAAACCTTCTCATAATGAGTATCTGGAATGCACGGTATTGTCATTCGACTCTAATGCAGGAATGGAGCTAACTAATAGAACTGTTGTGGCTAGCAAGCAACCAAGCACGTAAGATACCTTACCGTCTCATTCCCAGTTCCACTTTTTTGTATTTTCTTGCATTCTCCTTCTCAAAATTAACAACCACTCAATATATAATGGTATCGTTAGTCGGAGATTTTGTTAGTCACTTGACTTCAGGCATATTCTCATAGTCCTGAACTTAGTATTTCTGCCCGATGTGGAATTATAAACACAGAGTACCAGGCTGTGAGTGGAACCATCCAGGCTGGCAAGCTATATTTTTGGGTGGGTTACCACATTGTCATATTAACTGTCACATTTTTTCTATTTTCTTTCATCTTCCTCTGCCAAATATGCCATGACTCAAGAAGTAATGCTATTCTCAGTATGAAACTTCATTAGCAGCTTCTTTTAATACTTATCTACCATGCCTTTTATTTAATTTCACTCTCTATTGTGGGATTGTTGATAAATAGTACAAGATCAAAACAAACCACTTTGGGATGCCAAGACATATTCTCGGTGTGGTACCACACCTTCTCTTCACCTGTCGCATTTTTTACTGTATTTATCCCTGTTCACCAGTATTCTTCACAACTACTCCACAAATAATGCAATTAGGAGTCTGAAATTTGGTTATTGGCTTCTTTTCATACTTATCTTCAAGCCCTTTGAATTATTTTTTCTCTCTATTGTGACATTGTGGGGATATACTAATGTATGATGAAGGGTCTCATCAAGGCTGGCGAGAATTTTTATTGTGGGTGGAGATATAATATTAACCCCAGATAGGCACGGGTAGTTCACACCCCTGAACTGCATCCTATGGCAGCAGGTCAGATCCCTGTACTGCATCCTATGGTAGCAGGTCAGGACCCTTGTATGTGCATCCTATGGCAGGTCAAACCCCGGTTTCCGCCCCCTGCAACTGCATCCTATCGCGCATAACGTGCATCCCACCCATAGGATGCAGTTGCAGGTCAGCTGACCTGCACTACTCCATAGACCTAGAGAAATTCTCATCGTCCGGTCGGAGAATGATTCAATTTTTTGGGAGAAATTTTCAAATCCCGGCGAGAAATTTCACAGACTCCCAACTTCTAGTCGGAGGATGTAGTTCTAGTGTCAAAAGTTCCAACTTTCCAGTCAGAAGTGTAGCCTTAACTTCAACCCATTGACTGAAAATCCGACTATAATTACCTTATTCAAAAGGCCAAATTCTGTTGAGACTACATCGACGCTCATTTTCAGAATGGGGAAGTAACCGTTTCACTTGCTCTTTTGACGGTAAAGGCTGCCAATATGTACGTTACACATAACAGATAGCATATCCCGTTCCAATCACCATAGTTACATTACCAAATATCATTGCCGATTTGTTAATGCGGAGTTGCAGGTGGTAGGGACATCGACACTAACTATATTGCGAGTAAAGAGTGCCAAACGTCGACTATCCAGACAGGTCGTAGCCCAACTCTTGGATTATACAGCATGCAATGCCCAAAATTGTTGACCCTGTCTTGATGCTCTGGTGATGCTCATTTTAATGTATAGCGAAATCAACTCTAACCATATTTTCCCTAAAGATGGCTACTACTTCGATTATTGGTAAATGTCATATTAGAACAGCCCCTGGATTACACAAGTTGCAACACCCAAAGTCATTAGCACTCTGTTGACACTCTGTTGATGCTTTGTTGATACTGAGTTGATGCTCAGTTGATGCTGAGTTGACACTCAGTGGATGCTGATTGTCAGGTGTAGCGATACGGTCATTAACCATATTGCCTATAAAGGCGGCCAATACTTCGATTCTGGATAACATCCGTATTACAGCCCTTAGATGACACAAGATGCAACAAACAAAATCGTTGACCCTCTGTTGACGCTCATTTTCAGACTGGGGCTGTGACCATGTCACCTTCTCTTTTGCCCACAAAGGCAGCCAATACGGTGATTATGCGTAAATGCCGGAGCACAGCCCTTGAATCATTTAAGATGCAACACCCAAGATTGTTGATGCTCTGTTGATGCTCTGTTGATGCTCTGTTGATGCTCTACTGATGCTCTGTTGACGCTCTGGTGACTGTGTGTTGACACTCTGTTGACTATCATTGTCAGGTAAAGCAACGTCAATATGAACGATGTTGCCTATAAAGGCGGCCAACACTTCGATTATGGATAAATGCCGTAGTGCAGCCCTTGGATGATACAAGATACAACACACAAAGTCGTTGACCCTCTGTTGACGCTCATTTTCAGACTGGGGCTGTGACCATGTCACCTTCTCTTTTGCCTACAAAGCCAGCCAATATGTTGATTATGCGTAAATGCCGTAACACAACCCTTGAATCATATATGATGCAACACCCAAGATTGTTGATGCTCTGTTGATGCTCTATTGATGCTCTGTTGATGCTCTGGTGACTGTCTGTTGGCGCACTGTTGACGATCATTGTCAGGTGAAGCAACGTCAATATTAACGATAGTACCTATACACGCAGACACTACTTCGATTATGGATAAATGCCGTAGTGCAGCGCTTGGAGGATACAGGATGCAACACACAAAATCGTTGACGCTCTGTTGACGCTCATTTTCTGACTGGCGCTGTGACCATGTTGCCTTCTCTTTTACCCTTAAATGCTGCCAATGCGTTGATTATGGGTAAATGCTGTAGCACAGCCCTTGCATTATACATGATGCAATACCCAAGATTGATGATGCTCTGTTGACACTCTGTCAAAGTTCTATTGATGCTCTGTTGACGCTCTGTTGACGCTCATTTTCCGGCGAACCGACATCGACATCAACCATATTGCCTATATAGCCGGCCAATACTTCAATTATGAATAACAGCCATACTACAGCAGTTGGATGACACATGATGCAACACCCAACATCGTTGACGCTCTGTTGACGCTCTGTTGAAGCTCTGTTAATGCTCTGTTGATGCTCTGTTGACGGTCTGTTGACGCTCTGTTGACACTCATTGTCTGGTGAAGTGACTCCGACATTAATGATTATGCTTATAAATGTGGCCAATACTTCCATTATGGATAAATGCCGTAGTGCAGCCTTGGGATGATACGAGATGCAACACACAAAATTGTTGACGATCTGTTGACGCTCATTTTCAGATTGGGGCTGTGACCATGTCACTTTCACTTATGCCGGCAAAGGCTGCCAATATGTTGATTATGGGTAAATGCCGTAGCACAGCCATTGAATCATACAAGATGCAACACCCAAGATTGTTGACACTCTGTTGATGCTCTGTTGATGCTATGTTGATGCTCTGTTGACGCTCTGTTGACGCTCATTGTCAGGTAAAGCGACGTCGACATTAATGATTTTGCCTATAAAGGCGACCAATACTTCAATTATGAATACAAGCCGTAGCACAGCCATTGAATGATACCAGATGCAACACGCACAATCGTTGACGCTCTGTTGACGCTTAGTTTTAGACTGGGGCTGTCACCATGTTGCATTCTGTTTGGCCAAAAAAGGCTGCCAATACACTGATTATAAATAACACCTTGGAAATTGTGTCTCAATTAAAATACTTGCGATCCTGAAAATCGTTGACGCTCTGTTGATGCTCATTTTCAGCACGGGGCTGGAATCATGTGGCTTTGTCTTTGGCCAATAAAGGCTGCCGATACGTTGGTTATGAATAACGTCAAGCAAATTTCGTCCTAATTAATTTACTTACAAGAGCAAAACACATTGACACTCAATTGACAATCATTTTCAACATCATGGGACGGTAACCGTGTCACGTATTCATTTCCATATCACATCAGCCAAAACGTTTGTTATGAATAATAGCAAGCAACTCACATTCCAATCAACTTACTTACAAGATCAATAATCATCCACACTCTATTGACGCTCTCCATAAATCTGTCCTCACTCTTGTTGTATTGTTAATCATTATGTATAAATAATCATAAAGTCAATTTTGGCAGCCAAGGTACATTTTATATGAATAGTCAGTGGGATCCAAATGCTTTGTGGTGTGTCAATTTCTGATCCACTGATGGACATGATCTATAAGCAATTGATAATGTAGCACTGTCACATTTCAGCGCTTTCAGCTGGCAATTTACCGCATTTGGATCCATATACTAATGTATCATCAATATAGCCCAATTTGTGTATTTTGCCTTGTCCAGTTGCTTCTCCTCGATTTCCATAACCTACTATAAGCAATTTCAAAAATGTTGACTATGTACACCAGGTTGGAAACCAGAGTTGCATAGTTGGATTTGTGGATGAATGCTGCATGATGGTGTTCATTCTTACAGATTCGCATTGCGCATTGACCGCTCCTCCTATGACACCTATGCCATCACTGCACTATATTTTGTTCGTACATTTCGTCTTCAATACAGATTGCGCGTTCTCACGTATGTGTAAGAGGCATGACGATATCGTGTTAATCGATCGTCAATCAACTCTGATGGGTGTCTTGAATATTCGTGTGGCACATACGACCCTTGCTCATGTACGGACATATTATCACGTCTCACAATTTGGTCACTGAAATTAAAAAATATATGGACACGTAGCAAACAAGGTTCACAAATTACTTTTTGCGGAGATATGTTGTCAATAACCGCGCATTGTGCAGGTAATGTACAGATGACAAATGAGCCAGTACTGTATGTTCATTGGAATTCAACTCCTGTATCGTAACTTAATAGAGAGGTTCTATCCACAGGTAAAAACTTACAGATTTAACAGGTTTTGATTTCTTAATTGGTAACCAATTGGGTACCGCGTCGGGTGTGAGACCCGATTTGGCTGCTTGTGACAGTAGTTTCCCGGGTGTGAAACTCAAATGGCTAATTTCAGCTCGTGAAGTTCCTTGTGGCATTGAGGTTCTTGGTTGACCCAATCAAGATATCTCCATTAGCTCACCAAATGTTGTCGGTGCAGAAGCAGGAGCCAACTGATCCATTTGCGGCTTGATGACTTCTTTGATTGTCAATATGGCTGTGCGGTACCTCAAATCTTACTAATGATGCAAGACAAACAATTGTTGACACTCAAATTCAGGATGGAGCAGGGAGCATTTCGCTGCTTATATGTATTATAATGGCAGCCAATACAATCAAAAAAGACAATGATGTACCAAAGTTGATATTTTGCACATAACTGTAGGATATCTGAACGCAATCAAAAATAGAAATACCCAAAAACAGCAACCTGAGATTGGAACTGATGGGTATAACCAAATACGGCAAAACCCGCAGATTGACGGGTACGGGTACGGGTTTGGCCCGCCAAGAAGCTGCGGGTCAGGATTTTGGCCAGGTTCGGAACCAAACGAAACCGTTTATCCAGTCCAAACCCAGACCGCTGCCGCGTTGCCCGGACCCGTTGCTAACACTAGCTGTGGAAGTTTGCCGACAATCCAAACTTCGCAGATGCTAATGCTGGTTGTAATATATATAGTTGCATGAATGTTGACCGGTTGCACTAGCTACTGAAGGGCTTGTTTAAAGATCGCACCTGGGAATGGATTGTTGGTTCTCTGAAAGATATTTATGGCCAGGAAAATGGTTTGGACCTGATAGATGAATGATTTTCCATAATTTCTCACTTCACTGGCATATGCCAGTTTGGAGACAATGCTACCCACCTGAAACAATAGACCAGTGCTGAAAACATAGACTTGGTGAAGGTATTGCTTCAAGGGCTTGCCCCACTTTGTAGAGGGCATTCCTATTATTTTAAGTTGATTAAATCTGTCACCGACTTCATATTGATTGCCAGTTACCACTCCCATACCGAAACTACACTCAGAAACCTACAGGATGCACTTAGTGGCATCAGCAGCCACATCCCCCTCTCCCCATCATTCCGCAAGAGCCACAGTATTAGCAAAATATGCAAGTTAATTCCCTTCTCGACCATATCGAATGTATTAGGGAAATGCGCACTGCCGACAACAGTCACACCCAAATATCTAAATCCGCTCATAAATACCTCATCAAGGATTGCTACCATTTTTCCAACATATTTAACAATTTTCCACAGAAGTTACCATGGGAAATGCGCCCATTTCATATCAAGCTGAGAGTTAGTATTCTACAGCAGATGGTTCAATCAGATCTCGTCTTGCTGAAGGCAAATATATACAGATAGCTTGTTGTGGGCAATTCTCTAGAGTCCAACAAATGATCACCGAGTTTGATAACTGGCATCAACAGAGTTATGAGCAATTGCAGCATGATTGCAACTGTGACATTTCCAGAGGGTATCTTCATAGCAGCATTTGTTTGTGCTCTGACATCCTATTTTTCAACATTTCAATAGGACATGAGTCCAACTCTGGACCTGAGCAGGTCTGGATACTGTACATCGTTTATAGTAGGTCAAATGATACTCCGTCAAAAGATATACCGAGCGAATGGCGTCATAGTCACTATACAGCAGCACACTAATCCAGATGCAGTTGTAGATCAAATGGCACGGGGTGTGGAGCGGTGGCGTGAAGAGGGCAATCTGTTTGCCAATATTTTGTTACAACAAGATCGAGCACCTCGAAATAAGAGTTGCGTACGTCAACAAGGATCAGTGTTCCTTAGCGGTCCTGCCTGCCGCCCAGCCCTGCCTGGGCTCCATTTTGAATGCCTGCGCTGAGGGCGACCGGACCCGGCTTGGGTCACAAGCCGCCATTAACAAGCCTGCAGGCCAGGCGCCCAGAAAAGCCGCCCAGCCGCCAAGGAAAAGCCTGGAGGCCCGGCCTTCATATAGATGGCGTCGCTAAGGGCGGCCTGGCCTGGCTTCTCAGGAACACTGACAAGGATGTTGCCCTGCCAAACTCCAATACACTTTTCAGTTTAGCAATAGAATCAATGCAGGAGAAGGCAATGCTAATGGGAGTGTATTATGGCGGACGGTATATCACGACCAATTGCGAGTAGAGGATTTGGAATATCTATAGTCTACGATGCCAGACAGAACCCGTGGAATGGTAATGTGTCAAGATGCGCCACAGAGTGTACGACGCATTGTAGATGTTTCTGCATTTCTTACATCGGTGCAACTTCTTCCGAGCAATGAAGATAACCAATACCTATTCAACCAGTAGGCATCTTTGGAATGATATACCATGGTATACCAGATCGCCCAGATATGTTGATCTCAATAGGGATACATGGTATCCAGAGCCTGCACATGTCAGGACTGCCTTTTGCACCTTGTCAGAGCCAGAGTCCATGACAGAGTCGCACTTGTCAGTTACATTTAGCGCAGCCGGGATTGTAAAATCATATCAGAGCATAGTTTTCTGAGCTATGTTAATCAGAGCCAGGATTGTCAGAGACCATATGAGAGTCACACTTGTCAGAGCAATATTAACAGTGCTGGAATCGTCAGAGACTATATCAGAGTGTACTGTCATAGCCAGGATTGTCTGTGACTATGTCAGAGCCACACATGTCAGACCAACATTAATCCGACTGGGATTATCAGACCATATCAGAGTCAGCTTACCTCACGCCAACATACGTTCAGATTTAAACAGTAATATTCGACCGTATGAGTTCGAGATCACTTTGCCTGAGTGGTGGGAGTTACTGCCAGGAGTGGTCGAAGAGTAGTCGAGCTTTGTGTATATATATTGCTAAATAAGATTCCACACCAAACAAGTAGCGTAAATCTTGATCAATGACATGATTGCTCTGATATCACATGCGATTGTACGTTATCATTACTTGTAGGTGAACACCACCTTGTAGGTATCCTAATCGGTATTAAAAATCATCTGCATAACTTGACGTTCTCACACGCGAGATGTTATAATATCTTGAAAACAGTAAAAATGTAAGCAAACATACGATAAAATCCCGTAAATAACAGTAATAAACCCGTATTGTGCCGTGGCACGGCGGTTATATCAATCACTTATCATACTATTGCACTAACGGCCAGACCAAATCTTCATTACGGTAACACCGAAGCTTGTCCCGACGCAGTATTAGGTCCATGCCTGTCATCCCATTGTAAGGTCGGTGCTTTTTGTCCCAGTAAGAGGTCGCTGCGTTTTTCTCATTGTTTGTCCCAGTATGGGCTTTGTGACTTTCGTCAGGTGTCAGGTCAGCGGCATTTCTTTATGCTTCATCCCGGTATGATATTGGTGCCTTTCTTCCGATGTTAGTTTTGTGCCATTTCCGTAGTGCTCACCACGGAATAAGGTTGGTGCGTTTCATCCGGTGGTAGTTGGGCGCCTTTTCCTCCACGTTCGCCCCGGTATTAGGTCGGTGCCTTCAACTGGTATTAGTTCGGCACCATTTTCTTAATGTTCGTCCCCATATTAGTTCGGTTTTTCTCTTCCGGCATTGGTGCAACGCCATTTCCTTGGTGTTCCTCCCGGTGTCAGGCCGATGCCTGTTCAATTAGTGACCTCGATGTACTCAGTTTACCGCATCCGGCATTTCAATCCGACATTGTTAGTATGGTCTCTAAGAATGTTGTTACTTCCTTCAGCATTGCTCTCCGCTTGCAGGGTAAATATCTTCCATTAGTTAGTTCTCTGCATATTTACCCATGTTATCTAGTAGGGGTCTTTCCCACCATTGCATACTCAGCTTTTCGAACTTGAATCTGCGTTTGAGCTCCATTTGTGGTGAAACGGCAGAGCTACATGACAGAGACCCCATCATCAACACTCCACCGCACTGCTCACGGCAATCCAGAAGAAATTCGTGGGAAAGTGTAGTTCTAACTCGAGGAGCATTGGAATAGAGTGAGAAGATACGATACTTCCAGGTTGTGAGCATCCACGCCGCTGTGTCGATCCTCAAAGTGTCAGACTGCGCGAGTGAGATCAAAAGATGGGAAAGATGGACTGTGTAATTCGTTGTATAATGAGATGAGATGATATGAGATGATACAAGATGAGATACAAGATGTGATGCAAGCTATCTACCCCGGGGTCTCCTAAATGTATACCCCCTATCACTCGGTCCATCTCCGCCACCCCTGTATCCCCGTATGCCCCTTTTACCCAGTCCATCTCCACCATCCCTGTATCTCCGTACACCCGCCGTAGCTCAGTCCTCTGCCAAGCTGAGTGGCGGTGGTGGTGAGAAACGGATTTTCCCGCCACACCGGCCTATGCAAAGCCGGCCTGGCCTGGCCGCTTAGGAACACTGCTTGAGATCTACCTGGTAGAGCCTGGCAATTTCTACTCTGAATACTGAGTTCAACACTGGCAGAAACTATTATCTCCCAGCTGGAAGATTCAAGACTTTCTGCCTTGGGGAAATTCTCAACTTCTGGTAGCAGAAGTCAATATTTTGTCAAGAATTTTATGTTCAACTTCCGGCTGGAGGATTCAGCGACTCCCAACTTCTGGTCTGAGGATATTGTACCGATTTGAAAGGTTCCAACTTCCAGTCGGAAATGTAGCCTTAACTTCAACCGAGCGACTAAAAGTCTAACTATAATAGCGGGCAGCTGGAGATGGACCTATATCTGTCTTTACTGCCTGCAGTCTTCACTGTTTTACCGGTACTGTACACACTATCACTGCGAGTCCACTTGACAGCCCGCTGGTGCTTGAGAGCCTGCTGGAGAGCCTGCTTGAAAGGCTGTTTGAAAGGCTGCTTGAAAGCGTGCTTGGTAGCCTGCTTGGGAGACTGCTTGGGAGAGCCGCCCTTGAGAGAGTCGCGCTTAAGAGAGCCATGCTTCGGGAGGAGTAGAGTTGTCCACGGGAAGCTTTTCGCTGTATGAAAACTCTGAGTTTGTGGAAGCTTTGGCCAATAGAACGCTCTAAATCTATTAAAGCAGTAACATTAACGTTAACGTAGCCTTAACTAAATGCTTTCAATACCATTACCATCACCATCATCACAATTAGCCCCGGACTGAATGCGCACACATTCGCCCAAATTCGACGGTAAACTGGCTGCAAATTCCGCTGAGACAACTGAGTCGGAGATCTGCTCTCCCCATGATCCAATTATCTACCTTTCCTGCAGATTCTAAGGGTGCAATTGTCAACACCATGACCGTGAGGTATCACGAGATCCTGTTGTGGTGGCCGCGCTAAAGATAAAGTTCAGACTACTATATCGACCGACGTCATGATTTCGGCCAACATACGCCGCCTGCCACCTGCCACACCCCACACCCCACACGCCGCCCGCCGCCCGCCAAACACTGCCCGCCATACACCACCAGCTTCATGCCTCCCGGTGCCTGGCGCCTACAACTCAGCAACTCTCTGGATCGAGCACGCAGGAGCATACATGGGAGCATATAGTCAAGTGAGATTGGGAGTGTATTTGGGAGTGTAGAGCCAATTAGGCCGAGAGTGTACCATCGAGTGCAATTGGGAGTGTACAAGAGAGCGTGCTCGGGAGTGTACAAGAGAGTGACTCGGAGGTGTACTTGGGAGCACACTCTGAGGTGTACTTGGGAGCTTTCTTGGGAGCATACAGTCAAGCAGGCTGGGAGTGTGCCTGTGAGTGCAATTGGGAGCATACTTGAGAGCGTGCTCGGGTGTGTACTTGAGAGCATACTTAGAAGTGTACTTGAGAGCGCCTCGGAGGTGTACTTGGGAGCGTACTCGGTGGTGTACTTGGGAGCGTACTCGGTGTACTTGGGAGCGTACTCGGAGTATACTTGGGAGTGTACTCGGACGTGTTCTTGGGAGTGTCTTGAGATCATACTTGGGAGCGTACAGTCAAGAAGGCTGGGAGTGTGCAATCGAGTGCAATCAGGAGTGTACTTCAGAACGTACTTGGGAGCATCCAATGAAGTGCATTTGGCAGCTTGGTTTCAAGTTTGTTGTATCCAGTGTGATGTATAGTATCACGCGCACATAATCGCATGCATATCATTGTAATCTAGTCAATGCGCAGGTCCATAGGACCGCATAGTGCCACGCGTCAAATATGCTACGGATTACCGTCCCACAAACAGCTTCTCTATGAGCTGCGCGTCGCGCATGGTCATTTTTCCCGGTGTTGTAGGGGTATGACAAGGCTTGTGATGTTGCTTTCAATTTTGTTATTGGAAGAAGCGGGGAGGAAATATATGGATATATGCCATAGCCGCAAACGGCTGAATGCAATATGATTATAATCAAAGAATTCCTTCCAGGACTGATGGTATGATGGTGATGGTGATGGTGATGGTGGCCGTGACGGTAATAGTCCCGATACTGGCCAGCACTTAGACAAGTAGGTTAGCTACGTCAAAGTCAACGTCAAGGTCAAAGTTTCCACAGACTTAGAGCTTTCTATTGGCCAAAGCTGCCACAAACTGAGTTTTCCATCGGCCCAAATTCCCGTGGAAAACGCTACTCCTCTCGGAGCGCGGCTCTCTCGAGCAGGCTCTCAAACGTGCTCTCAATAATAATATCCATAGTGTGTACAGTGCCAGTATACCAGCGAAGCCTGCCGGCCGTAATGACTGGCTGAGGTCTATTGACTGCCAGACGTACATAGTTCCATTTGCCCACGCACAGATGTCTATGGACAGACTGTGGACGACTATGGACTGCGCGTCATGCCGGGGTCCACGGAAAGCTTGTTATGAGCTGCTCGTGGGTGCATCGCGCAGTCCATAGTCGATTTGCACTTTGCCGATACATCACAGCCAGTGTTCGAAACGGGCCGGGCCGGGCCGGCCCTGACATCTTTAGGCCCAGCCTTCGGGCTTTGGACAAAGCTTGGCCGGCCGTCCTTAGCGCGGGCTTTTCTGGAAGAAGCCTGAGCCAGCCCGCAAGCCCCAGTGGGCTGAGTGAGTGGTCGTGATCGTGGCAATTTCACGTGATCCTAATAAGCGAGCCAATCATTTTGCTTGCATCCATGTCTTGGCTGGAGGCAAGCAAATTGATTGGTCGAGGCGCAAGCCGATTGCCACTGTATGAGTACTTCTGCACCATAGCGATACTTTTACCACTCATTCCGAATTCACATGGGAAGGGCGTCATACCTGACGACGGTTCTGTCATCTCGGTCATGATAAATTACGTTGGCCATATAATAATACCACCACTCATTTCACCTTTGCACCACTTACGCTAAAAAAAGCTTCGTCTGACACCTAACCCCAAGAAAGCCCACACGGCCCGGGGGCTTTTAATTAAAATGCCCGGGTTTTGTGGGCTTTCAGATTACCGGCCCGGCCCGGCCGCCTCAAAGCCGGCCTGAAAGCCCTCGGGCTGGCCCGGCCCGTTTCGAACACTGATCACAGCCCAATCTTTGCGATTCCTATTACGTGTAGAATCATACAGTCATATAGCTGATAGTGGTAACTCCAACACCGCCCGCAGCCGCAGTAAAACCTTCCCGGGTGTAATCATTATCTTTAGGTAGCAACATTGATGGGTCATTACATGCCCGAAAACGGAAGGGGAGAGAAAAAGAAGGCGATGGAGATATATCTAGCAGTGATTGAGACAGCATAACCAACAGATGAGCCTAACAGATTTAATTTTGCCCCTCTTCCCCCTGCTTGGAAGTTTAAGCTTATTGCAAGGCCGAAATTCTCTGAATCAAAGATTCCCCCAATCCTATCCCGATGAAACAACATCCCGCACTTGGGTACAATATTGATATTCAACATGCATTGGTCTACGGGCTTTATGAAAGTTGTTGGATAGCATCCAAGAGAATTCATCCTGCCTGATAAACCAAGTCGATTGTGTGCATGATCCTTCCGTGGCCTTGGTAAACCCCAGTAACAGCGGGATAGGAACAGAGTACCGCTCGGAACACATAAATTCGAAGAATATGAAAACCAGGAAGTATGCCTCTACGCCGAGCACGCGCTTACTGAGGTGAAACTCAGACCCCAAATTAACTAGTTTCATCAACACGCATAAACTCAGCCTTCTCCAAGGCCTCCGCCTGAATCCTCCAGACATCTCGTCCCAATTCCTTCAATGTCTCCCCAAACTCCTCCACAACCTCATCGACTTTCCCCTCCATGTCTCCTTCTTCATCCCGGCATGGTCTTTCGCCAAATGTAAGCTGCCACCACTGCGACCTAAACCTTTTCAATGCAGCCTTTGCTTCCGCCGAATATGGACGGATATTCTTTGCAATGATATAGAATGAAGAGCGAATTGCATGACTTTTGGACGGTTTGAACACCGTGATTTTGGAGAATTTGTGAAGTGTGCGCAGGAGTAATACCGTATCCCACGCCTCCATCTTGTGCATTAGCATTACCATCGTCCCTCCTGGCTTGATTCGTTGGAGACAGAGGATCAACTGGGCGTTTGTGAGGCGGGTGGCCTCACCTACCTCTCTGTGTTTGCCGCGAGTGTGTGTACGCAGGACTTGCCCATCGCAGATGACAAGGTCGTAGGCGCGCCCCTCGTATGGGCGAGTGTGGTCAAACGTCGCCGCGTCAGGGTGGTCAGCTGGAATATTATCTGGAGTAACTCCGAACTCAGTTGCAAACATCGTGACGTCTGCAAAAAAGATTTTTACTCGTGAATCGTGAGCGCCGTAGGGAATGTGGACTGAATGGCCGCCATCTCGCATTCCTAGGGTTATCCCATCGATTGCAGCTGTAGGATGTCTTTGGAGCGCCACGGCACTAAATCCACCTGGTGCAATACAGGTCTCCAGAATGCGTATTTGCTCGCCCGGGATGAGGCTGTTGAATGTAAATACATGCATCTCATCATCGAGATCCCGTGCGATGTTTCTAAACATGAAGAATTGGGTCCGCTTTTGCTCTTTGCTGCGATTGGTGTCGGCACGAATGCGTTGCCTCTCAAAGAATTCATCTCCATCCTTGCGCTCCCAGCCCTGCAGCCAATGTAAGTCGAAGAATGAGAGAGCTACTACGGATTAAACTTACTGCCTGTCGAAGCTTGTAAAGTGTTGCATAGATAGGCTCTGTATTCAGAAGGTATTGTTTAATGCGACGGTCATTTTCCCAAAATGATTGGGACCGTGTTGCATAGACCTCGGGTTCATTTGTCGGCGGCGGGGGCAATTGCATGTTTGATTTGGAAGAGAAAAGTGAGGTATTATATTTTCTTAGACTCTCAGCAGGCAGGATCTCAAATATATAGGGCATTTGATCTGGTAGAGGAGAGGACGTGGTCAATCTCAGATTGTACCCCGCTTTTCTTCCATTGTAGGAATCAAACGTTGGAATCTGATAGATATTGGTGGTGAAACACAGCTTTTCGATGTGTCGACATCCAATAGGCGAACCTCGCAGGAAGTAGGCAGCAGCGCAGGCTGTGGCACCAATCCACCAAATGTACCCGCCCTGGTTGGTTGTCGAATAAACAAGGTGTGGAGCCGTGAACTCAGCGAGTTAATTGCAACGTTAAACTGCACTTTAGGAACTTGGAATACTGGATCGTACTTATCAATAGCGGTGGTGCACTTAGCATTCGAATGTTTAACTATACAGGAACTTGTAGTTATGCAGTTAGAAGGCTATTGGTAGATCGCATGTCACATTGACAAAAATTGCCTTGCGTCTGAGTTGTACAACCCGTCCAGAGTCTATAATATTTATCCGCCTACATCTACAGAAATCTCCTCAGTACATTCTTTTTCTCTGCCGCTCCAAATGCGGCCCTCAGATTTCCACCACCTTCCATATTTCGTATTCCACAGAAATGGTCCAGGTGGCGATGCAGCATCTACTTCCTTGCCCCTCTTGATGACTCCCTAGTCTTTAAATAAATAAAAATTCCTGTAAGAAAAATCAACTACGTAGCAACGCGGCAGCGCTAGCACCTACCGATTTGGCACCAACATAAGATATTGCTTGAGTGGTGCCAACCTCGGCGGGACGAGGGTTAATAAACGAGGCTGTGGAGGAGAGGAAGCAGGCCAGTAAGCGGAAGACCGAAGGAGCAATTGATAAATGAGTGTGGAGGCGAGATAACTCAGATCAAGCAGTAGATATTCCCCCGCGTTAATCGGACAGGACTGAATGTATAGTGCAGCTATTAGATAGATACCGATGGCAAGACTGACTTCAACGGTTTCTGCGGTGGCGTTTCGCCGCATCGTTGGTGAGTATCACTATGAGCCCTATCATCCATTCGCCATTCGCCAACGCATCAGCAAGTCGATCACAACCTGGCTAATGAGCCCTGACCCTTATTTTCGACTTGGACCCCGGCCGCCTAGGTTGACAAGATAAATAGCAGGATCGATTCATGAGTCATGGAGAGAAGGAGTGATGGAGCGTATAATAGGGCCGATTATATAGCTCGACTCCGGAAAAGGAACCGGACAGCTGATGCGCGGCCAACTGGCGACCCGCACCAATCTTTGCTAACTTATCTTGTCGGGTAGCGTCTCTAGGAGTCCTAAAAAGCATACACCTCCTCAGTTCTATATATACATATCTCCCCGTAACTTGTAGAACCCGATGGATACCGATGTTAGAGGTCCGTGTGTGCTTAAAACCTTCTATTACACTCTTCCTCGCTATTGTCTCATAATCAAAGCAAACGTCGGTTACCCCAATACTAAGACTAAGGGTGATTGTATTCCATCTCGTGGGAGACTGCGAAAAAATCCCCGAGCCGTCCATAACAAGAGTTCAGCCTGCGCAAACATTGAAAATGTTCGGCCTAGCCGTTTCGAAGGCCTGCAGAAATCTAGCTACTAGACCAGACTCTTTGCAAAAACCGATAGCAAGTGTGCGGTGTGTTAGTGCGACTCATAGCTAACACAGCATGTAAGATATCTTACCTTCGGAGATAAATTAACGCCACACAATATATGGCGATTGCCATAGTGGATGACTCTCTCAACGAATCTAAAAAGATAAAATGTGATGGCATCCATCCGATAAGAAAGGATGACGTATGGGTTGTTAGTTGCTGTAGTGTACTTCATCGCCTTCCCACATGCGCCCGCATTTGCGCTACGATGGGAGGGATCTTGTACTTAAAGCGCATCCGCCCACCCAGTACATTTTGTGGCTCAACTGAGCTGCAGTATTATGACTTTACCACTAATTTTCAGTATAGAACGACTTTACCTAAATCGCAATTTATTTAACACCACCATTTGTTACTTTCAGTGCTATCCAACCATCTGGGCGAGCATATTACTGCAATGCCCTGCACTTCGCCTGTTTCGCACATCGTGCTATAAGTAGCGTAGCTGTGCCGCCACCCTGCACTAACTCCTAGAAGCTTGCCTTAATCTTCAGCATGTAAAAGTAGGACATTTGTATGGAGTCTACCTCTAGGACTCCACAATGGTGTATAAACCGCCATTCACTATTGTACCCTGCAATATTCCATGTCTGGACTCCGCCATCCTAGCTACGCGTGAAAAGTAACATTGCTTACGGCAAAGTATTACCTGCGAAACAAGATTACTCGCGATACTCCCTGTTTTCTAGCATGTCTCGAGTATATATGAGTGATGTAGATTAGGTGCTTGCCGGCAACAGATAGGAGTGGTGTATTTTGGAAACTATTATTCCACATTGACGACCTCTGCCAGGCAGTTGCGTCCTTCGTTTTGGAGTGCGTTCGCAATCCATTGGCATCAAAACGTTCGGTTTAGACAACTGTAACTCCATTTGGAACAGCACCGAGATAGTTTTAAAAATCTGCTCTTTGGTAGTGGATTCCTGCCCCTCACCAACATCACCAGTTTGTATTGTCAAAAACTCGCTCGAGTTGTATTTCTCGTGACAGAGTTCCATACAAACGCAGTCTTTAGGTCAATCTTAGGATATAGCATAGCCCATAGGATTATTTACAAAAGATACGAGTCGATGGCTTGGTGCCATCCCAAGTCTCATCTCCCCCGGCATGATCAGACTTCATCTGGTTCTCGACAGTACAGTCCTTCACGAATGGCCGAACCTCCCATTACGGCTGTCTTCCGCAATACCTACTCAAAATGCTTCAAAGCCGTCTTCTCCGGGCCCGAGGTTGTCCGTTAGGGCACTGCGGGAAGCCAAGGTTAGGGTTCCTTGGTGCACCGGGTGAGATCCCATGACACTCTAACAAATTGAATGGTAAGAAATAGCAGGTTCAACGGTTATCTTTCGTAGCCGATTCTATAGCGGGCACGGTGCTTCTGGTGGCCTCCCAATATGACGTTTTTTATTTATTAGCCTTGTCGCTGTGACATCTTGTATTCAAGCATTCTGTATTCAAAGCTTTTGAGCGTCTGTGATGCGAATGTTAAGCTGTTTCCTACGATGAGGTCGATATCAAAGGAGTCCTAATTTGACTCGAGCCATTGTCAATGACTTGGGAAATTACCACCAACTGAGATGTGACAAATGAGTTTCGGACCCAGGATCGTTCGGACACCCTTGCTGTGACGAAACAACAGTTCCTACTCACCATACGGGGCTCTGTGGCATTGTCATGTCCGAAACATCGTGCTCACTACAATAGATTTTTCGGGCGGTGTGAGTCACAGAGCAACCATACAGGCAGGGAAACGCTCGCATAGAGTCCATCTGAAGGTCCCAGGTCCGAAATGTCTTCGTCGCATAACACTTAAACTATTAACTTAGGGCTTCATTCTTGTTTAAGATCTATCTGTATCTGTGCCTTCTCCTCCTCAAAATCGTGCGACTCCTAGCAAGACAATGCGTAGCGCTGTTGATAGTTAGAAGATCCCCTTGAAGATCCCATAGGAGCTGTTGCTAGGTATGTGTTTGCCGTCCAAATCCGGCACTATGGACCCTCACAAGTTAGACAAAGAGGTCACTGGCATTTGATCGGCGGGAGAAAGCGTCACATGTAGGAGCTCGTCCGGGCATCGTGCTCGCTACAGTAGCTCAAAGCCGCAAAAATAAGCAAAGATATAAGAAAGATTACCGACATTCTGCGTAGTAACAGCATAAGAGACGCGTGAACGTATTTACCAATGACGGGGCACCGGTTATGGAATTCTCGGGGTAAAATGCATGCACGCATCGCTCAACTGGGAGGAAATGACATTGCTCCTGAGTTGTTCAAATCATTTGCGTTCTCTGCATCTAACTATTTCTAGAAAACTAAAGTTAAAAGCTTCCGCATACTCTCGGAGTGTGATACACTCTAAACCGTCTATAACTTCATCTATGCGAGTGACAGGGAGTGCGCCGACAGGTCAGGTACCTATTAAAGCTGTACGCAAGTCAATACATTGAGGATGGCTACAGGTGATATCGGCCAGATGTATCCGGCAGTGCATTCTCTGTGGCTGTAACAGACTGCAGCAGTCGAAAGGAAGTTGCCGCTGGATCATTCGCGCAAGAAAACATGTCAGGCGGGGATCTTCATAAGATGACTGCGTTCACGAAGAACCAATAGTGCTTCGCGGTTGGGCTCCGAATTTCTGCACGGCATCAGTTGGAATGTTGAATACTAATCACGAATTAACACCAATCAATTATTGCCAATCAGTCTCAATGCAAGTAGGGTAGCATGAATACCCGAATATGTCAATATTAGTGGTATCTCAAGCGAAGCGTGTCCATCCGAGATGCAATCGCCTCTGCAACCCATCGTCAAGATCTATGATCTACATACGGAAAAATTACCATCCTCTACACCTAACCCACACATCTAGCACCTTCTCTCCATCTGTGACAAAATACCAACCATGGGCATGTCCTGCAATACACGCATGCTGCGGCCACACTCTCACTTTCATGCCCACGCGCAACTCCATCGCGTCACTGTCGCCCTCCTTCGTCAATACCGCATGTTCCTGACTGATCCTGCCAACCACCCAACCACTTTTCCTCTCCCCATCCCATTCCTTCCCTTCCTGCCAACCTGTCACCACTCCCCAACCCACAATTTTACCTGGTTCCCTCCCCAACCCCGTTGTTCCCAGCGCCAATAAGGCCTCCCCGCGCTCAGGGTACACGCTTGCCACCTCCGCGAGCACAGTGATCGCAATATCTCCCCTTCCGACGCCGGCGGGATTCGTCGAGAGCTGCTGAAGGTCCAGCAGCGTGTAGACTCCAGCATGGAGCTCCAGCATCCACCCGCATTCCCGGATATGCTGCACGGTCTCTTCCATTCCCTCGGCGGCCAACGCTGTAGGGGTAGCGCCAACGGAGAGGATCAGCTCTTTCCCACTGTCCCCGAGAAAGGTGGCAGCAGTGATAACGGCGTCCAGCTCGTCGGCCAGAAACCGCAGAGACTCGGTGGCAGAGTTGCTGGAGTACGAGTGACCGGCGTGGGAATAAAACCCGCGCAGCTCTGCGCCAGATGCAGCAATTGCTTTCAGCAGTGTCTGCAGCTGCGCGGATTCCGGGGGGAGTCCGGCGCGGTGGTAGCCGTTATCGAGCTTCACGAAGACACCCCAGCCTGCGCCAGGGAGCTGCGAGGGGTGGTCGACGAGCACGGTTACGTCGAGGGCGGGATTTCGTTCGCGGAGGGCGGATAAACGCGGCACAGCGGACGGGGGCAGGGGCAGGCCGTACAGGATTCCGGTCACAACGCCCTCGCGGACCAGGGGCTCGAGTGCCTCGGCTTCGCGCACAGTGGAGACGATGACATCGCCGTGATCGAGTCCCGAGAGCTGGAGACGAGTGAGTTCAAGGGTTTTGTGGGTTTTCGTGTGGGGGCGAAAGCGGATGCCGAGGGTCGACTGGGTGGTGGATACGAGGCGGGCACAGTTGCGCGTGACGGTCGGGAGATGGAGGATGGCACTGGGAGTGGGGAGGCTGCTGAGGGGGAGGTTCAGGTAGTGATGTAGGTCGTCGCGAGAGGGAGCAGGGAAGAGGGCGTCCATCGTCGTGATTGCTAGCCGCGGGTTAATCGCAGGACAAGTTGCGGGGGTGAGGGGAAAATGATATCACTGGTCACGTGGCTAGTACATACATTCCATGCACTTGGAACCCCTATCTCCGCTATCTCTCTGCTAGGCATTCGCGCTCGCGGCATATATTGCGTAGTATTGCAGCACGTAGGTACCCTAGGCACAAGACATCATTGAAAGCAAATGCAGCAGCAGCACAGGGGGCTTTTCTTAGCAGATCTAGAGTTAAACTCTAAAGTCCGACAGATGCCATCGCCGGCGCTGGCATCCTGTTAAGGCAACCGGAACCAAGTCTGCTACCTCTTACCTCGAAACGCAACTGAAACAGATTAGTGATGTAGAATAGAGAGGGAGTCAGTCTGTACGTGCCCCATCGATGCGCGTGGGAAGGTGGCGCAACGCAAGGTCGTCGTTTCCGCGCTTAGCAAACCAATGGGCAAACATTATTTTTGTCTAGATCCAGAGTGGTAATTATTTGGGTATCCAACAACAAACGTTTCAGAGTTCCGCCTTCTAGAAACAGCCAACGCAATATGTCAAATCCACCATCTCCCGCGGGAAGGTTGAACCGGCAGCAAATAAATTGGGTCTGCCTTGCCGAATTCCCAGATCAGAAGGTGTATCCACGTGGTGGCGACTGCCAGGGTCTGCAATTGTCAATTTGTTTGCTTGCATCGGATGCGGCGAACCAGCTACAAACTCTATATCAATGGATGACTCGCTTGCAAGGCAGGGCGCGCCGTCATCAGACATAGGTAGTTAGGTAGATGGAAATCTTGTCGAGCTGAGACGACTGAAAGGGGTAGGTAGCTATATCGGAGAGCCTTGCTACAGAGTTATATCCCAACCCCCCACATCGCAGCACCCCTACTAGTTGTGAAACAGATCTGAATGCGAACCGCTATCCCTTGTACTCTGACGTGATTGTACTACATATCAGCACAAATGTTATACATGCGAACCACGCCCGATCCCAGTTCCGGCAATATGGTCACAGTGCTACCGTGGAAGCACAGCTGCAACTGCTTTCATTTTCGACGCAAATTACGTGACTGATGACGGTGGCAACGTACACGACTACAGCAGGCAGGTGCTGATACAGCCGGATAGAGAGTCAGGGTAAGGGTTCCTCGTTCCCAGTACCTTGCCTTCTTTGCGGGTGTGTAGATTGCACCCACCCAGATTAACAGAACCTGCATGGGTCAGAATTGATTTCCAAGAAGATTTTAAATTCGGCCGCGTTGCAGGAAAGTGTTAGATCAAGCATGGAATACCCGGTACTGGACATGCCATGTATGTACGTATGCACACTTGCAGCACCGCGGTCGAATTGGAACTTTCAAAGTCGGCTGCTGCAGCCAAGTACAGCAGCAATGTACAGGTTCCCAATTGCGGCATGCAGTAGTCAATCGCCGTGCTTCAAAAACAATCTCCTGGTTCCATGTGTTCCTTGTAGCTATCCCGTCGCTGTTGTCCCGCAATGAGTGGAAGGTGTTGCATCTCCTTCGTTTGTGATTCAAACCAAGACGAAAGTGCGGTGAAAAACAAAAAGCGAATATCGTGCAGAGAAGACATTGGGAAATGAGAAGAGGAAGGAAAACTGTGCCGTTGACACGAATGATCTCCTGACCAAACCGGACTTCCTCAATGGCTAAAAACACGAGCCAGAAGCATGCGAGCCAGCGAATCCAATCTAACCGGCAGTTGAACTGGTAAAACACCAGACAGTAGCGTCACCCTTGCGACATACATGAATAGCAGCCAGTCGGATGATTCCACACCACCGTTCGTAACTAAACTCAATCGATTGTGTCTCGTTCAAAACTGCCCAGTGGATCGTACGGCTTTGCAATGATGTCTCCTCGGACCGCACCTCTAGAAGCTCGAAGTGGGTATGCCGAGAGCAATATAGCCGATTTCGATCCAGTGTGACAGATTGAGCGGCGGGCTAAGATCGTTGCGAGCTCAACCACAAAGCGTACAGACAACAACAGTGGGCCACGACAACCCGATAAGTGCTTTTTGTTAGAGAAGACGTTTGAAAACGAAGACAACGCAGCAAGCGGTTAACTCGGCAGCATCGCGGTAGGTTGATGCCGTGTACTCACCCGCCAACGGACCGCCGAGCGATTGTCCAACCCTCCAGTCGCGCTTCAGCGGAAGCAGGAGCTCAGATGCATCGTAGATTTGATCTCCCGAGCGGCCAGATCCAGGCCTTCAGACCTAGGTGATGATTTGGATATCTAGGGAATCGTGCGGTGGGGTGAAACAATACGTGTCTAGCGTGGGGAGGTGTAGGAAGCGAAAACTAGCGGGTGGTCAGGGCGCGGGGCGAGAATCGAGACGAGGGAACGAGCGTTGACTCGACTCATTGTCCGTAGTAGAAGAGCCAGAGGAGGTTGAATTGAAATCTTCGGATTGAATGGCATTGATGGAGGAAGAGGGAGCGATGGACTGCATCGGGACTCGGCGAATAGCAAGAGTGTTTTGGGGTTGTTTATTATTCAGAACCTGGCGGGACGCTGTGTTTAGCGATCGTCTGGTTGTGGTTGGGGAGTTGAGGTCGTGCTTGTTGACAGGGTTGGATGTCGCTTGATCACTGAATTGAACCCCCTGTCTTGCAGCCGATCAATCAGCACGCGTGGTGCCGGATGGCCCGTGCTCACGAGACAGAGCAGACAGTACTACGTACTGCGTCCTCATAAGTGCTAAGGACGAGCGGTCAGAGAAGCGGAGATAGAGGACAAAGAGAGAGAGAGAAGGCGAGAGAAGGGGAGCAAAGAGGGGGGTGGAAGAGGAGAAAGCGGAGAAGGGCAGGAAATAGATGAGGAGGCGGTGGAGGGAGGGGCCTACCGTTCAACTTCTCCTTTCGATGCTTCTCTCCATCCAAGGCTGATTGATTGGTACCCGGTGTGACCTGGTGTTGTCGCTTTTCCGAGCCCGTGGTGCGCTGCTATATTCAAGGACCTCGTGCAACCACTCCCGATGCAAAAAAGTCGCTCGCTCAGGTCAAGTCGCAAAACCCGGAGCATTCCCCCAAACCCTTTCATCGAACAAAGAAAAAAAACACAAGAAAAATAAAGCTCACCTCCTCCTTTTCAACACTGCCCCCCAAGCTCCTGCACATTCCATATATCATCTCTTGAACCCCTTCCCCCCCTCCAAACTAAGCTGCTGTTCTCAAAGCCATCCCTCGTCACCTCATTTGCATCGCACACAAACGGAATCAAGTCAGTCCAGCCCCCGCCAGCAGTCGCCAGCAGTCAATTCCCCCCCCTCCAGACGACAACCGCTGTGATCGAATCGATTTGGCAATAATCTACCTACATTATATCGATGACCAATTCTACTTCACCAGCTGCCCCAACTCATGCCGTGGCAACTAATGCATCAAACTCGGTCGATGCCCATCATCCTGCGGCTTCTCCCTCTGACGCAAACGTTGCCGCGAGGTCAATTTACGAACACTATGTGCGACGGCAAAAGCAATTGCTGCAGCAATTTAAACAGGACTTAGCAGATGCAACGGGCGTAAGCAGGCCAAGCGACATGGCACCGAATTTCCGCGACGAGCATGAACAAGCGGCACGGGATAATTTTTCCATTGCAAACGACCAGTATGACGCAGGAACGAGAGGGCGTATGTCAACGTCAGTCCTTTACGTTACGGACGATGACGACGGAGCCGACGAATCGAGCGGCAGCAGCTCAGATGGCGACCTGCCGCCACCAACTACCCTCAGCATTATGCCCAGCACCAACGGCACCGCTTCGGTGGCCAACAAAATGTCTGCAGAGATGTCGCGCAATGTCAATGGTGCTGCGTCTCCACCCCCATCCAGGCGTTCTGTTGAGTTGGTCGCACAGGTGGTACTACATGCACTTCAACAGAACGAGACGGGCGCCGACATGGACATGCACGCCGGGCGGTCGGTGTCGCATAAATCACGTCGCGGCCGGGTTGGTGGCCTCCAGTATGCCGGAAAACGCATGCCCGTTGGCAAACCAGACAGTGACAAGAAAGTAAATGGCACGAAAACAACTCCTAGGGTGCGCGGCAGCAAGGCGGAATACAAACGACTTGATGAGTTATACAACAAATCGATTCATGATTACTACCTGGCTGAAACCACGCAGTCGCTGCACGGAACAGATGACGTTTGGGAGGAATATACGTTTGTAGTGCGAAGGACCTTTGGTACGTTGTCTGCCATCCATGTCGCATCGGCGACACGGACTTCTCCGGCCTATAATTGCGCGACTAATAACTAAACCTCACAGATTGGAAGAACGAATACCAGAAGACCCTTGTCGACATCAAGAGTGATGAGCTTGCAACCGTGCTCAAAGAAGCGTTGAAGGACGTAAAGACAGTCAACATCCGCAGCGACAAACCAACCCTGGAGCCCAACCTCCTCTTCAACTACCTTCCCGATCTGGACGAACTCCTGCAGAAGGAGAGGGCACACCCGGAAGAGACACAGAACAAGAATAGAATCACACATCTCTCCATACTCATTGAGTATCTCAATACCGACTACGCACCAGTGGCCAAGATCCTCTACCCCTTGCTCGAACATCATGAGATCACTTACGACCTTCTCTGGGCGCTGTTTCTCCCAAACACCCTGGTTTATACTATCTGTGCGGGGTCCAATGAGCCTCGTTGCCTTAAGCTCGACTGCGGCCAGCATAAACAGGACATGCGGCGTGGTAAATGGTTCCAATTGGATTGTCATTACGTCGACTACGATGGAAAAACTTTCGGGGAAGCGAAGGCGGTCATCGAAATCCCAGCGTTTACGGGAAGTACTCGTATTGACAGCCTCCCCGCATTCCCGCTGGCTTACCATCACGATGAGGAGCAAGTTAGGGAGAAGCTCATCGCCCGCGGACGCAGGTTCGGGACGTTTAGAGGTACCCATTACAAATTCTATGAGGGACTCGCGTTTTTTAAGAAGAAGAAGAGTTTGGTCCGGGTCAATGTTCGTGCGCGAGTAATGGTTGACTCTCTCACGTTCAGAAAAATGAATCCGGGTTATAGTATGAGTCCGGTTAAATCTGGTATGGGATTGCAGTTTGCTGCGATGGGAGATGAAAACTCCGATAACGATGATGACGATGGCGACGATGACGGAGGACAGAATGGCATCCCTTCCTTCGGAGGAGGAACTTTGGCCAAACCCCTCAACCCCATCTCCATCGACCTGGCTCGGTCGGCGCTTTCCAGTAGGCCTCAACGATTGTACAAGATGACCGGTAATCGGATGCAGTTGATACAGACTGGAACCTCCGCTGACAAGAAGCCCCTGAGAGCGGTGGCGTCGCTAGAGCCTGAGGAGATGTCGGAAGAACAACTTTTGATATGCTCCCCGACCGTTTTGGGATTTAGTCTTGGGGATAAGATATATCTCGAGTTTTCCGTCGAACATATTCGAAATATTGTGTTCAATCCCACCGCTTTTGATAGCTTGGTTCTCCCAGAAAAGCAGAAAACAATCGTTCGTGCTCTAGTTGAGAGCCATACCGACAAGTCAGGAAAGAAACGACCAGGAATTGACGACATAATCAAAGGCAAAGGACAGGGCTTGGTAGCGGTTCTGCATGGACGTCCAGGAGTGGGCAAGACACTGACGGCTGAGGGTGAGTGTATCCTGCTTGTTCTCGCCCCCGTCCACGCTTAACAGCATTTCCAGGAATCTCCGAATACCTTCAACGTCCGCTTTATATGATCGGCGCTAGCGAGTTGGGCACGGATCCGCGAACCCTTGAAGTACAGTTATCTAGAATATTGGATGTTGGTAAGTTAGCACTGCTAGATTACTTCTTCCGATTTATTATGCTAAATTATATGTATCACTACAGCCCATGGATGGGGGGCCGTCCTTCTCTTGGACGAGGCAGACGTCTTCCTCGAACGCCGCAGTGTTCATGACTTGATGCGAAACTCTTTAGTCAGCATTTTTCTGAGGCTGCTCGAGTACTTTCAGGGGATTTTGTTTCTTACAACCAACCGTACGTTTTTATCACCTTTCTAAAACGTAGTGCCTACAAACTAACAAATATTCCCAGGCGTTGAAACATTCGATGAAGTAAACCCTTCCAGAACATCACATATTGTCCCTTCTAACTGTTCTAGGCTTTTCAGTCGCGGATCCATATCGCTCTCCGATATAGGGACTTGGATAGCAAGGCCCGACGCATTGTTTGGAAGACATTCTTGGACATGGTTGCGCGCGAGGAAGTTACCGTTTCTCAGGGTCACGACGTTGAGAAGAAAGACGCCACCCCCACTGTCCAAATCGAAAAGCCACTCCGCCAAATTGTGTCAACTGAGGAACTCGATGGGCTTGCTCGTCGTGATCTTAACGGCCGTCAAGTATAATGCTTCCACCAAACTACATAGCGACGTGCTGACCACTACGTGTAGATCAAGAACGTCGTCAGGACTTCGCAGGCACTTGCAGGTTCTATGGATGAGCTGTTGGCGATGAAGCATCTCTTGATGGTACTGGAGGTGACCGAAGAGTTTGAACACGATTTGAAAGGAACTGGACAGATTGATGGTATGTACCTCCACCATAACCCGCGCCAATATAAACACTACTAACTAAGAGTAGGCATGATGAGCTACGCTTAGCGGACGAATTACGAGGGTACAAATCTTAAAAAAGCAAAATATTTTTTCCGGACTGGGGTTTCTTTCTATATTCCTCTATGGGTTATGAATGTGTGTACTTTTTTGCATTTCCTATATGGTTAGACGCATATCCAGCAATGGGGACCGGAGTGGAACTGGGTTGTCTTTAGGGTTTTCTTCCTTGGGATTTGGGGTTTAGGGGGCTGGTGTTGGCGTGTGTGTGGGGGAATGGCAAATAAAAAGTTGCTGTCTCGCTCTGGTTCGGTGTAAATGACTGCGATGTGCCCACCATTTACTAATGAACTCAGCTCTTGCTGCTGGCTGGGAGTTTAAGACATGCAGCTCCAGCGTTCGTACTACACATCGGTGGTTGGGGTTCCTCGTGGACCGTCATAGTTATCCGGATGGATCAATGGAGCGAATGATAATTCCTGCTCTATTGAACCGCGAGCAAACCTTCTCTTCTTCCTTCCCTTTCCCCTTCCACCCTCTGAATCCTATCATATCTCGAGCCCAGAATCGCCCTCTTTTGCACACAGAACTAATACATGTACAATTAATATTGCTTTAGTGTAGCGATATCCATCTCCGATATACTCACTCAACCGAGTCCTTGGGCCATAATGTAGATGTGGTGAGAGAGTAGCCTTCTGATATGCTATCTTCCCGACGCCCCAGTCCGTTGAATGTGATTTTGTAAACTGGCGCGGCGTGCGGACTTTGTTTCGGAAACGATTAGAAGGGTACCAATTATCCAAACATGCAAAGAAGGGAGTGAGTGACCCTAACTATTTACATACCAATATAGAGGATTGAATCTCTACACAACAAGCTTAGAAAACCTTTGCAGGGCTGCGGAACCGACACCCGAACTGCCACTAAGTGCATTAACATGTTGTAATACGCGAGAAGAGTGTGACTTTCTATCTTAGAATAAATATGTTATTGAGAATTTGTAGTTATGCGTAGTAACTGTTAGAAGTGGGTGTCCCGCTAGCAGTCTATTTTAAAGTGAAAGGTGATAATCATGGGATATCATCGACTGTCGATCGAACCTGGGGTTACGATATGTAGGGGAGAACCGTGTGCATAGACTATGGTACAGAGAAGAGAGGAGAAAGACTCGAGACATATTTATACAGGAGACACCAGCCCCGGTTACCGTGAGCTTGTATGAGGTCTGTAACACGGCTCAGATTTTACATATGTAACACCTGGTGTTGAATATCCGGTATAAGCGAGAGTGGCGAATGGCAATGGTGACAAAGGATGGCACTGGGATGCCTGAAGATATACCCCAAGATTCTCTGTATATGTGCCGAGTCTTTCTCCTTCTCTCTGTACCAGAGAATATACTCACACAGTTCTCCCCTTTATATCGCAATAGGACCTGGAAAGCTCACCTATACCGCGTTAGACTTGTGATTTTCAAACGTTCGCAAAAGATATTTCGTGCAGCGAAATAACCTTAGGCTAGGTATTAGGTTCCTAGTGCCAGAATCTAATGAGTTTCGCGGCAGATTCTACAGATACTCTACTCTAATCTTCCAAGAAATGGTACCTTTCAAACAAATCACATAAATTATTTCCAGGTACTCAACCAAAGCAGCAGATTTACTGGTATTTGCGTTAGCATCTGCATATGTACCATTCACCACCACCACCACATTCTCACAGCAACAGCCAACATAGTATCCCCAGCTCTGGCCCAGTGTTACTGTTGCCAGCTACCATTAGTATATTTATCAGAAGCCGAAGGGCTGTCCTTTGTAGACGACCTCGGCTGGGTGGCGACCGGAAGCGATGTCAACCATGTCGTCTCCATACTTGAGAGATGTGCAGCACAGAGCATCGAATGGGCAAGCAGACGAGGGCTACAGTTCGACACGGCAAAGACGGAGGCGGCACGATTTACGTGCAGACGAGGCCACAGGAAACACCTCCGGCCAAAACTGACAGCAAAGATAAGAGTCGGCAGCGGGGTCATATGATTCAATACACAGGCGACACCTTGGTTGGGCGTCTGGATGGACACACATCTAACGTTCAAGGAGCAGCACAACCGATGCGTGAAGAAAGCCAGGGCAGCAGAAGCGAGACTCCGAACCCTGACCACGACATACGGCATTGTTCCTGAGAGCGTAAGGGCCGTCCATGTGGCGTGCGTCCAAGCGGTCGCACTGTATGGGAGTGAGCTCTGGTGGGATCCCAAAGAAGCGGGCAGGCGGGATGACCTCCAACTCCTCCGCAATCGACAAGCCAGGTCCATCCTGGGCGCGCTGCCCACAACTCCACGGGGTGCACTTATGAGAGAGTCAGGGCTTACACCCGCGCCTGTAGTCTTAGACTCCAGACAGCAGCGATTCGCAGCGAGACTAAGAGACGCATGCAGCGGCAAGCTGGCAGAGTTACACCAAAACCCTTCCTCCGGTGCACCGATATGCAGAGTAGTCAAGGAAGAGCATGAGCACGGCCAAACAACCAAAGGCATGATGTGGCCGGCCCTGGGCGAAGGATCAGTGGTCAGGACCATCATACAGGACGGCACCACCGCTGCCAAGAGAACCGCGTAGCGCTGGGCAAGACAGAAATAAGCCCAAATAGGAGCGGGGGTCTGGATGTGGTGGACAGCTGGATCGCGCTCAGATGATGGCCGAGTGGGGGCCGCAGCAGTGTGCAAACATGGAAATCAATGGAGGTCCCGCCGCAGCTTTCTGGGCACTGGGCGCATGGAGGTCTTCGACGCAGAGCTGTGGGCGATTGGACTCGCGCTTGGTGAGACAATCGAGAAGAGAGAAACATTGCAAAGGCATGGAGTGAAGACGGTGGCTATCTTCAGCGCCTCGCAGACCGCAATTCGACGAGCGTCACAGCTGGAGCCGGGCCTGGGGCAGCGATTAGCGAGGCGGATCAATCGGAGAGCGCGGGCACTCCTCACCCACGGCATCGCAACTGAGATTCACTGGGTCCCGGGACACTCCGGCAGCCCTGGAAAGAAAGAGGCAGACCGTCAGGCAAACATGGCCCAAGACGCCAGCGGAGACACGGTGATAGAGCGGCGATACACCTCGGCCTCGAATAGAGCTAGGCGAATCTCCGAGTGGTGGTCAGCAGCCAAGGCAAAGTGGGAGGCCGACAAGTGCAGCAAGCACTTCAGCTACTGACTCAAGGGCAAGACGGGGACCAAGAGACCCATTCCGATGACAAGCGTGAAGTCGCTGGCTACCAGGTTCTACAGACTAATGTGCGGGCATGCACCCACTGGAGTCTACCTAAAACGGTTCGGCAACCGAGAGGACGACAAATGCTGGTGGTGCGGCGGCGGAGGCAGGACGGCCGAGACGCGGGAGCACCTCTTCCGCCACTGCAGCCGGTGGAGAGACCAGTAACAGGCACTATTGAAGGAGGTGGGAAAAGCGACGGGCTGGAAAGCGGGTAGATGCAGACACGTGCAGATCTCTGAGTTGTTTTCCGTGGAAGAGTGCGACCAAGCGGTGATGGACTTCCTGGTGGCTACTGAAGTCGGGAAGTTCCCGCCCAGATGAAGGAGCGGTATGGAGCAGGCGCAGGGGCTGACTCAGGGGTGGGGGCGTATACCTTCCTTTCTTTTCTTTTCCGTTCTGTTTGGGCTTGGGTTGGTCTATCATTTAGTCTGTTCATTTGTCAGCGGGGATGAAGGGTAGCGGGGGATGAGCTCCGCCATCTAGCCGGCTTGCCCGGAGGCGGAGGGGATATTGCGTCGTGTCATACTCTAATTAGAGTGCATACAGTATGAATAAAACAAAACAAAAACCATTAGTATATTTGCTTTTTTAGGTATTAGCATTGGTTACACAAGAAGCTAGGCAGCCATCAATCTTCCCTTTATATATACTGGCCCCAAGGCTCGCCCCACAGGGCCAACTGTATCCTAGATACAAGCCGTTTTTGTGATGAAATTCACCAACCTCCTGCTCCTCGCCAGGGAAGCTAGAACAGGACTCTCCGTTAGACGTTCTGTATACCGAGGCATTTAGACCAATCATTTCTCACTTGTTCGATTCATCGAAGGCTTTGCTTAAAAGTTAAACATATCTAACCACTGAAGATAGAGTGAAATCCAATAGCTGACACTGGGGTGGGGACTCAACAGCCTCAACAGTTCAAACAGGAGATTTAGGAGTGGATAATATTGAAGACTGAATATTGAGAAAGGTATATCTGCCAAGTTATTTGAAAGATTTACCTCTGACCTTCTGGATCAAAGAATCGCTTTGGACTGGCACAAACAGGTGGCAGACTTGTAGGAAGTTTCAGGCTTCTGTAGACACCCTTAATCGCAGTTCTTGGGATGCAAATTAAGTATTGCCAGAGTACCACAATCTGCGACCCAACGCACAATTCTTTTGGCGTCCAGATCCCTTTCTCACATCGAACGTTCGTCCGAAAGTTCAAGTTTCCGACAAAGTTTCTAGAACTAGTATCGAAGAGTAACCCCGTAACTTTTTCCCAAAGTTCCGACAGCATCGTCTAGGGGCAGGTAACCTCCGCTAGATCATTAGTCACCTCAGTTCTCTAATCTAAGAAGGCTCAGCGCTTGTGATACAAACCTCAGACTCTTCCATGCACATAACATTGAGGATCGCTTTCGTGTTATTTCGTGATGAGAATATCAAACTAACCATTGCTATTCTTCACTATTTTAGCGCATACGAATATTTGGTCATGATGCTTCTAAGACTATAGAGCGATAACCAATGATTTCAACGTTCCGGTCTGGGGTAGGGATCAGCGCAGTGCAGTCCAGCGGGGAGGTGAGACTGGACTGCACCACAGACCGCCAGTCTTGCTCTGCACCAGGTGCAGTGTAGGCCGGTCCACAAGCAGCTTACAGCCTAGTCTCGATTCGGTGTAGACTAATCGCTGAGTAATGTCAAAAAATTTCTCATCCCCGCCTACTAGCGACCTATAATACCGATCCTTTGGCTGCTGAATACCATTTTGAGCATATTCTGCAGCATTTACTGGCTTTTATGCCGCGTCATGGCCCGGAAAGGACCTAAACTCGCCCATATTTATACCTAATCAAATATTCAGTCTACACTAACATCAGCAAAAAACATTTCCGTCCGGGCGGAATGGCTGCGTCAGAGCGGACGCGCTCCGTCAGAGCCGTCGGAGACACCCCGGTGGCAGAATACTCCGCGCCCGGCGTCAATACGACGCGTCGTGTTGCATATCGCTCTCCAATCGCCGTTTCGCCGTTTCTTCTCGCTCTGTCGGTCTCCTATATTAAACAAACACTCTGGCGTTGTGGCCAACTGTGACCATACGTCGGAATGGGTTCATTGGGTACACGCTTGCATCGGGATTGCAATGGGTGACACTGCGAAAATCTCTCCTCACGTTCCTTCTACATTAAGCTTAAAGAGCGTAGGAAGTTGAGAAGATATGATACTACAGAGCCTTGAGGATCCACGCAATTGCATGGATCCACGAAATCTCGGAAAGAGCGAGTGAGAACAAAAGTTGGGAAAGATAGAGTGTGTATTTTCGTTGTATGACAAGATGAGATGAAAATGAGATGCTGTCTATCTACTCCGGGGTCTCCCGAATATATACTCTGCGTCGCTCATTCCACCTGTCTCTCCGTACACCCACCGTCGCTCCTTAACTATACACTTGGAGGCCGTGATCGAGCTAGTTTGGAGATACACTTAGAGGCCGAGATCGAGTGAACTGAGAGATGCACTTGGAGGCCGAGATCGAGTGCACTGAGAGATGCACTTGGAGGCCGTGATAGAGCGAATTTGGTGATGCACTTAGAGCCCAAGATCGAGTGAACTGAGAGCTGCACTTGGAGGCCGTGATCGATCGAGTTTGGAGATGCACTTGGAGGCCGAGATCGAGTGCACTGAGAGATGCACTTGGAGGCGGTGATAGAGCGAATTTGGTGATACACTTAGAGCCCGAGATCGAGTGAACTGAGAGATGCACTTGGAGGCCGAGATCGAGTGAACTGAGAGATGCACTTGGAGGCCGTGATCGATCAAGTTTGGAGATGCACTGGGAGGCCGTGATCGAGTGAGTTTGGAGATGCACTTGGAGGCCGAGGTCGAGTGAACTGAGAGATGCACTTGGAGGCCGTGATCGATCGAGTTTGGAGATGCACTTGGAGGCCGAGGTCGAGTGAACTGAGAGATGCACTTGGAGGCCGTGATCAATCGAGTTTGGAGATGCACTGGGAGGCCGTGATCGAGCGAGTTTGGAGATGCACTGGGAGGCCGTGATCGAGCGAGTTTGGAGATTGTACTCGGTGTTAACTCATGATTATG
>Ga0307514_10000923_pt1 | contig 44921 bp, 50 predicted proteins | sample 16_EM_MG_FD_203088 | JGI IMG/M metagenome (GOLD analysis project Ga0307514, IMG submission 203088) | Populus trichocarpa ectomycorrhiza microbial communities from riparian zone in the Pacific Northwest, United States - 16_EM | ecosystem: Host-associated > Plants > Roots > Unclassified | place...
CATCGTTCGCGGTGGGCGTGAAATATGTCAACGAAGCGGCCAAGAGTGGGATGACGACGAGGGATGATAAAGGCGGGGACGGGTTTTCGATGTTCTCGAGCTGGGGTGCACTTATTAGGTCTACAGAAAGATCTCATACCAAGCCCACACCCTACCATGAATGTCCGAAACGCATACAACGGCACGGCGAGGAAGCATGACCCGAGCGCACTAGCAGCCGTAACCATCTGTGGGGTCACAGACTGCGGGAACACACTTTGGGTTTGCTCCAAAGCAATAGAAACCACCCCATGAAACGCGAGAGCAGTATACCCAGGCAGCACCGTCCACAGGTTTCCATACGAATAACTAGCATCCGATGCGAGGGACATCAACAGCGCCGAAACGATAAGAACCGAGTTCTTCGCCTAAAAGCAAAGTATCATCAACACCCGGTCCCTCAACGGATACCTGGAACAGGCATACTGAAGACCTAGCGGTGATGACTTTCGGCCAGACGGTTGAATACTGCGTGAATGCGATCACCCTGTGGCGAAGACGGTAAGTCGCGATCGTAAATTACTCCCCACGCATTTCCGACATTAATCAAGCTTGGAGAGGACAGAACCGCACCTTATTGGCGACAAGACAGACAAAGCAGCAAGCAACGACGCGTGCTGCAAAAGCACAAACAACGAAGCCATCCCAACCACAGACCACTACACTCCCAAAAGAGGTCAAAACCCGAGAGAGAGAGAAAGCAAAATAAAAACTCGCACCTCAATCGCCCTACTCGCAACCAACTTCCCATACTTCACCTCCCAAACGACAAACCCAACCCCTCCAAGCGCAAACACCCTGATCAACAACCACGGCACGCCAACACCCAACTCAAGCACCCACTCCTTCCCAGCATACAACCCGACAACGTACAACGAATGAGCGACCAGAATCTGCGGCAACACCTTGTTCGTCAACCTAAAACGAAATCCATCCGAAAAAGAACAAGACGCGACGACGACACGGGACGTGCTCTCAAGTCAGTGCCAGATCACGAAACAGCGCCCGGACTGGGGGGGATACGTACGACCTGGACAAGACTCTGGTCGGGTTCAGAGTCACTTTCTGTCTTGTCCGAGAGTCCGTTTCGTCCATAGCGTCGCCTGACAAGAGTCCGAGGGCGATGTGGCGGAAAGAGGAGGGGCGGTCGATGGGGACAGCAAGTCGAATTGCAATTTCATCTCCAACCGATCATCATGTTCTGCTTACCCGTGCCTTGCGACCCCGCGACAATATCTTACAATTCTGCAATGATCCTCTCGCTTTTCATTCGGTATACAGAAGCCAGGATACAGCACCAGGTATAACATGGATACTTGGTCGCATATAAGTAAGCAATGACAATAACAGTTGAGACAAACGACTCAGGGATCCGATGTGCACACACAGAGGGAACCTGGGGGGGGAGAGAAGGACAAATCGAGTGGAGGCACAGCAAACTACACCGGATAATACAGCGTACGAAATAAGAAAAAAATTCAAACAGGGAGGGGATCATCAAGGATAATTCGCACCCATCTCCACGAACAAGTGCTGCCAATGTGCCTGGCCGTTGTTCTGCGGCGGTGGGGAATAATCGTACGGTGACATCTCCCCATTCAACGTCACCGAGGTCTGCCCAAACGACGGAAAGGCGTTCCCCATCGCAACATCTACATTCATATACTGCGGTTGTTGATGGTGCTGGAGGACCTGATGGTGTTGCACCGGTATAGGAGTAGGATCGTGGAATTGGATCGGTTGAGCACCGTACCAACTCGCCGCACTCGCGTCCATCGCACCAGTCCATTGCGGATTCGCGGGGTTCGTGGGGCTCGTGGGGTTCGCGGGATACATGGAGTACTGATACCCAGCATTCTGTGAAACCTGGCCCCAGTTATTTCGCCACTCCTCGATCGGCGTCAGGGGGTGAGGAAGTGTTGTTGTAGGGCTGCTCAAGAAATTTTGCGGGGGAGAACTGTTGCCTATCGTGCTCAGGTTCGGGGATCCAACATCCCGTGGACTGGAAGGTGGCAGTGATTCCGTCTCCGAAGTTCCACCGCGAGAGCCCGCACTTGAGCCATGCCTGCGTGGGACTAACCGCATGGTCCCACCGAGAGCACTCGACAAGGCCTCAGCATCCTCCTCGACATTTTCAGGAGTCAACGGGTGTGGAATAGGTTTCTTGGACTGGTACTCGCTCATCGACGCAACAGCTCTCTTAACGAGCCTTCCCAGAACCGGCTACAACAGGGCGTCAGTGAACGCTCACGGTCATCTCGGCAAAAACTACATACGAGGACTTTTGCGACCCTCGGGTTGTGCGAAACACTCTCGAAGAGCGCATGGGATGACTGCAAATTGGACAGTGCCGACCTGGAAAATGCCATACTCGGGCACTTGGTTACAATCGCTCCCAGGACGATCTACCGAGTGCTCTAGATTCAGCACCAGACTTTACAGACGGAATAAGACACACGAACGGAACAGGAGAACACGTGCGTGAGGAGGAACCAGGTTCGTTCCGCCATCATCGGTTGTTGCGAGTGCAAACTCTTGATGAGGTTGATAAAAGAACAAGCCGTGGAGTGCTGGATGGTCCTCTAGTATCAGTGTGTGGCCGGCAGGGCAATGGAGGAGACACGCACAGCAGCTAGAACGGAGGGGCCATACCTTCCACCCAATGGATCCTCTTGGTTCTCCTCTAAAGATCTGGCAAAGTACCCTCGATGCATGTAGAAGATCGCTGGCGTAACGCCTGATCAGCGACCCGAATTCAGAGCGGAGGTGCTTGCATACTGATTTCCTTGATCGCCCAGGTAGTGTACCTCTGCATTGTCAACTGCAACGACGGCACCCCAATCTCTCCGGTGGACATGGATGGCTTGCCACTAAAACCTGGAACCTGGAGGGAAGGTGGGATATAAAACCCTCGCACTTTCTTATCAAGTTCCTGGATGATCTTATAATTTGGCGTGCGTGCGCCGAAAGCTTGTTCATGGACAACGCTCAAGCACTGGGACGAGAATCGGTGTTTCCATGCCGAGACTGCGACAGTGGCTGAACATTCAGGACTGGTGACTGCAGAAAACCTGACTTACAGCTCATCTCCAGTTCTCCCGCCTCATTGTGGGTCGTTTCATGAGCCATCTCACAGTCGATCGACGATAACGGGAAAGAGCTCGGTCGCCCAAACGTCAAGCTCTGTCACAAACTTTAACAAACCCACACATTGATTTTTTAGGCGACCAACGCACCAGCCACGAGTCGTATGTGTATATCTCCCACATAAGAGATCGGTGTCTCTGCGTCTCTTCCGGGGTCAGACCAAATTTGGCTCCGTCGCGATCTAAAAACCGATGTCAATCCTTCACCCCTCACCATCAACAACAGCGGAGCAGAAACTCACGCAATCCAATCTGTTATGCACATATCCTTCAGCACTCGAACATACACGATTGGGGAAAACCTACGCTCTGACTCAATTTTACGACGATCCCCATCGTCAACCACCTCGAACTCTCGATGTTCGCCAGAAACATGAAATGGCACATCAGCAACAAGCCCTGCAGAAGCGGAACCGAAGGAGTTTCCAAAGACTGGTTCAGCGACAACGCGGCTCTGCCGATATGGTAATACTTCATTGCTTCCTGTGTGGAAAGATCTCGAGTTCGCGGGTCCGTGAGTTTTCCCATGGCGAATACGAAGAACAGCAAGGCTAGTTTGTGCGCTCCGAGGGGGTCGTTTTCCGCCGTGGGGTTGTCTTCGTAAAAGAGAGAAAAGACTTGGTCCTTGAAATCCTGTTCGTATATCGGTGTGTACCTGGGAAATGACCCGCGGGTCAGTTGCCTACCATCTACAACAAAGATGCGAGGTCGACTGACATCCAGGCAGCGTACTGGAAGTAAAACGCTGCCAATTCCTCCGCCTCTCCCTGGTTTGGCATGGATGCCATGATCTCAGCGCGGAGAAATTGCGAGACATAGCTGACGCTGGGAACGAATGGGAAGGCGTGGCTGAGCCACGGGATGTACTCAAGCACGTTATCTTCTGCTTCCTCTTCTTCTTCGTCTTCCTCGTCATCCTCGTTCTAACCAACGGTTCAGGCCACACGCGGAATTCCGGCATAAAAAAACTCACACTTAACAAATACTTGAAACGGGATATCAGAATGAACCCAGAAGGCGGGGGAATATGTATCGGCTTACCATGGCATTGGCGGATGAACCGTGATAGTTCATCCTGCCCGATTGGCTCATAGACCTTAAACGAAGGAAAAACAAATTCGGTAATCAGTCACTTTCCCGCTCCCGCGTAAACAAAAATGCTCACAAATGTCCCACAGCATCAGGTACTTCGTTCGACTCTGCAGTATCCCCTTCAGCGGTACCGTTTGCTCCACCTAGCCCGTTAGTCCGTAAATCGGAGAGGAACTCGTTTTCGCTGCCCTTCTCTATGGGTTTTTTGAGTGCCCTGAGCTCAGGAGTAAGCAGGGGATGGGGTTCGGTCGAGAGGTTCGCATGTGATCGTTGTAGCGCATCTTCTAATTGTCTCACTCGGCTAGCAAGCGTATTGATTTTCTCGTGCAAGAATTCTGTATTGGCGAGAACGAATCTGTGAGATCGAAGAAAGGAGGGAATAAATAGATGAGTGGTCATGTGGAGTGGAAGGTTAGCTGAATGGGTCGGGACGGACCTGTTGCCTTTGCCAGTAGTCAAAGAACCTGTTTATCCGCGTCAAGGTCGTGGCGGAGAGCGATCAAAAGAATACAACGCGCCTTCGGGACTGTCGCGTGGGTGTTAGGATAACCCAAACCCATTTCAGTATCGTGGTTTCCACGGTGCGCAGTAAAATTGCCGCAAGCGGCTTACTGTCAAAGGCAGGGGGGATTTCTCAGCGGGTAGCACAGAGAAAGGCGGGGAGGTGGGACTCACCCAAATGGCTTCGCATCCTACATTGCAAAAGCGGGAACCAAGGAAGGCGCGATCAGCACGAGGTTTGTAGGAAGACAAGGACGAGTATCCGGAATGTGGTATCGTGAGTGCGCCAAGATCGCGAAGAGACGACCGCCCCACCGACATCGCATGTGCGGAAGAGAATCGAACGAACCTTTCTTGACACAGTTGGCACAAGGAAACACTCGTGAACACCTGAGCGAACGTGATGAGATAGAGGATGATCAGTGTTCGGCTCTTCTTGACAGAGACTCTCGCATGCACTGAACGAGATGGGACGTCTGGCCTCACTTAAGTTTCAACCTGGAGGACGTAGATCTCGTAAGACACGGTAAATCAAGGTCGAGATTGGCCATACCTTCTACATTCTGCGCAAGACAGCGTGACGTTTCTTCGTTTTGGGTTGGGAGCAGGGATCGGGATTCCCTGGTAGTGGGTGTTCACTTTCATGACGGTGGTCGTCAAAGTCTAAGAACGTGTGGGAGCCGATGCGGATTGGCTGTGACGGAGTGGGAGACCCGCAGTGCAGATCCGCCTCGGATATCTGGTCCCGCCTTAAGTCCGGTTGAAATTGATGATGGACGTTGGGCTGCCGACCAACCCTCTCCTTGGGTTTCCACTACACGATGATAATCATTTGATTAGGCTGTGAGACAGATAGTAATACCACATCAAAGTCGATAACTAGGATGAAACGTAAATATGTGAACGAAAAACGAATAGGTTGGGTGAGTCTACATAGGGTGGTCATGACGAGTGAGCGAACGAATGATGAGTCGTGTCGATGTATGTCCATCCGATGATGAACTGGGGAATGTCAGAATGACCGACATCAAAGGGCGATGGGAAATGTCTGGGTCGGAGTGGACGCAAAGTCGCCAGATTGTTTGCCCGTCTCATATACGATTGCTCCGTCTACGTCCGATCCAGAGGATCCCGTCGTATATTGTCGGATCACAATCTGCGCTGAGGTCTTGACTGCATCGCTGTCTGGACTGTTCGGCTCCTCTTCTTCGGTAACGGAGGAAACATCCGAGCTGGCACGGCACATTGGTGGTTGTTGAATAGGGGGTGGTGCGGTAAAGGACGTGGTCGATGATACGGAACCGGTCCGAGAAGCAAAGAAACTCCCAATCTTCCTGGTCAGCGCAGGAGGCTGCGGCGATGAAGCAGGTGAAAGGACCGATGAGGACGTCGGTGGTGATAGTGGAGTCGCGGGAGCGATGGAAGGACTCGCGGTTGAATTGGCTCCATTCCAGAGTTTGAAACTCCACTTGGATGAGCCCCTGCTATCTTCAGCTTTCGGGGGCGTCGTGGGAGGAGGAGGCATATTTGATGGAGATGATCCCGTTTCACCGACGCGGAATTCCGAAATATAGTCTCGAAGCGCTTTCGCGCATTGTTCTGAAGCCTCGCGTGCCTCGTTGGCTTCTGAAAGCTCATGTTTGGTCTCCTCGAGAGTGTCCTTGAGGGATTTGACCTCCTGCCTGAGGCCCTGTATTTCCTTGGACGCAAAGTTCTGTTCCTCGTCGTTGAGTGCAGAAGAAGAGGGAGGGGGGGATGCCCATTGGAAGGATTCTCCAAGGATAAATCCCGAGTCCGACTGAGAGGATATCCTTTTGTGGCCCCGGTGCTGATTTGGAGGGGGAGTGATGAGCAGTGACATGCGCTTGTTGTTCGGTGATGGCGCGCCATTGGTTCGGGACGAAGAATCCATAGTGAGCAGGGACATCCGACGGCTCTCCGTCTGAAGCCTCATGAGCCCGCGCCTGAGACGCTCGTCAATGATCCTAAACCAATGTTCGTGAATAACGTTGGACCGACCTGCTCTCCTCCACCTTTGTCCGAAGCATGGAAATAGCCTCTTCATCGTCCTTGTGCTTGTCCTGTGCAGCAGACAACTGTTCTTCGAGTTTGGCGGACCGTTCGGTGACTACCTGAAGGTTCTCTTGGAGGAGGGCCTGTTTCTGGGCTGCCTCCCCACAGGCGTGGAGGAGATCGTCTCGTTCCTTGGTCACTTCTGCAAGAGAGATTCGGAGTTGTGTGACGATGGTTGCAAGTACATGAGGGTCGAGGGACTGGTATTTGAAGGACTCTCTACCGGCGGCTGGAGAGTTCGGGAGAGACTCGCAGTCCAACTGATGCTCAAGTTCGAGGGACAAGTCAATTGAGTGAGGTCTGGCATTGATCGACAGGTTGTCTTCCGGTGGAGACATCGAGGTCATCGTTTCTAGGATTTCTGTCGTTGTCGTCGTGCAGGTCGTGGTAAGAGTGGGTATTCGCGAGAAGTGTAGGTTGGTAGGGAGAGGTATCAAATGAGTCGCTGGTAAAGAAGAGATTGTTCGGTGGTCCCGGGAACCATCGCCAAGCGCGTGACTACCCGGTTTCGGATGGTCACACGGCACCGGTCACGGATTTGGCTTGGACTGCGGCAGCGGGTTATGTAGGGTAGCAACCTGTACATGTGAGTGACAACAGCCAGGTTGGGTATCGAAGAAAATAATCTTGACGACCGACTGTTTATTGCCGTGAATCTCACCCCCGTAACCATCCGATAACCGCGCGCAGCTCTCAACGGGAGACTGAACAAAATTTCCACGTCTTCTTCACCGATGTCATGAAACATGTTGGAAGAGACAACACTGCGTTTTCCCCTTTTGCTACGCAGCCCCCGAGATGACGTATTGTTTCATCGCTTCTTCGTCTGAAGACGAGCAAGCGTGGGAATACGGGGCTGATGCGCACTTGGGCGCAGTGTAGGAGGCACCTCGACCAGTGCTACGTCTCGGACGTGTACCCAGCACCAGAGGTTTTCACATGAAGAGACTGATTGGCAAGTAACCAAGAATCCACCCCAAGATAGCCCTCTACCCCGTAAATTTTCAAAGAACATTAAAAAAAAACTCTGCACTAGTTACAAAGTCTTTCTTTCCCTCACCTTCGAGTATAATCATCGCTATAACCTTTCATCCTATCACCCTATATATATCGCGACCGAATACCTCACGAAACTGCCTATCCAGCACGAGGATCTTCAACGGGCTCACGATTTCCACCCTGCATCGAGGACATGCCAGACGAGATGATTGACAGAACCAAAGCAGAAGATTGAGTAACTGGGGGATTGACATGCTACATGACAGGCGACACGAGATGACGGGCAAAGCACCGGGAAGCAGGGAATCGTTCGCTACTAGCCCACTTACGAAGTCAAACGTCTTTTCTACCAAGATATCTTTGTTCAATGTACACAATGGATCGGGTCTAATGATACAGGTAAGGATAGCTCAACACGTCTTTCGACAGCCACCAAGTCAACACTGGCTTAAAAAAGTACGAAAGGCGCAAGTTCGGGATTGGGAAGAACCTCGCTGGAGCGATCAACGCAGGGATATGAAGATCTCGCATCCCAACCTCGTCTTCATCGCTATCGGGACCAGGTAGGTCCGTCGCGGGTTCCAACTGTGGAAGAGGAGGGGGCGCTGGAGAAGGTTGGGCAGTTCGGTCGGGGGGTGAAGTCGTCAAGACGATATCGGTCGTGGTGGGAATTTCGACGCTGGGAGAGGACAAAGAGACCCCGGAGTCATCCGACGGATCGTTTTCATCGTCGCACAGATACCCGTCAGCCTCTTGTCGGTTCACGGGTAGTTGGACCGGATCAACTGGATCCAGGATAAGAGCTGGGGATGGCAGTGGTGATGGTGGAAGCGGGAACTGAAGCGGATCGGGATGCTCCGAAACTGTTTCCGGGCACACATCTTCCTCATTGCATGTCTCCTTCAACGGGCTCATCGGGACAACATCCGATGGCTGTGAGACGTCGGGGGAGATGGGTGTTGCGACCTCTATGATTGGCGAATGAGCACATCCTCCTTCTCCGACTTTGACCTCCAAATAACTCGTCGATAGATCCGATTCCACCGTGGCCACGCTGGTTTTGCTCGATTGTTTCGAATGCGAGAATCTACGCAAGATGTGTGGCGTGGTGGGAGCGGTAGATACGCTCAGGGTTTCGGAGACGAGGGAGGTTATGGTAGAAGACGGCTTTCGCGGAGTGGAATCTCCATCTTTCCTGTCTTTCTTGAACAGCTGGCTGCTCGTCCTCCTAATGTTCTTGACGAAACTCCCCATGCGTCCGTGCTTTCGCGATGGTGACGTGCTCGGATCGATTTCGGGACTCGAATGGTTTGAATGGTTCATGTTCGGGCTCAGCCCAGGCATTTCGGTCGATGAGGACGAGAGATGGGATACTGAAGGAGAGGAGAATGGAGAGGGTATGCTCTTCATGATGCCTTTTACAGAATTGACTCTTTCGCGTTTATTGCGAAGGGGAGAAGGAGCGGGCTCGAGTTCAGGACTCAAGGACATGGTGGGACTGGAGAAGGGACTGCCGTCTTCCGGTGCGAGGTGTGCTGGTGATGGTAGTGGGGAGGAGAACGGTGATGACAACGACTTTACGAAACTCTTTACTCGCTCGCGTTTCCGAGACGGAGAATCAAAGTATTCGGGTGGTTCGTCGTAGTCCGGGCGAGGGGTGACTGGAGAAAAAAGTGGAGAGAGAAAGGGGGCAGGTAGTGGGATAGACATCGAGTCAGCCGAGGGGAATATTTAAGGAGTGAAGCTTGAAGCTTGAAGGATGGGGGGAAGGGAGGGAAGCCTCGGCTGTTCTTATGTGTTCTCCAAGACGTCAATCTACATTCAACATGTAGTAAACTAGGCGCTTGTTCAGGTGTCATAGAATTATACTCGTACAACCTATCTCCGTATTTCTAGGTCGTCAAACAGAACAAAGCAGAGTGAGAGGTGGGAAGAATTAAGGTGAAATAAATTCAAAGGCACGAAACCAGGTCGTAAAACCGCCAGATTGAGCGGGGGTGGGGGGGGGAGGAAGAGCGTCGCGCACAGCCACCCGCTTAACCGAGGCCGGGATCAGCTTCGCGGAACCAAACCTTGAACCCAGGTCGCGTGCCTCAAGAAAAAGTTCCGCTTAGTGCACTACGTATAACACGCACAAAAGCGGGAAGCCAGAAAACAACGAGACCCAGAAGAAAACATTGCCGAGTATCTTGTTCCTTCGGATCGACGGGATCCTCCCGACCGCAATCAATGGTATTTGGATGAGCTATGCGGAGAGAGAGCGGTTCCAAGCCATCGGTCAACATCTTGACGGTTGGAATGCGATCTTATCGATATCTCTTACCTGTGCCATGAACAAGTACATCCTGTGATCACGGCGTTCCTCATAAGTCCACATACAAAATCGGTGAATCCAAACCGGAGCTCCACAGACCTTATCTTCTGGGTCACGACTACCATCACCAGTTCGTGAACGGCGGCGCTCAACAGAAAGGTAATGAACATCGCGCTCGTCTTGGACAACTTGTAACTCCTCATCGTCGACGTGTATACATGCCTGAGCAGGAACTGGTGTACCGGTCTGTTCCACTTGCGCGAGAATTCATCCCATGAAGTCGAATTCCACCTGAAAGCGATAAGGTTTCCTCGACTTTAGACCGACCAATCAACACTTTGATCAAATAAACCATTCCATACTGTCAAAAGAAATCCATTCAGTTGAGTTGTTTGATCAACAGAATTTGGTTCCGCTTACCCAATCTTCATAGAATTGTCTGTCGGCGAAACTGAGGAGCTAACGGTGAGTAAGCTCTCTCCGGCAATAGCGTCACACCGGACTCACCGAGACAGTTCTGCAAATCCGTTGCAGATACACTCTGGCCAAATAAAAATGGTCAGGCACGGCTGTCGGCTACACGAGAGATCCCGCACCGAAGATTATGTAGAACAGCAAAAGGTACGCGACCATAAACGGGAGAGCCAGGTCCAACAGAGACCGGAAGAATGACGCTTGGTGAATCTTCGGCAAAATAAACACCTCCGTCACCGAATACAACAGCGTAAATGTCCCGAACGTAGCCACGGTTTTCTCAAAAACGTAGAATGGTCGGATCCTTCAAATTACGGTGAGTTGATAAAGAAAAAAAATGGAAATATCGGGACCCACTTCTCCGTCCGAGGGTACTCCAGCTCGTATACCAAGGTAGGAATAAGTTGATAGTCCGCAAAGTTGCTCCAGCTGATGTTGTTTGGCCACCTAATCTTCTCTGGTCCTGTGCTGACGAGCTCAGTGTCCAAGTCCGAAAACACCTGAGCCAGTTCCGAGATCTTTTCATCCGGGTGGTCGACTACCGGGTGAGACCCAGACTCTTCGGTAATCTTCGTGATGTTTTCCTCCGTTCCAGTCTCGTTCTTCATCGTAGCAGCAGCAGCCGCTAGTCGTTGACGGAGAACTGCCGCAGCAGAAACCTCGACCTCCAAGTACGATTTTTCTCCACCAGTATATCCATTGGGTGTATCCGGGGTCGAAGAGCCGGAATCGCTTCGAGCAGACAGGCCGTCCGCCTCCTTCTTGTGGATCTTGGCAACGGCGACAGCTGTCTCGTATCCCCCCACACGTTCCGTCTCCTTGTGAAGGATTGACAGGGCCTTTTTTGCTTCACCGTCGACCCATTGGAGGTACCCGTTCACGTAAACATACGAGTGCATCTTCATGATCATCACCTGAAAAGACTGATCAGGATGCCAGTCACAAGACGAGTTGGGTGTATGCGCAGTACCAAACAATGGAGCGTCAGGAATCCACTCTGAACCCATGGCCATTGTCTATGACGTAAAGCACAGTCAGAATCATCTCATAACCCCACGGATGGTACACTCACCGGTCGAAAGTCCACTTGACGATTATTGCGAGCACCAAAGTCTGCCAGGAATGTTGGATGATAACGCCGGTCCAGTGGTACCTGATGTGGCCTTTTGCAAGTAGCTTGGCGAATGGCACGCATATTCCCGTCGACAAGACAAGAATAAGATCGGATAAGGCGAGAGGGAGGGCATGCCGAGAGAAGAGACTCGCGAATTGGAGGTTTAGAGGAACGCCGTTCGTTTCGATACCTTCGATATACGTCCGTGACATGAATAAGAATATCGAGATCCAAAACAACGTAAAGAAACCCTAGATACCGTTCTCCGATGTCAGTCCAGTCAATTTTAGCCGCTCGAGGGGAAAAGGCAACGCACCCGGAACTCATTGGTACTGGAAGTCGCATTATTCGTATCGAAGTGACTCGCACGGGGTGTGAAACTGACTGTGGCTCGTAGTTTCCTCGTCGATGATGACCGGTACGGTTTCGAGACGTAGAAAGTTCCATCGGCAGATTGGAATCCGCCGCTGTTCGTGCGTTCTATGATGTGCGGCGTGTGCGTTCTGAAAAACCCACGGGCTCATTCAGTCGGATATGGCAGCTGGCAAATCACATTTCGCCGAACACGTACAGTTTTGTTTGCATCGATGTAACCACCTCAGAGCTCCGGGACGCTCGCAAAGCGTGGGACGGAAGAGATTAGTGTGTGCGTGCGGTGAAGGAAAACACTTCGGTGGACCGGGGCTCGAGTAGGGTGTTCCTATAGACTGCAGGGTGAAACCAGAGAGGGTCGAGCTGCGCTTGGTGTTTCGGGGGTCTTCGAGCGGCAATTCTCGGACCACCTGCGTTAGTAACGCCAGCTGATTCGGAAAGGACATGGGCTATACGTCACTTTGTTTCTCACGCTCGCTACACCTCCGAACCCGTCTTTAGCCATCTCTGTGTTCGCTCAGTGAAAGGAAAACTGAATGGATGGAAGGAGTGACGATAGTTATGGTGTGGGTTGCGTGCCTTCCCCGCGCTAAACACCGGATGCCGGAGGTCCGGGATTGATGGAAAACCACAAAGATGTATTGGTCATTGAGTCACTACAGTGAGAATGTGATCGCTACGGGGCGAGAAAAATGCTGAAATGGATTCGGACGCGGGTAGAAAGAAAGGTGTGACTTGTGCTCGGTGAATGGAGACCACAACAATGGAAGAACGCAAAAGAGGGAAAGTGGAGATGAGTGATGGGCGGAAAGACACAGAGTTCAGTCACTCGAACCCGGGTGTTCAATCTCGCCGTACTAGTAGTGCGTGCGGTGTTTGAACGGAAGGTAGCGAGTACTCCGGTCCCGTGGAAGTCCAGACCACCAACACCCTCGCCGAAGTGACATGTTGTGATGATGGCCGACTTACTGTCCCCCCCATTGCAGCAGGGTCGACTTTCCCTCCTTCGGAGCATCCTGTTTCTCTGACATGGTGGCTGCTGGGTTGTTGGGAGTAGGCGGGACGACCTGGAAACTGTATGGACCGTCTAAGTCATCATCTGGACTCGAAATTTTCGGCACGATCGTCTTCGGTTCGTTCGCTTCCTCGGGTGGTGAACTCTTTGCTGTTGTGGCTTGACTGTTACGAGACCCCTTCACAGATGTGGTTTCGTACTCGGAAAACTCACGCTCGTACCGGGACATCGGATCGCGCCTGCGCTCGATGGAGAGTTCCGAGACAATCTCCGTGACCTGTCCGTCGTTCCAGGATTGGGATGGACGAGAGGTAAACCTGATTTATCCACCTCAGTACTCACAACAGATGGAAAGCGAGGGGAGTTCACGTACTTTTCACTAGAACCTTTTAAAAACTTGGACATAGTTGTTCGGATGCGGTGGATGAACGAATACGAAGCGAAAATCGTCGATGCACAGAAGAGCTACAGAAAGAGTCTGGATGGTGAAGGGAGGCGAACACAGCCAAAAGCAGTGCCCATTATATACGGCACACCAACAACAGAAGAGCCGTGGTAGAGGGCACAGAAGCCAAGGCATGGAATTCCTGGAAGGCCGCTTTCGTTCTCATAACCAAAGTGAGGACACGCTAGCGTCACCGATGGTACACCGGCCAGAGGGAAAAGAGCCCAGATCAGTGACTGTGATGGCAGTGGGTGAGAATAATATCGCCTTCTGAGTTGTACTTGGTAGCGCTGGCTGTCCGCGAACCATCTCACAAGTTTTGCACAGTAGTGCAGTGACGATGGTTGTTTTCAGCCCACGATCCATGGCTCCCCCGGTCACCCGCATAGATTATCACGCGGTGGTGCCTTCCAAAGTAGGTAAGTACCGTTCTCCACCGGACACCGTGTCGCAAATTCGATGGCCTTCCATTGATACCCGGGGATAGCTTGATCAGGGCGAAGCAACGTTGGCGGTCAGTCATGAGCGTTGTCCGAGTGCGATAAGGTTCGTTGTCCGTGGTACGTGAAAGGGTGGTGGAACAACTCATTTTGGTTGAATTCGATGGATGTAGATCCACAATGCAATATCACACTAATTGAATACAAACATGTTCGGGGCGGAGTAGTCCGTCACGGAAGCCGTTATCGCCGGTGCAGCAGACACTGATTGGTAGATGCCAAGTTCCGACGGTGACGAGCCTCGGTAAATGCCATGGGGTCACAAACCCTTAAGGTAACTGATTTTACAACAATATGAAAAGACCCCCGTTCTTCCGGGGGCAACAACGGGTTGCATAGACCCAGTGATCGTAATAGATAACTCACACCAAAAATCTTATCATTTGGCCAAGGGGATTACTGTAGCGCCGCGGTAAGCACTTCGTAATCAATGCAGAAACACGAGTCACTGACCATCGGGTTCAAAGGTCCTGAAGACCGGAGAAATAAGTTGAAGAGAGGTGGAACCTCCGAAACTGGAAGATCTAATGCGCCCGGTTTGTTGGCGTCCCCCGAAAGTGGCTGGTTGATTAGGGTGGGTCGAAGTCGTGTTGGAGCGTTTTGGAATCTTAAGAGGAGGGAGTGCGGAAGTGGGCTTTACATCGGTGGGGGTGACAATCGTGTCGAATTCCGAGTCTTCAGAGTCGCTGAAGGGTGTTAATCCGCCGAAAAGTGGAGGGTTCACGTCCAACTGGGTGAGGGATTGGTGGCGAGGTCGCCGAGCCCCAGCGTGCAGGGTGAGTGTAGGGCGGGTGGTCCTGGCTTGGGAGAGGCGTCGTTTGGTCGGGCTAGGTGTGGTGTCCGGTTTGTGACCTTCGATGTGAAGGTCAACGGTGGATGTGCGGGCGTTATGGCTCACGTAAGTGGGTTTGGGGACAAACACGGGGTCTGGAACGTGAGTGCGACCAGTGCACCTCTTCTTGATAGTGCGAATTTGAGATCCCTCCTCTCCGGAGGACTCGCGACCAGAGAGCCTGAGGGATTTGAGTTCTTCCGGCAAAGGCTTGAATTGACTCTTTGAATCTTCAATCAGATCGTTAACCTTGTCGGCCCATGTCTGCGCGTCGTAGAGGGTGTGGATCATCTTCTTGAACGTGAAATGGAATTGTGAATTGACAGAAGGGAATTCGCCGTTGCCGGAGGCGACCGCGCTTTTGATGCTGCGGTGAAAGTTGGAGGGGGTGAAAGGGGTGGACATGGAGGTTTTTTTGAGCCGAGATAGATAAGGGGAAAGATCCCCAGGGACAGGACGATGTCGATCGTCAGCCACGAGGAGATTGAAGAGTTCGACAAACTCTGATCTGTTCGAAGCCATGAGAAAGGCACTCTGTAAGCAAGCAAGGAGGAGTCTGGCGGGGTGGATGATGACCGTCGAGGAAGTGCAAGCTTGGGGGGTCTGACTTTTGTAGTGATTGTTTTCTGGCGGGCAAGCGGGGTCCATGGCCCCTTACCGCCTATTGTGTGGAGCGTCCAGAGGCGGAAGCATGGCCTCCAGGTGTGTAAACCTACATATTTCCCTCAGGACGGATGTTTGTGAGGTCCCTCGAGTTTAACCACCCGAAGGACAGCGTCCGCAAAGTGATTGAGCGCGTTTGAGATGTTCAACGTTGATTTTTCGGTATCGACGCGTTCCGCTCACGTGAAGGGCGGCGGCAGAACAAAGGGGGATGACATGCGGTCGGCGCGCACTAGTGATTGTTCGGAACACTGTTCGGCAAGAACGACTTCCCTGGAACGAACAAACTTCGGTGAACCGTAGCAACCGACGTAAACTGTCCACCAATCCGCGCTTCGTGGCGACGCCCAGTTATAAAGATGCTGCTCTTCTATCTTGTGGCCCTCGCATTACTGGTAATGCGTGAGTGTTCCCCATTCCTCTCCTCCCCGATCGCCGTATGATAAGCAATGTGAAGACTGAAATACTGACCTTCCCCACCACCAACAGTTTCCTTTCACTACCGCGCTCAACTTCCACTTCCAAACCGCTTGCGGTCTTTCTTCCCCATCCTCAATAATTATGCTCCTGTTTCCACCTTCGCCGAGCAAGCCGACGCTGGGTTGTCTTCTGGTAACTTCGACATCGAGGCGGCCAATATTGTAGCTGGGGATTCGAGGACCGGTTTGGATGAGCGCGGAACCCAGGAGGTGTTGGATATCATGAGACGAGAACGTGTCGAGTGAGTACTCGATTGTCCGCTGGGGGGATTTCACCCCTTGCCCTCTCCGGCGGCGTGCTGACTGTGCCGCAGCTTCGACCAAGCCAGATTGATTCGACAGAACCGTATCTTTGCCGCCAATGGTATTGACGCTTCAGGTCTGTAACCCGCATTCGTCTCCCTTTTAAACCGCTGATGATTGTAATCCAGGCATGCCCTTGGATTCCAAGGCTATTACTCGTTTATGACCACTCTTACTGGACTTTGCATCTACTCTCACCTTGCTGATCTCCCCCACACGCTCACGACCCCGCTTGGTTTTACATCTGTACATTTATCCCGCTATCTAGCCCTTGCACTCCTTGTCATTTTCTGTTCTCGAAGTCGTCGCGGGTGATTCTTGTGAAGAAAAAAGTGGTCTTGTTGATGTATTTGCAGCCGCTGCCATTAATTTAGTCTTCCAAGTTTCACCCTCGGGGCCAGCGCCGAGCCCGCCCTCCATTCTCACCGACCGCCTTGTGTGGCGTGTACCCCCTACGCGAAAGGGGATCAACATTGCGATCTGTGATTTCAGGCTTCTCCCCCGATCATCATCATCATCGTTCCTCGGCCACAGACTTAATCAAATACTTCTTCCTTAACCCGTCCATCCTTCAAAGTCTTACCATGGATGTGCTACGAAAACGAATGGAGGTGCATCGAGCTATCCACCCAGTGGCCAAGAGATCCCGCCTTCGCTGACCCGCCACATAATCTAGGCGATTCACTGCCCACCGCTGGACACATCGCTACTCGCCGCGATGCTCACAGACGTGGAGCAGGAGTGCAAGAACAACAACCTCTCCGAACCGACGGACCAGCAAATAGTCCAACTCCATAATACCCTTTCAGAACTGTCCGCTAACGCGGTTGAGGATTTTCGTGACGACGACGACCCGAGTGGCCAACTAAACGGCGGCTCATTCAGTGATGCCCCTCGTTCCGTCTGGTCCTCTGACGATACACCCGAGTTGTCCTCCGGGAACGTCACGACTTCCTCCTCCGATGTCTCCAACGTCAATTTTCCGCAGTTCGCCTTTTTACAGGCAGCTTTCCCCCATATTGAATCAACCAAACTTCGAGCCGCCATCGTCGCTGTCGGAGGCCCGGATGGATCCGCAGATATGGAGGATGTTGTTGAAGAAGTGCTGAAATGCGAATACCTGAGGGAGTGTCAGGAGAGAGGGATCGACGTGGACACGCTTTTGGACGACCTTCCAAAGAGTAAACCTATTGAACGCGTTGCGCCCGCAAAGAAGAAGGGGATGAAATTGGTCATCAACGACATTCGGCAACAACACCAGCTTTCATCCCCGAACGGTTTCAACGTCTCCCCCCCTAACCCTTGGGCGCAATCTGTGTCCCTTTCCACTTTTTTGGAAACCCTCATCCCCTCCTGCAATGCAAATCATTTCCAATCCGCCTTCCACAATCCCCAGCACTCATCTCCCTGTGAGGCGCTGAGACATACCCTTCAGAAGATCAATGATAGGCTCTATCCTGCCAACGATGAACTCTCTAAGCAAGAAACACAATACTTGTTCGGGATGTTCGATGCTTTGCGAGCGACTCCAGCTTACGAAACCATGAACGTTGTACAGCGAGATCAACTCCTTTCTGATGCCCGATTGGCTTTGCGAGCCACGGGTGGCAACCCAGACTTGGCTTGGGAACTCGTTTCAAAGCTTCTGGAACTTGGCCGTGACTTAGATGTTGGGATATACCACTCGCCTCCTGCCACGCCATCGTCACCTACATTTGTGTCTCCTACGTCGCCTATTCACAAGTTCCAACCAAGTACATCGCAGTGGGCAACAAGCGGATCGACCACGTCGCCTCCTATCAATCCTACCCCGAAGGACAACGACCTCGACGGGGGATGGAACTATATTCCAGAGAGACCGAGGAACAGATCCCACTCCCTTGCCGCTTCAATTCCTGCTCTTGATCCGAACCGCAAGGCAAGAGTCAGAGGAAGTGGGAACGGGTTTGGTAAAGGGGCGAAAGGAGACGTTGGCGAGCTTGATTCCATGCAGCGCATTGCGCGGCTGCATAAGAGCCGAAACCAAATTTTGCGCGAGGCAACCAGGTATTGGAAAGGAGGGAACGTTGGGAACAGAGGTGGGGAGGTTGCTCAGTACTTTGCTCAGAGGGTTAGTTGCCTCCGTTTCGTCTATGAGCACGCGACCACGCTAATCGCTCGTTGTTTCCCCTTGCGACTCAGGCGAGAGATGCTCAGATTCAGGCGAAAGCGCAAGAACTGCAGATCGTTCGTGATATGGTTTACAGGACAAGGTTACAGCCCTCTTCAATCGCTTAGTGTGACTGCTGAAGAGGCCTCCAGGAAAAATACCGACGGATATACCTCGATAGATCTACACGGAGCCACCCTCGCAGAGGCCTCCCAAATCGTTCAGGATATACTTTATGATACCCCTCCAACGAATAGTGAGGGCCCCTCATTCCCCTTACTGTGGTGCCGGCTTAATTTGTTTAAATCCACAGCCAAACCCCTGAGGATAATCACTGGACGTGGGAGACACTCTGCCAATAGGGTTGGTGTCCTCAGGCCTGCGCTCAAGAACAGGTTGACTGATCTTGGCTGGGATGTCGCACTGTTTGACGGAGGTTTGGTTGTGCGTGGCTAGTGGTGATGCTGAGCCCTCAGGCTGTTGTATGCGTCCAGTTGTAGCTTGTACCTTTGTTTTCTGGCTGGTTTGACTCTTGATTTTACGATTTTACGATTACTGTACCGATACGATTACAGTTGGGCCCGAATGGCGGTCTGACTACGACGGCTGGCCAGGTCTACATGTTACCGAACAGAATTCTACTTCGCTTTATCTAAACCCTCGTTATTGGTCTTCGCGATGCATGCTCGACATGGGTTTTATCCTGCAAGGTCAAGAACTCGGGTGACAGATAACGGGGCCAACTCGATTGTTGCGCAACTGACGCGTGCTACCGCTCACTGTACTTCTCTCTTTCCCACCACCACCCTGTCGTGACATATTCCTGGTCTCTTGTTCGCCCTGTCGCTGCATGCAAACTAGGCGTAATGTCATCACGTACAAAGGCCGAAACAGAAGAAAACGCGACCAAGCTGACGAGCCAAATCAAGCCCTGACATCGCCCTTGTCAGAGATGGACAAGGACGAGACGACCCTCTCGGAAATGAATCGTAGGATGAGGAAACGATCCAGACTTCTCGCTGCTTCTTCCGTCCCTGACCTTTCTGCTATCGCGGATACCTCACAAGATTCGGCATCAATGAGGACTTCAAAACGGCCTCGCGTTATGGATGACGCGGACCTCACCTCTGACCCACTATCCACTGTCTTCGATGCTAAATTTCATGCCAACTCTTTCCAAACGCCTTTAACCTCTGCTCTGCCCCCTGTAAAACACACGTTTTCTCGATCCTTGAACAACCGTCTCGCTTCCTCACTCTCTCCGGTCCCTCTCACTAAACCCGCCTTCAATTCTGATGCCAAGGAAAATCTCGTCACCTCGCTACCTCAGACTTATCTTGCCTCTCCTTTCAATAGCCATCCAAACTCTCGGAACGTGTCTCCAGCAAAAACCCAACCCAAGCCCAAGCCGACCAAGCGACCACGAGCTAAATCTCGCACGCTTTCTACGCATTTGTCCGAAAATCGCGAGATCACTGCCCCCGCCACGGACGCGGTTCCGTCTCCGGATAGGAAGAAAGCCAAGACCTTGCATCATGTCAGAAATCCTTCGTTGCCCTCTTTCGCTGTTGATGACTCCCCCGAGTGGTTGAACTACGCGGGAGTGAAACCTAGAAAAAACGTCCGTGGAAGCGGTCGAAGGAACGTCCGAGGATCTTCCCGCTCGATCTCCAGTGTCTCTAGCTCTGGGTCTCAACCGCGGCCTCAGCTACTACCTATCCGTCATCCCTCCTTTTTTCTCGAATCACCCCTTGCCTTCTCGACTCCGCCTGCCAACCGTCGCCTCGGTCGTTCGCCTCATGATCCTGCCGGCTGGAGTAATACAAACTTGATTCAGAAGTTCCTAGACACGGATGTCGAAGGCGAAGATGAGGACGTGGAGATGGCCGATGCCGGTACATTTACCCCGGATTCTGCATCGCGTGCACCCCGTTCCACGAAAACTCGTCGACAAACTGCTCGTCTCTCACACGACAGTCTCTTCTCTTCGATGGAAATTTCCGACTCTGCGTCTGGGTCTACGATCATTGGAATTCCCACTCGCGTTTCTGGAGCTAACACTGTGGTCGACCGAAGCGCGGGAAGCGAATTATCTGATCGTACCGCGCTTACTTCTGCCATGTCTTTGACTGGGATACTCGAACCAACGGATGTGAATAAACTGCCGACCTTTGGACAAACGTTCGAGCCGACACACGATAACGCAGGCGACTTTGGCTGGATGACTGATGACGAAAGGGTTTCAAACGCCCTCGCGGAGGATAAACCAAAAGGCAGGAGTACCCGCAAGAAGCTTGCTACTTGTCTGGACGACCTAGAGGTACTGGGTGCCAAAGTCTCGGAAATGAACCTGGAAGGTCTCGTGCTCATGACATTTTTTTCTGCGTCGAAGTGTTGACATGACCGCAGCTCCCCTGGATCGATCTCGTTCGATGCCGTCAGCAGCTGAAAACGGTCACGCGCACAAAGAGAAACCTGTGGCGGGATCGAGCAAGGACGTGGCGGAACGCGCCAGGAAGAGGAGTGATACGATCAGAGCCAGCGACTACAACGCCAGTCGCCTTCCCCAGCCGAAAGTTATTTGGTTGAAGCCCGCTCCCGCTCCCAAACGCAAGGCTCCCACGAGGAAGAGGAGTGGTACCGTTACTCAAAGAGACTTCCAGGCGAGTGTGAGAGTTTGCAGGGATGGAAGGGTCGTGAAGATAGATGATGGTTTGCCGCTCTCGCCTCAGAAAGACGACGAGTCGGATGATGAGCTGTTGTTGAAGTAGAGGTTTGGTGTGTAAGACACGCGGGCGTCGTGACGTTGGTTCCTGTTTTCTGTTTCCCCGTATCCCTGGACTCTTTGAAGTCTTTCGTTGACTTTGTTCGACCTTTTGTCTCTTCGGTCTCGTTTAGTTTTCGTGCTGTCCCAAAGTTGCATTCCCTCCCGGTCCCGATCCGCTAACCTTTTTTTCTGTATTTGTATTTAACTCGTCAAGTTCCTGTATGAAATCATCGGACAGGGTCGGTTTTGTGTGGCTGGTCGGCGCTGTCAAGGACGTGGACAGGGCGAACGTGGCGCCGTCAAACGCCGATCTCGGACGGAGATCAGAACCCGACTGGATCCTGACCCACGTCCCAAAAACTTGGCCCCCCTCTGCCACCATCTCTGAGTCAGATGGGTTTGTTCACCCGTACTTATTTGATTGTGGGTCTGTTGCTCCGGCCGGACCTGGCGTGGACATTGGCCGACTTCCCATTGACTCGCTCCCTACCTCCTTCTCCTCGTCAAGGGACGCGTAAACCTGCCTTTCAAACTCTCCTGCGTCTGAAGGAGGTTACGGTTCTCGGGTAGGAACTGTGAGCGCGCGGGTGGGTGGTGTACATTTCTCTTCGGATGCACTACGGGTGAAAGCATTTGGTAATTGATTGCGGCACAGGTTGTTTCTACAGGTCGGTGATTCCAATCCACATGCGTGCTACTCCATGTCCACGGCTGAGCGCTGGTTAAGCTCATTCATGGTTTTTTTTCCCCTTTGATTCCGTTGGTGCCGGGTCAGTAAGCCACATCGTGGCATCCCCTATCTGATGGAGGTTACTGGGATTTCCGCCTCACTTTGGGCAATTCGCTTTCTTTTCTTTTCGCCACACCACCGTATCCCCTCACTTTCTGATATATAAAGAGCGATGGAATCCGCTTCTTTTTGGCTCACCCGACCCTCCCACACTTTACTCTCTCCCCATTGAAAAATCCATCCAACCCACGAGCTCTTCGTATCCAATCCGACCCTCCGCCACACACTTTCGACTTTCGAGTTTAAACCAATTGCTTCATGGATTCTTCCTCCACCTCTCGTGACGGTGAAATCACCAATATGGACGTAGACGGACCGTCGATCGCCGCCCAGCCTGGCTTGACCCCTCGGGAGGGTCAGCTCTTGCGGCATATCGCCAATTTGCAACACCAGCTCAATGTCATGTCACAGCGACAAGAGGGGTAAATTCTTTTGATGTGCAGTTGGGAAGCTTCGCTGATCGTGCCGAGTGTAGACCCGTGCCACATCCTTCGTATGATGTCCGCGCACGCTCGGTCTCGTACAGAGGTTCTGCAGCTGTCCCTGGCATTCTACAACAAACCTTGGAAAACGGGGGACCTGTAGCCGGATATCCTGGCACTCAGCAAATCCCTCCCCAAGGTCAAGGTCAACCGTTTAATCCCCCTCCTCCACCTCTTCATTTCGTTCCCCAACTTGTCCGTCGAGGCTCATTCACTCTCCCCGTGGGTGTGGATACGAGTACTGGCGCTCGTCAGCTGCCGCCAGGATGGTCTCACCTGATGATGTACAGACTTCAGATGAATCCCCAGACGCAGCCTCAAACGAACCCCCAGGTGCTGATGCGAGGTCCGCTGCAATCGTACTGGGATCCGCCGCGGGGACCTCCACCTCCTTATCCCGGGCTGGGACCGGCTCCTGCGGAAATTGTCTCTACTAGGACGAGCCAAGCTGGTCCTTCGCGGTCGCGAGGCCGAAAACGTCCCAGAGGTCCTGGAAGTTCGGCCCGAAGTTTGCGACCGGATTCGAATGATGACACGGAGGATGATGACACGGAGTCGGATACCAGGCCTTCTTCACGGCCCGGTAGAAGCGCAACGAGAATGAATCCTACCCGGGGGGCTGGACCGACGAATCTCCGTGAATTGGAGTAGTAGTTTGGTTGGGAAATTTGTAATGGCGTTCATTCTTTCCTCCTTCACTTCTCTGCCTCTAATGTACTTGCGTAACATAGCTTCCACTCCCGCCCGACGAGGTCCAACATGATGTGCGCGGCTCGGAGGTCTGACGCGCACACCATGTTGGATGTCACGATAAGGAAATGAAGGCGAAAAACCGTGTATAGATATCTATAGTTAGATGGTCGACCTGATCATGCGTTCTACTTCCATCTCTAAATAAAATTCCATTCATATCATCCCCTACTGACGGGCATCACTCTACATCACTCTAGCTTTCTTCAAGTTCCTCGACTCCGAGTCATCTTCGCCCAAAGTCTCTCGGTTCAGCAGATCCTGCGCATCTCGTTCTTGTTGGAGGGTTCTCTCGAACTCCCTCAACCATCTTCCACCGTCCGCGCCTTCGAACAGCCATACATGACTAGTGCACAACGACGGTCAGCGCTGCATACGAGTTCAGGGAGGGTCCTCACCTATCTCCCACCCTTGTGGGGCCTGCAAATTTCTCCGGTTCGTTGGTTAAATCCGTGCTCGACGACGGTCGTTTGCCTAGGATAGCTTGAGCCTGGGCCGACCGGGCCAGTGCGTCCCTCTGGCGTGGGTCGAGGGGGAGATCCCATCCGAGTTTAAGGCAGAGATGCTGCACGATAGTATCTGCATTCCCAAGCAGCATAATCTACAATAAAGACCAGTGAACAACGACATGCGAATTGAGTCATGTGGCTTACGTCTGGATTGATGTGATTAATGGGTGTCTTGTTTATTAAGATCTGAGGAACGGAGTGTGGGAGGTACCCTATAAGTGCAGGAGACGAGACTCAGTCATGTAGTACCACGGCAGACCGTTTAGATCTACCTGGTGCTTCTGCGACAGGGGACACCTTGAGAGATGTTCCAATGATTAAAACGAGGTCTACGCGCTCCCTATCTTCTTCCAACGCGCGATCAAAGTCGTCGGCGAGTTTCTCTCCGAAGAAAGTTATGTCGGGCTGCGCGAGTCATCAAGGGTAGTATGTTAACCGTGTCACGATTGGGGCGAGGGGAGAGGGGAGAAACACCTTCATAATCCCCGGAGGGTAATCTGGGAGATCGGGCTCATCTTCCTCGCTCTCATCATCCCACCTACCGTTCTTCCGCTTTTTCTTCCCTTTGGGCTTTTCGCTTGGAACCTTCGAGTTGCTTCCCGCATCCCTATCCCCCGAATTACAAACCTTGCACAACGGCACCTGGCTGGCCAATATCTCTTCCTCGATCTCGGTACCGATTACTTTCCTACGACATTGGATGCAGGAAGCGGTAGCGAACGATCCGTGACATTGAAGAACGTGTTGCACTCCGGCGGCAGTCTCGAGCGTGTCGATGTTCTGGGTGTAGTTCTTTTCACGGTGGTCGTGGGTTTTACAAACCGTGAGCGAAGGGAATACTTCGAGTGTCACGACGTGGCACCTACACGTAAAAGCTGCCAGTGAAGATTAGTTACAAATCGGGAAATCCAGTCCGGCACGCTCGCCTTGTCTTTGTCCTCCACGAGCTTAATAAACCGATGACACGGGGAGGGGATGAACCTAGATGGGTATATATCCCTTGAACGGTGGTCAGACCTTGGCGAATACTTTGAGGCTAGGATCATACTTCGCAAACGCGCTGCAAGCACCGAAGATTTGAACATATGAATAACGGCGTGTGTATGCACTCACTAGAAGACTGGAGGCGAACGTTTAGCGGTTAGGCGGGGCGTGCGTATGGAAGCCGTGAAAGCACTTACTGTTTGGCTTCTCCCGGAAGTGTTGAATATCAAACCTACCGTCTGAACGTGAGGAAAATTAATCCACGAGGAGAAAACCGACCTACATCTGTTGAGGATCGTCAAGATCGAACTCGTTCTTCTCCTTCAAGGAGGCATACAGTCCATTCTCGGAGCGAAAGTCAGGTATGCCGCATGATACACCTTGACACTTTCTAGACTCGGGTGAAAGCTCGAACGGCGAACATCGGCTTACTGATTCCCGCTCCGGTCAGGATGAGGATACTTCGTGATTTCTGGATGAGATCGACAGCGTCATCGATGCTGTTGTAATGCGAAATCTTCTGTCTCCTTTGCAGTCTGACGGGAATGTAAACGTTATTATAACTCCAGACGGAAACATTGGGTAGGCGTTTACACTTGGAAGATGACGACCTTGAGGAAGTATGTTTGAGTTTTAGGCTGCTTCTGGCGTAGTTCCTTGCACTTCACAGCTCGCTTAGCCCCGACGAGGAATCCCACCAAGGAGACGCGCTTACCAGTGATATACCAAATGCATACAGAAGACGGGGGATCGGGATTTGGCGTACGGTCACGTACTCCGTGAGGAAGGCCTTCATTCCTGGCGTGCAGGAATGAAGATGAACGGTCTCAGATGGGTGACTGCGTGTCGTTTACCTCGTTGTTTCAAAAATTGGAGTATTTGCTTGGCCTCTTCCTCGGTCCACGCATACTTGGCTAGACGCAGACGACCAAATGAGACCATCAAGTCAATTAGCGCAACAGTGAACCAAACCTTCTTGAGCGAACTCGTCTTCATCTTCGATTGAATCGTCGTCTGCCCCGCTTCTGTTCAGGGTATCGGGCTCAGCGCCGGATTGTTCTCCGTCACTGGCAATGGAAGAGTCGAATTCCTCCTCGAGGCCGGTGAGGATGTCCTCGATGGTCTCCTCATCTACCTCTACGTCTTCTATATATGATAAGAACGCCTTCACTTGCGCGAGATATCGAGGTGAGGGCTTGACCATCGGCTGAGGGTTCACCAGACTTTCCCCCATCCACGGTTCTTGGCAGGATCTGATGATTACGTAAGGAAGCGCGAGCTCACCCTGACCATCTCCTTCACCCGCCATGGACCCAGCTGATCCTGTCCACTCACCCATGAACCCACATGGGGTTCACGCATTTTTTCACGACGATGAAATTTCTTCGTCGGATGACTCGACGGTTTCTTCGTCGTCCGTTCACCTCCAGCCTCCCGTTACGTCCGATATCGCCTTGACGACTCCACCTCCCGACCGGACTGTTCAAACTCCTCCAGCAATCCCTCCGCAGTCAGCGTCTGCTCCAGGTCCAGACAGCGATGAAGACGAGGAGGAGATGCCAGACCTCTACATCCCCGCACTGATCGCTCCTACCATGTTCTTGCCAATTCCAAACGTGCGCCTTCCGTACTTCTCCAAGCCAGTGTTGACCTGGTGGCTACCGAAACGTATTGAGCTATCCTTATCTGTATTCTTAGACCGATCCCCTGTCTACGTTATTGAACAAATATATCTTGCCAGAGAACAGACCAACGAGAGATTTGGCTGGCGAGTGGCAGAGACACGAGTTTCATTCGTTGGTCGTAAGTTGCCCTACCTTGAACGAATGTTTCCCCACTCCGTGCCCATACTGCTCTAAGATTCGAGCTGAGAATGATGAACGATCAGATGTCGAACAGTTGGAGAGCCATCGCAAAAATGGCCCGCGATAGGCTCGTTGCCTCCAATCCAGAAGAGATTAGCACAATCCTGCCAGTTTGTCCTTTATCTTGTATCGCTCATCCCCACCACATCAATCACCTTCCGCCGATGTAGCTTTGGTTCCTTCGACTCTCCTGTCTTGCGCGACTTCGGCTCTTCAATCAATGCACGGCGGAATGTACGAACCTGTACTCCGTCCTGTCCTCAATCGAACCATTATCCTCGCGCAACTACGTCTTCGAACGAGCTGTTCCGTTCGAGTTGGAAGTCCTTCACGCGAGGCTCGAGTACTGGGCAGGCGATTTCATTGGGTATCTGGACACGATGTATGAGCTGCTGAAAAAGTGCAAGCTCATGGCAAAGATTGCGCTCGAGGAGGGAGAGAGGGAGAGAGAGAAGCAGTTGGAGAGAGAGAGGAGGGGGAGCATAAGTACTGGGATTGGGGGGAGGAATGTCAGAGGGCCTAGGGGGGATGGGGGAGTCGCTCTCGCTGCGATGTGGAGGGAGAGAGGGAGCAGAATGACGTTAATCATCGCAAGCCAGTTCATTGAGATGAAGGTGTGTGTTGTCTTCCTACGCTGCCTATGCTTCTAACTTTGTTATCTTGATCCCTCGTTGCGATGTATCGTAACTTGCTGATCATCAGGAGTTCACAGCTGCTACACGTCTCCTCGCCCCACTTTGCGCTCCGTCCTCACCCGAACTACGTTCGGCAGTGGGTAGGATATACCTCCAAGCCGGACTCCTAGACCAGGCACTGACAGAATTCAACCTCGTATCGGAAGCGATCGCGAACACCGCCACGCCATCTGCATCTGCTGTCGCGTCCCCAGACGCCTCACCAAACCTCAGTCGGGTCGGATCTCAAGTGTCTGTAGTGAGTGGGTACCAGAGCCAAGGGTCTGGAAGACACGTGGGAAATATCGCGCAGAGGCACAAGAATCTCGTGAATATGAACGCTGCGCTTATGGCGTCAGCCCAGGGAGATTGGGTCAGGGCAGAGGAGATCCTAAGAGGACTTGCTGCTATAAATGCGAATGACTTCGTGGTAAGTCACTCGTTGGGTCTTGCTCTATTTCCTCCAATTCTTTTTTTATCCGTTCGGGGGTTTCGACCCCTCATCGGGTCACGGTCTGGGGACAGGATCAACCGCTGTTCCGTTCCGTCTGAAGGCGCTTGTCCTCGATAACCACCACCCTCAGTGAACCGTGACGTCACGTACGTACGTTTGCACCTGGTGGCCATCCTTTTGGGGGAGAAGGTGGACTATTCAATTCCCTTTGTGTTTCAACCGCGGTATCTTGCCGGTCCTTCCCATTGATTAGGGGGGAGATCGCGCTTATTGTCTGTCAGTGAATGACACTCCGTGCGTGGTGTGATGATCCGCGCACCCCCCCCCCCATACACACACCAAACCAAACCCGTGTCGTGGTAGCACGAGGTTCGCGATCGTTTGTATTGGATCGGCCTTCAGAGGCTTCCATGGATTTTCAATTCACGGATCTCTTCTTATTTTTGGTCCTTGCTTACACAACAAATTCCCCTTTTTACGTTGACTGATCTCCACTTACCGTCCTTTTTTCGGACCTGGAAGACTGTCAACAACCTCGGTGTTGCATTGCTGAGCCAGGGAAAGCTTAAGGAGGTGCGTTTTTGTCCGTTTCGGTGCGCACCGTGCCCATGCTCACTTCGCTGCATTGCTACCTTCACGATTGGTTTGTTTGCGTGCGATGTGTTTAACCGACAACGTTTTCATTTGACCGTGATATATTGTCTCCAATTCTGTCCCATATAGGGGATCGAAGTCCTTGAGGGGGCGTTACGCAAGAGCCCATTCGAAATCGTCACGACGGAGCCCTTCCTGTTCAACCTCTGTAAGTTGTCCTCCCACGCCACTTTCCTCCCGTTCCCACCACGTTGGCTCGTTTTTTTCCCGTCCGGTTTCATCTATTTTCCTTTTTTTTCTTTTCGTTGCAGCTGAGAGATGCCGTAAACTGACAATTTTCCCTCGTCCGAATCCCGACTTCTTTACCGATCCTGGGTGTCTATGCATCTGCCTGTCGGATTGCAACGCCTGCTCCGGCACATTGTGATCGTCCCAACCTTGGTGTATTACTTGTAGCGACATTGTACGAGCTCCGTGCCTCGTATGGGATGGAGCTCAAGAAAGACCTCTTGATTCAGGTGGCTCAGCTGAGTGGGGACGGTTTGAGGACAACCTGCTTAAAGATGCCCACCAACTGATCCACCTGTTCCGAGCGTCATCCTCAACTTGTCCTCAATATTCTCCATACCCCTCGGGTCCGCTTGTCGGTCGCCCCCATCATCCGGCGGCCGGAATAATCAGTTAGATAATTCGATTTGAAAGGCGGGCGGACTTGGATCATTCCATCCTTCGCGGACATTGATTTCAAGCGCTTCGGTATGATACACAGAGGAAGCAATTGGGCCTAGTGTCGTTGGTATGGAGCATGTTCAGTTGCCTGATGACCCAGCATCAGACTGAAGCAATATTGCCGTGAGTCGAAGTATCCGGCAGCCGTCAGCGTTCGTGTTCAGTCTTGGTTCGGCTCGGTTCGCGGTAATAGGAGATCGCCGCAGATGTCAAACGTCAAACGCTCAACATATCCCACCACAGTTCCCAAAAACAACACCCTGCGGCTGCCTTTCGTGTGAGAGAGTACCGGTCTCTTCGCGGTAGGCCGCAAGCGGTGATAGTGCTTTGCTCTCTCAATGGGCGAGCAAGGGCACACGCGCTATAGACAAAATACCATCAATTGGTGATATTGCACCGTTGATTCTGATTTTTAGATGTCACATGTCATCGCAGTGCCAAACCGTTGGAACGCGTCGATCTTGACCGCCAAATTACCGAAGGGCGAACCTTGTGGGACGTCGCGGAGTTGAACTCTGTAGTTTGCTTCTTCTGCCCGGAGACGGCGGAAATCGGGGGAAAGTAAAAGGATGCGGGGACGTTGCTGGCCGGGAGTTTACTTGGGCCTGAACGTGAACGCTCGAAGTGATCCCGCTATACACCCCTGATCCTCCTGATTGAAGGTTAACCGGAGTTGCTGGTTCTTTGAGCACTGTTTGTGATCCACCACCTTTATGGGTTGCTGCCTCAAAGCTTCGCCAAATTGTTGAGATACACAGCAGAAGGTGGCGTAAGCGAGAAGGAACAAAGCTTTGAGGAAAAGCGGGACAAGGGGAATTGCAAATGTGAACTCAAGTCGGATCTCGACTCTCCACTTGTCTGCATCCGGGGTGTGATACTAGAAGTGCGTTGCGCACTTCGTCAAGGAAGACGTGTAATCTTCTTCCCAATCTTTGCGAATGGGGATAGATAGTCACACATCTCCAGATGGGATTAGGTTATGCTGTCGCAAGGGAGCCGGGCGCTGGGGTCTGGTGGACCACATGTGCACTTTCCTGCCATCACCGGATCCGAACCGAGGATCGCGGTGGCGGGGGAGCCGTGCGTTCATGCTGTATCTCCATTACAACACCCACTGACGATAGACGGGAGAGCCCGCAGGTCACCAGATTTTCTTATTTCGTTGCAGAGACAGCTCCTGCAACTTTGTCTGGTCGTTCGCCGCCACCGTCGAACCCAGTTGACCGAAATTAATCACCGTCTGTTGGCGGACTCAAAGTTCTCTCGTAAGCTACCGTAACACCGTAAGGGATTCTAGTGCCTAAACACTTCCGCTGCACTGCCTCGCGTATCTGCTCTTCACGTCGTTCGTGGGCGGTGCCCGGGCCCCGCCTCCGTTCAATTCAGGAACGCGTCACAAAGCACACCGTGCGTCTCTTTAATCTCAGTTCCAGTATCACGCTCCGCCTGCTAAAAATGAAACAAATTGGGCGGAAGGGAATCGGTTGCTGTGTGGGAGAGGGTTCATTTAACGTACATCCTCTTTCCAGGATATTGGGACAGCGAGATGGGCTTGTCATCCGGGGCCTTTCTTCTTCAACGTCTGACATTGTAGGAAAAGGCTACGGGATCTAAACATGTCAACGGGAGACTATATCACGAATGTCTGTCAGATCTAATAAACAACCTCCCCCTCCACCCACCCCTGCTCCCCACCCTTCCATCCCTTGTTTACTTATTAGTCGAGGCACAAGGGATGGGTCACCCAGTCAATTTTAAGGATATGAAAGGTGTGTTCACATTTGTCTCTTACATTGTGCTCTATCGATCACTGACCGATGATCTCCCCCCAGTCATTGCAATCGTCTTGTTCGTCATTACATCACTCGTCACCTCCTATAGATGTATTGCAAGATATAGGAAAAAATTGTGGGGGCACGATGATACTGTTGCGCTGTTGAGTCTGTTCTTCTTCACTTTTTTCGTGATCGGTTCGTACGCTATCTGCTTCCGATCTACCGCGCGCCAGATCATGGGACTGACGATTTTTTGCGACTGCAGGATCAACCTATCTCGCTGATGGTGTGTTTTGCACTTTTGTAGTATCACAGAGCACCAGCTGATTAGGTGCTGGTGGTGGGTTCCAGAATCGGCTCCGCGAGAATCAAGAATCGCTGGTGCCTATATCCTCGTTGTCGGTTTTTACACTCCTGTATGGTGAGCCCCTTCGTCGTCTGACCCCGAACACAGATCTCATGATTGAGCAGGGGTGCAAGGATTTCTATCATATTAACTGTGGTTCGGATTACCCCCTGGGCTATGCAGAGGAAGATCATGCTATGTACAGAAATCTCACCCTCGACATCCGTTCTGCGATGTGCTAATTTCTTCTCTCAGGGGTCGCTGCGTTTTTCACCCTGCTGTGGGTCATGTTGGTTGTGCAGACGTACTGGGTCTGTGAAATCACGCTACCCGGATGGAAGCAGATCCCCGGATCCATCTGCGTCCTCCCAAAGGCTATTCCCATCACCCAGTTCGTTAGTAAGTCATTGCCTTCCTTCGCACCTCTGTCGGTTTGTTCATAAACTTTATTCTCAGCGACGATCGTTTCGGATTGCATCTTGATCGCCACTCCGTTAATGGTACGATGAAATTCACCACTTTTCTCGCTGGCTTGAGCGATCTCTCACCGATCAACTTAGGTCGCTAAGGGTGTTCGCATCCGGGCGGTGTATTACCGATTATTCTTCATCTTCTCCGTGTCGATCGCAACGACAATAGCATCGGTGGTGCACGCGGTAATGGTGATGGTCAGCCCAGGCCCCTTGGAGGCAACCTTCGGTACGGCGACCTTTGCTCCCTTATTTACACACCGCCCTTTCTAGAATCGTCAGCTCACCGTGTATACTCTCTCACAGGGGGTGTGGAAGCAGCGGTATCTATCATCGTAGGTAGCATGTCCGTCATCATCCCTGCCGTACTTCGCGTCCTCGGTGTTGGTGACCCGTTCATGCAAGAGGACACGGTCGACCCGAAGTTCAGCACTGGCTTTGATATCGTTATGGCGAGTACTACGACAAGGATCGAACTCGGTTTGTCCCGCCGCACGGTGATCACGGATAGCGACGAATCCGAGGACACCCTTGATGCGATGGGATCTCGACAACGAAACCTGGTCGATCTGAACGTGAAGAACGATGAGAAGCACCAGCTCACGACGCAGGCCTCGGACGGGTCACTAGGGAACTTGAAGACGGCGAAGGTTTTGCCGCTCGCCGATGAATGTGACATTACGGATTCGCTGGCGCAGGAAAGAAGCTCACCCTGCGGTCACGACAGATTGGGATATTGAGGCGGAAACGGAGAAGGATCCAAAGAGGAGCAGCACGTAGTGCTGGATCATTATCTTCCAGGTATACTCGCAACGAACCCCTCCACGCTGCAGGTCGAATTCGATCTCAAATCTTGCTATTTACGACCTCACACCTTCATCCATCTTCATCCATTCCACATCCATAAAGGTAGCATTCATTGACCCCCCACACTCATTGTCCGGATCCACGTAAGCATCATTCTAGTTTTGTCGTCGATGTTCTTCACAATTGCTGTGATATTTTTCATCTCGCCCATCGTGTTCTTATCCTGTCCTCTGTTGTTTCGTTTTTCTCTCGCTGTGTACACGATATCGCATTAGTACTATTTTTGGACTCCAGTTTAGTGAATAGTGCTGACTTTTTTCGGAATTCGAGTTGTTCCCTCCACGATACCCAGCCAGTAAGCAAATTCAGGAGGGGTATTCGGGTAGTCACTCCATACTTGGCAGTCAGTTTGACCTCGGGTCCGGATCCAAAGATGGTAGAAAATATCTAGCACTTCTACTGCGAGAATCTCATTCCTGATGTTGTGAAATAAAGTGGCATATACAACGAAGAAAAGGGATTACAGACGTCGCATGCGGTAGATCTAGGTAACTAACATCTCGATGCATAAAAACGCGTAATTCATATCTTGACCGGTGACGCAGTGAAGGACAACGTGGACCATCGATGAACGTTGAACATGAGAACGTGGGATCATGCAAAGCAACCATAAAAGAACGAGCAGCGGCATGAAGGAAATACAACCACGGAAACTCGAGGTTTGAAGCTCGCTTTCGTAGCGACTGACTGGTGGTCGCAACATCTCGGAGCATCCGGGGCGTAAAGGGAGGTAACGAGAAGCAAGGTGGTGAACGTTGGGATCACGCCCCGGCTTGATGGTTTTGGATGTACACTTGCAAATCCTGCCACCCTCCTCCAACCCTACACATAACCTTCTTGGTCGTAGTCGGCTCCTGCCCAGTCCCCCTCGCGCTGAGTCTCGTAAGTGTCGTCAACTTACACGTGATCACCTTCCTTGATAACGGGCTCGATATAGCATACTGCGCCCTCACTTCGTCCCCTTCCTTAGGTGCCGTCCTCAGTGGAGGGTCGACACGTTCGATCAAGAGGGCGTGGGGAATCGAGTTAACGACGCGGGCGACTTCCAAGTCCAAAGGATCCTTCGAACTCACGGGGAAGTAGGTATAAGGGTTTGGCCCATCAACTCCAGGGGTATGGGCTCCCGCCCGCGAACCAGGCCGAGAGTGCGCCGCGGATGGTCGCGGAGACATACCGTCCCGGAAACTCGACGGGGGGAGCGCATGCATCGTGGGTTTTGGTGTCTTCCTTGCATCCCGGTAGCTAGCCTGGTTCGATAAGCGAGCTTTTATCGTGGAACCATTGAGGAAAGGATTGTGAGGTGGGTCAAAGTCGGAGTAGTTCGACATAGTGGACGCAGATCGTGATGGAGATGAGAACTTCAAGCTAGGAATGGGGATCATGGAACGACTAGGAGGGCGTGGGTGTGGCACAAGCGAATCGCCGGGCGTCTCCCGACCAGAAGTCGAGAAGGCGCCAAATGATGTTGAGGAGGTAGGAGAAAGGGCGCGCCCATTCTCATCGGAGAATGATTGCCACTGAATAGAGGGGCCAGGAATGTGACTTGGCGTCTTTGGGCGTGCACGAGGTGGGGTGAGCTTCGTCGTTGCGGGGGTATTCGGTTGTGAGCGTGATGGTGGTCGTAATAGGGGTGGGGGGACGTATCCTGTACGGGAGACTGAGCGGATACGTGAGGAGGGTCTTGTGAACATCGGTGACTGGGTGATGGATTGGATGGAGGATTGGGTTAAAGGCGACCACGGACGAGAAGAAGTCATAGATGCTCTGGACACGCTTCGTCGATGAGGCGAAGTTTCCTGGTTGCTAACACCATTGGAAGGATGTCTCGGCGTGGACAGCAACTCGTCCGCCTCTATTCTAGTTGATGCGTTCCACTTCGGCTTGTTTCGAAGAGTATCTGTCGCTCCAGCCCCAGGTGTCGTCCTCCCTGGTGTCAGACTTTGTGTGTGTTTGTGTCCCGGGCGCTCTGGAGTTGACGGTTCTTCGCTCTTGCCGCGGAAGAGGAGAGAGGATCTCGCTCGCAGCGTGCGGGTCGGTTCTGAGGACGGTTCCCGGCTGAACTTGGATATCGTGGGTGTAATCGGCAGAGATAGGAGCTGTTTTGGAGAGCCCCTGAGTTTCTGGGCGAGTTTTCTGAATGGAGACTTGGTCTTCTCGGCCCCTTTGGACGACTTTCCTTTTGATCCAGACGTGGTCGTGGAGGGAGCTGACCCGCTCTCACTGGGTGTCAGCTCCTCACCTTGGAGTATCTGTCGGACCTCCTCCATGTCCTGGTCTGTCCTTTGTATCCTTTGTCGAAGGTTTTTCCACCGTTGTGTGGACTCTGCATGTCGCCGTAAACATTCACCGTTCTTGGTAACGCGATCTTGAGCACCCTTATCAAGGACAGAAAGGACCTTCGTGATAGCTGGAACGTAGTGCCTGAAAAGAAGACCTCAGCATTTATCTCGAAAACTGGATGGGACACTGCACCATACTTCTTCTTAGCTTCGTACGACTGAAGAAGCGCTAGATACGAGTCTAAAGTGGGTGGAGACTTGTCTGAACGTATTGATGATCGTCGTTGATCGCCCCTCAGGTGGACTTGTGTGATGAAGTCCTGTTGAACGGAGATGAAAAATCAGTTACATGCCGATATTACGACTTCAAACGCATACGCACCTGACACCGATTCACACCCTTCTCCAAACTCGACATCAGACCTCCAGCTTGTTCAGTCACCGTCCTAAACACGATCAACCACTTATCCTCCTTCAACTCATTCCTAAGCGTTTCACTCTCCGACTTCGCAGCCTCCCATTCCCCCATGAGTGCCGCATGTTTCCTTATCATCACAGCCGCCTCACCATCTACGCCAAACCCCGAAGGAACCGGAGTCTGGTTGAGGAGTGGTTCGAGAGCGTCCGTGATGGACTTGATGCCTTTTGAAACCAAGTCCAATCGTTCGTCTAAGTTGGCAAGTAATTGATCGATCTCATTGTTGGCGCCCGACGCGTCGGACGATCCTTGGTGGGACCTGTGACGAAGCTCCTGGATTTCTACATGAGCCGAATAGAGGACGACAGATCGATGAGATAAGAGAAGGGATGAGATCCGAGTACGCGAAACGCACCAAATATTCGCGCTTGAATATCGGATATACCGTACGAAAGTTCAGTGATGTGCGTGGAGGTGGCCAAAAATTCTAGATCCCTGAGAGTATGCCGAATAATATTCAAGTAAGGGTTATCAGCGGGATGATTGCTTTGGTAGGATCGATTCGGAACAAACTCTTGACTTTTCCTCCTCCCATTCTTCAATTGTTTACTTGAGCCTGACGTGATGGTGACATTCTCTGAAGGAAAACAAACCACCACGAGTAGAGCCGCGTCAGTGGGAAATTTCACTCTTGACCTCCCTCACACACACATCTCCGGGGCTGTATGTCAAGCGCCACGCGGATACCATGCGGTGCGAGTATAATTGATTAAAACACACACGCACCGGAATCATCATCTAGTTCCAACGATTTCAGTGACGTCGAGGTAAAGCTGCTTGCTACTGAGAGACTGCGAGAAAGTGGTGTTTGAAAGCCCACCCCGAGACCGTCGGTGGAGGATGAGTTGGAGGGTGAAAGGAGCATGGAACGTGGTATCAACCTCCTCCTTCAGACAACACCCTGACCGCAGATGGTTTCCAGGCCGAAAGTTGGGGGAGAGACGAGAGGGAGATCGGGGGATGCAAAGCCGGGGGAAGTTGGCAGAGTGGTAACAAAGAGAGTTATGGCTGTTACTCAGCAGATGAGCAGAAACGGCAGTCCCGAACTGTCGATCTTTTCTTGAGCGATGGCCACCGGCGACGACGACGACGAAGGGGGTGATGAAGAAGAAAGAGAAAGCAACCCGCACTCGCGGACAGACTTGGCCCCGGAACAATCGCGGTTTGTTGGGCCGTGGGTCACGTGTTTCGCCCTCGGCTAAGACGAGAGGGTCAGAGCGAGAGACGAAAGAAACCAAGATAGATTCTACAGTACAAGAAGCTCGTATAGCAAGTAAAACAACCCGAGAAACTACTCCTCATGCTCGCCCATCTCGACATCCGACGTAGAACTTGTCAAATCCGGATCCAAAAGGTTTGAAACCGCCTCCTTGTCAAACCACTCCTCGCACTTGGTCTTAGCTTCCGCAATCGCTTCCGTGAACATCACTTGCCTACTCTCCCTGGGGGTCTCCGGATCCACGGAGTTGTAGTAGCCGGGAGCGAGACCTTCCAAAGCCCAGAGGTGATGCACCGACTCCTTCAATCTAATCAACCGCTCCAGGTGATCCGAGAGGAGAGGATTGGACAGCACTCCGGGGTAGTATCGCCCGCTTATTAGCGAGATGTCCATAACGGCTTCCCAGTCTCCCTTCAAGATTGACCGGAATTTATACCCGATTGGAGGTTCTGGCGGATTCCAGCTTCTGACATAAGGTCCAGATAGGACCTGACGATCAGAGGCAGGTTTGAATCCATTCGATGCTCGCTCAGATGATGGCGCGTCCTGGTCTTCACCTTGAAGCAGGGCAGGGTCCAAGGACCTCATGTCAAATGCCGATGTGTCTTCCTGTCGCCCCTCCCTCCCTCCAACGCCAGCACCTACGAACCCTTCCTCAACTAAGTCGAACAGCATGCCAGAAATCCGAACTTCCTTCTCTACGACAAAGATGCTCGTGATCCTGAGGAACAGACCCCTATCTCCCGAACCAGGTGCATGTTCTGGTTCTATGCCCTTGTGAATCGTATATTCGACGGCGGCCTGGGAAGGGGGAACTACGGGTAGCACCCTCTCGCTGCCGCTGGGGGCGAGCTCGTGTCGAGGGACTTTTAACCGAACCAAATCGTCCACCCAAATACGTTCGCCGCCCCACCAGAAACCTTGATACCTCTTCTGGGTCTTCACCTGGGCAGGGGAGTCTGCAGAGAGCGCCGCAGGCCTGGCGGATGCGGAGGGTAACAAATCGGGCATAGGGCCTATATGGAGTCCCGGTGTTCGGAATTTCTTTTTTGGGACGACAGGTGTCACAACGGTCTTGTCTGCCGTAATGGTATACTTGAACGTCCAGTTGTCGGTGCAAGCCCAGTACTTGGCCAGCATAATCGGTGCCTGAACGGCGAGAGCGTAGGGTAGCGCGGCCTCCTCAAACGCAAACCCCGACAGCGCGTCCAGCCCCCCTTCCGCTGGTACGCTAAGCGTGTGCCCCCTTCGATCGATGGTATGCATAAGGGATGATAAGGCGTCAAGTAAGGGTTGGGGCGAGCTCATCGCTTGGTAAGGTAATACCCTCTCGTCGGAGATGGTGATATCTGCATCGACGTTGAAGAGGGAGACCACGTATACGTAGGGTTGATCGTTCCCCTTCCGATGTTCGACGGATGACTCGCCCATGACGATAGTAAGATGCATGGATCGTTGAATCTCCTTGACCACACCTGGCCATGCGCCGATAGCACTGTCTTCCTCTCCCGGCCTTGCGATCGGGACGTCCAAAAAGCACCAGATCACCTCGCCGACCCTGTGAAGTCGTTTGCGATGGGGAGAATTTATGCCTTCGAGATCGGCGATTCTGGAACGGTTTACAGCGACCTTGGGTCCAGTGGAAGGCTTCACCGGTTTCGGCTCTTTGCGTATGGCGAACCAGGGTATCTCCTTCAGAGGTAGAAGCCGTTCTAGCTCTTGTGGTTCTTGTTGCGTGGGCGATGGAAGGGGTGAAATTTCGGCCGGGCCAACGGATACAGAGATTCTCTCTCTCTTCTTCCCCTTTTCCTTCCCCGCGACCAGAGACTGGGTTTGAGGCGGAGGTCGGGGGGCTTTCGAAGGTGCTTGTGTCGACTGGCGAATCCGAGCAACAGGAGTAGAAATAGAGCGCCCGCTGATTGTTAAGCCCGCTGCTTGGCTGATATTTCGCTGGGGTGTACGCGTGCAGTACTTGCAGCCGCAGTTGGCCCGTTGTAGGTTTTCGTCCATCATGAGCCATACTGCGTGGAGTACGAACTCCGGCACCGAACGAAAACGTTTGACGAGCGTCGAACCTGGGATCAAAGTGATCATAAGGACCAGTATATCATCGTTATCGGGAGGGGCGCACCGAAAAGATACTTGTCTGTTCTGGGGTTGTCCTGGGGCCCTTTGCAATGGACGAACATTTTATAACCCTCCGGCCACGACCCTAGAAGATACTTCGGGCCAGCTGAAGACGTCAGTACCGAACACAGGTCGGGAACCAAAACTTCGCACATTTAACTCACTTGGGAGTCCAATCTTCTCTGCAATCAGTCGCCCGAGATCCTCCCTCCATTTGGCACACTGCGGGTCATCGAGTTCCAAGGGGTGCATATAGTTTACTTCGCCATCTCTGTCGACGATTCGCCTCGTGTTTGATGGCCAGAGTGACGAGTCCCCGTCAGTTCGTGGAAAGCCCAATTCGGATTGCATGGGCGGTCGTAGAAATCAGCATATATCAGAGAGTGAGTCGTCGATGGTGGAATGCTTCACCCGCGCCAACCGGTGCGACGAGCGGATGGATGTAACGCAAGAAGTAGTATTGATCGCGGGGGATCGCCATGACCTCGGACTACATAATTATAAGCTACACTTAACTCTCCTCGGAAAGGGTGAAGTATGTAGTAGATTGATATTATATGAGCAGATAACTGGCTACTGGCGGTCAACGACGGGCGTTGTCCGGAAACTCGACTTGTCCTGCATGGAATCTGGACTGGCGTGAGTCACTCGAAGCTTGCAGACCACTTTTGACGCACCGTTGTTAGTCTTGTATTCCAGTACACAAGTGGGGGGCAGGTTCAGAGCTCTCTTGATCGTCTCTCTGGAAGCGCTGTCACCAGAGAGGGGATACGTCTCTGGTTCAAAACTTACTTGATTTTATCCCTAATCTTTGTGTCTGCTTCATAACGATTCCAAACGCTGATGATATCTTCATTCGGTCGCACGCTGATAGTGCAGCCACATATCCCAGGCCATTCATCTAGCTCTTCATCGGCCGGTGGCTGGAGGTCGTTGAATTGTTCTCCAAGAACCGCAAGGACAAGGTCCTCCCATAGGCGGTCTGAAACCCCCTTCTTCAAACGAATGATCCACTTGCCACCAGAGAGGTTGAGAGGGTCCTCCCAGACAGGTCTACGAACGCCAGAGTGAAAAAGGAGGTAGTCGGTTGTTGGAGTCAAGGCCGAAGGAGGGTTCAAGTGTGTATACAAAGACCAGAACTGTTCAACCTATTCCACGTCGCAGATTAGATCCTTGAAAACCTATAGAATTACGGCCGAAAGCTCACGGAACTGAAGGTAGATATCTTCTTGATTCCTTCCTCATAGCTCACGATTTTGTTCCCTGGTGCACGCTGTTGGCGGAACCAGAATACCCATCTGTCAGGAGACAGTGATCAGACCAAATCTCATCACAGCTATCAAACACTACGAACATACGTAGATTTCAGGGGGTGTATCGAGGGTTGCAAGCCTCCGGGACCATTCGAAGGCGTTGGTGTGCGAGCCGAGGGAGTGCTCGATTTCGCCCCCTTGGATCCATCGTCCGAATGCTTTTGTTTGGGTTTGGCGGTCACCGTGTCTGTCTCCGGGTAGGTGTACCTCACAGCCGACGCGTTTGCGAGGAAGCGAGATTGTTGCTGGTGGTTTGAGGATGAGTACATCACGGGTGTAGTTCAAGAGGTAGATCATTCACCCTTCGTCTTGACCCGACGGCGACGATGAAACTGATGTTGCGGCAAGAGTGGAAGCCTCGCCCATTCTCCTCATTCCTTGGTTGCTTGGACTTGAAAACAGGCGTCGTTCTGGCCTTGTTCTTCGCCGTACGTCATTACATAAAGCTCACGATTGCGAGCAATTCTGAACGGTCTTTCCTTCAGCTTTTCAATAAAGTTGCTGGCGTGTATGGCTTGATTGCGGTATTGACTGGTGCAGGTGGTTCTGCAGCCCAGCTAAGCCTTTACATCTATTCAACAATCGCTTTGGTTGCTTTGGCATGGGGATTGAGCGCGGTAAAGCGGGTGAGCCTCAACCATGTCATTGGCATGCTTCCGCAGCTGACATTTAGGAACCCAATGCAGGAAGACCCAAAGAGCACCTTGTACTTTGCTCATCTTTTCTTTGCCGACCATGTCCTATCGACCTCATGGACCGTCTTTTTCGCCGTCGTGTGGTGGTTATATAGTCCTCACGATGGTCGACGCGTGACCAACTCTGCCGCTCAAGACAAAATTATTGAGAATTATCTCGGCGAAACGGAGAAGGTTACGGAGGAGGAACGTGCGCAACTGGCTTTGCAATTATGGCGAAAGGAAAAGGGCGTTGCGATCGCAATAATCATCCTCGGCTGGTTAATCAAGGTGCGCGGACAGTTTAGACGTCCAATAATGCCTTCGTCCGACCTGCCCCTATGTAGTTCTATCTTGCAGCAACGATTTACTCTTATGCGACTCATCTGAGGAAGGGGACTTACCGTAATCTCCCCCTCTCTCGTCCAAACTGTGCTTCAGATTACACGGAGATGCCGATGACCGGGGATGACGATGACGAAGATGACATCGAGGATTTCTACCGCGTCCCCGGTTCCAGCAGTAATCGCACATCTTACGGAAAACGCAACGCAGGAAGCTATTCACGGGGGAACTTTAATACTGCACCCAGACGCGGACACCGAGCCGGCCAGGGCAGCTACTCCCTATCGACCAAGTCACATCCGATGTCGAGGTCGGGAAGCGGTAGAGTTGAGGATGGGCCTTCGGATATCCTCTTCGATAGTACGGATGGTCCTTCGCCGAAACTGGGGTCGGACGACAATGTCATCAGCGATAGGCAGGTGTGAGATGTGAAGCCAGTGAGGATGGTGGTAAGATACCGCTTATTTAACTTAGCCTTGTAGTATTCGCTCATAATGGATCCGGCAACTAGCCCGTAGTCCTCAGATCCGGTTGAAGGGGTGAGCCAATCTCGGAGGTTGCGAAACAGCTGAGCAGTGTGTCCAAGTCCGTGACTTCTCCGGAGTCGAGTTGAGGAGAACAGGAGGAACACGAAGTGCGCGTTGTGTTCGCCGATCGTATGACCGTGTGGGGTCCTATATTTTATCTCTTGATCTGCACGCTCCAACTTCACCCACGACAAATCCACCCCCTATCCCGAGACACAGAGCTAGCCATTATCCTCCGCCTATGACGGCCCGCTCAGCCGCGAGGAACGTGAGCATGGCCGTCGTTGCTTGGCAAGCTATGTCCTCAGCAACATGGTTGCTCACAGGCTGATAGACGTCATTCCTGGAACCCCCATCACCCAAGATATTGATATTCAACACACATACCCCTCACCAACAATTATCGAGAGCGACCTCAGGAAATACTTCAGGAGCAAAGGGACGGAATTTGACACATTCGTTCAACTCGTTGGCGACGACCCGGTTCGCCTCTTTGACACCATGATCGTTACCCAAGGGGGTCACAGGTTTAGTCTGAGCTCGTTCGAGGAGAGGAGGAGCTTATCTGTGAGTGGCTGTTCACAGGCATCCACCAGGATGAGTACCGGTGTGACGTCATCTTCTAGGCAGTCGTACTCCCGCTCGTTCTCGTTCCGCTTCCTTTTTTTTTTTGGTTGATGAGTCCTACCCATTCTGTCTCACTTCATCCGAACGACCAGATTTATCCCTTTGTCTTAACACGATACGGTATACATTCTGAAACCAGGTGTGGTATGCGGCAGTCCGGGGTTAAAAGGTTCGTAGCTGCTTCTTGACGCGTCAATCTTTACCCATTTTAGACTAGCACCTGCCACTATTGGCGAGGAATATCTCCCAGCATGCCGGGGGTCGAAGCAGCGATATCCAGTGCATCCAAGGTCTACCATCCGGGTGAGTACGAAAGACTATCGTTAGAGTCGAGCCGGAGCTCAGGCAATCCCCTGTCCGCTGTCAAAGGAGAACATCATTTTACCGTGTCCAGACAGCGGGATTCCGCGTATGTGGCAGGGTCGGGCACTCCGGAGGACACAGTGAAAATCGTGGGTTCGTTTCACTCCAGCGTCACCCTCCATCGTTGCTGAAACACCCGCCTCTTTTAATTCTCCTTATGATCGATTGGCGGATACACAGCCGACGCCAGAAGGAGGTCTAGCGACGCCTACTACACGAAGGTATGTACTACTTACACGTACTACTGGGTAAGGTGAATTTGCTGACGTAGCGAGTGGCATACAATGTAGCATTTGGCACCGCCGTGATCGGCAGTGACCTGATCTGGGATACCGTGTACGAGCGAATTCGAGAACACAATGTGGTCGTTCTTGGTGGGTTTGCAGCGGGGTGACCGCCCTACAGATATTTCAAACGTATGGGCCGTCTTCCCCGACATCGTATTCAGCGGCATGCGGGCGCGGTCATTCAAATGAAGCATAAAAGCTCTGAGTCCCCATTAGGGGGTCGACTCGTCCCCACCGACACTCCACTCTTCAGCAGGAAGTCGATGATCCTCAACCGCTTCTTGGCAGTCTTTCCACTTGCTTGTCAGGCGTTTGCTACCAATGGCAAGGGCTACCTCTCGGCATGCAGGGAGGTCGAAGCAGCGATATCTAACACGTCCAAGGTCTACTATCCGGGTGAGTACGAGTGACTATCGTGGCGGTGAGGCTGGAGCTCATATATGGAGATATATGGTCAGGCGACCCTCAATACGTCGAAGGAGAATATCATTTTACCGCGTCCAGCCAACAAGATCCTGCGTGTGTGGTGGAGCCCGGAACTCCGGAGGACGTAGGAAAGATCGTGCGTTCGTATCTCTCAGCGCCATCCGGCATCGCACTCTGCAGTCGCTAAATGTTCTGCCCCCTCTGGTCACCAGCTCAAAGTGATTGGTGCTAAGAAAACTCCTTTCGCCGTAAGCTATTTTAACTTGCATCTGATCTCGCGCCCACAATGTATTCAGGTGAAAAGTGGCGGTCACACGATGAATCCCGGGTTCTCTTCAACTCGGGGAATCCAAATCTACACTAGAAAGTTCTCCCAAGTGACTTATGATCCAGCTACTAGCACTGCCGTGATCGGGACGGGTCTGGTTTGGGATACCGTGTACGAAAAACTCCAAGACCACGGTGTCAACGTCCTTGGTGGGCGTTTGGTTGGGGTGAGTGAGCGCCGCAACTTCCTTGGTCGGAGTGTTCTCAACCCGTGTTGGGCAATAGATCGGCGTGGGGGGCTTGCTGCTCGGCGGAGGTTCGTTCCCGGGGATTCTCCAGCATTTTGTACACTGACGGATCACCGATAGGGTACTCATTCAAGACCAACCAATATGGTCTTTCCATCGACACCATCGTCGGCTTCAACTTGGTTCTGCCCAACGGCACGGTTACCTATGTCACGCAGTCGACGCACCCTGATATCTTCTGGGGTTTGAAGGGAGGGTTTAACAACTTCGTGAGTCACTTTTTCTGACCTCAATGCCAGTCGGTTCCATTGACCCTTTCCCAGGGGATCGTGACAGATTTCACGATGACTACATTCCCGCAAACCGAAGTATGGGTACGTACGACGCTGTTCGCCGAGAGTTTGCGCTGATTCCCACTCAAGGGCGGGAGGGTCACGTACCCTTCTTCCTCTTTCAAGCAAGCCCGCACCGCTATTGCAGATTTCTCGGCCTATTCCCAAGACCCGAAGGCTGCACTCTTTCTCTCGTTCATCAGCGCCGGAGGGAAACAGTATATCGGCCAGATTTTCTTTTATGATGGACCGACTCCGCCACCTGGGACCTTCGATAACTTCACAAATATCCCGTCTACTTCGAGTGATCTGAAGACGCGCTCATACCTCAGCACCCTTGGGCATATTCCCGCTGATCTCCGGTGAGGTCATCTAATGATGTTTTTCTTGGTCCCCTTCGCTGATCTTATTTATAGTGCCTCTTGGCAGATGCTCGGCGTTAGCCACTTCAGCTCGACCCTCTTGGAAGCAGCCGAGAACGAGCTCAAGGTCAGTGTGTCCTTCTCTTATCTCCTAATCAAACCCAACCTTTCTCCATCTCACAGTACTGGACTGCTGAATTGACTCCGAAGGGTGGGGTCTCCTTCTCCTACGTCGTCGAACCATTCCTCCAGAGCTACCTCTCGCATGCGAATTCCCCATCGGCCTGGCCGGACCCATCTGCTCGTCAACCAGGCAAGGCCCCAAATCCATTCGTCGTTTACTTTACCTGGAATGACACTCGCTACGACGATGTGTTCGTCGCGGCCGTCGAAAAATCGGCAAAACGCCTTTCCGCCGTCGCCAAGGCGGAGGGATTACTCTCCGACCACCCAATGGCGTTGTACGGAAATTATGCGAATG
>Ga0307514_10000924_pt1 | contig 44873 bp, 38 predicted proteins | sample 16_EM_MG_FD_203088 | JGI IMG/M metagenome (GOLD analysis project Ga0307514, IMG submission 203088) | Populus trichocarpa ectomycorrhiza microbial communities from riparian zone in the Pacific Northwest, United States - 16_EM | ecosystem: Host-associated > Plants > Roots > Unclassified | place...
CTTAATTGGAGGCAAAGTTGCAGGAACCGCAATATGGAACCGCGGTCCGGTTCCAACCCGTCCCCGAACCCGCTGGGTACCCCTGTTTTCCGGGTAACAACCCGAACTGGACCATCCGGTCCGGTTCGAAACCCGGACCGCAGCCGGGTAACCCGGAACCGTTGCTAACACTAGGCGTTGCAAACGGTCTTCTCCACGAGTACTAAATCTCATCTCGAGGCACCACATTTATGAGGTGCTTGGTCGTCCTGCAAGATGAAGGCTGGGCTGTTTTGTGTTCATTAACCAAAAAAACGCAGGATATGAATCAAATCGCAGGAACTCGAGTATATATATCCCTTCTTCCTCCCTTCACCTCCATTCTCTTTTCCTACTGTATTTACACACAGCCAGCATTCTCAACTCACTCGACATCATGTGACTTGCACAGAACAACGCCTCTCGATTCAATACACACCTGATAACCTACATAACTTTGTATGTTCCCTCTGGCCTTGCTTCTGCTATATGCAACTGTATTATAATGCTAATGCCTCGGATGTAGATTCATTTTCGACTCACAGCGATGGCACCAAAGGGCAGCCGCAAAAGAAAGGGGAAAGCAACTGCTAGGGCAAAAATGCCGACATCGGTTATAAATCGACGCCTGTCGTTGGATTGGGACCGTATAATGCGATTCATCTCGGAACACATCCGGGGACTTACATGCATATACAATGTTTGCGGCGTCAAGGTTGACAGGGCCTGGGACCTCTTTTATGATATAATCTTTCTTGATCCAGTCATGACTCGCAACTTTTAACAATTCCAACTGATGTGGCCGCACCGCAGGAGCAGGAGTTCACCTTTTCGGGAGTGGTGGGCTGCCTTCTTCTCAGATATGGGGCAAATGTTTGACAAAACCCGCAATCAAATGAACGATTGGAGGTGGGACAACCCCCGTGCCTTCCGGGATCAAGTCGATCGCTCCAATCCGCAGACAACCACCTCGGGGAAGGTTAAACGCAGCAGCGAGTGTTTCTCTTGGCACGGTAGCGATGATCTCAGGGCAACGATTGAGCCACCACGCTGCCGGCAGTACAACCCAGGCAACTTCCTGGCCGTGAGACCACTAAATTGGAATGAGATAATAGACGAGGATGATGATGATGAGAACTGGGCGGATCCCGGAGCACCGAGCGGTGGAAGAAGCCATCCTAACAATGGCAACGGCAATGACAACAGCGCGCGTGAGGAGGACACACAGGGCGGTGAGAAAGGGACCGGGAAAGTGAAGGGTACCAAGGATGGGAAGGGGAAAGGGAAGGGGAAGGCAACGGAGGAAGGGAAGGGGAAGGGGAATGGAAACAGTAAAGGGAAAGGTATTGTTAAACAAACCCCAGGAGGAGATGATATCTCTTGTGCCATTGCTGTGGAGTTGCAGAAGGAAATGTATGAGGCAGACTCGGATACGGATGGCTAAGTAGAGTGGGTATATTTAGAGCCTGAAGAATCGCCCGCCGTGTCAATTTCCTCTGATGATGATACCAACTCCACCGAGTTGGACTGCGAATATGACTCAGAACTTGATCCTGATGTGGATATGTGCATGGAGAATACTGTGGACGCACCGGATGGTGTTGATTGAGACGGTGATGTGGATATGGAAAGGGATGGTGACGATGATGAGGAGGAAGATGAAGATGAAGAGAAGGAAGATGAGGAGGAGGTGGAGGAGGAGGAGGAGGAGGAGGAGGAGGAGGAGGAGGAGGAGGAGGATAAGGATGAGGATGATGGCAAAGAACCTCAGACGATTGGCCAGGGAGAGATGGTAAATACATCAGCTGACGATGTAGATACCATGGTAGACGATTAGCCAATCATGCTACCTGAGCCAGGCCACGAGATGCGCGAGCATACCCCACGGCCACAACCTCTGGCACCTGCCCCACAGCCACAAACCCAGGAGCCTTGCCCACGACCACGAACTCCGGAGACACATCCCCTCAGTGGGCTGGAGCATTTGTGGCTTGTGACGCTACAAAAACCTCGCCCGGCGGTGCCAACTCTGCGAGAAGCTGAGACAGCCGGAAACACCTCGGATGTGGATGTGGATCAGCAGGTAGCGACAGTCTCCACAATGTGCCTCTCCCCGATGTTCCTCTCCCTGATGTCCCACTTCTGGATGTCCCACTCCCCGATGTCGCTTTCTCTGATATCTCTCTCCCTCAGGCCCGCCCAGATGGCTCGGTAGGCGAGGTGTGAACCAGTCCTCGCGTTGCAGAGGAGGCGAAAGTTGTTGTGTTCAGGTTAGGGTCAAGTTCTTGTCTTGTTCGTTTCCTTTGTTCTAATCTATTCATCTCAGGCATTTATTATTACACGTGTCACGAGGTTTTTGGATTGCTCAAGGTTAATTTTAATTATGGGTTGAATTTTATTGGTTTTAATTTATTCATAGTATTATGGAACATCGCGCATCCAGTGTTTTTGCAACTCCTGGCGTGTGAGGAACCACCTCGTGATGGTGTTGAGGCTTAATAAGTTAGCTGAAAGTATTGTGAGCTTACACACAAGGCTGTTCAGGCCCAGCACCAACTTTCGTCCCTTTCTACAGTGTATACTGCACTCCTCGCGTGTCATCAACAACGCCAGAGAAAACCCCTTTCTGTTGCCCCGAATTTTCATGCCGAAACAAGTTCACCTCAAACAGCTGGCGACTTAAACATATCAAATTACACCATCCTGAACACCTTCAAGTTGAACACCAGAGGAATCTGATTATTCGCAGCGCGCCCCGACGTGTTGACCCCACCCAGTGTCGGGAATTCAATGCTAACAACGATTCAGTCGATGACTTGGACGGGTTTCCCTACCTCGAATAAGTTGAGAACATCGCAGACTCGCATTCTCAACCACTGGCACCTCTGCCGCAGATGGAAATATACCCTGGCGGCGGCGCTCCGCTGATCGATTACATTGCTGAGCCATGGGAACGTGGCGCTCAAGGTTGCCTTGAGACGAACCTACAAAACAATCCCTACTACCCATTTGCGACGCGTTGTGGTGGGAAAACGGCTCTCACCACTACAGAGCCACGCAATTGAGTGGGCACGTGACTGCAGTAGGGTTATCACGGCTCTGCATCACGCCATCGACAAGGTTGAAAAACCTTCGAGGGATGGCATCCAACACCACGACAGAGAGACCTCACGAATCATGTACCAATCTTCATCTCATCTCTTTCCTTCTCTGGTTTGTTTCTTAGTTCTAGCCAATAAACTGTCTCGCTGAGGCTACTCCCTCCCTATGCTCCTCGAAACGAAGCGTCCATTTTCGTAGCTTCCTACAGAAGCTGCAGTGCGATCTCCTGCTGCGGGATTTTCGCCACAGCATGAAGAGTACAAATATATCCAGTGTGGGATCAAGAAGAAGGGCATGAAGACATACTATGACAATGTGCTGAAGGAAGATAACACCGCTCTCCGTTTCCCAAGATTCAAAAATGGGGATGGTATCGAGAAGTTCGTGGCTAGCTCCCCAGATGATGAGGCTCCCGGGGTGTGGGAACTACACATTCTGGAGGATATGAGATGGAATGACAATCACCAACGCCCTATCAAATACTGGAGTCGAAACCTCATCAAAAGCATGTGATGGTTGATGCGGCAGCCAGCCTACACCGAGCATATCATTTTCGACCCTCAGCGTGGCTTTAACAGCGATACGCCCCCGAAACCCCTCTATACCGAAATGCACACTGCGGACTGGTGGTGGGAGACACAGGTAAGGAGAGATACTTGAGGATAATGACATGCTAATCGACGTTTAGTCAACGCTCAGAGTGGGGGATACACTGGTTCCCTTTATCATCATGTCCCACGGAACACATCTCTCGAATTTTGCTGGCGACAAGAAACAGTCTCCTGTATATATGACGATTGGCAACCTATCTTCGAAGATCCGCCAGACGCCCTCAACGCACAGTGTTGTAATGGTCGCTCTCCTACCGATTCCAATCAAGAACCGCAATATTCCTCAGAAGTGGCTGGATCAGCAGCAGGAAACAAACCAAGAGGTGCTGAACAAAGTACTCCGGCAGGTACTCCAGCCACTCACCTTTAAACAACATCCCAGCGCCAAGAGTGGGTATTTCAACGTTCTCTGTGCAGATGGCAACTTCAGGCATTGTAAACCGGTTTTGGCAGCATGGCATGCGGATTGCCCAGAGTATAGCGACCTACATCATCTCGAGTGGCATGCCTGGTTTTGGTGCGAGTGTCCAAAGAACAAACTTGTAGAGTATGTGCATCCCGACAAGCAACACCCCCGGCGTGATCATAACTTATATAGAACGCTCAGGGATGCCAACACCAAGGCAGCTGATGCCGAACTCTCGTCACACCATGCTCACCGAGGATTCAATGTGTTTCGACACATTCCCTGTATTGTGAGCGATCTCCCTAAACCCGACCTCCTCCATACAATGCAGATTGGCATGCTTGACCTCCTGAAGAAGTGGATTATCCACTTCATCAGGACGCACGAACGGCTCGACAAGTACAATGCAATCTGGTTATCCGTGCCTTCTTTCCACGACCTCACATCAAAAAATAAGTCATATGAGGAAGTTTCCCAATGGAATGGGAAGGAGATGAAGGAACTGTGCAGATACCCGCTTGGAGTTGGAACCCACTCTCTATGAGGCGGAAGCCCTGCTCAGCGTCCCATATTCAATCACGCAATTGAGTGCACCTGGGCATTATTAGAATTCTGTATGTATGCTCGATATAAATCTCATGATGATGCAACATTGAGCTACATGGAGGACGCCTTGCATCATTTTCACCCCTTCAAAGATGTTTTCTTACTCGGGCGAGCTGGCAAAAAGGCAAAGGCCAAAGCCAATGCCCTGAGAACGGAACTCGTGAAGAAGCGAAAGGTAGATGAGGAAACACATGCTGAAACTTGGACACTGTCCAAGAAGCAGCGCCAAATGAATGTCTGGCGGGATTATATCAGCCACGAGATAGATATTTCCAAGGAGTTGGATGCCGACTCCAACTTTCCTAAGATCCACTTGATGTCTCATTGGGCCAAACAGATTCGTCGATAGGGAGTCTTGCATCACTATTCTGCCGAGCGACATGAACAAGCACACAAAACAAACCTCAAGCACAGTTGGACCTCCTCCAATCACAATCTCAACTACCTGCCACCAGTAATCACCTTTCAGCGTCGTATTCTCTGATTCGAAATCAGAGAGCTCAATCTCCAAGCCTTCGCTCATCATTGGGAGAACAGCGCGGCCGCCTGCAAAGTCTTCCCTTCCGGTGCTGATTGGCTGCCCCTCTGCGCTCCCAGTCATATGCATAGCCCGAATTCATGGTACCCCAAAACCGCCATGATGGAAAGCAGCCTGACACTATGATCAAAGACTTCAGAGCATTACTCGACAATACAGAAGACACAACGCACCGCGCAGCAATATACATTGGCACCCGGGAGTTTATAAACCATAAGAGTCATAACACAACGTATATATTGGATGATCAACTGCATGCAATAGAGCTCTGTATTTACCCTGGTATTAAGGATCAAGTTGAGGTTTTGGAAGGTGAATGCCTATCTCAGGTGTGTCGATGCACAGGAAGCCAGAGCTGGCGCGGAGGTGATCGACGGAACGACTGGGTGTGGGTAAAGCAACACCCGGGGAGGTGTTATGGTGCGTTGAATGGGCATCTCCCGTGGCAACTGCAACGACTATTCAAACTCAAGCTCTAACACAAGAATGGAGCTTTCGTTGAGTACTGGTTAGCCCTGGCGCTCACCACAATACCAGAAAACTCGGGTAACTAGCATCCCATCTCGAAATTTGTACCAGTGAGAAAAGCACCGGCCGCCGTTGCTTTTCAAGTTCTCAGTGTGGGAAACATCGTCGGCTGCATGCACGTAATTCCAGAGATAGCTACTAGTAGTAAGACAGGAGACGGATGGAACGAGCAATGGATTGTTAATAGCCACATAGATCTGGCGACTTGGAATGATGTGTATGATTACTAAAGAGAGAATTGCATTTTGTACGCAGGTAGAAGAAACGCGAGGAGAGATTTTCACAATGTCACCCAGCGCATTGCAATCCCGATGCAAGCGCGTACCCAATGAACCCATTCCGACGTATGGTCAACGTTGGCCACAACACCTGAGTGTTTGTTTTAGATCTGGCAACTTGGAATAATGTCTATAATTAGTAAAGAGAGAATTGCAGTTTGTGCGCAGGTAGAAGGAACACGAGGAGAGATTTTCGCAACCTCGCCCATCGCATTGCAATCCCGATGTAAGTGTGTACACAATGAACCCATTCCGACATATGGTCACCATTGGCCACAATGCCAGAGTGTTCATTGTAGATCTGGCAACTTGGAATGATGTATATAATTAGTAAAGAGAGAATTGCATTTTGTGCTTAGGTAGAAGGAAGGCGGGGAGAGATTTTCGCAACATCGCCCATCGCATTGCAATCCCGATCCAAGCATGTACCCAATGAACCCAGTCCGACGTATGGTCACAGTTGGCTTTTAACGCCAGAGTGTTCATTTATAAAAGGAGACCGACAGAGCGGAAAGAAACGGTGAAACTGCAATAGGAGGGTGATATGCAAAGCGACGCGTGGTATTGACACCGGGCGCGGAGTGAGCTGCCACCATGGTGTCTCTGACAGCTCTTACGGAGCTCGTCCACTTTGCTGGAGCCATTCCGCACTGACGGAAATATTTTTTGCTGATGACACAGAAAACTTCTTTTCAACTAACAATTATTGCTTTGGCCATGGAAATAGTAACAACTTACAGAGACTTGGAGAGATATACTAGACGGGCTTGCAACCTGTACAGTGGGTATACTGTAGAAGATGGAGTTGAGTCTAAACAGGGTGGTGAAAACTTCCATATCTTATCTCCACTGCTTATATCGGCATGGAAAGCCAGCAGGGAGATGATGGTTCCCAGGGATAATGGAGGTGGACTGTGTGATTGCAAGTGAATATATTTAAAAGACTCAGAAGTAGATAGGTACACCGAAAAAAAATGACATTATATTGTGTATAACTCATAAATAAGTGGTTTCTGGGACCTGAATCCATAGTATATTTGACAGATGGCTGTAAGAGCTCCTATCAACCTGCATGTTGACTACATTACTATGATATGCATACAATTGTATTCGCTAAATACTATTCATTATGCTGCATTCAACACTACAGCCGAATACACTTCATTGCATGCTCCCAAGTATGCTCTCAAGATGTTCTTAAGTAGACACCTGAGTACAATCTCAAGTATGTTTCCAATGCCACTCAATCACCCATTCCACTCCTGCTTGACTCTATGCTCCCAGGTAAGCTCTCAAAAAGAGTCCAAGTATACTCCAAGTATATTTCCAGGTATGCCTCCAAGGACATTCTCAAGTAAACTTCTGAGCATGCTTTCAACAATGCTCCTACTTGCACATGATGGTATACTCGCAGCCATATATGCTCTTATATAGGCTCTCAAGATGCTCTCAAGCATACTTCCAAGCATGCTCTCAAGTATGTTCCCAATTGCATGACATGATACACTTCCAACCTACTTGGCTCTATGCTTCCAAGTTTACTCTCAAGAGGCAAGACACTCCCAATCTCACCTGACTAAATGCTTGCATATATGCTTCTTGGTATTTAATTGAGAGACTTGAAGAGTTGCAGCCACCAGGCACCAGGAGGCAGATCATGGGTAGTGGGTAGTGGGGGGCATATTGTGGCAGAAATCATAATGTCAATCAATATTAAAGTGTGAACCATATCTTTATTGTGCCCACCAGAATGGGATCTTGCAATGGCTCATAGTTACGGTATTGACAATCACAATTTTAGATTCGGCAGAAAAAGTAGAACATTACATCTTAGGACTCAGATGTTATAGCAAAATCTGCTGCCTGCAGTCTACGGATTGTAGGTATAGGTGTGCACATTCAGTCCAGGGCTGATAGTGATAATGTCAGTGGTATGATGGCCATGGTGATGATAACAATGATGATAGTATTGGTGATCGTGAATATAGTACCAGAAGCACTCAATCAAGTTGATTCAGTTTGTCAACATTCGTGTAAAACCTTCCAACAACTCATAGATTTTCATCAGCCAATGTAAGGGCACGTACGCCTTCGTTCGGCTTCACAGGCATACGTATGGTAATTAGAGGATACAGTTGCAAACGTGGATGCGAGTGATCGTAGATGTAGATGTATAGGTAAGATTATCGCTAGAGATCTAAGGCTCGTGGCGAGCCGACTATGTAGAATGGCCGTTACCCGGCCCGGGTCACGTGCCGCCGTTACATTATCCCCCTCTTTAGGCGCAGACCTCCTGGGCTGCATAAACCGTACAAGAGAAAAGGAAAGGAAAGGGAAGGAAGCATTATACAATCATGCCGCGTACGTACTCGTACGAAATCATAAGTCCCGCTACCGATTGGTACCACTCAGGGCGACCTTTCGGCGGATCCGGCGCACGGGGAAAATCCACCTCCACTTGACTGACTCCGAAGGTGGTAAAAACCCGTGCCGACGCCATTTGTACTGGGCCGAGATCCAAAGAAGAGAAGAAGAGAAGAGAAGAAACAAATACCATCCAAAGTGATCCCGTCTCCATATCTCGACTTCCGAACCCATACTCTGCCGACCAACCGTTCTCGTAGCTCATTTATCTCGGCGTAGGTCGTGATTGGAGTCGTCAGGGTGATAGAGAGCTTCTGCTCGTGACTCGGCATTGATGATGGGAGCTTCCGCTGCCGCCATCGTTCGTAGCCTTCGGTGATCATCGATCGTATACGTCAATTGCATCGTGTGAAGTTACATCTCATTCATCGACATGTAACACGTAAGCTTTTCTAAAATGGTTATACTTACCAAGTTCAAGCGCGCTAGCGCTGTCTGAGCTCTGTGCAATGCTTCCGCATGCTCTGTAGAGTATATCTTGCAGCCGGTAGTCATCGGTACTCGGCATTGACTCGTAGATTCATCTTGACTCGGTAATCATCTTTCGATGTCCAATTCGGTGACCATCCGGTCGACTTCATAGGGCGCTCCCGATAGGTGACTTCAGTAGAATCTTGGTCGACTTCTCGGTAGGCCTCTTGGTCGATTTCTTGGTGCGTGTTTCGGTAGACTGCCTCCACGTGGGCTTTTGACTTGTCTGTAGGACTTGACAGGTCTGACACGGCTATCTCCCTCTTTTGAAAATTCGTTGCTTCGTCGACGACTTCTCCATCATATTGATTGTCGATTGCCATCGTGGCTCAGTAGCAGTGTAATCGTGATTCAGGATCCTAATCGTAATCTCTCTGTGATTCGGTTCGGCTTTCGCTTCGTCTGTAGAAAAGTTGATTCTAGGCATAGACCATCATCGGAATTGGCCAGGGTAAGATAAGGAAAATGATCATAACATGGGTCTCGTCTTGACTTTGGACAACGATGTGAGCTTCCGCTCCTGGCATCGTAACGGTGATTTGCATATAGCACTCGCGGTGACCACTCGGGGGTGGCACAATTGACGCCAATTGCATCGGGCGTGGGTGGCATATCATTGATCCATATCTAACACGTTAACATCTCGGTAGGTCATACTCACCATGTAACAAGAGCGCTTCTGCTCTGGGAAAGCCGCTTTGTGCATTGCATTTGCAGATCTCGCCATCTCTTGATTCGGCATTTGGTAGGGTCTCGGTGGACTACTTCTCGGTGAAAGTCATTCGGATGATAGCTTCGGTGCGTTCTTGGTCGAATTCTCTGTGCCATCTCGGTAGGCAGCTTCGGTAGAATATCCGTTTGCTGAAAAAGCGATAATAGTGTAAGGGCACGTACGCCTTCGTTCGGCTTCACAGGCATACGTATGGTAATTAGAGGATACGGTTGCAAACGTGGATGCGAGTGATCGTAGATGTAGATGTATAGGTAAGATTATCGCTAGAGATCTAAGGCTCGTGGCGAGCCGACTATGTAGAATGGCCGTTACCCGGCCCGGGTCACGTGCCGCCGTTACAGCCAAATGCATCCTGTGGAAAACTCAACTCCTTACAATGTTTGCATCTTTCAGTTGCAGATCTCATGCATTGCGCTGTTATGCAGTCATCAAGCAGGCTCTGAAGGAGGCTATAAAACATGCTTACAAGCAGAATTTCAAGCAGGCTTCAGACTAGGCTCTGATAAGGTGTTCAAATGCCAGCAGGCTCTCCAGTGGACTCCATACTGCTATAACAGCCATGTAGTTAACACAGGTATACCTCCACCTCTGGCCACCAGTCTTAGATAGTTTCACTGAATGGACTGTAGATGATGATAGACTGTACATTGTGCAGCGGTCCACAGGAAGCTTGCTATGAGTTGTACATGTACACCAGTACACATTGTGCAGGCTGTAGTCAATTTGTACTTTTTGCTGATGTATCATTTTACCACACAATGAAATACACACTTTAATCATTCCAGCTCTTGGTTACATATGTTAGGGGTTCTCCTCCAACAGTGATAAAGATACATGACAGATCGAAGAAGGTACATGTCTTAGGGAGATCTAAGGGATGCAAAACGCTTGCCTTTAAATAACGATGTCATGTTTGTCTGTCAAGTGATCTTTAGCGGGATTACTCTTGAGTCACTTGTCGATCAAGCAGTGACGATACGCTCACACTGTTGGATTCAAATATGATGATGAAGTTATGCTGCCTGCTCTGGAAGTGAGAAACCTTCTTAGATGCGCATGACTCTTGGCCACAATTACTATAACTTATCTAGCGGGGCAATGCATAGTTAAATTGCGAATACGCAGAATTACATGCACAGCAGACGTTATGCAATATGCTATTACGAGGGATCTGCGAGCTCATGCGCTATGCGGTGAGAGCACTTGCGGCACTCCACAGTCTACGGAAGGTCGAGACCTAAGCATGCAGTGTCTGAGGGATTATTGGCATTGGCTGAAGATAAGAGGCCTGGAGCGAACCGGTATTTTTGATTAAATACTGTATGTATCCCAACGTCATATTATGGCGTGTCAAAATCTACGTTGGCATAGTATCAGTTAGCCTCTGATTAAATCTATGATGCAATGCCGAATAGCCAATTATGGTGAGGCAAGAGTATATTGCAATTTAAAGCATTTAGAAGATTAAACAGAGTTACCTTGCGATTACGCAGAAAAACCTGTCAGTCGTAAATGTTCCAACTACTGAAAAGCAAACGGAAAGCGACATGTCAAAGTTGAAGTTATGATCTGAGGCATCATTTGATATAATTTAATATGATGGATAGCCTGAAGTTAATCAGGAGCATAATGCTTCAAAACTACATCATATGAACACGATAAACAGAGGGAAGCGTGGCAATCAATTATTGGGCGCATTCAGTAGAATGTAAGACGCAACAATAACATTGCAATTATACAATAAGCGGACTCATAGCATGGAAGTATGGGCGATAAGAATACTGTCCCTCGAACATGACTATAAAGACATCACATTGTCCAGGCAATGAAAGACCAAGCTCTAGCAGCGAACAGTCAGAAACCTACCAGCGACAGAAGACCTTTATTTATTATTGCGTTTTTATGATACCTATATCTACTATTACTATATATATTCAATCTATTAGCATCAGTACGGCAGCACCGTACTATTAAGTATCCCTACGATCTGCGAAGGACCTTAACCTTTGAAACTGAGTCAGACATAATTGTTTACGCTCTTGAGAAAATAATATCCTTTGCGAGAGAAAATCAATATCTCTTTGTTGCGAATTGTGCCTGGTGGATAGCCAGCATAATTGGGTTAGATTCCGGCTTGACAGTTCATATCGATAACTTGGCAACTAGAAGAAATATTGAGTAGCGACAAATATCTTCAACTCCCCGAGATATCGCGAGATCAGTCTCACCAAGACCAAGGGATCTTACGGAAGATCGTCGACTTGATCAAGCGCTAGAGAGTGCTGAAATTCTTGTGACGGAATCCAGACGAGCTCGAAACACTTGGCAGCGGAACCGAGTAAACCCTCTACCAAAGACTAAGAAGCAACGTCGGAAAGCAAGGAAGATTAAACGACTCCAAGAAGCAGGGAAAAAACGAGAAGCCGAACGAAACGAGAGGCTTCAGGAAATAAGAGCTACGGTCATTCAAAACCTTAGCTAGGAATAGGATCTACAGCTGTACTAGTACCTCAACAGGATACCTAGGTACCCCAGTAACAACATGTACACATGTTGAGCTTTGTTGATCCATGCAATATGTGTGGTTCCTCAAGACTGGGTGTTCTGTCAAATCCTGTCACCATATTCTTATACTTCTTGAGCTAGAGCTGCTCCCTCTAGAATTCCCTTACAATACTGCAAGATGTATGGTGAAATGTTGAAGATAGGCCTTCAACCTTCTAGATCAACTGAGTCATAACTAAAAATCCTAGGGTATATTACTGGCAGTGGAGAAAGTTATAGAGCCTCACTCCTTTTGCTTCTGTTGTCTCGATTCCTTTCTCCATTCCTCTTCTGCACCATAATGTCCCTCAACAGAAACAACCAACAGAGTGGCTGGATAGTCTATTTAGTAGACTATTTACCTGGATACAGACAGTCATTGATGTGGAGGGTGGCATGGCACCATATATGTGGTATTTGGTAGAGAGACCAGGTGGTGCATTCAACTTTTTTCCTTCACACAAATCAAGTCATAGATGTCACTAGATTATCTTTACATGATCTAGCACAGCAAAATGGCTGCCAGGACTTGATATCATATCTGGAAGTGTGCCCAACTTTTTGTACCCTCCAAGCACTTGACAGCCAGGGGTAAGGTATTCCTGGGATGATCTATCTCGGTACCTCCAAAGGGCGGCGAAGCCGCCACCGTAACTTGTATGCTATAATCACTGGACTCTGGGAGTCATGCTGCACTCGGGTAAATGTCACCCTGCAGTCACATCAATAAACGGGGTTTTTTTGGCATAGTACGTAATAGCTAAGATGTATCTGCTAGTGCGAACGTCTATTTAAGGTTGCAAACGGAGTGTCGAAGGTGGCTGTCTTTAGCGACTCGCAGGCGGCCATCCGACGGACGGAGCACCTGGAACCGGGGCCAGGGCAACCACTAGCTAGGCTGATTAACCGCAATGCGACGGCCCTTCGCGAAGTCGGTATCGAAACAGAGATCCACTGGGTACCGGGACACACCGGCATCCCCGGGAATGAAGAAGCAGATCGCCAAGCGAACCTAGCCCGAGAAGGCCGGAGAGTGGGCACGGCACGAGAGCGAATATACACCTCGGCGGCGAATAGAGCCAGACGGACCTCCGAAGCAAATTTGTGCTAGATACTATGCGAGGCGCTAAATACTAAACTCCAAGGTGCACTCGACTCAGCAACCCACGCCAAACTGGCCGGGCACTTGTCCACATACACACGATTCATCGGAAGTTCACCAGAACATTTGTTCTTACAACTGTAAGCGGTAAAAGTGGTCTTCCCTTGCCCGTAGTTCCAACTACTGGCGATTCCCGCTGCTTTTGAAAACCCAACACCCTTAGTCATATCTCATGATGTTTTGGATTCATTGTTTTAATGTATCTGCGTGGGATGTAACTCAGGAATGTATCTGGGGTGTATCCAGGAAATGTACTAGAGAATGTACCATCACGGATATGTATGTATCCAGGAAATGTACCCGAAATGTATCACCAGTGGGATATGTATCTAATAATTACTTTATCCGCAATACATTCTTATTTTCAAATGTCATTAATGTATCTGTAGATACATTTTCAGGTCTCTTAGAGTGCTAGCCACTTAAGCTCGTCAAGTAGGTTGGTTATGTCAATGTCAAACCTTGAAGTTCAGCTAGCCGAAAGTTTCCCATTCAAAGCTTCTATCTTTCCAGAGCTTCTGGCAACACAAATCTATCTACCGAAAATGCTCTCAAGTGTTCAAGTGTACTCACAAGCGTACTCCCAAGCACGCTCTCAGATGCTCTCTCAAATAGGCTCTCAAGCTGGCTCTTCAGCATGTTCTCGATAATAGTAGCGATAGTGTGTATAGTGCCAGTGGAAGCCTGTCGGCAGTAAAGACTTGTATAGACCTATAAACTCATGACTTTACCAGCCGTATAGACTTCTATAGGTCTACGCGTGAATGTCTATGGGTTCACTATGGACTACGCATTGCACAGGGGCCCACTGGCCGCCCATATGGAGGGACCAACATTACCTAGATCCAGGATATGTCTAAAGTTCCTACTCCCCTGATCCGCGGCATGACGCTTGAGATTACTGGCAGCGACATATATATTGATTGTATCTGCAAGAAATACAGCCCACGTGGTGGTTGTACATATAAAAAATCTTCATCGCCACTGTTGTAGAAAACTGGACCGCTTTCAAAGCCGTGCAAAAGTCAGAAAGCACCGTCAACTTTCCAGCTTTCCTCCACGTCCACAGCGTAGCAACTTTCACAGCCTTTTGAAGCCTTTCCCGTGAACTTCCAACTTTCCTCCGTTTTCGCTACGTGTCTCCTTTCGCCGCTGGTCTCCTTTCGCATCATATAATGTACAATGGATCTCGTTACAAATCTACGCTGGGCGTGATGGGGTAAACAGCAGTATGATATTTACTATCTATCTATGTAGCCATCTATCGACAGCGATTCTGGGTTCACCAGTAGGTGACTGAATACGGCTCTTAAGTGCACTTGGAAACAGGGGCTGGTTGAAGGTGATGCTCATGTACTCTTGGAGACGGTACTCGAGCGTGCTTGGAGAAGGCACTCAAGCGCATAAAGATGGTTGATCTAACCTGGGGACGGTAGAAATGGATTCTCCGCAGCATACCGCAGACTGTAGAGATGGACTCACCGGGAGCTAGCAGGTGATAGTTGACAATTAGAAAGCCTGCGTAGACCCGGCTTTCTTTTAAAAAGCTGGCAGGCTTTGTAAGAGCTTGCATATTTGAAACATGAAAATTAGCAAAACCTATCTTACTCCCTGAGCCCGTGCTAAGGGTGGCCTGCTGGACCTACTCTAAAAGCCTCACGGCCGACTTCAAAATGATGAAGTCCGGCAGGCCCGGCCCGTTGGAACACTGATCTTCCTTCATAGGCGACCATCTCTAGCCAGCTCCCTTCCCCAAATGCAACTCTCAACTCCAAGTGCACCTAACCATATAGCTAGCTCCTGTCTCCAGGTGCATTCGACCACGTGGCGAGCTCCCATTTCCAAGTATACTTGAACACCGTCTCCAGCCAGCTCGTGGTGACTCTAAATGACGGTATCGATAAAGAGATAGATGATAGGACAATTGAAATCGTGCGGAGTATACTCCTAGAGGTTCCAACATTCCTAAACCTTCTTGCGTACCTAATAATTTCTGTATGCAAATCTAAAAGATTTCTGGGCAGGTGAACCTAGAGTCTGAGTTCCCCAGGCCGCTAAACCTAAAGTTCCCCTAGCCGGTGAACCGAATTCCGAGCTATCGCCTTGTCCGCTGAAAAGCGGGAAAGTTGCTCTGCCATCCTCCACTGGAAAGCTAGAAATTTCCCTGCGTTTTCAAACTGGCGCCGTAGACATCAACTGATTTCGGACTTTCGTGTCTGTGAAAGCTCCAAATCGACTTACGGAAATTTTGGGATGAAACTCTGGCGTATACTAAGATAGGGACTTCCAGATTGCCTTCTCGAGCCCGTCCAGCCCAGAGTTACCACCTCCAGCCGGCTCCCGGTATGTCCATCTCCAGCTGGCTCGTCTCTATGCTCCTAGGTGAATGTGACTCTAACCTGCTCCAAAATTCGAAATTGGCTAGCCGCTTATGAACGGCATGGCAAATTCATGATCTGAAAATGCAAGCAATTTAGAGCTCGTCCATTCAAAGTATTTAATGTCTAACAACCATCACTATTGGGTATTGGAGAAACATTGACATAGTTGATGGCTAAGTGTCCCGTTTCCCCGTGCTCCGCCAAGCCCGCCTAACCTTTCTATCTTTCTAGTTCGCTTTCAGTCCTCACAAGAGCGCTTCCCATTACTCCTAGTGCACTTCACAAGAGCGATTCTGGTCAAGGTCAAGTATGCTTCCCATAACTCCAAAGTGTGCAGCCCAAGTGTGCTTCTGGTGTGCGCTTCCATGACTCCCAAGTTCACTTCCATCCGGTGGTAATGAGAACCGGATTCTCCTCCCACAGCGTCGCCCGGACCGTCTCCAGTCAGCTTTGAGCCAGTCCCGTGCCACCTCCCAGTGAGCGTATCTCTCCAGCTCCCCGTGAGCATACCGCCCGAGCTTGCAGGGCTGCAGCACAACAGGCGCCATACACCAACGAGAAAATGTCTCATGGTTTCCCCGACATCATTATCGCTCAAACACCAGAACTGGCTGTTGATATGTCCAGTGCTCCCCACCCAAAATTTAGAAGCAAGTGACAAACTGGTAAATAGATTCAGTCTTCATCAGTCTTCATCAGCCTCCGATGACGCTGGATTCCAGGAGTGCAGCCACCGGGCCTACGAGTTATGATTCGGGGGTTCGTCTCTGCTTATCACTCGCATTTTGCTCCGTCCGACTCACTTATGACGTCATGACCCGCATGACCGGCGATGCTTTGGTTGGAATGTGCTAGTGCACGGAACCAACTGCACCTCACCCACCGCCTGCGAACAATGCAGGGACCCGAGAACACGGCCTGCATGTTTAAGGTGCACGCACCTATATCCTGCCCAGCGTACAGTACTTCCCTGCCGTGCCACCACCACTCGGAACCAACACTTTGCAAAACTCATGGACTTAATTAGACTTGAATTGATTGAGGCAGCCGCCAACATAATAGATATAATAGATACGAGCTAACGTGCGGCTGGGCACGAGACTAATTAAGACCGCCTTAAGTCTCGGTCAAGAAAGCATTCCAATATGTTTCGGTGTGGGTTTGGCGGGGTGACACCACAGCCTCGAACAAACCATTTACCACCAGAGCGCTACTGTATGATTTAGATTAAGTTGCAGATGCTCATGATAATCGAGGACTCAGTAGCGAATTACATTTATTTAGATCAGATAGAGATATTTCAGCGGAATTTGCGGCTGTTATTAACTTACGGAAGTCCACATCGGCGAATTGTGCTGCGACACGTCCTCGGCAATAGTCATACCAAGATACAGATCTTGGTCTGTAGATTGCCAATCGGAATGCTGAAGTGCGGGTGCGCATCTATCCGTTATCGACCGGCGGCTAATACGGGATGGCGTCTACACTTGCCCTAATGTTTCGGCAGTCGATTGGCGGTTACGTTAGCTTACAGCCAGCCAACTCTATGGAGTGTGGGGTGGTCAGATTTTACATAGTCCAGCGCTCTCGCTGTCTCCCCCTCTTTCTTTTATGACTCTAGTTACTCGATTAAGTCTCTTTTTGCGTGGTACAAACCATTTCGTAAAGCAACCTATTTCTCAAGCAACCGCGGACACAATAAATACTCTTTACCTTTACGCCGTTGCAACCGTTCGTTCGCGCCTAACATATTGGAGAACTGCGAGCCCACGTCGTCATGGCGCAACACATTGGTTCTCTCCCCTTCGCTCTGGTCGTGTAGTTCTATTTCTGTGATGATCATTGACAATGGTAGGCATGGACGAAATTTCCTCTGATTGCCTAGACTTCCTCGTCCACCATGTCTTTCTTCCACCGAAGCTTCCCCAAGCCGCCGAGGAGTCCTCTGGCGAAAAATACTCCGTTCTCCTGCGAGTTCTCCACCGCACCTCCGAGCTCTATGCTCGCCAGCTTCCCGGCGACACCTATACCAATTCTGCATGGCCCGCCGCCGTGAAAATGCTCAAACATTTCTGCATGCTTGACAACTACAAATCGCTCTCCGCTCAGGCGTTTGAAAAAGCGGTGGAGGAGATGGTACACGGAGGTTTGATGCATATCTACTTACCTCTCTCCCTTGTTGAGGACCGGACTAACGGATGCGTACTTAAGATGCCATCGCCCTTCATATCACGTCTCAGAACGCAGGACTTGTGCTCCGTCGAACCGGATCCTCCGTCATATTCACTTCTTTCGAAGCCTCCCCCGCCTCCACGACCGTGACCACAACAACTGGAAAACTCCTCGTATCCTACCCCGGCCCTGCTATTGCTGTTCCTTGGATCAAAGTAACCGATCCGATTTTCCTATCCCGGCTGGCGGATTTTGTGGACAAGATGAAGCGCGATCATCATGGTGCTGCCGCCGGAAGGGGGGTAAAAGCCGGGGAGACGGTGCAAGAGGAGAGAGAGAGCTCTCACCCGAAATTTGTGTCGGAGATGCTTACTGGGATACTGAGAGCGATTGGAGAAGAGGTAGAGGTGGAGAGGTTCATGAAGAGGATAGGAGATGAAGTGCTGTGGGATGATGCAAAGATCCCATGGAGAAGAAGTCCGTTATGGCTGGTAGTTAGGGTGGCGCTACGGATGGTGCTCGGGAAAGAATTGTATAAATGTTTCATGGTCTTCTTTATGACACAAGTGCTTGATCATGCAACACGACAAGGCGTGAAGGGGGATATAGTGTTTGTAATGAATGCTAAGGTAGCACGGAGGGTGTATAAACTTCGGGATCGTATGCCGGGGTTTGTACTTGATGGGGCACAAGCTGTGGTGCATAGGGTCAATTCGCGGATTGAGGAAGAATGGTCGAGGATGCAGAACAACGTCAAGAGATTGGACTGGGACATTACGAGGCTGAAGCATCCCCTCAAGGATGCGACTATTTCGATGTTGCATAGCAGAGACTATGTGAAGAGGCTTAAGTTTGTCAAATATCAGAAGCTGGAGAGAGCAGGATTTGTTCCTAGCGAGGTGGAGAGGATTAATATCACAGGAATGCAGATGCCCGATATATCACACGTGAAGAAAGCTGGAAAGAGAAAGGATATCATGCTGGCTGATTTCGAAACCTGGGTCATGAAGAACCTCTCTACGTGGTTGCTGCGAAACCTCAACCGTCCCGAGGCCTGCCACGATCTCGGAGAACGTATACAGGAGTATTTGGCAGCGACAAAAAAGGTGTATCAAGACAGTCCGGAGAGAAACTCGACAATGATCTTGACAACGATGGAGATGTGGGTGGCTTTGGACTATGTCGCCGTGGAATGCTGCCCCTTACTTTCCCAATACTCGCCTGAATTCAACGAATCCCTCCTCTCCACACTCCTCCTGCCCCAGGACCAGCAGCGCACCCGTCTATCCCGCATCGAGACATACATCCAGAAGCGACGTTCCGCCGCGCTCACAACTAGTGTCTCGGTCTTTTCTAAGGATATCACCAAAGACAGCTTCTCTGTCCGTTATTTTAATGCCTCTAGTTCCCTTCAGCTCCTCAAAAGGAAGATCACTCAGGATGCCAAGGCCGCACAGAGTGCCAAGAAGGCTGAGCTCGAAGAGAAACAAAAACAATATGACCGTATACAAGATGACATCCTGGCTCGCCCCTGTGATTACTTCACCCACCCACAGTATGGTTGGAAGCGCCACGCTCGCGATTGCCAAAGGTGCCAATTGGATACGGATGCATCAAAGATACGAATCGAGATCTACGAATGGCCTCTTCCAGAAGACAAGATCGCTAGTGCTGCGGTCGTCTTTGAGCTGCAGTGCCCGGCACCGTTCGCAATTTGGAGGGAGGTAACATTTCGGATCCGAACTAGCCTTTGCTGTTCTAAACAGCCCCCGCCGAGTGCTCAGAGACCATACGAATCTGTGGCTACTTACCGGAGCCTCCAGAACTATTTCGATACAGATCCGCATATCCGTCCGAGTAAACTTTTATACACATCATCCACCAAATCGTTCCTTGCCTCCCACTACAAAAGTGTCCGCTTCCCCGCCACCCCTGAAAACATCTTTGTCAAAAACCTTTTGCGCTTCGAACTGTATGACACGACCACAAGTACCTGGACTGGCTGCATGGACATGGAGATGAGCGTTGGACATCTGTGTACCTTCCGTCTGCCAGATGGTCCTTACAAACCGCTCCAATACGCAGTCCGGGGGTATTCGCACTCATCCAACCAAGTTCTCGCCCGACAATACGAGTGCCCCCCCGAGCTTCAGCTGCATGAATATGTAGCATTTGGCCATCTGCGATCCGGCCGGTATCTTCAGTGGTTTAATATACTTCGGGAGCTTCGCAGCCGAACATTGACATTCAGTGCTGAAGCGGTGAGCATGCTAGTTATGCAGACTGTCTGGCAGGTCGGATTACCCGAAAACAATGGGAACGGAAGAGAGTGTCATATCCAACCTGGCGAATACGAATTCGGAAAAGAAATGATGCGGGAGCTAAGGGCGATGCTGAAAGAGGTGGAGGCCAATTGGCAAGAGACTGTGGCCGTGCAAACAATGATCGTGCTGGCTGGTCAATTAGTAGCAGTCATGAGGAGCGGAGAAGTCATGACGGAGGCAGTGGCATTTCTTAGGGAGGCACGGAGAGTGACATTGGAGTGGACGAGAGAGCTCGCGGGGAAGCTCCTCCAATGCAAACCGGGAGAAGTTCGGGAGTTCCAGTTGCGAGTGGTTCAGATGGCTGCTACATGTAGAATGACGTTTGGTGTCGAGGAGCGTCATTTGCAGCATGTTTTAGGCTCTGATGAAGATGTCGCGGCACTTGTCGAGTGCGCAACTAGAATCTATGATAATTTTCCCGCGATTTCAAGCCGGCTGCAAACAGGAATGAAGGTTTTGACGGAAAGAGACACGAGGATAGCATATGCGGTCGAAGGATATCTGAGGGATCTGATCACAAGCAGCACGAAGGGAATCGATTTGAAGATGATTTGGAGCGTTTACGAACAGGGTGAGGCTTGGGCAGCCATGGAAGGAAGAGATGAAAGATGGGTCTATACTTATACCGCAGCTCGAGAGGGGAGTGAAAGTCAGATGGTGCACTATAATCTGATAAGCGGGGAGTTGCTGGTGGATGGCCTGCCGTTGGGTAGGATGCCCGCGACGTATACGAGTCATGAAACTTATGTAGAGTTGTTTGGAGAGGTTGGGGGTCACATCAATCTATGACTAATTTGCGCTGACGAGGATGCTATTTAGAAAGTACTCGATGTCTTCCCGGCTAGTATGCCGGGCATGGTGTTTCAGGCAAAACACTCTATATCTGATTATACGGTATTTGTTCATTCTTCCATCTGTTCTGGATTTGCGCTCATGGTCTTTGCAGGTTGCATTTGCTATGGACGGAAAGGACCTTGTCATACGAACCCAGCGCCAATGTGACGGTCCCATGCAACAACTAATCCCTCGTGTTAAGCTGTCCGGCGACTTTCCTACCAACATTATATACAGTCATGTCTTCTGGCTACGACTTCCGTCTCCATCCGAGTTATCGTTGGGCAGGGACTACACTTACGGTCGCATCGATCTCCGTAACGCAGACACTCCATGGACTACCAAAGATGACTGGTACATCACGCACAGCTACGACTCTTCGAAAACACAGCTCAATCTCGGGCCCGACCGCCTACTGCTCGATATCCGAAGTAGCATCACCACTATGATTATAGATGCCCTCGCCCCCCTGGAGAATGCAACATTCATCGATGTGAGCTTCAAAGACGGATTTGTATATGCGCATCTATCACGTCTGAAACTCGACTTTATCATCAACTGGAATAATAAATTGGAGTGCAAGCAATTCCCCACCATGGTAATTGATGACGACCAACGGATCGGAACATTCATTGGGTTGAGGAACATGCTCGTTGTCCGCCAGGGCCCAACCCGTAGTGTTATCGTCCCATATGGAAAGGTCATATTCGAGCAGCAGGGTTACCATATGGAAGTTGGCATCTCTACGGCGGGAAAGGATAGGGTTAAGTACCATATTTACACTGTCAATACGATCGTTGGCATGCTCGTCGGAAACGGGAGTCTAACGAGCAATCTGTACAAGATTTACCTGCATGCGGTGACGTCGCACTGTCTTCCGGACCCACTAACACGCCGAACTGGAACTGAAGAGGCACTCGTCGGATTAAGAGCGGCAGCAACAACGTCGTTTCAGACGGTGGAAGCGGGAAGCGTCGAAGCGGAATTGTTTGAACTTATAGCAGCGTTAACACCAGTTCGCGTTTACTATCCGGTGCATCTGAAGTGCATGCAACAGGTGAAATGGCAGCTGGGATTGTCGCCGTTAGCACAACACGACGAGTTTCGCAAAAGAGTTAAGGAGGTCTTAGCGTATGCGGGGCTCCTAAATATCTTTGAAGATATGAAGGGATCGATTGCGAGACCGCAAGATGAGGGATCCGACGATTTGGCCAGGAGAGCGGCAATGAGAAATGGGGTTTTCCGGACGGAGCAGTTTGGAGGGTCGATCGCAGGGAAATCTGGTGATAGGATATATAAGGGCAGAGATGTGGTGAACGGGAGTGTCGATGAGGCAAGGGTGTTCTATGTGGCCGGGCTTGTGGAGTGCTGGTCGGGAATTCTAAATGGGCACCCAGAGCTACTGGAATTCCTGGAGGGACTTGATGGGGAGATTCAGGGGACGGGACAAATATCGGCGCTACAGTTGGGATATCACCAAAAGTGGCTAGGCCCAAATCTTGCGGAGGTGTGGATCACGCTGTATAATGTGTTGAGAGGGGATGCAGAGAAATATGACTGGATGTTTCTCCTGAGCACAATGGCGTACTCCGGGAAGATCGATCTGAGGATTATCGAAACGTTACTGGCATTCGCAACAGAGGAAGCATTCAGACATATCGACCCACCGAATCACTCCTCATATAATCTTAGCCAAGGTTACATACCCGATGCCGAGGTTCTTACCGTTATAGTCAAATCCTGTGCAATTGACTTTGAGGATAGCGATGAGTTTGAAGACGAGAGCTGGTTTTGCCAGTTTCACCAAACCGAAGAGGAAATCAATGAATGGCGCATGCAGATATTCGTCGAGAAGAAAGACGCTCAGGTAACTGCTCTGGTACGGGAGCTACTAACTAGGTGGCCTATTCGTGAACCCAGTGTCCTTGAGGATCGTTATCCAATAATCAACGTAACAAAGGCACTCCTCTGCGCATTTCCGTGGTTCGAGAGCTGGAACCGGAACCGCGAGTTTCGAAGTTACATGGCGGAGGTGCAGCAAGCGTTAGATAAAATCAATAGCAACCAACAACCAGAGTTCCAGTTGTACCACTTTGAGCCGTGCAAATACCGGAAATCCTTGCAACGGAATACAATAGGCTTTTCTGACCTTCTCTCCCGCTCGCCTCCGGATCTGCCATCAGCTCCGAGTATACTGGGACGAAGCCTCGTTATCCGGGAATCATGCGTCGAGCAGCAATCAAAAGATGGCAGGCTTGAAACGCTTCTACGTGACTTCCGAGGTGGAGAACCCAACAAGTTTCGGAAGAAGTACGCCGGGGATCTTGAACAAAGCATCGTTGCTTTCCAGACCCAGTTGGCACCCCAAAGCACTGTCGCGGTTATTGATCTGGAACATAAAATCAAGTCACATAGGAGCGACTATAGCAAGTATATGAGGGCTGTGTTCTGGGCAATCGAGACACGGTTAGCACCGCTGCACCTCAAAAGCAGCCTGATGCTCCATAAAGCCGGTCTTTGGCCACGTGTTTCTCCGGGACAATTACTTCAGCAACTGGCCACCAATGCTACCGTACAACTGACAGAGGAATGGAAAAGGACGCTCGTCATCTACGGCACAGCCATCACCATGGTCCAGCGCCTCGATCGTCTCCTCCGCCTCCTCCGACTTGCTCCGCGCCACGGAATCTCTTCCGAAATTACCTCTGACTTTCTGAGGGAGCTCGATAATACAGGGCATGAGAACTGGGACCCTATGAAGAACCCAGACTGGCTTCTCATCGAGATCGAAAACAATTTTCTGATTCGCACGGTTCAGGCTGATATAGCATCATCCATGATCAAACCTGAGGGGAATAAGAACTCTATCATGCAATTGTGTATGGGGGAGGGCAAGACATCGGTTATAGTTCCGATAGTTGCAACGTCGCTTGCAGATACCACGAAACTCGTCCGCGTTGTGGTGCTGAAACCGTTATCAGGACAGATGTTTCAAACACTTGTTCAGAAGCTGGGGGGTCTAGTTAATAGACGAATATTCTTCATGCCATTTTCGAGGGGAATTACGATGGGGAAAGAGGAGATTAGAGTTGTACAGAAGCTCTACGATGACTGTATGGAGAGTGGTGGAATACTTCTCGTGCAGCCGGAACACCTTCTATCATTCAAGTTACTGGGTCTAGAGTGGCTATAAAACTCGAAGAATAAGAGGGCGGACATAACCGACAAGAATAAGAGCGGCGGAGTGGGAAGCAATGAGAAGAGTGATGAAGAGGTTGCGCAGTGGCTGCTCGATAAACAGAGGTGGTTGGAAGAGTACTCGAGGGATATCCTGGATGAAAGTGATGAAATTCTGAACGTGAAGCACGAATTGATCTACACCATTGGGGAACCCACCCCCTTGTAGAATCATCCGGATCGATGGGTCATTATTCAGGAGATCTTCGATCTGATACAGGAGCACTTTAAGGGCGTTGAGGTCAATGTGTTGGATTATGAGGTAGAGACACATGAGCAAATCACCAGATTTGGGTCGATCCGGATTCTGAATCTCGCGGCTGGGAGACAGCTTCTACGTGATATTGCCGAAAAAATCATTGAAGGTAGGCAGCCTCTCCTGCAATTCACGCGGGAAATTCCCTAGCAGCGGGGAGCCGAATCAATGACCTTGGAAACTAATAATTTCAGATCAACTTCTCTCTGTCTCCTTCCGACTCTTCCCAGTCGACAAGCGTCGATTGGCTGCAAAATTCATTGTCGATGCTGATATGACTGAGGATGAGGCTACCCCTCTTCTCAAATACTTTGGCGACAACGATATCTCTAGCGGCATCCTCTACCTCCTCCGAGGTCTGATTTCTCATAACATTCTTCTCTTTTCTCTAATGGAGAAGCGCTGGAAGGTTGACTATGGACTTGACCTTAAACGCTCACTTCTCGCTGTCCCGTATCGAGCCAAGGATTCGCCTGCTGGAAAAGCGGAGTTCAGTCATCCAGATGTTGCACTCACACTGACCTGTCTCAGTTACTATTACGGCGGGCTCAGTGAGACACAGCTGGAGATGTGCTTCAAAAATCTCCACAAGTCAGACAATCCAGCCCTGAAGTATGAACGTTGGATTAAAGGGATAGTTTTGCCCAAGCCGTACCTTAAGCGCCTCAACGGTATCAATCTTGATGACAAGAAGCAGTGGCAAGAGGTCATATATCCCATCTTCTGTTACAACAAAGCCGTCATCGACTCCTACCTATCTGATGTCGTTTTCCCCAAGCAAGCTAAAGAGTTTCCACACAAGCTATCCACCTCAGGCTGGGACGTCGCCGGGCTGAAGAAACATCCAACAACTGGGTTCAGTGGAACCAACGACAATCGCTATCTCCTCCCCTTATCCATCACACAGCTGGACACGAAGGAACAGCTGAACACAAACGCGCGGGTGCTAAGCTATCTTCTGCAGAAGGAAAACAGCTACATGTGTACTGCCGGACCAAACAACGAGCGCATCGGTGTTGAGGATCTGCTAAGGACGTTCGCCAAACATCCGGGGCAGATTCAAGTGCTGCTGGATGTGGGCGCACAGGTGTTGGAGTTAAGGAATGACGAGGTAGCGAAGAGGTGGCTGGAGCTAGTCCCGGAGCATACGGCGCAGGCAGCAGTATATTTCAATGAAAGTGATGAGCTGATGGTATTGACGAGGGACTCGGATGATAAACCCGAGTCATTGATGGTGTCGGCGTTTGCAGATAGGTTGGGAAGTTGTTTGGTTTACTTGGACGAAGCACATACGAGGGGGACTGATTTGAAGCTACCCATAAAGAGCCGGGCGGCAGTTACCCTAGGACCAAACTTGACGAAAGATCGGCTTGTACAAGGTAAGAACTATCGCTGTTACTATGCTATGATAACTAAGAAATAATAGCTTGTATGAGAATGCGGAAGCTCGGAAATGGACATTCAGTAATATTCTGCGGACCTCCTGAAATTGACAGGAAAATCCAAAAAATCGCCCAAGGTAATAACTGTGAGACGATAGAAGTTCGAGATGTCTTATACTGGTGTATGGAGGAAACATGCATTAACGCCCGGAAGCTTCTCCCTATCTGGGCAAAGCAAGGAATCGGCTACCAAGAACGTGTCAACGCCTGGAACGATATCAGTAACCAGCAATTCCCAAAAGGCCTGCTCGAGAAGGAATCAAAGTCACTCCAGGAGCATTATGGGTTCGAGCGGTTCAAAAATGATACAATCGACTCTTATCGCACACCCGGGGCAAAAGATGGCAACTTTAAGAAGTTTCTAGAGAGGTGCAAGGATTTAGGGGTCAAGACATTCCGGGGGGCAAAGATGCTGGAGGAGCAGGAGAGAGAGTTGGCACATGAGGTGGAACGTGAGAGGGAGAACCAACGACCGCCCAAAATGGATACAATCAAACATCATCTTTCGGAAGAGGTCAAACAGTTTATAACTACAGGAACTTTGCGCCAAACGTATCACATCCCAAGCACTTGCATTATCCCGGCGTTTAGTGTTCTCGAGAAAACGTCAGCAAATGGGCACCAGCAGCAGCGGACCGCATTCTCTAAAAAATTACTCGCAACCTCCGACTTCTGTCAAGTTATCCGAAGAGGGCGACAGGAGAATGATACGACGGATCGCTTCCTGCGACCGGTCAACTGGATTGTCTCAAGTACCGTTGACCGAAGCATCCTTCTCATTATGAGCTCGTTTGAGGTCAATAGGCTACTACCCGAGATCCGGAAATCGACCCAAGTTATCCTACATATTTATAGTCCTCAAGTAACCCGGACTACGCCTTCCTACGAATTGCTCGATTTCTGCTCCGTCCCGCGTCTTCCATTCTCGTGGCAACCCAACACAAATCTGGTCGACCAACTGAACTTATTCGCGGGACAACTATACTTCCGGAACTATAAGACATATGAGAGGGTGTGCGGATTCTTGGGTCTTCATCTACACGAAACGTCGCCGGAGAAGGCAGTTGTGATACAGAGTGACGGCTTTGTGGAGACGTCGGAACGACAGGCTCTGGGGATGAAATATTATTCGCCGTTTCCAGAGAGTCCAGTTGGTTTGTTGAGGGCATTGATTGGATTTAGGCGCGATGGACAAAGTTATATTGTGACGCATATGGGACATGTTTTACATGGGAGGTTACTGTCGGAGGAGGACTTTGAGATACAGGGATTGGATGAGTAGGTATGATAACAACCCGGCAAATATGCAAGCAGCTGTTCACTTCACACCGCTAATATTCGTTTGCAGCTCGACAGTGGACTAAAGGATTTGCTCGCACTTTGCTAGAATGATTTCTAGTAGTTATATCATGGCAGCGGTGGTAAATGACAGGTTGTGCTGAGAGAAATGACTGATTGCTGTAGAATCAATGTTCTTTCCGTTAGCGTTTTTGATTACCTAGGTAGCTTAAAAATATGCAGTAACTATCTTATAGCCTATAGGGCTAGGATAAACGTGCTGGACCTTATAAACTGAAATCTTGTTATCATACTTAGCGAAGTATCCCAAGCGTACCTCGACTAGTGAGGCGCTTCCATGCGCAGTCATAAATGACGGAAAGGTTATTGTAGAATTTAATTATCGGCAACGTAGCTACGTAAATAAGTACTTTGTCGTCGTAAATTGTTGACTGCTAAACGATTTCTAGTAAGGTGGAAATGACAAGGCCCATGGGCCCAGCAAGTTGTTTACGGTATATATATAGCCAATTAATACAATGGTGCTCGCGAGAAGTCAAGGTGGGGGCCCACCGACCGCGAAGCCCGTGTTCATCGGCCGGCAGTTCAACCGAGCGTATGCATGGTCTCGCTGGTATCACTCACAATTACTCACAATTCTTGAATTGTCAAGTCGCGATCTTAGTTCCAGGAGAGGAGAAAGCCTTGATACGGTACAGGGAAAACATCATAGCCTACTCAGGGTACACTTGATCAGAATATTGGGTGCCGGAACGTTATCTACCCTGCGCTAGCTACATTTGACATAGACACTGTTCAAGTGGACACGAGTGATACAACACGACAATGCAACGAACGGAGATCATTAATTTAAGGTTTGTGGCCGCCCTAGCGGTCTTGAAGCGGGGTCTGCATGCCTAATCACTAGTACAAGACGACCGATAGCCTCATTTGTTTCTCGAGGTGCAGACATTGTGGGGCATAGATTCGAAGCAAGGCGCAAAACCAGTTGAAAAAGCATTTAAACAAGTGCAATCGACCTTGAAGTGGATCTAACACACTGGAAAATGGTATATTGCCTTTCCTAATACTAGGAGTGGCATGTGAACATCATTTCTCTAGGGTCGGAATTTTCAAAAGTGGTGAAGGGAAGAGAAGAAACTGGGATGTTATCTCACGTGCTCTAACGTGTATAGATCTAACCAAACATAAATCTGGTTAGACTCTAGTCAGATTGGGTAGAGAGCGGGTCGAAAAGTGATAAACTGAGAAACAGCCATCCACTTGCGCGTTAGTTCATACTCTAAGCCTTCTATCAGTCCTAGTACATTTCCGATGACGTGTTCGCTATACTAGTGTCAACTGGATACCAAGAGTCCCGTAGTGCAGCTTTGACTAATTGATCCGAAACATACCAGTTAAACTTCACAGACTGAGCACTATGATCTGCATCACCACTGGGTCTGCCTTTAAACGAGGTTTTTTCACCACTGCTCAAACTCCAGAGTACTAGAATTCAATAACTAGCTGCTGAAAGGTAACAAAAGTGTAAGGTGCGGGTGGAAACAAAGACCTCCGACAGTTGAACATCCATTCCGTGTAGCGAGGGATTAGTCACCACCATTGTAACATGGCGCGGACTCATCAATAGGAGCTATAGGAAAGATAGGACGAGTAAATGAGTACTGAAGCTAAGCTCAGCTACAGATAAGGCGGGAGAGAAGGAGATGTAGAGCATCGCCATAATGGTGATGCCTTAAATTGGCCAACAAACACATTGCAGAGCGAGAGATGGCAACATCATGATATCCTATTCAATATACTACGCAATAGCAATAGAAAAATGAATAAGTATACAATACTATGACATGGATGTGGATGTCTAAGGATACACGAAATAATCCTGCAAAGTGCCCTAAGTAGGCGAGGAAAAGAGGAATCCTGCTCAAAAAAATACAGCCCATCTCATCTATTGCATCGGCTCATTCTTCAACCATTCCATGTCGTTCTTATATTCTTCCCTGCTATGAAAAAGTACCCATTGAACTCACTTTCCGACAGGTCCGAAGTTTAAACGAATATGTTGTTACAGTAATGAAGAGATTCCTAGTCATAGTAATACAGACTACCACACAAAGGCGGCTCAGACAAACCCTCCAACCCCCCCTCCGCCGATTGACCCCAACCTTATGGACCACTTGTACAATTACCCCGAATGCGCCGATAATACCACTGAGAACCTTGAGTTGATACCAGAACGGATGAATGGACCTGTTCCTAATACTGAGCCTATTGGCTGGGGATTACAAGTTGTGGAAGGCCTAAATTGGTTTCTGATAATTTGAGTTGGGCTTTTGTTGTTTGGGGTTGCTAGTTGGTTCGTTAGCTGGTGGAATTTTTGCCATCCTGATGATCTACAATCTGCAGCCATCGTGTTCACCTGTTATTTTCCGCGCTTACATTGCTGATGACGGTTGTCCAATATGTGTGTGAGAGTCTGGGATAGGGAGGACGGTGGTCTTAGGTATGGAATTTCGCGACGGTTTCAAAATATTTTGTACTCTCCGAGAATATGTGGGCGGCGAAATTGGGCTAGATGCATCTATATTTTCAATTCAATTGACTATAGATGAAACATGGCGAACCGTACTACTTTCTAACGAGGGGTAATTGACCGTCCCGGCAAATGGAGTCGATCATGTTGTCCACGCGCAGTGAAGTCAACCGTCCCCGGTCGTCCCCAGCAGTCCCCCCCGGCAGACATCCATTCATGATAAAATTCGGAAGTAGCAAACCCAGTTGAATCATACCAAACCTCAAATTTACCCACACTATCAACTGCAGACTCAATCCGTTAGCATTGGATCACTCATCTTTAGCCATATAGAATACCCAAATGATTGATGCCCGCTGAGGACTGGTTGCCGGCCGCAGACCGACGATATCGGCTAGGGACGGCGAAAGTGCCATCCCCGGTAGTCCCCGGCCGGCCGTCCGACGGGACGGTTGACATCACTGTCCACGCGTTGAATATTGTACCGTGAATAGAGCAGCGCTGTGAACCGACTACCACGGCGAAAACCCCAACACCTCCCTTCGACGACCATTGCAATGCTCAGATAGCTCTAATGCTAGTGCTTCGGAGGTCCACGATTTTCCTGATCCCTAATAATCTACATAAGTTCGAATTCAAAGACACAATTGGGCCGTAAGGCTGCTCCTCGGGCAACAATAATAGGAACGCAAATGGACTCGACTCATTCCGTTGACAATCTGCGTTACCACCTGAGCTGCGGGATACAACAAGTGTTCGAGTATGTCGATCACTGACATTCAGTCATGCGTTTACTCTTCGTAGATAACTGCTAATAGTATATACTAGTAGCTACTGTGACAAATAGCCACCAATTCTTAACATTCATCACATTTGAGAATTGGTTAGTAAAACAAAGCCTAAACCCAAAAGCGAACGATGTCACGTGTCAAGATACGCACTTGCGCTAGACAATGGTACCTTGGAGAAGAACCGTTCGGCTTGTATTGGCGCTCTACAATGATGAAACTCTACTACCGCCTCCTTTCCGGAATCGGAGTCGCGGGCGGTTTCAAGTACCCATGTATAGTGACATGGAGAAACGTCACCCCTACCATCTTTTTAAAGCTCAAACTTCCTAACCGGTTTGATGGTACTCCGGGCGCTTCCTATCCCACTGCCGCGGCTTTCCGAAAGGTGGCAATAATGTGCCTTGTTCGTTTCCATTAGTGAATGTAGCAATAAGAGAGTTGACCAGCCGCGCCGCACCCCCACTCGAAAATTTATAACTATGGAGGACCTCGCATGTCCAGTTTTGCCATATCACCTGAGATGTATCCGTCTCACAAACGATCTTCATCCGTCCTCTCGGACAAGAGCACAGGCAGCACCCCAAAGCAACCAAAGACGACCGACAGTGACGAAGGACCTCAATTCGCGATCGACGGAGCAGAATCGTTACCCGACGGCTTAAACGGCACGCATGATATAGACAACCTCACTTTCGGCTTCTTCGAAGTGAACCGCAGTAACGACAATGACCTCATGTCAATTTGCGACGAAGGCGACGAACGCGAGCATGCCGAGCTTTACCAGGCAATGGGTGAATTAGTTGAAATGCCCAAGTACCACTCCTGGTTAAAGCTAGTCGCGGGAACAGCGACATACAAGGACGAGGACGTTGCACAAGTGTTTGCACAAATCGTCGACCGGACGGATTGTCGCCATAGATTCCATGCTGAGATGTCCGCCCCGGAACCGGGGGATCTTGGTGAGTTCGCATGGAGCTTATTTGATAAGAGAGGGAACCTGCGGAAGGAACTGCAGTGTCATGATTCGCACAAGGGAAGTGGTGTCTGGGGGGAGGAGTTGAATGACGGGTACTTGGTCCTGATCTCTTTTGTACGTGTCGACAAAAAGTGGAGAAGAAAGGGAATTGGGAGAAAATTGATTCAAGGGATCGAGGAACTGATAGCCACCAAGGTTAGTGCGAATTCACCTGCAGACCCGCCGCCCACACGTTGACAGTATGGATTAGTGGAATATCCCGTTTTACTTCGTTCACCTAGAACATTCCAGCCTTCTCCGAAGCGAAAAACCGAATGCAGTGGAAGAGAAAGACGACGCCATCACGTGTTTGAAGGCCGCCTCCGACTCATTCTTTCAGTCTTTAGGATATCGACGGGTGGGCAGAACATCATTTCTCTGCCACAGCTCAATCTTGGACCACCCTTCGCAGTCCTTGTCAATTGAAGATGACCCCAAAGAACGGATTATCCCAGAGGCTGGTGACCTGGACGAATTCCAGAGTGCACTAAACCATGCAACCTCCGAGATGGACGACGACAACGCTCTGGAATACTTCACAGTCCCCGGAAAGCTAGCAGAAAACTACAACTTCCGGACTAAAGATGCCCGAATGAACACACTGCTCCACATGTGTGCACGCTACCCAAAGCCAAAGACCCTCAAAGTGTTGCTTGCGAAGCCCGAACTCTCGGAATACTTGGAAAGCAGGGACGCGTTTAATGAAACGCCCCTAGAAACACTGGAAGAGGCTATGGAAGATTTCCACGAAAAGATCGAATCATCCGGGCCTGGCAGGTGGGACGGTTTTCCGGATAGATTCTTGGAATGCAAAAGACAACTACAGCTAGCAATGGGATATCCAGTTACTACCAGCGATGAGCATTCGGTGGAGGCACTTCGTGCAAAATACGGCTGCGAGTGTGGACTGTGCATCGACGGGGTATTCTCACCTAGGATGATGTTTGAACTTAAGAGTAAGCATATCACCTTTTAGTTTTGATAGTATAGGCTAATTCAAATTTTGTAGACGCCGCCGGATATGGCAGAGACATGCTCTCCCACGACATGGATACCTTCTATCAGGAGAGCGCCCGTCCCGACTGTCACTATTACGATGAGTACCTATTCGACCCCGCATCTAGTTTCTTCGGGCTAGACTACCTACCGGCGTCCTTGCGAAAGGCAATCAAGCACCACAAGGGAGCGAAAGAGGGATATTTGAGTGTAGTGAACGCAGTGCGTCGCTGTCTCAGGGAAAACAAGGTCCCTTCCACCGATAATGTGCGCAATTATGTGGGCAAATCTCCTTACACCACATTCGGAGGTAAATTGGAGTACGCCATCGACTTTGTGATCGGACTCTCAAAAAGTAAAAATTTAGTACATGGAGGATGGGATGCACGGGAGGACTACTTCCGTCAACTACCGGGGGAGGAGCCAAGCGAGCTGAGGCAAGAATTGGAACAGTTGCCTAGGTGTCCTATGAATGACGATAACTTTGACCTCGTTCGGCGGAAGATCTTTGTAGCTGGAGAGTATGCGAATGGTCCCTATCTCGAGGAGGATTATAGGTCCTTATTTAGCAGAAAGGTATTGGTGGGTCCCGAGACCATGGTGGGAAACTGAAGCCGCGCGTACCTTAATTTCGTTGAGTTCATCTCTTGCGTTCTTTCATGTAGGACTTTGTTTGAATTGTGGAGAAGGTAGGTGGATATTTGACAATCCGATGGCATACGAGGCGTGGGTGCAGAGGGAAGCAGGTGCGCTGAGGAGGATACTATGCTTTGTTCTAGTGTATTCTTCCATTGTTTTTGTTTGTGACTGCAATTCAAGCCCTATAAAGAGTGAAGAGGTTGTCGGGATTCGGTCAGAGACTGGGTGACTTATTGTGATTGCATTGTCTATTTTTTTTTGGGAATTAAATCCAGCCTGCAATACATGGAGGAATGAGTGAAGGCAGAATTATTACATTTCAAATAAGCCACTTGCTGCATTGTACACGGGTGCGATAGTTCTAACTTCACACTGCAAGTGACACTGAGAATGGTGATGAGCTGAATCCTGGGGGTATGTTTGGAAAGTTGGCGGAACGTCACGGGTAATTACGGGTCTGATGAGAAATAGAGCGAGGGAAAGCTGGACGCTCATGATATGCTCATTCATGACATCCACACTGGCTGTCATCCGATCCATTCTTCTTTCTCCTGCCAAATAACTATCACAAATCAACTCCATCTCCATCATCCTCATGACCCAAAAACAAAACTCCTCAGCTTCACAGAACCCATATGTACTAATCCGACCATGGATCGTATCCAGTATTCGGATGCGGCCACCCCAGATCATCTGCAATATCGGACCACAGCACCACCTCATCGTCAGAGTATTCGCCATACGTATCCTCCGCTCTCTGACTCTGCTTCCGTTCCTTCCTCTCCCTCTCCTCCTTCTCCCTCTCCGCCTGTTTCTTCTTCACCAATTTCTCCAACTCCCTCTGCGCCTTCAACGCCTCCTCCCTCGCCCTCGCCTCCTCCGCCCAGGCCTGCAACTTCCCCGGCTCCCGCGTACAACACAACACAACCTCCCTCGTCGCCATTACATCCTCCAAGCAATCATGTCCCCTCATCCCATTAGTCTGCACATCAACCCCAAGCAGTTCCTCACACAGCCCCTTAAGCCCCCACTGCCTCGCGCCAGGATCCACCGCATTCCTTGCCAAAATCGCCGAATCCACAACCTTGGCGTGAATAACCCTCAACACATCCAAATCATTCTGCAACGAATGCCCAATCAGCACCGTATCCGCATCGACAAACTTCCACAACTCCTCCCGCGCCTCCCTCCACCCCGCCAAGGCCTCCCCTCGCGCGATCGCAGCCGCCATAGTCTGTTGCGTCACCCCACTAACCCGGGTCCGCCAGTCGACGACGCGCGAGGTCGGCTGCACGTGCTTGTTGATGATGGTCTCGCCCGTGAGGTAGTCCGCTGCGCACAGCAGCACGACTTGGCCCACGTTGCCGACTACGCCGGCCATTTCGCAGTCGAGGGTGACGGCGGGACGTTTCCGTGTGTGGGAGCGCGCAGGGGTGGAAGCGTATTCTTGGAACTTTGTCACCAGCCACCAGTCTGGGGAGAGGTACTCGTGTTCGGGGCGGGAGGCACAGCCGCGGCCCGTCTCGCCGCAGCAGGTGTGTGTGCGGTTTTTATCGGTCCTGTACTGCACACGAGTCAGAACGCTCGGGGATGGGAGAAGATACTTACTGGCTGTCGCTGGCCGGGATGGTAGGTGCACTCGGTTATCGCGCGCGTTTGCATCTTCTTTTGTATGCCTGCGACTGTTAGCTGGTTTTTGGACGCGGAGGTCACGTACCTCCGCAGTGCTTGCATTTCCGGAGCGCGTCGAGGTCGGCGGGGCCATAGGGTTGGAGGAGGAACTGGTGTTTTGTGAGGTCGTCGGGGGTGTGGCAGTGTGCAGTGAGGTCGGCGAGGGCGGCCGGTTGTTGTGAGGCAGGGATTACGCACCAGCGGTTGCCGGGCTGGGTAGGTGGTGGTGTAGGTTTGGCTTGTGCGGCTGCATACTGCTTAGCCGCCTTTTTGTGCACCTTTGAGTTCGCGATGTGGGACTGCAGTCCTGCCTCGCTGCGGAATTCGCGGTCGCAGATGTCGCAGTGGATCGGATCGAAGGAGGCGGGGTTGTGGAAGAGGGGTCGTGGGGAGGGCCCGGGGGGAGGGTGGCGGAGTGCTAGGTGGTTGTGCAGGGCTGATTTGGTGGGGAGGTTGTCGCCGCAGTGGCGGCAGAACCAGGCTGAAATCGAGGTCATGGTGTGTGGAAGGTAGTGCGGGTTTCGTGGCTTCGAAGGCATCTTAAAGAGTGTTGCTGCTGGTGACCGGCGAACAGATCAGGAAGTTCGGGTATGCGCTTCCGTACTAGTGCGGCACGTCCGCTCCCTGCAGGTATGACTCCGTTCATCTGCGGTCAGAGCTTGTTGGTTGGTTGTGGACGAATATGTTGCCCGCGTCTGCATTGTGCTAATTTACAGAGCACTCGAAAGGGCGTTGCGTGGGGTAGACGCACACTGGTGAAGCGGCTAGGCACCATGCATGCGGTTAATTGCCGGTTGGTGCGACAAGCAACTTAATCGCCACGTGTGCCAACGGTGCCGATCTAGTCCCACACACAGGTCGGCTCCTTCCGCAACCGCCGAACTGCTCACAGCAAACAGTCAGACAAGCGATTATTCACGCCATCGTCTCAATTTCACTGCGGAGAGAAACCTAAAACCAGTCGGGCATTCAGCACTTCGTGGATAACCGCCATGCCATGCAGGGGTGTGCGTCTGAAGCGTCTTTCCGGCACACCACTTTAGCGATCTAATTCAACAATTGACATCATCCTTGAATTCCGAAATGTTTAACTTCAACCCCGATAGCCCTCGCGAACTAAGCTAGCCCTCACAAACAATACTAAACACCTCGCCATAGCTACTCGTTAAACAATCCTCGCCTCCGTCTCATACTTTTTATCAAAGAGCACGTCCACCTGCGGGCCAACCCACAACTCCCTCTCATTCCTCATGAAGAACTTCACCTGACCCTTTGCCGCAATCACATTAACGCCGACTACCATCATTGGGACTTCCGTAGAATTCCCCAAGGTCTATCCCCATTACGTTTACCACCACTCCGACCTCGTGTTTATCGAAGTTTACGTACCCTTCGACCTGCAGCGGTTGTTAGACGGAAGGGCGGGTTGGAAACAAGGGGCCGTACAACAACGGGTCCGAAACCCCAGAGGAATTTTTGGCGTCCTGGGCCGTCGTCTCGGGGGCTCATGGTTGCAATGTTATGTGCGAGATGAGGCGGTGAGATAGAATATGTGGGTTCCCTAGGAAGTGTTGTAGCGTGGTGCTATTGTAGGGTTTGGGCAATATATACTGATGTGGATGTGTAAATATATTGATATCACGATGGCATTTGGCATCATTACCCCGCACAGGATCGTGTGCACTTGTTCTCTGATTCACGCATCTTTGACCGGCGAATGGATCGTCTTCGGGAAACTAGCATACTCTCGTTTGAGTCGACGTGGCAGCCGCCAGTGGTTTCGAATGCAACCGGAGTCGCATAGGGAAAGGCAAACATCACCCAACGGATTAACAGGGCTGCTATTGTATTACGGATGTGGTATGCGGTTTCATCTTCTGAGTATTTCACTTGATTAATTCCCGCTTTGTGTAGTGTCGCTGCATCGAGCGAATCATTTCATCCAACACAAGATGCTTGTCCGGTCGTAATAGTCGAGAGTGTTCTCAGATGTCCAATCTTTATGACGTACATAATGTGTGATCATCCGACTAGGCTGGAACATGTTCTATTGGTTGCAGTCATGGTAAGCAACTTTCCCCATCCCATCACTTGGGATTCGTTTCATGGAATATGACTCATTTAATTGCAAGTTTGGATGTTGTACGTATATATGGAGCTGACCGCTAGCGGGGCTGGTAGTAAGGGGCACACTTCTCATATATATAACTCGAGTCTTTCTCTTTCTCTCTTCTCTGAATCCAAGTCTATACACACACGCGATTCTCCCCTTCACTATTTCAACATTGGACTTCCAATTCTTATGACGACAATCTATACTTCGTACTGAATTGAACAATATAGGTTGAGCCGAACTCGATATGAGGTTTGCTTAACTTGAAGCCAATTCCCACTTTCCGTGTCACATCACTCGGTACTAGGAGCCTGAAGTTGTTACTTTGGATGCTTGAATGACTTGTTGATTGAGACTGATCTCTCTAGGGCCGAAGGCCAGTATATGTACAAGCTTCCATATCCGTTTGCATACCGGTTTGCACTATCTTGAGGCGCTCTCCCTGATTCTGATGCCAACCATGCATGTCCTCAAACAAGCCGTCATCAAACGGTGATGAGACTCACACACGCAAACGGAGCTGAGACTGACGATGCAGGTACACATGTAGCAGAAGTCATGCAGTATCAATATGCAAGGATAATAATTTGTAGGGGCTTCGCCAACCCCTAGATTCTCCTCGAGAAAAAACTCCCTTACCCTATTGTAAAACTGGCGACACATTTACACTGTGAGTTTATCGTACCGGTAAACTTAAGGACCTGGCCAGTGAGCCTAATACAGATCGGCAGCTCTGTCTGCTGGGCTGATGGTAGGGCACCCATTGAGGCACCAGGTACAAAACTCTTGTATATACTTTCAATCTTTCATCTCTTCTCTCTGTACCGCAAATACACGCACACGGTTCTTCCCTCCTCATGAAATATCGCAATACATGTAAAAAAACTACAGTTTTATTCAGGATAACCCTCTCGGGAACAATATTATGGGGCGTAACCCTCTTAACTGCAGGATAACCTTGTCTTTTGCGGATTTATCTTGGATAACCTTCTGGCGAAGAATTTTTTGTAGCATAACCCTCTCATGGAAAATGCAATCAACAATTAAAAGGATTCATTGTTAAGTTATCTGGTTTACAATTTGTTTATGCCTCTCCCTGTCTTGGTTGTATTTGAGGGTTGTAAGTGACAAAGGCAATGACAAGGCATTGGTGACACATCAATTGGCAATGCATGAGTCATTAGCCCTGACATGACTACTAATTAACCGTGAAATGACTACTCATTCGTGCCGTCATTAAATTGCAACAACATGCAGCATCATCATTCACACCCCACAAAAGGGAGAGAAAGCGATCTTTTAAATACTCCATTTTGCCCACTATTTGGCTCAACATTTTGGTGAGGGGTATCCTGCCTAAACATTGATTAAAAGGGTTATGCTGCATAATATAACCTTTCAGAGGATTATCCTGAATAAAAGCCGAAAGAACTATTAGTTTGGCGATGTTCGAATATACTGGCTGGCTTTGGGGGTATCTCGCATGGCGAGTTCTCGGAGTGAGTGACGAAAATGCAAAGCTCTCTTTGTAACTGCGCTAAAGATTTACCAACTTCATGGCGGTGATTTAGAAGACCCCGTAAGAGTGTGCTTGCAGCAGACAGAAAAGAAACGCATGTATTAATGAATATGAACATTACATCACAGAATCCCTGAATATGTGGTTTGCAATAGTACTAGTCTAACCCCAGTTCGCTCTAGCACCATACTTCCATCTTCTCCGCAATATGAGTTAGACCCTCAACGCTTCATTTAAAGATCAGAACCTTACGTGTACTACTTTGCCATAAAATATCTTTCACCCAGTGATGTAATACCCGGACTGACAATCCAAATGATGAGATCACCGCTAATCTCCCGGGTTCACTGTCGACAAACCGGATTACCACCGAGACTGTCGTTCCTTCCTGCTGGGCGACATCTACAATTGCGTGCGCTCACGATCTCCCATCCTCATTCATCCATTGCTCGATATGATCGCCATCCCAAGTCGACGCCTTGTCTAGGAACGCTAACGATTCGCCTTGCTACAGTGCGCAAAAGGCTGCCAGTGTTGCCCCATGATATTGTTGCGGCCACCAAGAAACATCTATAGAACTAGTAGAATGAGCAGCAAATGGAGGATCAAGAATCCCATAATAACGCAAAGCCATGCTTTAAATAGGTTCGGCAAAAGTTCCGAAACACTTCACCATTCCGTTTCCCGACACATCCGCAAACTATAGGAGGTTGTAGTAACTCATGGCGGTGATCAATGTCAAGAGTGCCTGAATCGCCCTGGCTGCCCGTTTGGATTCAGGTGGGGTCGAATAAATTGATGACAACACATGATGAAACGGGGGGTTACTGTAGAAAAGCGGACAAGTTACAACCTATAGCAAAACGGGTAGTATTCCGGAGAATGGATGAAGATTGATCATCAAGGTAGTGACCTGGACGACATCTTCGAGTTCATGAGGCTATAGATTTCTCTTCGAACTGAATCATTGCCGCATACATCGAGCTGTTTTCTTATTGACCGAGTTTTGTAGATGATTACAATAGATAATTCGGGCTGACGATAATTCCATTTCCCCGAGCGGTAATCGTGCCATGTTCTCATAGATGGGTACTGCTTACGCACATGGTGACACTAACCAAGGAATTAGTCGCATTATCAGTTATGGTGGTCGACTCAGACCTATCATGGAAATTTTCATGGTGTTCGGCGAAGAGATTCGTACCTCAATTCACTTTATTAACATCCGCTATCAGAGATCAGGAAAGTAGGATGTCTGAAATGAACCTGAACTAGTGTAAGAAAAAAGCATGATAGTGCAGCCACCCGTGCGGCATTAAGAATGCGTTAGGTGCATTAGGTAGTGTTATCCGGATGTTTCGTTTCGAAACGGGGTAGGCTCTGACGTCATTCCCTGTATTACGGGCACATAACGTAGTAGGTATTCGTAGTGGCAACTGTAAAGGGATCACACTGTTCTTCCTAATTAGCGATAGAGCACTTGAAACCCGGTATGCTAGAATTTCATCCTCTCCTTTTATATGATCTGCTAGGAGTTTTAGAATGTAGATATCGATTTAAAATTGCTGACTAGAGAAAATTTCTTTAGGTGCGGAGGTTCAGGTCGTAGGAGTAAACTAACTCTTTAATACTCGGCGATAAACAACGAATCTGAGAGTTGAAAAGTACGCATGCCATTATTGGATATCATGGACGACCGACTAGCTGTTCTCAATGGAAGAAAGGCTCGAATGGCTGTACCGGTATTGGACAATCCATCGCCGTCTGCATCCTGAAAGATTTTAAATTTCTCGATAAGGTATTCGCTAAATATAAGGTATGCTACAGGATTTTGAATGTATGGATCGGTCGCTGGAGTATTCTTGTTTGGCTGTTTGTAGAAAACGTCCTGATTGTGTGGCATGCCCGGCACATTAGTATACTCTCAAAACTTTCTATTCACCCAATAATTTCTGAAGGAACCTAAAGTGAGCTGCGATTCCAAAGCGTGAGCATTCCGCAAACCTAAAGTTTTCCAGGCCATACATGCTCAGTGTTTCAAGAAATCCTCCTTTAGGATGGGATCAAGAAGCATTCTTAAACGTTGAACTCCCGCTAGTCCACTCGCCGCCAAAGAATACATTGGCTGGATCTATTCTGGAATGTTTTTAAGTGTCTAGGTGCCTGTCTATTCCTGTTTATACACTCTGTCGATTAACTTAATGCGTACCCAATTCTACTAAATGCGTACAAATAGGCGTGTTAAGCATATTTGCTAACTGTGGAACCGGAGATGACATTCGCACTTACGAGTCGAGTGCACTTGGAAGCGCACGTGGGATCGATGGAGCCGAAGATGACTTAGACATTTCTAAGTCAAGTGGACTTACAAGTGTGCTTGGGATCGGTGGAGTCGAAAAGGCATGGGCACTTATGGATTAAGTGCACGTACATGTACGCTCGGATCGGTGGGCATGTGCACTCTATACTACCCCCGCTTTGGGACTAGCTATGTGGGTGATTTCTCTCGTGGGGAATAAAGTCAGCCGCGTCCGAGCGTGCGAGCACGTGGCTAGACAAACTAGGAACGAGAGAAGAGTGCTGACCCATTCAGTACTATGTAAGTAACCAGTGCATCCATCTAGTTAATCTGAACAAGTACACTTTCATGATGTTCCCCGGCATGAAGAACTTCCATACACCAAACCCAATTCTCCTAACACACGCCAACATGCCCGCGATATCGCCAAGCGTATAACCAGCTCACCACATCGTCTACCCAACACCCACACTACACGATACCCTAAATCTGCTATCTGAAACTAACCTTACTGTAACTATCAGAAGTCCAACTACCTTCTCCATAATCCCAATGGTCCACATGTTCAGGAGCTAATCTATTTTCATCCATCATGCTAGAAAGGTAGCTAGATTCGGCAGAGAAATCGTGATATTTGCCCTACACAAACACCCTTGGGTCTCCTTTGATTGGTTTGTATTGCAGAGGAGCCTTTTGAAGTTGCTGTTGTGGTTCTTGCTAATGTTAGCTGAGTTCAGTACTCCCTTTCCTTTCTTCCATTTGGTTCCTGGAGTGACTGCAAGAGATCAGTTAGCTTGTGGGCCCTGTAACTATATCTGTCGATAACTGCATCCGTATTGGTGTCTTACATACGTCAACCCTCTCGAACTCAACCTCTACCTCTCAGTTGTACTCCTTTACGGAACTTCTTCACCGGACTAGCTGTAATTTACTCGTAGTCGGTGAGCGATGTGGGCACTGTGAGTGAGGTTAATACTGTGCTGTAGATAATGACATCGTGATTTAGTGGGTTTGTCAGATAGCCTAGCATACAGAAACAGAAAATCACATTGGAATCGAGATCAGATGACATACCAATAACGGGAGGAAGCACCCTCCTCGATAACAAGAAAGAAAAGTTCCATCTACCGATTTTCACCTCACTTATGCTTCGCTCGAGACGTTAGGATAATATTCAGGAGCTGGTTGGAGCGTGGACTAGGGTTGGAGTTGGACGAAAGATTCTTTGTGAAATATAAACCATCCGGGCACATTTAGGGCCCGTTCTGTTGCACGCATTATATTTCTAACGTCAACTTTAGTCCGGCTAGATCAAATTTGAGATATAAAGTTCACGCTTTGGGTGGTTCAGTTGACCCAAAATTTACAGGTAAAGTGGGCGCTAAGATCGTTCTGATATATATGTTCTATTCCATACACAAACCATCCCGTTTGCGAACTTCAGTGACCGGTTTACGAACCTATGCCGTTCACGAATAGAAGAATAATATATAAACCTGCTAAGGTTCCTTTTTAGATTGATGTATGTTGCAATGAAATTATGAGACCATCGATCCATATGTATACAGGGACAATTAAATATGGTTTCAGCAACCGTAAAATACACCAGAATATTACCATGCAATGTGTATGGAAGCAACCTAAATTTATGTGACCACCGCAAGAATGATTATGACTGCAATACTGTTGCAGCCATGGATTAGAACTGTATTGGTCATAGTGGCTTGGTCACTTTTTTTGTGCTGACAGACTTTTTCAGTCCCGAATGATGAAAACCCGACCAAATCTACAATAAAAACTTTTCCGAACACCCCATTCTGACTGCTAACTTTCGAACAACCGTAACCAGTACAGTAGTCAGTGGTTCGGACGCCGGTGGGTGCTGACAGGCATTTTCCTATCGGACAGTTTGTTGCCGACAGCCTTTGGAAAATTGGGCACGGTAAGCTTTAAATTTACCACTCGTACGTATGTATTCCAATTAAACCGCTCACAGTAACCAATGTTGAGTGTGTAGCGGGATTTCAAACGCCACAAGGACGGGCAGAGTGAAAGGTGCATTGGCTAGGAGAAGAAATAGTACCCTTCGGCTTTTTTAGATAAAGACAAAATACCATGACAGTGCTAGTACTAACAGATTTGATTCATCGGACATCGGCTTCCTAACGGTGACAATATCTGCTGCAACCGAACACACCCAAAATATCCTAACTGCGATATCTTTACTCCCAGGAAATTGTTATGGTATTTTCGAAATATAGTGTGCAACTGAACGGAGCCTTAGAGCGTGCCTAGAGATGAAATTAGTGAAGTGTTCCGATTTAGAGGTTGTCAGACTTTGGTAATGTACTCGAGTACGTTTGGAACGTACTTAGGGATAGGGTTGATGAGGCTCTCTGTGTTTGAGCCCCACTTACACCAGTTCAACTCACAAACTTCGAGGTCGCTACTATAGTCGTTCAGCCCCTCTGCTGCACAACTTTTTGCGACTTTTCCGCCTACCAACCCTGCAAATAAACTGCAGACCGCTACTCTAGATATACCAGAACTTCACTGGTAACTAGGAGAAGCTGCAAGAACGTTATCCGGTAACGAGGCTGAATCTACTCCCTTCCATTTGGCCGGCCCCTTCCAAAGCCAACTTTTCTGGCCTTCACCGGCTCCATATCGGCCAGTAGGTTGTGGGCTGAGCACTCATATCGGTGTTGACATACCATCAACTGCGCCCGTAATTCAAAGTACCACCCACAAACAGAGCAACCTCGTTCACCTGCATCTTTCTGTTGCGACCTCTGTGTTGGCTATGCAGTTGTGGGCTGAGGATTGGAATCGATGGAAAGACCACACACGTGAGCCAATAGGAACATTTCTTCACCCCCACTGCGACCAGAGTATCCCATTCCTTCCCTCGCAATTGGTTTGCCGCTGCTCCACTCCACTCATTGCATCATGTCTTAGGGCGCCACCTTGTTCAATGCCTCTACCTCATTTTCTCTTCTGTGATTGGGCTTGGCCGAATATAACTTGTCTTATTCGTTGTTGTGACCTTCCGGGAGCTTGTTTGCTCATTTAGTGATGGGCTAAATACTCATTAATCGTAGGTAACACCTCAGGTGGGGTGAATGTAGCCGTTCGCACACTCCCTCGTCTTGGAAAAAGTGGACACACCTACTAAGCTCTCATGTGCAGCCCAAGTACTAGCGCAAACGTTCAACCGAAAATATCGGCATTGGAGCCTTGGTATTCCTAGTCGGAGAGAGTGGCTACGTTTGTGTGAATTGAACTCTCCCTGAGATGAGATCGCCTGTATATATCTGCTGCAGCATGATAGCGGCGTTTCTTTGTTTTAAGTCGTAGTTCCACACCAAATATATTTTCAGCTTGCATATTTTGCACCTGCGTTGTGCGCAGAGATCTACGACGCGCTTCCCCACACAGCCACGAATACAAACTACATCCCCATGAGACAGATACAGTTTGCTCTAGTCTAGTCATAGGTCTATTTATCTTACTAGGTAGAGGGGGTTATGGGAATTATTGGGATTTGATAATTGGAGTGGTATGCCTGCCGTAGCGTAGCAACGCAGCTATGATCAATGAACCGGCCATAACCTCCTCCCAAAATTTTAATCGCAAATATCGTGAGCAACACTTGCCTTAACTCCCCATATGGCAGAGAAAGTTGTAGAAAAGGCCCAGATATCCTGATCACCAGTGTGAAACTGTGTGCAAGCAATAATACATATGTTAATATGTTTTTAGTAGGGTTGATAACGGCAGACTGGTCAAAGATTCCGATACAAACAGTGTTTTCACCGGTCCGGGGGTGGACCAGTCTGGACTGGACCGGTCCGGGTTTAGTCCAGTACGGTCCAAGGATTTTTCGGACTGGAATCGGACCAGTCTGAAATTTCATCGGACCGGTCCAGAC
>Ga0307514_10000925_pt1 | contig 44857 bp, 50 predicted proteins | sample 16_EM_MG_FD_203088 | JGI IMG/M metagenome (GOLD analysis project Ga0307514, IMG submission 203088) | Populus trichocarpa ectomycorrhiza microbial communities from riparian zone in the Pacific Northwest, United States - 16_EM | ecosystem: Host-associated > Plants > Roots > Unclassified | place...
ATATTCTGTAATAGGAAAGTCTTTGGTGAAAAACAATGAGCATATAAGCAGCAGGATCCTGCGAAATGTATCTAGTTTATCCAGAGCATTCAGTATTAGCAAGTCAAGTCTTTCGAGTATTCTAAGCTATTCTTCTCTCAATAAAGTCTCGTCTCCGCTATTTGCGCAACCTCCACAATTCAGCCTACTCATAGCTACACATCCTTCAGTTTATAATCCAGTGACATCCTACTACTGGCTGGATGGTGTGCTCCAAGATTCCCAGCCCATACCCTGAGTCGTCCGATTTGGTCTTGAACCAGTTGGAGAGCAAGCTCATGACTGCCAGAAGCCAGGTTGCAATTGTTGACCCATTTAATGATCTTTTCAAAAGTCGCTATACTGGAGTGGTACCAGTCCCTGATAGACTGAGGCGGATTTGCGGTTGCCATAGCCATGGGTATCTCCCCCCAATGAACTCCGACTACTGGCAGGCATTGATATGTACAGTATGTACAGTACATCCGATGCAAGAAACAGATATTTGCTTTTTCCTGCTGACCCCGCTTTCCCCGCCGACCAGTCATCTTGTCCCCAGTCTTAAAAGATATAAAGTATCAAGCACAACACACTGGCTACATCAGGATAAAAACCACATCCCCCACCTGGTGCCCACCAGCCTACTTGCGCTGATCATGGCTACTGGAATCGAGGCCGCTGGGCTTGTGCTTGGCGCTTTCCCACTGGCGATCGAGGCCATCAAAGCGTACAGTGATGGTATGAAAACGGTCAAAGACATGAAGAACTACCAGCAAATCCTCCGCCAGTTTTCTCGAGACCTCAGGGTAGAGCGGTGTAAATACGACAATACCCTTCTCGGGCTACTCACGGAGTTGGTGGGCCCCGCAAAAGCCAGCCGGATGACGGCCGACATCGCGGGAGCTGAGTGGAATGATGAGGACTTCCGGTCACAGCTCAAGAGTCGACTGGGGCCAGCGAAGGAGACGCTAGACAACTGGCTGTACGTAGCCTCGCAGCTGAATGAAGCCCTGTGCACAGTTGGCGAAAAGTTTAAATTACCTTCGCAGGAGCAGGGAAAGGTGCCACCCCTCCGTATATGTCCTCTATGCCCCGCGCCCCTCACTGATCATGCTACGAGCACTTAGTCGACCTCGTTCTGGAGAAGGGGGGCCCCCAAATTTGATCCCCACTTAGCATGGGATGTGGGCATGCTGGGCTCGTACCGCACAGGTACGTATATATTGAAAAATACTTCCCATTTATACAACGAAATCATCTGACCAGTGAGTGAGTGCACGATTTGTGCGTTGCCCAGGGCAGCAGAACAGATAATACTTATTCGCCAACGGAATGAAGACCTTATCATACTTGCCAATGGCGGACGGGAATCAATCTCCGGCTCCAGCTCCGGCTCCTCCAATAGTCCGACAATTAGCCACTCCCTCATCAAGTACCATCAGCGGGTCCAGCGCCACGCAAGATTGCTCTACAGCACACTGAGAGAAAAGCTCGAGTCCCCAATTTGTAAATGCGGGGCGCCACATAGTGCGCATCTGGAGCTGAAAATGCGAGGCACACCGCCGACCAAGGCACTGGCAAAGTCACAAGCCAATCTCCCAAATCGGTTCTTCACGTTCAGTCTCATGTTCTCAACACAACAAAGTGGCCATGATCAACCCACGGCGATGTGCCATTGGCAGGAGTTCCAGCTTGAGCCCATTGATAGCTGCAGGGTGACAGATAGTACCCTGGACGTCAAAAGCGCAGCGGCAACGCAACTTCCGCCTGTGGAGATCACACTGCCACTGCCCCCGAACAGCCCACGCCTGCCTATAGCAATACCCACATCCGAGAGGGGTCGCCCCGACCGCAGAGCTGCCCCTCAAGCCCTAAGCCCGTCACCTATGAGGTAAGTCTGGATCCGCCATTATAGATGCCGACGACTAAATTTGATTTGGTATACAACTAACTTAATCATAGTACCAGTACATCTCATCTGACTACCCCCACATGGCTGAGGTCGTGGGGGGGTAAATTTTCACGAACACCGAGTCCAACAGCCGCTCACAAACCACACCAGAACGAAAATCGGTCCCCTGTGCTTACCCCGATCAGCCGACCGCCAGCTAAGGCGGTGAAAAAGAACCTAAAAGCGAGGTTTGCAGATGGGGATACAAGCGATGAAGATGATGTCAATGCCCCTCTTGCTTTCCGTGATCTGCCGACTATCCCAAGTTTTTGTGCAACCCTTGCGACACAAACAACCACGAAACCCTCTCCGAAATGCATTGGTCTCCTTATAAGTACAGACAGACACGAGCACTGTGTCTGGACCCCGTTGCAACAATTTCCCAAACCACCGCGCCTTGTTTCACTCGCTCACCTAATCACCACGTATACAAATATCCAAGATAAACCCAGCAATAAGAGTCGCCTTGTCCTCGGTTTGAAACTTATATCCTCCATCCTTCAACTCAGTACTACGCAATGGCTCACTGGGGTATGGGGAGCCCAAGATATCCTTTTCCCTGAAGCTGGCCCCCAAGCTGCTGATGAAAACCACCGGCGCAATATCCTTTCTCGTCCGCTTGTTCACCGGGATTTCAGCAGCAGCAGTAGCACAGCGGTCAGTGATGGCGACCCCGACTCCCAACAGGAACCCGCAAACAAGGTACAAGCAGTCATAGGATGCAATAAGAGCCTATATTCTTTAGGAATTGTTTTGCTTGAAATATGGCATTGGCAGACATTTGAGTCACTGTATCAGTCAACAGCACATAGGCTGTCGGAACTTTCCTTCTCCTACCTTCTTTCTGAGATGCTCTTTGAGGACGCGGGACTCGAATATGCTACGGCTGTGCGAAGATGTATCCGGGGATTCGAGATGCGAGAGACTGATTTGGAGGACGAGTCGTTCAGGAGAAAGGTGTATCAAGACATTTTGGGACTGCTAGAGAAAAATTTGAGAAGTTTTTCCAGCGATAGTATACCAAAGATTATGGGAGAGGAATGAGTGGTATGGGCTTTATACCTGTTGGAGGATGAGTATCTCACATGGTAATATTAGTAACATGATATAGCGTATTCTTATATACTTGAATTTCATCATCTTTGACAATTCAGCACAGTCTTGATATCAAGGAAGGCGGAGATAGGCACAAGCATCATGAATGAGGTGCTTTAAATTTTACATGTCCAACTTGGGTAGGCGCACTACCATTTATGGAGTACCTATATATTGCCGAACTAGGAGTAGCTTAGCACTACCCCATGGAAACTGCCCTGACTTTTATTATAATTGATTTAGATCTAGAGTACCATGAGGGGAGTACATATTGTTGAATGACACGCCAGAGATCCCTTTGATAGGTTGCATACAACTCCCTTGGCTTCCATTCCTTGCACCCACTTACCCACACTCCTATGTAGTATGTAGATGCAATGAAACTCGCTAAAGTTTCCTCATGCGTCTGTGGGTAGTCATAATTTTAGACAAATTGACCTCCAACCTCGTTGCTGGAAGCGACTACGCACCAGTTGGGTGTTACCCAGTATATTTTGTGCAAATTTCCATTCTTCCAAACAGGGCGATTTCATTACCATGCTGGATGACGACCCAGAAATAGCCAGTAAATGGTAGATTGGGGTGACTCGCTACATCATCTAGAAGTCTATTTGTTGGGTGGAAAGTATTTGTGCGATGTACGCTACAAACCGGCACCAGGTTCATTCAAGGGTTGCGGACAACAGGAAAAGACACTTTTGCGAACGTGGTTCTGGTCTATTAAAAACTCAGCCCCGCAAGAGCAAACCTTGGTCACTATGATTGGGGCGGCAAGAGACTAGGGGAGCTGGCAGTTAGGAGCGGATCTCCACACTTTCCGGGAATTTTTTAGTGCTCCCCTCACTTCTCCGTTCTGGAAGCAACCCTCTAGCGGCCAATGCGTATCCAATATGTGAGTCTATAGATATATACCCTGCATGAACTCCCGATCGAAGGAAATGGAGCCTATGCAAATCCGCACCAATGATTGATCCCGTGCTTCTAGGTGTTGTATAGGTTCTATTTAGGATATGCTATTGCATTTGGAGATGTACTTATTCCACGGTCAGGCGGTAGCCATAATGGATTTGGTATTACGGATATATGCGTACTAATTCCGGTAGGTTTAGCACTCTGAAACTGGATATACCTGAATATCGACTCGGAGGAGATACGTCCTTTGGCACAGCCCATAGCTAATATAAAAGTGAATGGAGGTCCCAAGCTGAATCTAATCACGTGGATGTGCAACTACGCAATCTGTTTCAGGGTAGCCTCCTGTCACACGCCAAGTGTAAGGCTCTTGTGCTGATGGGTATTTTTCTTTTTCCTTTTGCAGATGCATGAGTTTATTTACTCCGCGTTTCCTGTACTACATACAGTAGTAGTACTCTGGGTGGGTAGCGTACCGCATGCAGCTTGCAGCCAGCTGCAATTGGCTGGCCACAAATGTAAGAGGCCTGGTGGACTTATCCATGTGAGCAGCAAGGATATGAGACCAGGGTGAGATATCAAAAGACATGACATCATATTATTTTTTTGTCCTTAGGATATCAAAAGTTTATCACGCTAAAAACAACAATAAATGGCAGAATGCGGTTAAGTGAAGCCTAACGACTTACCTGCATATACATACATCACGAATATTTCTGTCATCTCTGAATACTCTCAGGCTGAAAGTTCTGCCTCTTCATCTCAACTGCATCGAACCAGATTCCAGTACAATACTGGTTGGAACTGGGTATATACTGTAAATAGGAAGCAAGATCATTCGCCATGCTAGAAATATGGCTCTGAGACACACCAAAAATTTGGATCATATCCTTCAAGCGACCTGGTGAAGAAAACTAGTATAATAGCCCGTTCTGGGGATCGAGCATAGCGATGCGACCGTGGAGAATCAACCCAATGTGACAACTTCAGATGCGCCAGGCATTCCGCATCGCCCCACCCTGCCCTTTCTATCGTCCAATCCCATCGCGGGGTGTAGGCAATTGGAGGCTGGTACTTTGATGTGTGGGTATCAGAGGTATCGTCATACGCTGCTAGGCATGCATAGTAGAGCATCATAATTGAGGGTGACTTGATCTGGATTGATATTCGCTGACATTTTTGATATACTGGTACCGTACCGAGACTAGCAGGGTTGTAAAACTCTTCTTCTGGCGGACGAGGTGGTGCGACTAAAGTTGCAAATTTATGTCCGCCAGGTCAGGGTGTGAAACGCCTCTATACTCCCCACTTAGAAAAACATGTCAGACATGCATGAAGACCCAAGTTAAGTAGCTATGGTGGTACGAACAAATGAATAATACATCATATACGGTATACAAGCTAAACAACAATGAAAAACAACTCTCGCTCGACATGAAAAACACAACCTCCGGCACTCCTTTACTGAATCGATGGAGGTGGGTATATGTAGGTGCTCAGGTGCAACAAGTAAGCCTTTCTGAATAAGTGTACATGATAGTTCAAGCCGGAATTCTGTATGTGAATCAAAAGTAGTGGACGATATTAACAGGACCTGGTAGGATACAGTAGATTCAACATGTTCGAGCAGTTCCAAAGGAGCTTATAGATCGCTCTAGCGGGCCTTCATGCATGTCAGGCATGTCCCACTAGCCCATTTTCACTGCCTTCGAGATTTACCGAGTTCATCATACCGACAGGAAGATGCGGCTATGTACAGCAGCTGTGCACATGAGATGATTCTGATGTCATGAAAATCAGTTGAATGCGTACATTTAAGTAGTTGATTTCCTGTATGTAGCGTGCGAACTTGCAGCCTCGAACCCAGTACATATTAATCTAGACCATCTGCGGTATGAAATTGATGTCATTAGCTGTCAATCCCGAATACGAGCTCAATTCATTGGGTGGTGATCGCCAACAACCCTGATCTCGTGCCCAGACCGATTTATTTTGGTGGTGCCCGCAACCCCCACTATGGGCAGGAAACCGATATATAAAATGCATCCATCCACCACAGCCGTAGACATTAAATATTACCTTACCTATCTACTACGGAAAGGCAAATATTCCCGACCGCACCATCTACCCCGAAATCCATACACTAGATCTCGAAACAAGAAGAACATAATGGGTCAAAGGAGGGTTACAGTAAGCATTGCTGAAGAATTAATATATCCACACGAAGCTAACATCTCCTGTAGATTCAACTCAAGGGTGAGGCAAAGGAAGCACTAGAAGAGTAGGCCACTCGATCTACCGTGGTCACAACTTTGAGACTTACCTCCTACAGAATCCCCAAACGTGTCGAGCAGAGTGGGGGAAGCAATCTTCCCGCTATAATGATCTATCCGCCAGTTCTTCAGTGCGTAATAATTGTCCATTCTTTTCTCCAATCGTCCCGCTCATATCTAATTGAATGTTTCACTAACTTGGGGTGAAATAATTTCTAGCTTCATATGCAAGCAGGAGGTGTGGGATGGCATCAAGAAAGACTTTGCTGACTCCATCTTGGAGATCAAGGCTGATGAACCTGCGGATTACGAGTGAATATGAAAAGTTGGGTAGCTATGGCCCAGGGGGTCTAATGTGTGCGGGGTATTGAATTCACATAAGATATTTCCACCAATCAGGCAATCCACAGACATAAAAACTATAGTTGTCGTAGCCGACTAAATAAACTCAAGTTCAAGATGTGCTACCTAAACACGTGACCATATGCTACACTATACCACCCTCACGCCTTGTCATACATAGCTGTTTCTTCAGCGCGAGAACAACCCGTATGTAAAATAGTAGGGATTATCAAATCCGTACACTTAACTCCCGTTGTAAGCATATGGTCGGAACCAGAGTAGACCGGGAGAAAATTGCATACATGGCGAGATGGACAAATGAGATAGGAAATGGGTATTAGGACTGATGTAAGAGCTCTGTGATCATCCGCTGAGTCTGTTTGGCCTTCTCTTGACATAAAGAGGATCCAATCCGCATCTTTCCCGTTGCAATATCTCTTCCAACCAGCTTGTGTTTCTATAGGATATAGAAGGGTATTTCCAGGGCATCAATAGTGGCTTCGTGAGGAATGGGTGTGGCTTGGATACTAGATCTTCATTCCCAGCTGGGGTAAAGGTACTGGTAGGTATTGGTTATCCAATCCTCCATATCTTCATCCCATCACCAAAAATCTCAGATACAGGGTTGATGAATGTGGCATTCAAATGACATCAGAGGAAGGTGAGGCCTGAGTGGGCAATGTGAATTTAGTTATAGATTTGTGCTTAATTTTGGTGGGTTTAACTGAGGGCTGTGGAGCCATGGTCACTGGATTCACATTACATTCACTCCTTTTACTCACCTCTATACAAAGATTGTGAAAGGGGAAGGTGCTTTATGGGTTAGTCATTCATGCATTAGTAGTCTAGAGGGAGGGTAGGGGGAATGAGGATAGTAGACAATCCATTGAGATGAAGGTCCCGGGACTCAAAGATTGTACCATAGTGGAGGGTGAATATCGCAGGGGGTGTCTGTCGGGAGGTTAAAAATATTGTACATGTATATAGATGTTTTTTCAGGCCATCTGGTATACCCTATATGCACATATTGTAGAGCATATTCAGTAGGTGATATATCCATTACTTTAGCCCAGTATCATCGTTGTATATAGTGTCTGGTCGTTGCACCATGCCTAGTCGGTACTAGGTTACAGATGGTATGTTGTACAGTTTCTTGTTGCACCCGAGTACCTATCTACATGTAATCATCTACTTCGATTCAGTAAAGCAGTGCCGGAGGTTGTGTTTTTCATGTTGAGCGAGAGTTGTTTTTCATTGTTGCTTAGCTTGTATATAGATCGCTTGGGCGGGCCTTCATGCATGTCTGGCATGTCGCACTGGTCCATCTTCACTGCCTTCGACATGTCCTGAGTTCACCATACCGACATGAAGATCAGGGTGTGTGCAAGCTGTGCACATGAGATGACTCTGATGTCATGAAAACCAGTTGAATACGTGCATTTAAGTAATTGATTTCCTGTATGTAGCCTGCGACCTTGCAGCCCCGAACCCAGTACATATTAAATTGATGCCATTAGCTGTCAACCCCCTAGTTGCTCAGTGGACAGAATACGAGCGGAATTCATGGGGTGGGGTGATCGTCAACAACCCTGACCGCCCAGACCAATTTATGTTTTGGGTGCACTATGGGCAGGTAACCAATATATATAAAAAACCGGTACATATATTGAGGCAAAAGAACCACTAGTGGAATAGGCCACCCGATCTACCGTAGTCACCACTTTGAGACTTAGACACTACAGAATCCCCAAACGTGTCGAGGAGAGTGAGGGAAGCAATCTTCCCGCTATAATGATCTATCCGCCAATTCTTAAGTGCATAATAACTGACCATGTTTTTTTTCAATCGTCCCGCTCATATCTGATTGAATGTTTCACTAACTTGGGGTGAAATACTTTCTAGCTTCATATGCAAGTAGGATGTGTGAGATGGCATCAAGAAAGACTTTGCTGACTCCATCTTGGAGATCAAGGCCGATGAACCTGTGGAGTACGAGTGAATATGATCAGTTGGGCAGCTATGGCCCAGGTAGTCTAATGTGTACGGGGTATTGAATTCACATAAGATATCTCCACCAATCAGGCAATCACAGGCGCAAATGTGCTACCTAAACACGTGACCATTTGCCAGACTAGCAAACCCATTATTCTATATTCGTGCGTCTTGTCATAGTTGTTTCTCCAGCGCGAGAAAAATCCGTATGTAAAATAATAAGGATTATCAAATCCGTAAACTTAACTTCCGTTATAAGCATACGGTCGGAACCAGAGGGCCTATGCGTATAACGGATGTATGCCTAGACCGGGAGAAAATTGCATACATGGCGAGATGGACAATGAGATAGGAAATGGGTATTATGACTGATGTAAGAACTCTGTGATCATCCGCTGAGCCTGTTTGGCCTTCTCTTGACATACATAGAATCTGATCCGCAGCTTTCCCATTGCAATATCTCTTTCAACCAGCTTGTATTTCTATCGGACTGCAGAGAATATAGAAGGAGCGTTTACAGGGCATCAATAGTGGCTTGGTGGGAAATGGGTGAGGCTCGGATTTCACTCTCAGTTGACTGATTATCCAATCCTCAATATCTTCATTCCCATCATCAACAACCTCGGATGCAGGGTTGGCGTTCAAGTGACTTCGAAGAAGGGTGAGGCCTGAGTGAGCAACACGAATACAGTCATAGATTTCGTCCTCGATTTCGGGGGCCCAACTGAGGGAGGGCTGTGGAACCATGGTGGCTGGTAGAAAAGCAATATTAAATTGTTGTAGATGTGACACTTCGACCCCCCATAGGATACAAATTGTGGTTGCTTCCGCTATATAACCCAAAAATGGCTAGTTACATACAAAATAATTCACCAGACCCTGGTGGGTCGTGCAACCAGACTAGGGAGCCTTAGGCTACGAGGTTAGGAAGATATATACTTATATTATTAGGGGTGGTCAAAAAACTGCCAAATCCAGACGTCATGGGGTGGTCGTAGAGACAGACTACCGGAGAGGGAAGCGCCGAAAGAGTGTGGTCTCAGGAGAGGTCCAGCAGGGTCACCATTTCCTACTATTTTCCATTCCCCCCCTTGTGAGGCTGTTCGATCCCTCCGTGGGGAGACCCCAGGGGGGCGTGTACCTGGTCCTCGTGGGGACTCAATCGGGAACGGAAGCGTTTACTTACCCAGTGTGTGCCCCGATTATGAGGGCCGAGTGGGCGTTAGCAGGTTGGTGACAAGTCGGCCAGATACTTCCTGGTCGAGGCGAGCGAAGCTTTAAAGGAAGTGAAGTTGAGGAGGAGGAATCGATGGGGGGAAGAGAGCCTTCTTATACAGGTGAACCTGTGATTTTGCATCCTGTGTAAGCGCATATCCTCTGATAACGCATAGAAAGCTCCTGACGAGTTTTTTTGTTACAGCCTAAGGGGCGAAAAACTGCATAACTGCTCATTGCATGCATACTTATTGGTGCCTTCCAAAAATTCAAATTAATGTGTACAGGCACTCCGAGGTAGCATAACAGGTTATGCGTTTAGCTGGTTTTATAAGAAAATTTAAAAAATTATAGCCTGGGGGGCTGGGTATTCTGGCCTGGCCAACAGTAACTAACACGGGTATTCGGATTAAAGTGTTATAGCTTAAGAGCAGAAGTCCCACGGCTTGTCTTTTCTATCCCAAAGTACACCTCCTCTACTGGACGACAAGAAACTCTCCAATACAATCCAGATGTTCTTACGGTAATTCAGGCGATATTGCAAGCATGATCGGGGGTCTCTGCAGAGACCATTTGTCGTTGTTGAAACAAGGCACACCTCCGTTTGGAAGGTTCTGTGGAACCCTTCCGACTTGCTAATGGCAATCCTGATTATGAGCTTGGTCAAGTCTATGAGTCTATCCGAGTGCCGTTGCATGCAATTTCCTCTGTTCCCTTTCTGAACCAACAAGATCTCCGAGATTTTGTAGCCTCCCCTGAAGAATATATTCCTGAGCGTCAGGCCAACCTTACGATTGAGGAAATTGCAGCCGCATCCTCAGCACCATCCGATCTGCCAGACCACACTAATCCGCAAATCCTCTCGATGGCTCTGAACCACGGCCATTGATTACCAGGACGGAAGTTAACCATGCACTTGAAAGTCCTTCAATTGTATGTTATTCAGACCACCCCCAGTATTGTAGCACTACCAGAAACATCAGCCTCGATTGAGTCTCTTACTACTGAATGGGAGACCTCAACATGAAACGCAAGCAGCAATCACACCTCGAGAAGTGGGTTAGGTCAGATTAAAGTGGGCGGAAAAGGGTCGGGGTATCATGAATTTAGTCGGGGTGTCATGTCGAATATTATACAGTAAGACAGGCTCGACTGTAGTTTCTTGGGGGAAGAAAAACTATTCCGCTTTTTTTCCTTAGAAGATTACCTAGGGCTACGGTAGGGCTAGCTGCGGGCGGGAGAAGAGCGGGTGGGTGGTTTGTGCAACCAGCCGGAAAAGGGGAGTTCCGGGGCGGAGAAAAAACCGCATCTTTTTCTTTATTTGCTCCGCTACGATGGATGCATACATTGGAGAATGACATCCTTTACCGCAGCTCCCCGAACACCTTTTACCTCCACTACCAAGGCCATTTGGGACTAGTCTCAGTAATGACTTCACTGACTAGTATCTAGCACGGGAAAACCTCCCTGAGGACTAAACCCGTGCCCCTTGGCTGTTAGGATTTCGTTGGGTGAGGCAGGATTTGAACCTACCGACGCTGTCGCGTCCACTAAGGGGCAGTGTGGGCCGCCCACACTGCCTATCCGGCGGCCCAGGTGGTCCAGACGGCCTATTCGGCAGCCCAGGCGGTCCCAGGCCGGCCAGGCGTGAGTCTTCCAGGCCTACCTATGCCGGGCCCGGCGGTTTCAGGCCCGCCCATATACAGGCCGGTTCAGTACATACAGACTGGTTCAGTCCGGCCATGCCGCCTGGTAGGCAGCCCTGCCGGATGCCTACACTGTGCAGCAGCAGGTGTGAGTGCCGAGTTGCTCAGAACACAGTGCATTTTTTTTAAGGAGTCATTAATCACATTCAGCCTATCTAGACTATGGTAATATACTGCAGCAGTCTGGTTACCCAAGTGCCTCTCTTATACAACCACTGGGCCGGCCTCTGCGCCTAAACCCCCCCCCCAAGGGAAAGTCTATGAAACACAACCCCCCACAAGAGAACCAAGCTATCATAACTCTCGCTGGTATCACACAACCCCCACTCAGGGCAGCGCAGGTATCTCAAAATCAAAAAACAATCACGAAAAAACCCTCGCTGGTCAATTTTAGAAACCTCGCAATCCACGCAGGTAACTATCCCATCCCCCAACTAAAAACCGCGCTGGTGATAACACACAAACCCAACCATCAACGGTCCCGGTCGTAGCCGGTGGTGTGGAACAGCCTCCCCCCCATCCGCAACCTCGTAACCTCCACCGGGTCTCTCATGTATATGACTAGGGAGGACGCCACCTGTCCCCGCCTGTCCTCCTTTAGCAGCCACCGTCTCCTCATTATTTTAACCACTTTATTATCCTTTTCTATCCACCTCCTCATGGTGCCCGGCTTATATTTAAGGGGGGCCGCGTGCATTACTAGAGCGCATGTGGTCGGTTGCCTCCCCTTCGTGGTGGGCGCCGCTGGCGATGGTCGTGTTCTGCCTGGTGGTCTCAGGGGTATTTCGGGAGTCGCCGGTGGCCGCCGAGCTCTCTGTGGGGTTCGCTGCTCCCGGGGTTTACTGTTCTCCACCCCGGGCTTCCCCGACTGCTTCGGCGTTTGTGTCGGTGGTCAAGCACCTTGCAGTGCTCTGTTCGTTTTGTGGAGCCGCCTTGTGGCCTTTCTTCTCCGTCGCTTGGATGGAAAAATTCCGCGTACGTATGTGTCGGGGTATCCAGTGGTGTCTCTGTGCCTGTGCTGGTGGTCAGTGGTCGCTCGGTCTGTGTCCAAACGCTATTTTACTGCTGCTTTCTCAGGTGGGGCAATCTTTGGTAGAATGACCTCTTCTTCGAACCACTCTGCTGCCGGATCGAAGGATACGGCCATCGACCTGTACTCTTGCATCTGCGCTACCTCTTCTCTGATATCTAACAGGTCCATGAGACCCCGGACGTGGTAACACCATCCACCGTACTTCTCGTGTTCCTCCCCAGGGGCCATCCTCATAATACCTTTCATGAGACACATAAACACATACTCCTCTGGGTCTGAATCCTCTCCAATCTGGTACCTTTCCGACTCGTACTCCTCTCGTCTTCGCTCGCTCTCCGCTCTCTGTCGGTGCCAGCATTGTGTGGCGAGGTGTTCCGGCTTCCCGCAAAAGGTGCAGCGTACCATTTCAGTATCCGATTGGCCGTGTATTCGCAGTGTGGTATGATTGGCTGGTCTTGGTGGGGCAGATGCGGAGACGTCCACGGACGCTGATGTGGGTGAAAGGACATCAGGGCGAGAGAGGCAATGAAGAGGCGGATAGGAGGGCGAATTTTGAAGTCGAAATGGGGTGGAGGATGCATAAGACAGCGATTGCCACGCTGGCGGGTATTAAGCAAGAATTCCCGATATACCCCAAAGCGCCGGCACATTTGAAGTGGTCAGCGAAAGCGGTGAAAGGGCGAGTCTACGTGGTGGCGGGTGGGGGCCCGCAACAGCAATGGCTATGGCTATGGGAGATTGCAAAGTCGGAGGAGCCCTGGTGCGTATGCGATGGCTGGACGCCACAGAACGCAGCGCATCTGTTAGGATACCCATGGGTAGGTGATGGCAAAGGGCGCACGAGTGAGCAGGTGTGAGAGGATGAGAGGTGGTGCGAGGCAATGGCGGTGTTCATCATGTAAATATATATCGTATGGGGAGGGCAGGGACTGGCCCGTGTGGAAGAGAGAGGCTACCTGGGGATGATCGGGATCCCAGAAGCTGCAGTCCATCGCCATATTCTAGATAGGATGAATGCGATTAATGATTCTTTTAAAAAAAAGAAACAGATGATTGGCTGGCCTTCGATGTGGGAGTTATCAATTCTCTGGTTGGGTGGTGATGTCGTGCTATCTCTGTGTTGGCACCAAGCTCCCGTACAGTGTGGCTGGAATGAATCGCAGGTTCCCCCGCTTCTCGTTCCACCAAATGTCGGAAAAGGGGCCCTCGACGTCCGATATCTTCTCCGAAAAATCGATATTCTTGTCCACGTCGCCGTGGCCATTCTTCTCGTGTTGTCCCCTAGTCGATCCACGTTCCGGCTGTTGAGCTATTTGCGTTTTTCCAAAAATTCGCTGGTGTGTTGACGGTGCATTTGTTATGTTGCCCGCTGGTGGGAGATTGGAGAGGGAGGGCACTGGAGGAGACAGGACAGGACCCGGAGTGGTACCGGGAGGGAGTGAGGCACCTGAGGCGGTAGTTCGGGTTTTTTTATACGTAGCTAGAGGGGGTAGGGGCCGGCCCCGGGATTAGATAGCCTACCAGTAGGTGCGGTCTCTCACCAGCCTAGATAGACTGAATACGAGTAATGATTTGGCAAAAAAAAAGAGCCACCTCACACTCGCACACGCCATCCCCCGCTCTCTCTATCACCCACAGCCAGCGCTTCAGGCGTCCACGGTCTGTACTGATATAGGCGAGTCCCCTCAGCGCTTCCCGGTCCCCCTTCATGTGAGCAGGTTCACTGTTTCTGGTCGGCCAGGCAACCACTAGGCCTGGGCAAGAGCCAGCTCCAGCCGAGGCTGGGCTAGCGGCCACCCAGGCAACCGGACGCCTGGCGTGAAACAGCCTGGGCTGGCCCCGGCGGAGGAAGTAGTGGCCTGGGGGGGTGCCCAGGCTATGCAGGCTGGTCTAGGCGATTTAGGCCATGCAGGCGGCCCAGGTTGGTCCAGGCCGTCTAGTCAATGGCCTTCCATTCAGGTGAGGCCTTGGCTGAGCCATACCCTGCCCAGGCCGCCTCGGGCCCGGCCCGGCCGCTGCGTAGACTGCTGTCTGATTCCTGCGGCCAGTGTCACAGACTCACAGTGTCTAGCATATACATCCGCCATCCCATCTCCACTTCCTTCTTGGCCCTCCAATCCGCCTCTTCGTTGCCCGCCGTGCCTTGATATCCCTCCCCACATGAGTCTTCCCGGCCATTCCGCCATCTACACTCTCAGCCTTTCCTCAATCCATGGCGTTGGAGCTCGGTGCTGAAGGCAGCAGATTTGGTGTACATGAGGAAAGTTTGCTTGATGCCTGTCGATGTTGCTATTTCAGGCTCTAACATCGCAGCTCCTACCCATCTAGATTCCCTGGCCTTCCTGTCGGCAGCTTCGTCACCCGTTACGAGAAACATGACACGGTGGCGCTGGACAGCTAGGGGGTGGTACATAGGACCTGGAACCTTCAACATCGCCATGGATTGAGGAAAGGCTGAGAGCGCAGATGGCAGAATGGTCGAGGGGGCTTATGTGGGTAAGGGGACATCAAGGCACGGTGGGCGGCGGATTGGAGGGCCAGGAAGGGATGGCGGATGCATATCGGTATGCCAGGCACTGCGGCACTGGCAGGAATCAGACAGGCGTATCGATTACACCTCAAAGCGCCGACCCACCTCGGTTGGTCCAGGAAAGCGATAAGAAGCCTGACGTACATGACCACGAAGTCGGGCGGACGGGGACCGCAGAGGCAATGGATGAGGGAAGTCGACGGACGACCCCAAGGTGCATATGCGACGGGCAGACCCCACAGAACGCAGCACCCTCTCCGAGGGTGTTGTGCCAACCAGACTACCTATGGCTCCACAGACGTATAGACTCAAAAAAAAACTTTTTTCAGACCCCCAGACTTGGGTTGACCTTGTTCTCGTGCCCAGACTCTAAACCTGCGCTGCCGCCAATTGAACAGGTTGACCTTTGCCTTTTCTTCGTTCTACACCACCTACCTACCAGACTAGCAAACTCAACCTGGTGTGCAATATTTATTCTTACCCAATCCAATACTAGCATGGTTCTGTTCTCGTGCCCAGACCGATTTATTTTTGTGTGGTAGCTAAAATCGGCATGGTTCCATATATTCATTAACTCGGGACTATGGGCAGGAGGGCCTAGGCGGATTGCCGGGATATCCCGGTGGTGTCAGCGGACAATAACCGGCCTAGGCCATTTTTCTCAGGGATTGAGACGGATTGTTTTTCGGCGGACTAGTCGGCTTATAGTCCGGACTGATGGTTGCCACACTGACCAGGCGGCAAAGAAGCAGATTGTAATATTGACATGAGGCGGAGCTGCACCAGCGGCCAACGGAATCGATGAGGAGGCTGCTGCGGGGGTGGCAGAGGTGGGCAATAGGAGCCTGGCAAGGAACAAGGGGGGTAACGGGAGGCTATGGCGTGGACTATGGGAAGCTCCAGGGAGCGCTCATGGGACTATTGACTATGGCTACGGTATAAGAGGAACGTCGTATACAGAGGTAGATACAAGACGTTGCGTAGAGAAGAAGGGAGAGAAGAACGGAGAACGAATCATTTATTGATACCGTTCTCATGCATATGCTCATCCGTTGTTGGAATAGTTAACCTGATTAGCGTGGGGTGATGGTAAAATTGCAAGGGAAAAGACATGGGATGGGATGATGTCAGGGATGGAACCGTGGGCGCCGCTGCGGGGTATATATTGGATCATGTTTGCTGTAAATTGTTTTTCTTTCCTCTTCAGTAGTTAGAGCATACAGTCAGTGATCAGATTTGACAGCTCAATATATCCTTTCACCACTTGCGATTCGAGTGAGCCTTCACAGTGCACGAAGCACACCATTCAGACGTGGTAAGAATTGCAGAATTCTTACTTGGTAGCAACACCTCGCTGCGATAAATCCACAACACACAATGACCACAACATTCAAACCACCTAAGGTATCCGAACCACTCACCGACGAGAACAATGATCACCCCTGGGTGAAGGAGATTGCACGGCTGCTTCGCCTAGCTGGTCTTGCCAACGCTGTCACAGGGACTGCAATCACCAGGCCAGGCGCCACCCTAGCCATCACCGAATGGCAGGACCAGGCCGACAAGACACTTGTCACACTATATTAGCGAACTGTGGCAAAGAACTGCAGCAACTGATCCGCGACTGTGACACGGCGGCAGAAGCCTGGGAGACCCTGAAAAACCACTACAAGGGACGTACCCGCACACATCTGTCATCGCTATTATCAAACATCACCACCCTGCGATACGACCACCGCACCATCACCGTAAGTGACCATATCAGCATTTTCGAAAAAAAATGGAATACTCTCAGGCAGAGCGTAGCTTCTACGACTGCTGGACCAGATACGTTGGCCTCAGCCATCAAACACTTTGCCCACTCCGATGGACGGAAAGCTACACTGCTTCTTGGAACACTTCCCAAAATCCCTCACAGCCGATGTAGTTTAAGCTCGATACATACCTCGCTTGACTGACGGTGCAGGATATCGCTCTTGGTGTTCGATTGCTATGCTATACCTTCGCTCTCGCTCCCTCTGGAAAATTGTCGATGGTACAGAAACCAAGCCCACCAATCCTGCAGATCTAGAAAAATGGGAACTCCGCAACATCACAGCTCAGCTATTTCTCACATCCATGGTTGATATCTCGATCTCCCATATCGTTTCAGAAGCACCCTCAGCGCGGGATGCCTGGCAAGCACTCCAAGACAGATTCGATCGTCGTAATCCTACCACGTTGTATACATCCGTCAAATCATTCTTCTCACCTATATCCATGGCCACTATACCACAACATTATAGATAACATCACAGCTGGTACGGATGCCCCAGCATATGCAGCCATCGTGCTCCGGCTCAAAGAGCTTAGTGACCGCACTGTACAGCTCAAGGCAAAGAAAGATGATCATGAACTACCCACAGCCTTCGCGATGGAAGGACAATGACCACAAAGATTCTGTGGATATTGCAAGTCAAAGGGATGGCCAGGCACCTCCCACAACGAAGTAGATTGTCGCACCAAGAAAAGGGACAGTCAGAGAGCTGAGCAAACTCAAACCATCACGACATCAGAAGACACAGAACCTGTTGAGCAAAATGCATGGGCAGACTGCTTCCTCACCAGTATCGGTAGAACAATCAGTGCTCAAGGAGGATGGTGGGCAGACAGCCGTTTAACTGTCCATATCACCAATGACCGGAGCGATATAAGCAACCCACAACCATGTGTCCGAGTTATCTCTACTGGTGCGAGACCAGTTTTTTCCACTCACACTAGCACAACCACTGTGCAAGGAATTGGCCTTATCGGAGTGTTGGTAGTACCCAATTTCCCTAGAAAGCTCATCTCAACTGGGGATATAACTAGCCAAGGCGGTCGCTTGTTACTCGGGCAGACTTCAATTTTCCGAAGATTGTCTTCAATTTTGTGAAGATAGTGTCACCAACTTCAACCCTCCTCCCGGTCTATATATATATATTATATATATAAAATATTTATATATATAAAATATTAATATATATCAATATTAATATGTCTCTGGCGGATTATAAAATCGGTACTTTTCGCATATATCTGGATGATACAACATGTGAATGGAAGGATGTAATGAGTGAAGAATCCAGGAACCGGCCGCTCCGGATAGACCACGCAAAAAAGTTGTGTGCTCGCTTCAGGGCACAGGGCCTTGGTCGAGAGTCACCGGCCAACTTTTGTGAAGTTCTCGTTACGAAAGCCGCTATTCAAAAGTGGCTGGATACCAAAGGAAAGTCAGTGCTAGTAGAAGGGGAAGTTATACCTGATTTCTACGCCATAACGGGTGAGAAATTTGAGGTTCAATCGGGTCAACATCGGAAAAAAAAAAACTGGAGGAAGACACACAGCTGCGATGGATGGGAGAGACAGGTGGGGGGGAAAGGAGGATAGAGATCGCAGAGTTGGATCACGAGAGAGTGGAACAGTGGACGGACGGCAGCTTAATGGGAGGGAGAGCTGCCGGAGCGACGAGGACGGAGGGATTATACCTGGGAGAGTGGGCAACGGTAGCGGACGCCGAGGAGACAGGGGTGATGTTGGCTTGGGAAAAGTGCAGCGTGGTAGCGTTAGACAGCCAAGGGGTGATCCAGAGGATATGGAACTTGCGGTATGCGGAGCCCCGGTCGTGGATAGAAGAGAAACTTGTACGGCAAATGCAAGAAAAACAGAGGACATTGATGTGGGTGAAGGGACATGATGGGATTGAGGGAAACGAAGAAGCAGACAAGAGAGCGAGAAGGGAGGTCGACATGGGGTACAGGCTGCAAAAACCAGACATAGCCACGCCGGCGGGTATAAAGACAGAATTCCCAATATACCCAAAGGCACCGAGGCACATGAAATGGGGAGCAAAGGCTATCAAAGGGTTAGTCTATATAATTACAGACAAGGGGCCACAACAGCAGTGGTTATGGGAAATTGGGAAGTCGGACAATCCGGCCTGTGTGTGTGATGGGTGGACGCCACAGAATGCTGTCCATCTGCGGGACTGCGCGTGGGTAGGGGACGGAAAGGGGAGGACGGCGGATGCGATATGGGAGGATGAGGAGTGGTGTGCGGCGGTTGAGGATTTCATTCATTAAGATGTAGATAGTTCGGGGAGGGCAGGGACTGGCCCGCGATGAGGAGAGAGGTCACCCGGAACCCCCGGGAGCCGCAGTCCATCGCCATATTCTATGTAGAATGAATGCGATTAATGATTTGTTAAAAAAAAAAAAAGGGCAGAAAGTCGGGGAACTAACCTTTCAAGGCAGAACCATTCGACTAATAGCTGTGGGCAAGCTGCACAGAATCTTTGTGGTCGTTGTCCTTCCATCGCGAAGGCTGTGGGTGGTTCATGATCATCTTTCTTTGCCTTGCGCTGTATAGTGCGGTCACTAAGCTCTTTGAGCCGGAGCACAATGGCTGCATATGCTGGGGCATCCGTACCAGCTGTGATGTTATCTATAATGCTGTGGTATAGTGGGATTTTGGGAAGTGTTCCAAGAAGCAGTGTAGCTTTCCATCCATCGGAGTGGGCAAAGTGTTTGATGGCTGAGGCCAACGTATCTGGTCCAGCAGTCGTAGAGGCTACGCTCTGCCTGAGAGTATTCCATTTTTTTTCGAAAATGCTGATATGGTCACTTACGGTGATGGTGCGGTCTTCATACGCATGGTGGTGATGTTTAATAATAGCGATGACAGATGGTAGCAACACCTCGTTATCCATAAATAGTGCCCCTATTTATCTGATCACTGTTATGTCACACCTATTTGCGCCTTGCTGTAGTTGTTTTTGTATGTAAAATAATACCTTATCAAATCAGAACTTGTTCATGTACCATTATATAGGGGCAGGAACGAGCCCTGAGGTTGGATAGCCTACCAGTCGGTGCGGCGGTCTCTCGTCATAGTCTACATATGTAGATAGACTGAATAAGAGTAATGATTTGCCAAAAAAAAAAAAACTCCCGTTATAAGCATACAGTCGAGACCAGAAGGCTATGTTTTTTTTTGGTAAATCATTACTCGTATTCAGTCTATCTAGACTATGAAGAGAGACCGCACCTCCCGGTAGCCTGCTCCCCTGGCTACATATATATAAGATAAACAGCGTAGGAACCTCGCCAACTCCCGGTACCACTCCGGGTCCCGGCTCGCCTCTTCCAACCTCTTCCCCTTCCCGTCTCCCACCCGTAGGCACTGGAGTAGGTGGGCCGCATTCTCCGCTATGCCACACTGGCAATTACACTCTTCCGCTCTCCCAATAGGTAACCCACAGCCAGTGTTTCATCAGTCCGCGGTCGGCGCTGACATAGGTGAGGCCCTGTAGTGCTTCCCTGGTCCCACCATAGATGCGGGAAGACTTGACGCATACCTGCCGGTGTCGCAATTTCAGGCTCCGATACCTATCCATGCTCCTCTTGTCTATAAAAGTGCGTCCATCAGTTCACTTGCTCTCTTGTGCGAAAAGGGAAGATGGGAAATAGAATGGTATTCGATAATGATAAAAGAGAGACTACGGAGGAAACGATGCTGTAGGTATATAAACACCAGTACCCCCGCCTTGCTATTCTTGCTATCTCCCCACGCCTTCCATCCCACGATATCCCATACTCCCTACGGGTCCAAAATCGGTGTATATTCCTGCTGCTACAAAGTGAAATTTCTCGTAACAGTAGCGCCACAGGATTCGCCCGGGAAAGTTTGTCCTGTATATTGCACCCGCAAATCTCCTGTGTAATAATATTCCGGTGTACAATCCTGCATTGCTTCAATAAAATCTGAGTATTTGCAATCGATTGTAACTACGGAAAGCTCACCTGAGTTGCTTCCAGGTTTGCACCGGAAAAACCGCAGGTTTTCTTTCCACTGTGACTTTGGGTATACTACAGCATCAGTATAGTAGTCCAGTTACAGGGAAGTTTCATGATTCACACAGGAGTAAACCCGTTTCTAAACTGGAAATAAATGTTATAGTGGTTGAATGCAAAATACTAAAATACTAAAATAATAATAAATTGTGTAGTAAGCAGCGAACATGAACTTGTTATTCATAGTACTTAATGTTTACCACTAGAATATAAGATTAGGGGTGGTCAATCAATCCTGACATTAAGGTAATGTCAGTTAAGAAGCGCCTTGGCAGTGGCTGGGTAGCGCCTGGGCACCTTGGCCTCAACGCTGATTGGCCCAAATCCTTAATGAATCATTACCTTAATCACAAAATCTTAAAGGACCTCGGAGTCCCTTAACGAGATAATGTCACATTAAGGTTATCTCGACCCCGCTTAGTCAGTACCCTCGACAACACTCAACCCCTCAACACTCATCAACATCAACTCATTTTCAGCATCAAATAATGGCTTCCGACCGACAGAAAACCTCTCGCATTCGGAACTGAGCAGCCTTAAGATCATATCATCTTCAGGCAGCTCCTTCATCAGCCATGTGAGGTGTTTAATTGTCTCCAAAATGTGTTCCAGCATCATCCGCCGCTGAGTGGGTCGAGGCATGATTGGTGATGTTGAACTGACTAAGCAAACTTAACTGAAGATTTAACGGAAGATTTAATTTGGGGTGGTCAATCAAAAATTTTCAATTGTGCTACATTTGGCCTAGGTCAGCCACTGCCAAGGCGCTTCGTAACTGACATTACCTTAATGTCAGGATTGATTGACCACCCCTATTGTATGTATATACAATTAAATGATCTTTACAAGTATATACTGGGGCCCATCAGCTACTTAGTGAATGAATCGGACGTATATCAGTTAATCACCCCCACTTTGCACTTTGTGTCCTCGGTAAGAGCAAAGCTACTGTATATGAGACTTAGAACACTGCTTGGCTCTTAATTCTTCTAACTATGGAACTTCGCGGGGTTAAATGAATTCCCCAACTCATTCCACCGCGGAGTGAAAGGCTTTTCCCACATATATATTAACTATATGCGATCCCCGCATGGAGGCTGACGTACATGAAATCGCAGGTTTGGTATCGGGAGCTACATCTCAAACCCGATAAAGCTAGCTACGGCAAGCACCTTCATTATGCTACAGATTCCATCAGTCCCACACTATTGACAGCGGTATGTACATACATATGCATACCAGTACTAACGAAGTGCCTTACACAGAACTGACTTTGTGTGAACCTGTTGATTGAGTTTGAGGGAGAACAGTTGGAGTCACCGTACCATGCGATGTTTCGTTTCATCGCAGGTGGGTTTGAAGAGTATAGATATATATATAGGTAATATGTATACATTCGCATATTTCGGGCCGAGCTTCGAGCCTCGGACATAGGTAGTTCTAACCTCCTTCTCGATGCCCCTTGACTCATCCGGCAGATTCATGAGAACTAAATGGTTCAGACAGTGGTGAAGACTCGAGTTATAAAGTCTCCCAATTCGACCAAATCTGGGTTGCGGTCCTGGAAGTCTTCAGTTCGCAAATCCGAGACTATAACTCGAAATTGCCGTAGATCTACCTCATGAACGAAACACGATTGAAACTAGGAACATACTCCACGGAGGTACAACTATTGGCGCAGGGCTTCCGAACCCGCACACTTCCCCCTGGCAAGCCTAGTGCTCGAGTACGGAGTACTGTAGATCTGAGAAGTAAGTATAGGGAAATTAGTCCCAGATTTTATTTCGTTTTAAATACACATTACTTACCCATACTCAGTCCCGCGGGGAAGCTCTGATGGATTTAGAGGATCAAAGATACGTACAGTACATACATAGGATACAGTATCTAGTCTAGCGGACTGAGCGTCGGAAGTTAATGGAACGTTCCCTCAGCATGAAACATCGCACTCGTTTTGTGAATACTACAGCATCATGCCTTGCAATTTGAAAGCAGATGATGTGAATTTTGGGAGTATCAAAAAGTTGGAGTGAAGTGGCCTGGGGATGAGGTGAGGAAAGTTGAAGAGTACCCTACTTACTTAGCCATCGCAAATGGGTAGACAATTGGCGGTACACCAATATGCTGAAACGAGGCTGGATAGTCAGTGTAAAATAATGTATCGAGTATCGCAAAACCTGGGAAATGGGAACCCCCCAGATAGATAGGCGGTAGTTTGCCATAATATATACTTTAAATATATGTATTTATCAATTTTATAAACTCGGTTATTAACCTCTAGTTATATGCGTATTGCCATGTCTATAATACGGGTCCTACACAGTGAGACTCCTATAGCAAGCAACCTCTCATGCAAATTACTTCTTCCCACCATCACCACCTTGAACCTCAACTAGACCCCCACTTTCCCCCAATTCCATCTTTCCCTCGAGGCCCCTACCAAAATACTCCTTCGCATGCATTTCTTGTACCCTTTTCAGCGCCCAATTGCTATAAACCAGCCACAACGTCCCATTCACAACCGCCGAGACCGCCGTAACTGTCACACTGACAATAGCCGTCAAGCTATATTTCCCCCGCTGCGCAGTATGCACATTCACTATTGTGCTGATAATCCCAGCGAGAGAATTCAGAGCGCCCGGAAGGAAAATTCGATTGATAATCCATACGTAATTCCTGCGCCAGCGAAACCATAACCCACACATCCCAAGTATGCCTATAGCAGTACATATGGCTGCGATGAACAAGAGCGGGGTGTTACGCACACGCTGGAGAATCCACACCTCTACTGCGTTCGGGTGATCATCGGGATCATAGTGTGGGTCGGAAGGGTCGGTGGGGGTGGGAATTTTCTGCAAGGATGTGAATGTTCCCGGGAGTAGCACGTATCCAGCAAGGAGAATCCAGGTCGAGAATGCTGCTAGTAGGTTGTAAATCTTTGGTATTGAGTCGATGGATAAGAGCATATGAATGTAGCGGGATGTAGGGACTCCAGGGGGAGGCGCCGGCGCATCTTTCAGGGGTGCTGGTGAGGTTGAACGATCGGAATCGTTGGCGAGGGTTGAGGAAGACGATGTAGAAGATGTTCTTGACCGCGAGTGGTGGGTTGTTTTTTGGCCTGCTGTAGTTGGGATGTCCGAGTGGTGGGAACTATTGTTATGGGCGTAAATCGGAGTGATCGGGCGACCCCGATGGAGTGCAGAAGGCGGTGGTGGCGGCGGTATGTAATATGTCTTTGGTTCTCGGTGCTGCTTGTAGCGGCTCCCCTGTCCACCAGTAAAGGGACTAGTAGCTGTGAGTTGCCGAGTCTGCATCTTGGCACGAATTTGTACTGGAAAAGAAAATAACAAGCCTCAGGCCTGGATTTGAGAACGAAGGGAGAGTCGTGGGTACCGAAAATGATTGTCGGAAAAGTCTAACCAGCGCTGCCGGCGAAAAGAATCAGGGTAAAAGAACGAAAGAAAGGCCTTTTGAGAAACAGCAAGTCCAGAGCTCACAAGATTCCTGAAGGAACTATACAGTAGGGGCCTGGCTAGGCATGAATATATACACAACTTGAATAGAGAATCCAGTGGCGCTCGTCCGCAGCTGATCTTGCGGCAGGACGGTCGTCTCGAAGTTGACGATCTTCAAGCCCCTCAACGGCACTCATTGGTGGCCAAGTCACTCCCACGTGCACTCATTGATTTAATTCCGACTCCTACAATTAATCGGGATCTGTCAGTAAATAAAGCGCATGGGAGAGCATCGTTGCAGATCTAATCTACTTCGTATAGATCACCATCACCTGTGACAAACCGTCTGTTTTGGATACCGGTGTTGTAACACTACCTAGTCTGTTGCACGACTCCTCGTAACACTTTGGCTTGACGCTACGTGATTGGACCGACCCTGTACAATTCTAATTTTGGATCAACGCGGCTAGTAAGAGTACGGTAGGTTATAGGCAACGTGATAAGCGATAGGCGGAAAAATAGATTTTCCGTGCAGTACCGACATACAACCTCATGTACTCAGATCTTACAACTAATATCACCACTCCAACGGCCAACCCCCGGCAAATAATCATCATCAGTCATCACTTAATCCAATTCATCATGATCATATGAGCGATCATGATGAGCTGTCGGACCCCAAATTGACGTCCAGATACCCGTGCCCGAGCTGAATGAGATACATACTCGCTGGACCCATGAATTATCTCTCGCTGCATGCACACCGTAGTTATTACACACAACCAAAACTGGCCAATACAAGCAGGAGGATTGCGGCGTACAGCATGCATGCAGCAAGAGATAATTCATGGGTCCACCGAGTATGCACCAGCCAAAAGTTTACAAGCGCTGACACGTGCATCTGCCACTTGTAAGGATGATGAGCATTGTGATTGGCCTCGAATATCGACAACACTTTCACCCCTGTAATACCCCTGCCTGGAGAAAATAGTTGCAGGCTTCTCTTGTGGTTGTCAGTGCGCTGTAAGTTAATCCAATTCAACTCACGCGTGCTTGGGTAGCCTCCCTCTCAAGCGAAATACCTCAATGTCGCCACTGCCCAACAATCAATTTCAGAGTGAATTGATACATATGTTCTAGATCTATTAGCACCCTGGGGATAATCAACATGGAGTCGACGTCAACGCCAGCTCGACCTAGATCCGTGAAGACACGGGAGGCAACGGAAACCCAGAGGGTGGAGATGCATACACTATATCATCGGGGGAAATGGACGCTGGAGCGGATAGGCAAGGAACTCGGGTTTCATGCGACTACCGTTGGGAGAATTGTGAAAGTGCCGTTGGTGAGTCCTCGAAAAACGTGCAACAGAGGTAAATCCTGCCACCTCCGACTCTGCGGTTTGGTTGCTAAGCTAGCTGGGATAGGTAGACATAAGATTCTAAGTACGGAGGTTGTGAAGAACTTGGTTGAGCTTGGAATCAAAGACGCTCACCACCGGGGCTTATCGTTCGCATCACTTGGTGCATTAGCAGGTATCAATGCCAGCGAGCGAGTGATAAGGGAGGCCCTACAAGGCGTGGGTTATGACCGGCGAGTTGCGGTATTTGAGACAGGATCTAATAAGGGGCCAAAGAGGGGTAAGGGGAAAGGGAGGCAACTGGAAGGGATGGCTGAGGTCGTAGAAGGCTTTATAGAAGGAATAGCAGTAAATTCCGAGGAGGGGGAGCAGCCGGGGCAGCCAGTTGATGAAGGCGAAGCGGAGGAAGGAATGGAGGCATCGGCGGGAGCAGAGCGCGACGTAGTGGGATAAACACATATCGGTGGAAATTGGCTTGAAATGTACGTAGGCATCAACCTTGCTCTAGGGGACCCTGATTGCCGAGGGTCTATTGAATTAGCACATATTTATAGTTTACGGGAGTGATACACATAACCTCGGGCATGCGCCAATGAGAAGGGGGGTGGCATAGTGGATTACAAGGGAGAATGGTATATTTTTATGTGGTGAGGTAGTTGAAACGGAATCACATGTTTTGTTTATTGTTTGGAGTATGTGGGTGTCGATCTTGGTCGTTGTTAGACCACGTCAAATCATGCTATTGGCGGACTGTACCAAGAAGGTAGTGGGGGAGTCCTTCCTGCATGCGGTATGTGTTTATGAGAAGTCTTGTCACGGACACAAAAAACAAACTGAAAGGTCACAATATTTGACTTAATACGTGATCTAACGCTACAGAAATATAGGAATGTTAATGTTAATCACAAGTATATATAAGAGCAACTCCTGCAGCCACTCGCGGTAGAAAAGCCATGCATAAAATCCATTCTGATGACTCCAAAGACTGTACATGTATAGGAGATAGATAGAAGCAATAAATGCAACATATGCGGAGCGCTACTATCGGGATAATCGCCAGCATCATACCATCCTCCCAAATCTAGAGTTCCGCTTGCTAACTGGGCTCCGACTTCTCCCTACATAAGCTCTTTTCTTCTCCTCAATCTTGGCGCCAATATCAGGAAGGAGGTAGAGGAGGAGGAGAAGGAATTGGAGACAACAGTGTCCTCCCACGGACCGTAGTTGTTTGGCGTTAGGTCGGCGGGTCTGCACCAGAAGCCGTAGTTGAAAGGAATACCACCTGGAGGTTGACGACTGGGATATCGGACCTGAAAAGGAAGCATGAGCGTTCATGTAGTGTATCTCATTCAAATTCCCTCTCATAGGCTTGGGGGGAGACACGTGCAGAGCAGCTTGGCCTTTTGGTGGAGCCGGTGTGAGGTCCAGACAAACTCGCAATATATAGTCACATACCTTTCCCATGCAAGGAAATCTGGTAATGGATATCCATACCGTCGGTATAAGCTCCTGTAGCTATTCCGTATTATGATATATCGAGTCTTGTGACAAACTGTTTATCCATCCGAAAAAACAGTAGGAGATTGGGTAGATTAACTTTAACGCAGCGGCTTGAGGAAGACTAATCGAGTGGTATTCGCAGAACAAAGGACCTATGTATACAGTCACGGAATACGGTATTACTACCAGAAACACCACACTGGACAGGAGAGTACCACAGTGAGTAATTTACTTACCTTAGTAACGAGGGGCTTGTGCCAACCAGACTACTTAGTAACATGATTTCGACGGGGCCCACTAGCTTGCAACGGAGATAAGAAATTAGCGGGATCGGAGCCCAAGCAACATGGCACAACAAGCCTTCGCTAGGAAACAGCGATCCTCGGCTATCTCCTATCACCGTTCTCCTAGCTGGCTTTGTATTCAGGATATAAGTGCATATTTTCCGACCCAGCTGGCGCTGAGTAAGAGCCTAGAACATTGGGCTGAGTTGAGAAAGCTGAGCTTGAAACTCAGGAGGGTATCATAGGAGTTCTTGTACAATTGTCCACCAAGAAGGAACGTATAAAAACGAAACATGGAAAACAATCCCAAAGTCTTCCCCGCCTAAATCCGATAAAGAGAGCTAGAACCTGTATTTACAAGAGAAATATCAGAGCAATCCGTACGCCTATAAGCAATCTGCAGTACATAGGCACCCCTCTAAATCCCCTCTACCTAGCATTTTCCCACAATATCACCGCAATCTCAAACCCGCATGCGCAGTAAAGTAAACTTTTAGCAACAACCTATAACCTCATCAGCGCCACCATCTTGCCTACTGTGGAGCTCCAGTGCACTAGCACTGACCTTTCCACCATCCCCATGGAATTCTAACGATCTCCCCTGTTGAGGTCCATGGCCGTTTGTCGTAAAACTGTTGGCAGTGGTGTAGTAGGATAACCTTTGCTGCACCAGGGCATTGAAGGATTGTCCGTTCCACCGGCTGCTTCCCCTTCGAGATTAGAGAGAGGAGATCTATTGCCAGCTGCGGACATCGGTCCAGGGCATCAATAAATCTATCTTCTGTGCTTTGTGACTCTAACAGTCGGGTAATAGATGCACGGGTATGACTACTGATCGTCCACTGAGGATGGACAACCAACAATTCGTCCTTATATCCATAATCTACAAAGTACCCGATCCTCAAGGGGCTCCCGGGGGCAGTCATCTCATATACCGACACCATGTAGTTCACAAACGACATCGGAGACAGAACAATCTTTCTCAGGTTGAGAGCGGCAAGCCGGGAAAGTCCCACACACATGTACTTGTCTGCGAGAACCAAAACCGAGGTGTGAAAAAGCTTCACCCGCATCCGTGCTTCCTTCTTGCAACCCTTTGCTGCATACACCTGCACAGATTCTGGTAAAGGATATTCTCCGGTGTGCAGGTACTGTAGTAGACATTGGACTAATTCTGGATCGTCGTCTGGCATGTTTATGACCTTCGTTACCGTTTCCCGGTACCCCTCTCTTAGCGCTAGTGCGAAAAACGGAAGCTTGCAGAGAACTTCTTCATCTGCATAGTATTTGAAGCCGGTACGAAGAACAACGGTGATTTGGGGCCCCTTGGGTGATTTCGACGATTCCGAGTCTGGGCGCTCTTCGTGCTCTGTGGAAACACTCATCCGACGAGTCCCGATGGATCCGACCTCCTCAACTCCAGGCAATGTTGGCTGGGGGTGGGGTGGTGGGGGGGTAGCTTCCGGAGCTTGTGGCGATCTGTGTAAAGCCGAGAAGGTCAAGAGAAGACTGTCACGCTCCAACCCCGTCGACGTCGCAACTGCGGTGGAGCTCATTGGTGGGGATGTTTCGTGTATGGAGACGTGAGGGCGGAAGAATCCAACAGCGCTCGATCGATCACAATAATGTTCCGTGCGTCAAACCTTCGCGAAGTTTAAACTGATCTCCTCTGTAGATGAGTTAGCACCAACTTAACATCGCCATGTACTGTACTCCTACAACACATGTGTGGAGAACACATTTAATACCATCCTCACAGCAACAGGCGGGTGAAAACAGTACCCACGTCACTGGGAGAGGTTAAGAATGTGTGTATAAGCAAGAACCCTTCACGGTGGGTACAGCGAAGCAAGTAGGGCTCAGCTGATTCACCGAGGCACAGAGGTTGGAAGGTCGCAAGTATTTGTATATTCTGTAGCTGCTGGATCGGGGCAGACTACTTACTTTCTTATCCCTGCCAGTGGGGCATTGCCTCAAGTTGATATCGATAATGGGGTTAACGTACGTATGGAGACGGACATGCTAAGCACACGGGTCCTTTGGCGCAGCATGGCTGGGCCTGAATTGTCATTGATCCGGTGATTAGAGCCAATCAAAACTGCAGATCATATCCAAAAACATACAGGGGCCGAGAGTCATTTTTATTCCGTCAGTTTATGAGTCAGTTATTGTAATGGAGTCATGTCGAAAATGATCAGTCAGCACAAAGTCCCATGCTATATTTAGCATGTGTGCACAGGGATATGTGTATAATATATAGGCTCAATACGGAGTAGACTATCTAGATACCCAATCACCCTGAGGCTCCTTGCAGACAAGTACCGGTATGCATCTTCCTCCAATGGCTATTACCTCGGCATGGTACACGCTCCGATATTCGCCAGTGTCAGAAGAGCTTGATATAACTCGTGTCTAGTCTAGGTCCCTATGTGAGGGGTCCTCTATGAGGGGTAGTGCGACCAGGCTAGTGCGAGATACCGGTATGGATGCCAACTAGGGTTGCTCATGTGTTGGTTTGTAACAAACATGTATCCTACTGCGACAGGTGGGATGATATACTTTGGAAATATTCCTTCCGATTGTAGAGGACAATACGATTTAGGCTTGGATTCCCACTTTTTTTTTTCTTTTTTCTTTTTTCTTTTTTCTTTTTTCTTTTCTGAGTCTATACATCTCTGGAATGAGACCGCCATTGTGCGCCTGGTGCGCCTGTCTAACTACATGAGACATAGATCGTCATCCCGGAACAAGATTCAGGCCGTCGCTGCACTGGAGCTTTACGATGGTCTGGTGCCGAGACTACAGTACAGGGATCTCCTGCCTTAGTCGCACAATATTATTAATTGTCTTGGCAGCGCAGAGACATCAGGGAGTTTCTATGTATCAGGCCCTCAATGTCTCTTCAGATGTTCCTCCTGCGATGAGTGCAACTTCTCTACTGCAGTACATGGTACGTTTACTTAATCTCCTAGGGTAAATGCACTTGCACTTTTGATGAGGGGGTTTTACACCAGTGCCATAAGGTGTGGTTGAATAAACGGTGTACCTAGTAGGCCTGCCAAGAGTAAATCGGAACAATGGGGCAAAGGAAAAAAATAGGACAATGCTATTCATGCAAGAGTGGTGGACTAATGCAAGAATGGTGTCTCACTGACCCAAGGGATACCTGTATGAACCAGCAATTAACTACAAATCATGTTTGCCATTTTGAAGTGGATCCAAGGTTATTACAACGTGAGCCTCGAGCCTCGACTGGTATGTACAGTACTCACGCTAAGCTCTACGCATACTTACATGTATACAGTATAACTGTGAATATATTCTGCATCGTGCAATCTCGGGTTCAAGTCACTTCCATAGCACTCGTATCTATCCGTATTAAAAGAACCAATGCCTAGGCCTACGAAGCCAGAGGTGCCGAAGTCAGGGGGACAAAAGGAGGGTAGGATAGGCAGGTTGTTTGTTCCTGTCAAACAGTTGTTCCGCAGCCAATCACCAAGCCTTTCATCCAAGCCAGGGTCTCGCCAACCATCACCAGGTCCCGCCCCAAAGAGCGGGCCAGTGGCGGGTGGACCAACAGCACCACTGCTTCCCAGGCCCACAACTCCAGTCCGCGATGAGCCTCAGGTCGCAAGTGATCTATGGTCCAAGGCATACAACCAGCTCCCGGAGGAATACCAAAAAAACCTAGTCAATTTGGACAAACTGGATATCTTGCAGAAACTGTTTGAAATTGCCACGCAGGCAATGGAACAAACCTCCGCCAAACAATTCAAGCTGAAATGGGGAGATAAGAAAATCGATGTGCGGGAAAAAGCCGAAGGATTTGTGGCTTTGCTTCATAAATTCAAGGAAATCGGCGACATAGTGGTGCAATACGATCCAGTGCATGCTGCATTGCCTTGGGCGGGAGTGAGGTTTATCCTAATGGTTTGTAACCCACTTTTAGCTCCTCCGCACAACGGTACTAACGTTGTCATAATTGCATGATAGCTTGTTGTTGGTCACCAAGAGAAATTGGCAGCGGCTATTGTCGCGATGGAACGGATTGCCATTCTGATCGGCCGGTGTACAATCTACGAGCAGTTGTATCTCAAAGGCGGCGACATTCCCGACATTGCTAAGAAGGCTGCTGAGAATCTTAGTGTAGCCTTACTGGCTTTGTACACGGCTATATTGCAAGCGCTCAGTCGATTGGTGAGGATCTTTAAGGGCAAGGATCCTGCACAGCCAGTATTGCAGTTCGGTGGATGGGCTGCTAATGAATCCCCAGGCAAAACGAATATTTTGAAACCTCCAGAGGCTACCCTTGCGGAGCTGGAGGCAATTGAACAGCCAGAGTCAGTTGTAGAGTCAGCGGCATCGGTAGTGGGCAAGTGCTGTAAGCATCCAGACCTGTGATACTACATATTGGCCACGGGGGGAACTGACCCTTATGTGATAAACTTATGCAGATGACTCCTACGCACGTATCCAGAGCAAAGGTACCGCATCTCATCCTGCAATGCATTAGATTGTTCGTAACAAATCTATTCTAGTGGACTCTCTAAAACTTAAGATCCTTCTGCAGGAATTCCTTCCTGTCATATCCACAATGCGCACTACCGTCACAGCAATATATGAGGAAATCAAAGGTACTTAACATCTGGCTCCTTTTTTTTGAGTCTATAAATCTGTGGAGCTTAAGGCTATGAGACGGCCCCACTCCCTCCCCTTAAATGGTTTGGTACACCCACAAAACAACGAGCTGTGCGCATGCATACATGCCCTGCCTCCCGAACCTATGAGAAACAAAGGGAAGCCCATGGCGTATTATCACACCCCTCCACCATAAAATCTGGCTTGTTGGCTAGATAGGATATATCGATATTAACTTTGGTCTGGTCGTCAGAACAAGAAAGAATCGCAATTCTTAAATCTTTTTCTATGATCCCATATAACAGTCATCATGACCTTGCCCGCGACGGTTGTGTTGAGCACACTGGGAGCTGGTTGTTCAAGAGACACGAATTCACTGACTGGAAACAATCCCGGAAGCCGAATTTATTATGGCTCCATGGAATACGTGAGCGAAGCTCCTGAACTTCCATGAACTCTGATTCAGCTAACCATCATTTTTCCTTACAGCCGGAGCTGGGAAAACTAAGCTGGTGTGAGTTCCACTCCAACTCATCATGCCCTCCTGTGTCAGGAAATGGATTAACTGTTTCTCAGGTCTGCGACAATTGAGTACCTCTCGGATGTATCTTCCGACTTCGGCGATGTCCGCATGGATAAAGTTGTATTCTTTTATTGCAAGCGAGATGAAGAGGATCGCCGGGATAGGCAGAAAATAATACTTACTCTAGTGAAGCAGCTCGCCTGCCCACTTGCCACTGATACTGGAATTTATACGGAAGCATTGGAGGCCTATAAAAAGGAACAGAAAGACCCGTCTTCTCGCTGTCAGCTCAACACCAAGGACTCCCTTCGGCTGCTGAACCAGTTACTTACCCACTACAAACACCCGGCAATTGTCCTGGATGCGATTGATGAATGCCCTGAAGAGACTCGTGGTTTTATCATAGAAGATCTGCGCTCCATCTTGGATAATGCAAAAAATCCCGTCAAAGTGTTCATCACGAGCCGCCACAGCCTAGATATTGAAGATCGCTTGCAGGATCTAATACACGTACGTATCAGAGCACAAGATAACGCAGAGGATATTGAGAATTATGTGACAACGGAGCTTGCTATGAGGATTAAAAATAAAAGGCTACTTCGGGGAAAGATTTCCCTAGAATTGAAGGAGCTCATCAAGGAGGTACTCTTGAGAGACGCGAATGGAATGTAAGCAGGCTTCCCCATAGGTACCTATGTGACAACAATCATTGACATGTAAAGGTTTCTCTGGGTTGACTATCAACTACGTGAGCTCTGTAAATTGGACTTTGAGTCGGATATTCGCGCCCGGCTGGGGAAGCTCCCTAAGGATTTAAGTGGTGTTTATGATGAGATCATGAGCTCAGTGAAGTCGAGACCAGGGGCCGGCTTTGAGTTAGCCACCCGGGCATTGAAGTGGATGCTGGTTTCTCGAAGGCCTCTCAAACCTCAGGAACTGGTTGCTGCAACAGAGCTTAACCCATTATCTACACAACCAGGTCGTGCTGTCCAATCCTCCCAGCCTCCGCAAGGGCCATTACTGGATCTTGAACTGGTCATCCATGTATGTGGAGGATTGGTGCTCCTGGACCAAGAGGCAGAGGTAATGCGGTTTGCACACCTGTCAGTTCGAGAATATCTCGAGGTCAGGAAAGATAGTTGGAGCATTATCGACACAGAACGTTTTGTCTCAGAAGGTTGTCTATGGACACTACTACGCGGGCCTTCTCTGATGCCGCTTCTCTATGACTACGCGGGCCGCAACTGGTTCCGGCATTGTAGATCTTATCAAGACATTGCCCTATCACAAACCACCGAAGACCCCAACTATACCCTCGATATCCCAACCCTGAACACCTTCCTAGGTTCCTTTGATTGTCCTTCGATCCGTTTTGTGGAGTGGGTAGGGTGGCTCCCCAAGCATGAGGTGCATGAGGGCCTCAACTTGGCCCAGACGGTAGAGTCTACACCACTGAGCCCTGCTTTTGCGGCTGCAGTTTGTGGCTTAGGGGAGCTGGTCAGTTGGCTTTGGCACTCCGAAGGTGCAGACTTGGCAATCAAGAATAAGAGAAATGAGTCATTGCTATACCTTGCTAGCAGATACGGCACAATTTGGATCATGGAACATATAATCACACAGGCAGCTGGAGTGGACGTAGACGGGGTTCAATCCGCTTACTCAGGCACTGCCCTAGCTGGTGCAGCACTCTCAGGTAATTTGGAGCGAGTTTCACTTCTTCTAGGCCGAGGTGCAGCTATCAATACCACATTTGGTGGTGAGTATGGCACTGCCCTCGGTATGACTGCATGCTCGGGAACCCTGAAAATGGCTACATTACTCCTCGATCGAGGTGCAGACATCAGCATCACTGCTGGCCATTATGGTACTGCCCTAGGTGTGGCTGCATATTGGGGAAATATTGAAATGGCTACGTTACTCCTAGGTCGAGGTGCAGACATCAATATCACTGGTGGCAATTATGGCACTGCCCTAGGCGCGGCTGCAGCTGGAGGAGAGATAGGAATGGCTACGCTACTCATGGACCGAGGTGCAGACATCAATATCACGGGTGGCAATTATTGCACTGCCCTAGGTGCGGCTGCATATTTTGGAAAGATTGAAATGGCTACGTTACTCCTAGATCGAGGTGCAGACATCAATATCACTGGTGCCCATTATGGTAATGCCCTAGGTGTGGCTGCGTATAGGGGAAATATTGAAATAGCTACGTTACTCCTAGGTCGAGGTGCAGACATCAATATCACTGGTGGCAATTATGGCACTGCCCTAGGTGTGGCTGCATATTGGGGAAAGATTGAAATGGCTACGTTACTCCTGGATCGAGGTGCAGACATCAATATCACTGGTAGCGATTATGGTACTGCCCTAGGTGTGGCTGCATATTGGGGAAAGATTGAAATGGCTACGCTACTGCTGGATCGAGGTGCAGACATCAATATCACTGCTGGCCATTATGGTACTGCTCTAGGTGTGGCTGCATCTAGGGGAACGATTGAAATGGCTACGTTACTCCTGGATCGAGATGCAGACGTCAATATCACTGGTGGCAAATATGGCACTGCCCTGGGCGCGGCTGCAGCTGGAGGAGAGATCGGATCGGCCACGCTACTCCTGAGCCGAGGTGCAGATATCAATATCTCGAGTGGCAAATATGGCACTGCCCTCGGCGCGGCTGCACACCGGGGAAGGCTCAAAATGGCCACGCTACTTCTAGACCGAGGTGCAGACATCAATACCACATTTGGTGGCCAATATGGCACTGCGCTAGGCGCGGCTGCAGCTGCGGGGGATATTCAAGTGACTACACTACTCCTGGATCGGGGTGCCAACCTCGGCTTGGCAAACCAGCTCGGCCAGAAACCTCGCGATTTGGCGGAACTTGGGGGGCATGGCGAGATTGTGAGCCTCTTAGACTCTTACAGCGCGGGTAAAACGAAGAACAAACAAGTGGTAGACAAGCCCCTCGAGCCCTCGAGGGCCATTGGCGGATAGTGAGCCCTGGTGCCAACATAGAGCGGTGCTTGTCATTTTTCTTTCCTTCATTTTTAATTTTTATACTTCGGTAGCAGGACGAAGTGTGGTAACACCCTAAGTGTTGTGCAGGAGAGCGGGGTAGTCACTCGGCGGGGTGGTACACCGTAGTATTGACAGCGGAGTTAACCATCGATGGGGAAACCACAGATGCATAATCGAAAGGATCCTGACGAGAGGTGGAGCGAGGCCGTAGGCGTTAGCGGAAGAGTGGGATCACACCTCTGATCATGCGATACTGGGACAAGATTGCAGAAATAGGATACTGTATTTACAACCTTCAGAAGCAGGCATTATTCCTGCATTCAAGGCAGCATACCATCGTGAGTATACCAGCCTGTTAGTTAGCTGCTACTGTGGATTGAAAACTTAATATTTTAGAGGCTATTGATTTAGCAGTTGAAGCGTGGGATGAGATCTGGTACTCTCTCCAGAATTGAGTGATCCGTAGTCGGACGATATGATGAGTACCTCCAATTTCTTTAGGAGGCTACTCGGATATCTATATCAAGATTATTGAGCTCGGACTCAAATGCAAGTTCTGCTGAAATTGTGAAAATTACAGATGAGTATCTCCATCATGATGAAGATACTCTTGATGAGCATGCCGATCCTGGAGTTATTTCTATGTCTGAGCATGTATCCGAGTGTATCCCTGCAGGTATTACTTCCTCAGCCGGCATGGGCAATGATCTTGAGTCTCTTTTTGAAGTTGATGGATCCCATTACCGACACGGGGCCAAATATTATTCCCTTGGAGTACAACTTTGGTATTGGCAGAGTGGTTGGGACGCCTCATGAACCAGAGAGATTACTTGGGACGAATAACAAATCCATGGTTATGTGAACCCTACAACTTTCGAGGCGGTGGTCACACTCACATTTGTCGGACAAGACAGGGCCACCGTGCAGAACAACCTGAAGGAGGGAATTTTTTCAAAGTTTATATCATCCCCGCTTCCGGGGCAATTGCTGTGAGCATGCGAGATGGCAAGGAAGTTTGGCTAGTGTGGGATATTACCGCGAAGGTTTCCCCCAAGAACCAGCCAGACAGGTGAAGAGAAAGTCATCACGTTGCCTTAGGGGCCAGGAGAACCGGCTCCTACTGACCTATGAAAGCTGCAGCTGGGACGCAACAGAGGTCTAGACTCTGGTGGAATATTGCAACATAGACAATGCCGAGATCACACTGGGAGCCTCTTTTGGTGTTCTGTGGAATTTCGATGGTTCTTTGTATTGCTCATGCAGCTCGGGTCCGTAGCCTGGATGGTGGCGAACGCTATTATTATGGTTACTAAGTCTTCTCAGGTTCTGTAGCGGCGGATCGTCTGTTGGCAATTCGCTTCAGGTTTCCTGTACCTCTACTAATACTTTCAGTATGTTTATATCAAGCTCAAGGTCCTACTAATAATAGAAAATTAAGTGAAACCACTAGCAGTCGAGACATCTCCTTAATATGATAACTATGGATAAGCACTATGGAAAACATTTCAACTTGATAGATAATTGGAAGTAGTTGTCAACTCACTTTCTGATATCAACTCTCCAGGTCTGTACCACATAACCACCTAAGCCCACTTATAGGTAGACTATTAGGTGCAAGTGGAAGCTTCACTGTATACATTGTAGAGTTGGTAGGGACATACCTTATTTAAATCAACCCGCCGACCGTATATACTAGACTCCCTCCCTAATTTGGCTAGTTATGGCCATAAGAGCGATGGCACTGATTCTCCAGACAATGAAAGCTAAACTTATTATGATTATCGGTCTCTCCTCGCGTGTGCATATCCAAGATAAATACTAGTAGAGTTTGGGACCGAGAACTTGAATTTTTTTAATTTTTTTTTAGTGCCAACCAGACTAGCTATAGGTATGATTTGAACCGGCTACCTACATAAGTACCTAGGTATTAAGTAGTTTGATCTCTCGTAGTACCTATCAACAGTACTTACTATATTGGGGAGTTCTAGCGTAATCCGGTAATCGAAATTGACGGCCTAGCCACAATGGGTGTATTACCCTCCAAAATAGGCTGTGAGTGCGCATAAATGATCCCAGTCTCGGCACCAAATGATCCCCCCCGTAGAAGTACCATATAGGGTAATAGGCGTAACGCTGCTAGCATGGCATGGTAAAACCTCGGGCGGAGAGGAGGAGACTCATGTTGTTAATACATCACGATGAGGATAAGAGGATAACAGGAATATCATTCTCTATCATCACGTCACCTAGTCCTTCTACCCCGCCTCATAGCCTAAGGCTTCCTTTGGGGGAAAGGCGTATAGACTCAAAAAAAAAAAAAAAAAAAGGTCCCCCACACAACGAACTACTAGTCTGGCAGGCATATCTCAGGGAAGCTGAAAGTCGCCTCGGGGGAATTATGTACTTCCGAAGGAATACTTGTAACCATCAAAAAATCAGATATTCTTGCTCGCGCGAGTGAAACGGTGTACCTACCTCTCCGAGGGTGTTGTGCCAAACAGACTACTCTCTTCCACAAACCTATTTCTCCCTGATTTATAACGACTGAGTATGTACATTGGAATGGCCTGTTACCAGGACTGACATTTGGTACCTTAGACATTTCACCAACGATGCCAATGCCGACAACGACTAAGCCAAAGACCATCACCTTGTCGTACATACGGACACGCCTTCCAAACACTTGAGAAGCGGCCTTCGCCAGCTTCTGCAGCATGAGCCTTCGCTGACGGAGGATGTAACGGAGGATGCCACGGAGAACCAGGTTCCGCAACACCTATCGACATCGAGGGAAACTTTCTTTTTAGGTCATTTACAGGATGAAGTGTCGTGGGTATCTGACTGCGTCTATCTCATGGAGTTATCATTCGATAATGGCAAGGAGCTCCTGAAAGAGTGTAACAGCTACCATGCACTGGATTTGGCGATGGCACTGTGGGTCCGCATCCGTCGAGTGACGAAATGCACTTCACTGGCAGTGCGCAGATAATACAATGTCAAGCTGATCTCAGCTATGTAAAGGCGAGGGAAGTGAACGCTCTGATGCTTCCTTATTAGAAAAGAGACAGGATGAACACTGCCCATGGTCTTAAATACATGAATCTATTGCCGCCCATAACATAACATAAGAGAAAACATGATCTCTGCTCACATATATTTCCGATCTCTCGATGGCATGCATTTGCCGCTAACCATCCAGATATATGCTTATCATGCAGGATTACCCTGGCACTTACACCTCATCAAGAGTCATAGCAACAGATTCTGCCTCTGCATATACCATTCTTAGCATTCTCGAATTCAAGGTCATATCTCCAACATATCTGCATACATCACCGCTCTTGCTTGGAATATTGAACACCCCGCATTGTACTATACTACTTTTACCGTATGGAGCTCAAAGATTTCACACAAACCCTTTCACAGCACTTGTTATCCAATTTTGCCCTTTTTGACTCTCAGAGCCCTGCCCACCATCGATGTCCTGCAAGGCAGTCTTTCATCTAATCAGTAGTAGGCAGTGTAGAAAAATCGACCCACGATGTTTGTCAAAGGGTTGCGTCCATTAATAGGCAGCGGAATGGTGCTAACGGCTGCGGAGTAAGTTCCTGACCGAACGAGGGGATCGAATTCACTGATGGTAAGAGGGAATGAGATCGTTGAAGACTTGCTTGCTTAATTGCAGGAGAAGGAACCATAAATAATGAGGATTCAGGGTAACAGAGAGCATGGATCCGCTGGGAATAAGCAAAGAACAACTGAAATATGCAGAATCAATGCAAAGACATGCAAAATATCAGTGAGGATGTGAATGTGTGGCGGGGGAGCACAAATGAGAATCCACGCTTAATGTCACTTTCCGAGTTCAGGGTAACAGTTCAGGGTAACTCAAGAGACCCGGAAGTGATGCAAGCGGAACTGGGTGAATTGTTCCAACATTTTCCCCCGTGCGTTGACCCTCCACTTCAACAAGGTAGTTCCACAAATATTTTTGCTTTGCTCCTGAAGTGGTGGAAGCAATTGAACTCGTGGAACTGGGAAGAGTTTCTACTTAGGAACCTGTGCCCCCTCCTCTTTCTCCGTATCGTCTACTACCATCCCACTACCTCCGCCGCCTCCTCACACCATTTATATTCACCTCTCACATCCTGGTTGGGTTGTGCCAAAGGCGCACCTGATGAGACGCCTGCTAATAGGAGGGGGGGTCGGTCTGGGACGGCCATGACTGATGTAGAGCGGCGGTGGACTTTCGTGTGTAAATGCGTTCATGTACCTAATTTTCTCATGCCAAGGGGACGCAGGAGCAGATCTAGAGACTGGCTTCGGGGTGGCATAACCTATATGAAGTAGCTACGGTCTCTCGCCCTAGACTAGATAGCCTAAATGCGAGTAATGATTTCCAAAACAAAACTGACAAGACTTGCCAAATGCGGACTTTGCCTGTTTTAATTGAATGAAGATCATTTTCTAGTCTACCGTATTTGTCATGTCTAGAAGGACATTTCATATAAGCCTCACTTAAGCGAAGCGCATCCCAAATTCTCAATTATAATTATATTTCCAACACTTCAAGACTGTCTCCCAACTATACTGTATTCCCGACATCCATATCAATATTTACCACACCAGGCTTGATGCCAGCTCAGGGTCGGGGATATTCTCACTATCGGTAAAACTGAGAAGGAAAATCTATAAAGCATACGACAGTGCTCTCAAGCAATTTCACAGGAAATTTCCTCCATTTCACCGCCAGAAAGGTTGAAGATCAGCTCGGAGTTTCAGGTTCTAATAAAAAGTATAACTAAGCTTGGCCTTGCAAGCCGGCCAGACCCAGCCCGCCTGACGTACTAGAAGTCACACGGGATCTCATTCTTGCGTCTACGTAGTACGCACAAGACTCCGCTACTTCTCAACCCTCGTCTCCTTCCTCGGCCCAGGGCCTTGCAGCTATATGTCTCAAACCCACAACCACATAGATGGTCAAACACTCAGTTTTTTTAATATTTTTTTTAAGGAGTCATTAATCGTAATGAACCTATCTAGGCTATGACGATGGACTGCAGTCTCGCACCAGACGCTCTTGGCAGCTCAGTTCTTGGCATGGACCTTTGGTGCAGAGCTCTCCATTCTGCGCTCATCCGTCACATCTCCTCATTTAGTTGCTTCGACCCGCACATTCCTCTCCCTCAGTACTCCTTCCATCCACCGTAGCTCCGCATCCTCCTCTATCCACTCTTCTATAATCGGTCAGTACTACGGTGGATCACTCTGCCGAGTGACTACCCCGCTCTCCTACATGACTTTCTCCCTGCCATTTTTTGCAGGTCCTTTGTCTGTGCTGTCAATAGCTCCGGCCACAGACAGCCATCCGGTAGAATGCCAATAGTCTCACTCAACCCCGAGCTGCAGTCCCTGCCCTTGCTCAGTGTTGCTAACCGGCTAGGCCAGCCTTCAGTCCGCTGGTGGCCTAGCCTGAGGGCTGAGGCCCGTGCTGACCTGAACCAGCCTGGGCCGGCTCCGGCAAGCAATCATCCGGACTGGGCGGCCTGCCTACGCATGCAGAACGGTCCAGTCGGCCCAGTCCCGCTCAGTCCTTCTAGACGGCCCAGGCTGTTCACACCTGGTCTCCATGCCTATATGATGGCGGCCTGATGATTCAGGCCAGTCCCAGCTTAACCCTGTCCAGACGGCATGGGCCTTCTTGGCTGAATTTCCAGGAGAAGAAGAGGGACATCTGGTCTAGGCCAATGGCTGTCATGCAGAGGGAGGCAGAGGCGAGAGAGAAGCAACCAACAGAAACGCTCCTGGTGTACTACTTCCAGAAACTCAACCTGCTTATGAAAGCCTTCCCAGAGAGCTTGGAAGCGACGCACGTATCCAGAATCAGAGCTCGATTCAATGACGCCCAGGCAGACAGATATATCAGGGAGACACAGAGCCTGAAAAGCCTCGCTAATGAAATCAGACAATACGACGATCACCTGAAGCTCCACCCAGTACCAACTATGGTGAAAAACTCGTATTCAACTTTTACCCCGAGGGCAGGGTACGTGGGAAGAACGACCGTGCCGAAGCCAACGACTGCAACTCCCCTGACGAAACCAAAGCTGCTGTTGCCTGCGTCTTCGAAGGAAGCCACCAAAGAGAGAGAAAAGGCGTCAGAGTACGCTAAGAGGAACCTCCTACGGATACGGACGATAGACGACCGAGTGAACCCCGCTACAGGTAAAAAGACACGATCATTCCTAAGGACAGACGGACTGCCGAAGTTTATAGAACGGCTATGCTAGTTCTGTGAGAAGATGGGGAAGAAGGACCAATGGCACTTCGGTTTCGAGTGTGCAGCAAAGAAAGCCATACACACGGTATGGATCGAAACCCTGGAAGAATCTGGCGAAGACCTCTCCGGGGTTACCCACACAGCGTTCACATCCGCACCAACTAGCCATGTGTTTGCAAGCACCGTGAAGGAGGAATCCGAGGCGGGAAAAGAGTAAGGGGGTTGGTACCGGAGGAGTCCAAGCCTCCGTTCTCTAATTATCCTCACAAGAAAACCGAACTGCATCATGGTTCGAAAGGGAAGTACGTATATAGAGTTCGTGATGACATGTATGTATATTCTAAAAACTAAGTGCTATCTAATCTATCTTAACTATCCAGCACTATCGTGCTAATGACTAAGCTATGTGCTATGCTAATGTGCTATGGCTATGCTCTATGCTATGCCATGCTATATGCTATGCTATATGCTATCTGCAGGTCCTCACACACTGCTTGACTCTACGTGATGGGTTTTCTGTGGATCCTCTATCCCCTAAATCTATTATATTCACCACCGACAATGCTACTCGTCTACATCACGAAGAATTTTTAGCTGTCATCGTGGGCATCGCAGTGGCATCGTGACATCTGTGTCTCTCTGGTGTCTCTCTGGTGTCTCTTGGTTATCAACGCATTAGGTACGAGGATAGGCACAGTGGAAAGAGTGCTAGCAACAGCTTAGAGAGTCTTGAACGCAAGAGTGGTATATCGCACACTGGAGTGGGCGATGAAGTCAAGTACATTGGATGGTAGCGGACTTGTATGATGACTTCCTTAATTCTCTATTTACCGAAGGAAAATATAGGAGATTATATACTAGGAGGACGGACAGAAGTACGGATGACGTGCAATACTGTGAAAAACAGGATAGAAAAGTAAAACCGTAAAGATGTACGTCAGCCCTATAAGATACAACAATAATACAGTCGGATTAGTCCATGACTGGTGGGAGTAACAACCGATAGGTGGAAAAAACAACAGATGGAAGAAACAACCGACAGATGACTTGATGAGCTAGGAAAGGTATTGATCTAACACACGAATAATGGTAGGTCAATACACTAGTTAAAACACAACGTTAGGAAAAGAGGGCGTGGTGGATGTCATGTTCCAACAATGGTGTCTCTAGCGGCACCCCCGATTGGCAGTTTTCCGCCAGGACGCCAATTTTCAAAATGTGCGGACGCCAAAAAAAAAAATTTCATTAAGACAACACCGCTCCCCGAGACGCCCACTGGAGAGATACCTGGCAGCTCTGTAAGCTGAAGATGAATCCACCCTCCTACCTCCGAGACCTCACACTGCTAATTATTCTTATAATATGAGACAGGCACCTGAACATGAAATTCCTGTGAGAAGACCCCCCTAACCCACTTTCCAACCTCTAAGATCTTAGACTGCTAATTCGGTTGATGCTCCAATTCATTGCCAGGAAAGAGGGGGGGGAGCGGAGGAGGAGGAGGGGCCAGTGTGAGCATAGGGGAGCAGAGGGGAGCAGAGGGGAGCAGAGGGAGTAGAGGGCGGGGTCAAAGTAAATGGCTCTTTCCCATTATATGGAGCTCACTGGTAATGCTCAGTGGGATGCGGAATGCTTGATTACTTAACGAACTTCTTCGTTTTTCCCCGAAGGGAGCCTTAAGCTGCCCCTTTGAAGGTTTGGGTTTGCACACAGAGCAGCACGCCACACCATCCTCGCATATAAGGATTATGCTACATTGGTCTAAGTTCATAAAGTAAGTATATATATCTTGTCCCTGAAGAATATTTATTTTAGTGTAGGTAGATAGGAGGCTGGGCACGAAAACAGTATATATACTTCGTTGAGTAGTTTATTTTTAATAGTTACGAGCTTCCTTCATTCTAGGTAGTTACATCCATATTTTATATGGCTGTTCTTGTGCCTAGTCTACCTACACTAAAATAAATATGCTTCGGGACAAGAATATATGGCTTATAATCGGGTCGGGTTAATCCTTTGTTGCTATCGACATGTTTGTGTCTTTGTGTACAACCAGTGCTTGCCTATTGCAATTGAAGTCCTAACTATCGCCAGTATAAGCATGTGCTGCCCCGCAGGTAATCAAAAGCTATATGGCCTAAGGCTAGAGCGACCATATCTTTCCCACAATCTCTGCTGTTACCTATACATGCACGGATGTAGTGGGAAATGCTGTGGTTGTTGTAGGTACCCTCCCTAGGGAGCAGTCTGCAAAACGAAGAGACAACAAATATATATTACACCCCCAGTCTGTGTGCTTTCTCGTAAGACTGGGTCATATTGCAGTAGGTAATCCCCATAGTGTCTGTTTTTGCTTAGTCACCACATACATTCTGGTAATTGAATTTCCTAAAAGGGTAGTCACTTCCAAATTAAGTAAGCTTAATTACATCACCATCCACCACACATCAAGCAACGTAAGTTAATGAGCACCTCGTTGTATACCATACCAGGCACAAGCTCTGCATACTTATATGCTACATAGCAACATGAGATGTCAGAGTAAAACATATTTTCGGATATCTATCAATCGTTTAGCTCTGATACGATAGTTCAGGTAGGTGTCTACCTAAGATTTTTTTTTTTTCTAAAGAATCATTAATCGCATTCATCCTATTTAGAATATGGCGATGGACTGCAGCTCCCGGTATGCCGGGTGGCCTCTCTCCCCTACACGGGCCAGTCCCTGCCCTCCCCGCTATCTAAGAAAATTACTAAAAACTCGCGCAGGTGACACAAATCTCCGCAGTCTAATCCCCCAAAAGAGAACCCCCCCCCCCATTCGCGCAGGTGTCAACAATTTTTCCCCCAACGACCCAAAAT
>Ga0307514_10000926_pt1 | contig 44720 bp, 39 predicted proteins | sample 16_EM_MG_FD_203088 | JGI IMG/M metagenome (GOLD analysis project Ga0307514, IMG submission 203088) | Populus trichocarpa ectomycorrhiza microbial communities from riparian zone in the Pacific Northwest, United States - 16_EM | ecosystem: Host-associated > Plants > Roots > Unclassified | place...
CCTTTCTAGGCAAAAATACTATATATTGAAGGTGAAACACAGATACCAAATTAATCGATATTGCAAACTGCTCAACAAGCAAAAGCTCATTAATGGTTGCTGAAAACTTCATTTTGATAAGATACTGTTAACACACTGCAAATACAAGAGCCTTATATGAATCTATAGATGGACCCGCTGTGCGACCCGCTGACAACCCGCCCAATTCAGAAGGGTTGGGAGTTTACCATGGAACCGTACCCGAGTGGGCAGTTCGGGTTTATTGACGACCCGGACCGTCAATTTGGCAACGGTTCGGTTTGGACCCGGACCCGGACCCGAAGTGACGGTCCGGAACCGTTGCTAACACTAATCACAGCCTAAAAGTTTATCTCTGGGATCACTGAATCACAGCTTGGTGACACCATGGAGCTACAAGACAGACAGCTCATCATCAACACTGCATTGTACCTCGCATGGCCTCTACACCAAGTTTGTGAGAGACAGATGTTCTGGCTCAAGGAGCATAGGATCATGGTGAGAAGATATACAAGGATACCTGGCCATGATGAACCGAACGCGTTTCGTAGACCTACGAATGCTTTGCAACAGTGGGTGAGAAACGACACAAATTGCTTGGATCTATCAAAGCTCAGCAAATGTATGTTAGACCAATAGATGTGAAAGATCGAGTGTGTATTTCATATAATGAGATGATGTCTATCTGCGCTGGGGTTTTACAAATATATACTCCATGTTGCTGAGTCCTCCTCCGTTATCCGTGTGTCTTCGTATGTATATATTTCAAGAGAATTGGATAATACATGACATATTATGATGTAGCAAATCTTGTAACTGTAACAAAGACAGATATGATAAACGAAACGCCTTGAGGTTGTGGAACCCTATGAACGAATGCTGTGAGAGTATGGCCCAAAGACTCTCGCAGAGCTTGTGCAGAGGTCACAGCTGCTCCCCAGACATTCTGAGACCTGTGCAGAGGTCACAGTTGCTCTGTAAGTCACCCACAGATAAGCAAAGTGGTCTTTGCTGCTCTGAAATTTGACTATTCTATTAGTCAAATCTCATAGCATCATGAATGCACCTCCTTCAATGCAGGTGATTTCAGAAGCACCAAAGAATGCTCTTGCAGAGTCTGAGAGCACTTTCCAACACTCCCGAGGGGCATAGGAGAATCTGAATGCACATGGAAGCCCTTGTGAGAGCTCCCAGAGTGTCTGGAATATTTGGGTGTGGCTTTTGGATCGATTTACAATTTGCTGATGTTCTGGGTATTTTGCAAGAGCAGTATTATGACATTCCCAGACTAATTACAGTCATAGCTTATCATAATCCAGAATGTAAAGCCTTCTCAGATTGCTCAATCTGCCTTCTTCTTTCCATACATAGGGATACCATAATATCTTACAGACTCTCTTAGTTCTATATTGTTTTCAAATTTGTGATTAGAATCATCTCAATGTAATAGATTTCAACTTTTTTGAAATAGGATACTGAATTTGTGTGGGGAAATTGTCCTCAATCAAATTGAATGATAATGGCAAGTTCTGCAGATTTAAAGTATATTTTTCATGTATTTCATTGCTTCATCCCACCCCTCAGCACATCCTCCCGGCTAGCGTTGCCAACGGTTCCGGACTATCACTGCAGGTCCGGGTCCCGGTCCAAACTGAACCGTTGCCAAATTGTCGGTCCTGGTTGTCAATATACCCAAACCTTCAACTCGGGTATGGTTTGATGGTAAACTCCCAACGCATTTGAATTGGGCAGATTGTCAGCGGGTCCTCCATCAGGTCCATCCATAGATTCATATAAGGCTCTTGTTTTTGCAGTTTGTTAATAGTATCATATCAAAATTGCGTTTTCAACAACAAGTAATACATTTTTGCATGCTTTGCAGCTTGAAATATCGATTAATTTGGGATTGGTGTTTTACCTTTGATATATTGTATTTTTGCCAATCAGGGAGGTCAATAATTCCGTTATGAATGCAAAGATCCGTGCGATGCCTTGATTACCAAATATACAACAACTAAAACTGTTGACACTCTGTTGACGCTCATTTTCAGGATGCGGCAGGGAGCATGTTGCTGTTGTTTTTGCCTGTAAAGGCTGCCAATATCTGATAAATGGATATCTGCAACCAACCGGAACATAAATTACCCAAGATCCACAGCTAACAATCGTTAACGCTCCCTTGACACTCAGTTTCAGCATACGGCAGGGAGCATGTCGCTGTTGTTTTTGCGAGTAAAGGCTGCCAATATGTGATAAATGGATGTCTGGAACCAATCGGAACATAAATGACGCAAGATACGAAGTTAAAAATTGTTGATGCTCCATTGCTGCTCATTCCCAGAATGAGGCGGTGACCGTGTAGCTGTCTCTTTTGCCGATAATAGCTACCAATATATCAGTTATACATACCAGCAACCAAATCACTATTTAATAGCCGTACTTACATAACCACAAATTGTTGACGCTCTGTTGACGCTCAGTTTACTGTATTGATTATTCAACATCTGCTGCCATCGATAAAGGTTATCATTATGATTTAAACTTATTGGTAGTCTTTCAGACCGATTGAGACTTGGCCCGGTGGCAAAGCCGAGCGCAATAACATTCTTGTACTGTTCACTCTCACACAACTGAAATCTATGCATCTTGCCAAAAGCTTTATTGTGCCTGCTATACATCGGTTTATCAACCCATATTCACAGGCTACTGCTCACCATCTGCCCATAATATATCTCTAACTAAAACTCTCAGTTAAGATTCATTAAGAAGCTGGTGAAACATTGACCAATTCTGTCCTACTTTTTCTTCACTCCCTTATTCCTCCTTGTTTAGATTGTATTGACCATCACCAACTCCTTTTCAGCCTTTCTCTTTGACTTCTGTGGAGGCCTAATCAATCTGGCAACATTTGGTGCCGAGCTCACATTCCACTGCTCTGGGCATTCCAGATCCTCGATGTCATTGTTGTACCCTATATTAGATTCAACATCTGCCGTGCAATCATCTTTGTTGTTATTGGGATTATCCAAGTCACCATTCCAGTTAAGCCAATCATCAGTTTCCGAAATGCTTCCAGGTGTGCTATTGTCATCACTTTCGACTGGATGACGGTTGATTTGGCAGATTTGGCGGACATTTAATATTTGAATTCGTCCTCCAGGGAGGTTCTTTGCAGACAAAGGTGGTGGCAAAGGAGATCTTTCTGAAAATTTAAATGCAGCCACACCATCATGTTGAAAGATTAACCAGGATGCTTTGATGATTTCTTCTGTGTCAGAAATGTATCCTATAGCGGTCATCTGCTTGTTTTCAGCACGAGATTCCTTCTGAATAGGATTTAAGTTTTGGCTGCCCTGCCACATCTCCAAAAAGTCATGGACCTTGGCCATTCTGTGCAGTATCCTTTCCTCCGCCCCTTTCTTCATTTCTGAGTCTTTTTCTGTGTTCGTGGTATTCAATTCTGGGTCACCGTCTGCCCAAATCCTGTTATTGGCTCGAGCAAACTGCCTTCCAACGACTTTTTCAAGAGGGGTCTTGCTCGTGATTTTTGACTGCCTTCAGCCGATAACATCACTGCCAAGGGAATGACTTGCCTCCACTCCGACATTAAGTGGTATAATAGAGAATATCTCGGGTGTCACATTGGAGAGATTAGCGTACATTGTGCGCGTTTCCTCCTGTTGACACCACCAGTCAGTTATGTCCGGTATCCACAGTGTGGTGCTAATCTCCATTGGGTCAGAGTGGTGATTATTGAGATCTGAATTATTTTGCCTCCAGGTGTTTGGGGCTTCAGCTGGTGAATTCAAATAGAACATGGTGGTGGTCAATAAGTGTGCTGCGCGATTGCTTCAGCCGGGTGTCGATGCAGCCACATTGTTACACTTCAACTATTTTGTATCATTGCTGGACAAATCATATGGATCAAAGGATGATTGACCGGATGCTGAACTGGTTGCGGCGGCGATGAGATTGCTGCTCGGAACGCTTTCAGGTTTATTGACCGGCACACCTAGATGATTCGCACAGTATTCATTCTCCACATACTACCGAAAGGCCTCTTGGTATTGGCTAGTATAGAATGTCTTGTCCTCAAGATTAATATACATTCCCTTGTCCCACTTCCTAAACAATCGCAACTTCCGACAAGGATCAAGGATATGTGCTGAAATGAGAGACATACCTGTCGATGGAGTCACTTCATTATAATATTTGGACAGCTTCTGTTGAGCTAACTTCACAGTGAAGAACAAGTCTTCCTTTCACTCAGTGATATCCTTGGCCAACACTGGCATAACGCCATCCATGTGACCGAACATGTTGTTGTATACTGTCATAACGTGATGCAATGTGACTGTATGCCTCTTCGACATACACAGGGTCCAATACCGGAATGGCTTCAATACTTCTAGAAAATACTTGACAATGGTCCATTTGGCCTGTGTTTTGAAGAGTGGCCAGTAGTCACTGTATTGTGGATATTGGAGCTACTGGCATGTGAATTCTTGTAATCTGTAGGTGCGCTCAACCACCTCCAGTGGCGAGTTCCAAAGTGTCTTCACATCCATATTGGGTAGTACTCAGATGCGGACTTTGGCTTTTTGAATTTCAATGAACTCGTTTCGACGACCAGGTGTTAGCATAATCAATACAGCAAGCATTCTCTGCTTTATGAAGGTCAGTTTCAGGACTTACAGAATATGTTGAAGTAGGTACTTTCTCCATTATCTTCACTAAACTTGGTCTCATGGCCAACACCTTGTTGATTCTAGCATTGCCCTCCTTTCGAAGTCTTTGACTTTTCCAATTATCTATGCTTGCATTCTGTCCAAATTGTGGATCGCGCTCATGGGCTTCCCAAGACCTGTTGAGGCATTTCACACCGAGACTGCTCATGAATGCACCTAAAGCCAGCTGTATGACATGCGCCATGCACGGTATGTGGTTCCTCAATGCAGGCCACTCAATTCCGGAGTCCTCAAGTGTTGATTGCAGCTTGCATGTCATTGAATAATTTGAGGATGCATTATCAGTGGGAATTCCAAGCAAACGGCCGTCGGTAAGTACAAAACGATCAAGTACGTCCTTCAAATGGGTGGCTAGCCTCGCTCCAGTATGTTGGCCCCTCACCTATCATCCATAATTAGCTTTCGAAATGGGAAATGAAGTGGTAATCAACCTCATCGAAAGCGAGTTGTACTTTATGCACTGCCAAATTTTAATCAATATAATAAGCAATGACTGACGTTAGCGCGAGTTTGTTAGTTGATGTCCATACCTCCAAAGCTCAACTAACTTTATTTTGTGATGGCAATTGCTTCTTAATTACATCCACGGTCAGTACATAGTCCCTCCAGCAAATGTTACTCAGGGTCGTGGCCCACCACAGCACAAGCTAGCTACCCAATGCTTTATACGACTGTCGTAGCTCAAGATATGATATAGCATTCCACACAATATGAGCTGAAACAAATCCTACTATGAGATAGTGATTCCACGTGTGTTGGTGACATTTGGAAGTCTCAATGTCCTTAGCTGCCAGTTTGGAACGTTTTGTCTGTCATTTCGATCAATATGGATAAAGCGGGATGTGAAATATCAATTTCCTCTGTGAAGTTATGATTGTAATTTCTCGACTTCCTTGCCTCGTCAGGATCGCGAAAGCTGTTTCATCGAGCATTGAACTACTCAATTCAGCCACTTCTGCCTCTGTTAACTCGTTTACCTTTGCGATGTGAGCTTTTTCCAGCAAGTGATTTGCCATTGAGCTGGTTCCATGTTCTGATGGATGGCGAAGAACTTCATGACAAACGATTTATATGATTTCAGGGCTGCCAGTCTCCTCACTTCCGCAGTGCAAATAGAATCGCCATCAAGACGCATGTCTAGAGTTGTTCAAAGCAATTGGACATTTCGAGCCTACATTTATTGAAGCCCAACAAGCCTCAAAGATGATTTGTAAAGTAAGGTCGCTCAAATCACGAATAAAGATACATTCATTTTTGGAAGAGATCATAGCCTCTAGCAGTGAGGCATTTAAAGGTTTTGGATGAAACATGGCGGTAGGAATTAGAATGCTAGGTAATCCGATTCGAGAGACTGCCAAAAGTGAAGTTATAGTAAAGCAGAATGTGGGTTCTTGAAGATTGACTGTAGAGCTGCAAGCAAAAAAATCAGATCTGTGAGACATTGCATGCATATTGGTAAGTTGTATACAAGGACAAATTGACAAGACTGACCGCATAAAACTCCATTTAGAAACAGCAAAATGCAGTTCATTGCTGTGTAGCTTGCTGAGCCTCCACCAAAATTGTTGACGCTCTTTGGGCGCTCAATTGTAGGAGGCGGATTCAATATCGTTAGTAGCATTTTTGCAGAGAAAGGCTGCTGATAGGTGGATTGTGGGTTAGCTGTGTTCCATTGCCCTTAGAGTATCCAAGATTCAAGATCAAAAATTGTTGATGCTCCATTGATGCTCCCTTGACACTCCGTTGACACTCATTTTAGAATCTAGTAACTATGTTGTGGCAAGCATTTTTACCCAGGGAGGCTGCCGATTGTATCATTATGGATGAATGTTGTTGCACAGCCCCATTATTTTCGAAGATGGATGGCCTGAAATGGTTGACGCTCCGGTGACGCTCATTTTCAGGGCATAGTTGTGATGTTGTCGAAAGCATTATGCTTAGAAAGGCGGTTCGTAGTCCAATTATGGAGTAATGTCATGGCACAGCCCCTTGATTGTCCAAGATGCATGGCCTGAAATTGTTGACGCTCTGTTGACGCTCATATCAGGACATAGTTACGATGCTGTCACAAGCATTTTGGACTAGAAAGGCGGCCGATTGTACAATTGTGGATCAATGTGGTTGCGTAGCCCTATTATTTCCGAAGATGCAAGGCCTAAAAATGTTGACGCTCCGGTGATGCTCATTTCTAGGGCATAGCGACAATGTCATCAAAACCATCTTTGCCCAGAAAGGCAGCCAATAGTTCGATTATGGATTAATGTCATGGCACAGCCCTTTGATTGTCCAAGATGCAAGGCCTGAAATCGTTCACGCTCCATTGACCCTTATATTCAGGACACAGCAGCGATGTTGTTGCAACTATTTTTGGCTAGAAAGGCGGCTGATAGTTTGAGTATGGGTTAATGTCGCCACACAGCCCTTGGATTTTCCTTGATGGAAGGCCGTAATTCGTTGACGCTCCAATGACGCTGATTTTTAGAACATAGTAACATTGTTATCACAACCATTTGTGTGTAGAAAGGAGGCTGATAGTTCGATTATGAGTTAATGTCACCATGCAGCCCATTGGATTCTCCCAGACCCAAGGCCAAAAATCATTGATGCAATGTTGACGTTCACATTAATCACGTTGAAACAGCCTTCCTACACTCAATAATTTTACGCTACAAATTATATTCTCGTTATTGATAACTAATAGTGCGTTTGTAAGTATTATCGTTCGCATCCAGCAGCGTTGTTAGCTCACAATGTCTGATTAATGTCAATCCACATTATCTGAGTGAAAGATGATGTGGCCCTATCACATTCCTGCGCTTTCGGTTGGCAATTTATGGCATGTAGATCGTTTCACTAGTTTTGGGTAAATATAGCTCGACTTCCTTACCTTTTCTCGTCCAGCTCCTTCTCCTCAATTTCCATGATATACCCTAAGCAATTTCAAATATCTCAACCATGTGCACTAGGTCTGTGCGGAAAGTTATACTGTTGAATACATGGATGAATGCAGCTTGACAGTCGTCATTCAGACACATTCTTATTGAGCTCTGACCGCTCTTTCTATAAATCATATGACATCACTGGCTTAAATTTTCTTTGTCCATTTCGTCACTAATATAGCGTCTGCTCACTTACTTAACAGTAATCGGCAATCAGAAATCGCATGTGTTGGCCATCTTACAGCCATATTTGAAATCTTGACTTTACACATGGTGCGTTCGACCCTTCCACATGCACAGATAAATTATCATGTCTCACAATTTGGTGACTGAAATTAATTCAAACCAGATACGTAGTAAAATTGGTACACAAATTGCTTTTAACAGAGCAATGACGTCAAAAATACAAATTTGCCTCTTCATTCCACCGCTGATGCAGGAGCCGTCGCCATGTGTTCGTCCGAATCCAATGTCTAATTGGTGATTCGCTGGGGAGGCGATATACAAGGGTTAAAGCTTTCAAGTTCAACTGGCTTCCCATTTTGAGTAAGTAATGAATCCGGCTCGGTGGTGGGCGCAAGACCGGGTATACTTGTGTTCAACTGTGGCTTCCCAGAACCTAGCCTCATATGACTACTTCCTGGTCGAGAAGTCCCCTGTGGCATTTGCAATATTCCGAAAACAATGTCAAGACACTCCATATGTTCTCCAAACGTTGTCGGTGCGGGTGTCGCTGCATCATCATCTGTTTGCAGTTGAACAACTGCAGGAACTCCTAATTCGGATGTGCGGTATTTCTTGTCCCCTTCACAGAAGTAGTCCGCTGCGTTCTCCCATCCTGGTTGTGTCAATTCGTCCAGCTTCATCTGCTTCTGCCAAAACCTCTCTATGCACTGATGCACCGTTTTGGTGATTGTGCCCATCACCCAGCCAGGCTCATCATCTTCGCTGAGCTGGCGCTGCTGTGTCTCTCCATCATCCTCATCTTCCCCATCCTCCCCATTGTCGGAGCTTGCGATATTGCCCAGACTGTCTCCGATAGCAATTACCATCTCATGAAACATTCTTTCAGGCTCTCTGGTCGTTGATCCCATGTTTTCAGCTGCCTCAGTATCTTCCTGCTCCTGCCTACTCGTGGCCTCTGCATCCTCGACTTGCTTTCTTGCCCCAGCGGTCTCTCTCTCATCATAATCCACAATCTATTTCTCTTTCTCTTAATTGCTTAAGAGGTGCGTTTCTCGATGTTTCTTGGCCGTAAGCTTTTTTTTGGATCGCAAGCTGTGCAATGCCCCAAGGGCTCGGACTCTTTCTGCATTCAAGCCGCTCTTGCCTTCGTTCTCTCGATGACGTCGTTTGGTGGACGGTTTTGATGATTTGCCATATTTGCCAGGCAGAAGTGGCGAGAAGCTTTTTTTTGGAGCATTGACCATTGTAGTTTGCGTTGAGTCTGTTGTTGGGCGATGAGTTGGATATTGCCAGTTATTGACAATATTGAGGCAAGGTGCGTCTTTTATGTCAAGGTTGGTACATTTACTCATCTTGAACAGAGCAAAATCACCCTCTTGATGGTCAATAAAATGGGAATAGTTAAGCTAACTGTACCAGATGACTGGATTCTTAGCGTCAGTTTCATGTAATATCCCGGGGATTATTTGAGACAAACATCAGCGGACGTCCTTTCCCTCGCACAATATCCAATTAATATCTGACAATCATGCAATTCCGGCTGTCGTGCACCGCAATTGATCTCTGTTAACAACCAAACAACATCAGATGGACTTATTGCAAATCGCAGGGCGGTGGGAAACCCCTGCAACTTGCAGCCATACCCAGCAGGAATCATCTTGAGTATAACGATTATGTTGGCAGCAACTTCTTCTATTCAGACATGAAGCTAACTATATAGTCCTTAGGATATCTCACTTCTTTTCCTTATCATCCTGAGCTCCTATTCCACACCAGCACATCAATGATGCACAACCATCTCCGCCACGTGATAGCAGATTGAATTCCAGTGGAGAGGTGGGTGGTACATCAAATACAGGAATCCTTGGCACACAGCAAGAGTGCCGACACCACCTAGTTCAGCACGACGCTGCCAATGCAGCAACGAAATATATGACCCAGGATGCACATTTCAAAATCGTCCATAAGACTTGTTGCAGCAAGAATAAGAAGCAGCATGCAATTGGATGTGAGTATATCAATATCGAGGTAAACGGCCGTCAATTAACCATATAACATTCACCGGATGTCCGTAGAGAGCTACGTGACCAATTCATCTCTACCCGTAACAGGAATCCTCCATGGTCGACAATGGTATTTATCCGCACAGTCTGCGACATCAAGCATCATGATGTTGTCAGATCTGGGATTTTGGCGAATCAATTTCCTGATAAGCATCCCCATCAGTGGACAAAACAGGCTTTAATCACCTTCGAGGAGGCTACGGAAGCGTATCGGGTAAAGGTAATTGCCACATGTCATTGTTAGAAGCAGCAACTAATTTCTTGTAGGTTTTGAACATGTCTGCTACTATGGCAAGGCAAGGAGGTCGGGTGCAGCTGGAACAGTCCGACATGCACCTGGCCTTGAATATGGCCAAAATGGCCAAGGAAGGGATTTTGCGCTCAACAATAGAGGAAACGAAATATCTGATCGAGAAACATTCTGCTGAAGTCCATGAAGAGAAAAAGTGGGGTGTTGAGTTTCCTGCGCATAAAAAGGTGAACGCTGCGATAGAAAGACACCTGGCTATGCTTCGTTAAAACCACACATCTGGCTGCCTTCATTGCCAAAATGGCACCGCAAAGAATCTACTAACCCGCTAGAGATGCAACCGAATAGATGCACCTCCACCCAACCGACACAGACTGCCAACTCCAGAGCCAACTCCATCTCTGCCCGGCACGCCACCCGCCCTACTGGGTATCAGTTCCTGAGCACAATGATCCCAAATCGTTAATTTGCCGGCCGGATATACGTATTCAGAAACAGCTCTTCCGTGTGTGCAATTTTTCAATCTTGATGCATTTGCCCTGGATAGCCAGCATGATACAGACTATGATCCAGATATGCTGACTGATGAAGGAACAACCACCGCTCAGTCCACTATCTGTTGTGTGGTAATGCAGCTAACATCCATGTTGAAGACCAGAGCAGCCTATTGAGCAATCCTGCAAGTGATGATGAGCATTGATCGAAAGACACGGGATTTTGGTGATTCTTATTACATATCTGAATGTACATGAAAACGCTCTACAGGCTGCCAAAACAATGTGAATGATAGACTAGGCCAAATCAACAGATTGCATATTGAGGATACAGCTGTGGCAAAATGAGCGTCAACGGAGTGTCAACAACTTTACGTCATGTAAGTCTGGTAATTAAAAATTGATTCGATCGTGGTTATACATAATCAATGTATTTGCCGCCTTTATTGGCTAAATGATAGTGACACGCTCCCAACCCTACCTTGAAAATGAGTGTCAGCAGAGCGTCAATGTTTTTTGGTCATACGTCCTGGGTAATCACACTGCTGATTGGTTGCAGGCAGTCAGTCATAAAGGAATTTTTGGCCGCCTTTATAGGCAAAACAGATTGCAATATTCTCTCTGCACCATAATGAAAATGAGCGTCAATGGAGTGTCAACGATTATTGGTCATGTATCATGGGTAATCTGGGCGACGACAGGTTGCACATAGTTATAACCGGATTATTGGCTGCCTTTATATGCAAAAGTGAAAGTGAAATGCTCCCTGGCCCATCTGGAAAATGAGCGTCAACAGAGCGTCAACATTTGTTGTCCTTCCATCATGGTTAATCACAGCGTGATGTGGCCGTAATTGTCTATATACATCATTTTGACTGTTTTTATACACTAAAAGGCTCAAGAATACTTAGTAGTAGCTCTGGAAACGAAATATGTTGTTACTGTCCCAGAGGATGTGGTGGGAATATCCCATACATATCTGCCTATATAGGCTGCCATATCCATCTATATGGATGCTTGTGATCAAGCACCACTCATATTACCGAAGATGAAAGACCATAAATTGTTGACACTCTGTTGACGCTCATTTTCAGGATGTTGTTGAGTGTCTGAGGACGCTCGTTTTGCTCCTTAAGGCGGACAATACATTGAGAATACACTGTGACGTACAAATGGCAATATGTTACAATTAACAGTAGCATATCTGAATGCGACCATAAATGTGAAACCAGAAATCCAGAACCAGAGATAGGAACTGACGGGTCTAGCCAAAGCAGGCGAAACCTGCAGGTAAATGCGTATGTGTCCAGATTTGGCCTGCCAAGAGTCAACGGGTCGAGTTTTTGGACAGGTCTGGAACTGAAGGGACCCGTTGTTGCTCTGCATACCCAGACCGCTGGGAGGCTACCCAGACGCATTGCTAATACTACTCCTGGCATCATTTTGTTCAATGTATATCATTTTCAATTGGATTTCGCTAGTCAATATACTATATAATAATTAACACATGGTATATATTTGAACCATCTGATTACATTTTGATTTGCTAGATTGTTATGATCCATTATCAACTGAAGGTGGTATATAGTGTCATCTAATTCTGGTCTTCATTCCTCTAATGCCTTCATGTTTGCCATCATTTCGATCGCATACATACTGTATGTTCATTTTACTAGTAATTGCTTATTTAGTAACCATGCAATTGGGTGTATTTCTGGTTAATTAATACATTGGAATAATACTCCTGCTGTGACATAATCTAGTCTGTCTCCCTTGTTAACAACCTTCTACTTATGATTGAAATGTTGAAAAACCAGAACTGTTGTAAATGCAGTATCCATTGCATTAATTGTTAACTGTTGTTCAGACTGCCACTGCAATAGTCCATGGTTTTTCATCCACCTTGTCAACAGTTCCGCTTTTTTGAAAACATAGGCATAGAACTTTTATAATCATTACAAAACCTTAACTACTGATCTACTTGCATGAGATTATTTAACCATTGATGGGAGATTTCTTTTCCTGGCACCATTTTCTCACATTTTCTACCATATTTTTGTGCATTGATATGCCATCTGTATATATAACATGTCTCAAAGACTGCACAGTTTCTTTATGGAACTTGCATTTCTCCAGCATCAAATACAGTCTGGCTTTCCACCAACATTTTCTAATCAACTTATCATACTGGACTTCTTATTCCTCAGAGTTATTGTATTTCATAGCATCATTTAAAAACACAGATGCACATGTATTTCGTGCTTTACGGGTTGCATTATCGACATATACGTGTAAATCTGTGGGGGTATTATGGTTCCCAAACTGTATAACTGTTCGTATAAACAGCAAATATCATGTCTGAAAGGCAGATCTTTCTTAATCTTCATCACTTATTGGACAGAAGTTCTTGGTCCCGGGTACATTGAGTGAGGTAGAGTCCTTTGCCCCTTGGAGGAGAATTTGGATTACCCATATTAGTGGTATGAGAAACCAAATGTTTGTTATGTTACTGTTGGTAGTACTATAATGGATATGGAACATCAAGTCTCTGGTGGGTTTCTTGGTGAACACAACTGGTGATGCACTGCATGAAAGCAACTGTCAGATGAAACTCTCAGACATATTATCATCTTCTAACAATTCCTTCAGAACAACTAACTTAGCATGGGATGTTGAATACAGTAACTCTCACAGTAGGATCCCTCCTTCCATCTATTGAACTTTGTGATTAACTCCTTGTCAGTGTTGCAGTAATCTAGATGTGGGAATCTGACTGAACAGCCAAAGGAACTTGTGAATACTATTGCAGAATTACATTCTCCAATGGTCATTTCTTCAGATTCTTAGCCTCAATTGCTTGATTAAAGTCAATACAAGCCGCCTTAAAACTGGACAGGTTTCCATTTTTCACTTTTTGGAGGTTTCCAGATTCATGAACCATAGGAATATTTTCCCAAAGTATTTAGAGTAGCCAGATCACTAATCCAAACATGCCTTTGGATGTATTGAAAGAATATTCCAATAATTCATCAAAACCTGATTGAACTATGGTTAGGAAATCATAGTAATTGGTCATGCAATAGTGCGATTCAAATGTAACCATATTCGATAAAAATTGGACTGTAACATGTTGAAGTTAATGCCAGGAAATTCAAAGATCAATAGTATCATGTCTGAGGTTAGTAAGTAGCATTCGCTGTTCTTTTTCATAATGCTGAATTGTAATTTAAACTTTGGCATTATGGGTGATGACTTTTGATTCATTTGGTTGCATCGCGATCACTCAGATATGAAATGTTGCTGTTAACTGCCACAGTGTTGTCTGATAATTGCCAACAATATATTGATATATGAATGCAAACCTGTAGCTCTGCAATCAATCAATGAATGTAAGTGTATTACTTAACTTTATGGGCAATGTACAGGTTCTAACTATGTGTTTCACATTCATTTATTCTTCCAAATTAACCACATTTCACAATGATCATAAAGACATTCAAAAACATCATAAAACAATTGAATCAATATATCATCCAGTAACCAAAGTGCAATCTGTCTATAACTAACCTACTGTTCTCCTGAGACTTTGGGTGTTTCTACTGTCTTGCCAGTCTTTACTTCTGCTGACACAGCTTGCCAAGTCTCTGCTGAATTCCTTCCTGTACATTCTGCCACTCTGTGGTGAAACCCACCACAGTACAAACTTCTTCCATCTACCAATCTCTTAGCACTTTCTCATGCTGAAATTTACCTCCATTCCATGCTGAAAGCAAATGTTGCTGGTCCATGATATCCAGCCTGTAGAGTTTCTGAATATGTAATTGAGTAACTTACACGTGACAAGTAATTGGAGGAAGATGGGAAAATTTTTGTTTTGTCCTTACTACTGCTGTGGCTGCTGTTCATTGCCGGATTCACTTGTCTGGGTTCTGCTTCATCCTAATGACTGCAGGAAGTTTAGTTACTATATCCTTATTCCAAAAGGACTAATATGTCTGATTTGACAATACAATGATTGGAGAATTCTGGAGAGCGAAAGAATTTCGGTTAAGGTAAGAAGCAGTATCTTGAGACTCAGTATAGTATGGAGAGAATTCATGATTCTTTGAATCAACTGTTCAGATTTTCAGCTTTGTGGTTGCTACCTGACCAGGAAGTCCCAAATGCTGCTTTCTAGAGTTGTCAAAGGGCTGGAAGATTTCGCAACTCAATTGTTCTGTCCTTGGGAATGTGGTGTGAGATTATTTCCAACGGAACTTGTTTCAAGCATTTGCAGGCATATATTATTTTTGCAAGATTATTGGGAAAACTCCCGTCTTGACGTTGAATTATCATTGGATGTGGCACCATCTAGCCCCATTCCTGAGTGTGATCTGACCCTAAACATCTGGACAGTCAGAACACATCTGCCCAGTGTCCTCCAATCTCGGAGATGTGGACTGAACCACCCCAACCCTAACCGTCAACACATTGGCAGCTTGATATCAACAATTCGTTCTTCCTTTCCGCTTTGATGTACATCTCTGGTCATTGACTGCAAATTGTCATCAACGTTGAGAAGTATCTGTGTAGTTGTCGGGTGTAGTCAGGCCTGGTCCAGATAGGATCGCAGGTCCTGTATAACTTCTGTCAGGCCAATATGTATGCTTCAAGGTGGGATGAAGTGACTGGCCTTCATGACTTTAACTTCCTGCTGAAACAAAATATTCGGTAAAGGAAGGCCGTGCACTATCGTCACCACAGATATAGCATTTGTATACTGAATCAACTCAAGCAGCACCTGATGACCACTGGTGAATGATTCTTATATTTCTGTGAATCGAGAGTCATCTTTCTAAATTGCAACTCAGCAACTGACACTTTTCGGGTCTTCTGTAAGTAGTTCAGCTACTCTGGCACTTGGGTCCTCATATCTGGACATTGCAGCCAATCAAATACCTGTACCAGTGCCAACCATATTAGTCAATCTCAGTGGACATCAGAGCTTGGAGCGTAACAACAGTCAAAGGAACCATCTCTGGTTTTGCTGTTGATGCTGATTCTGATAGATGTGCACTAGTTGAAGGGATACTGAAACAGTTATACACTTTGGAGTGACATGAATCACCAGATTCGGTGTTAGTCAAACAACAACAATGCAATCCCAAATATTTTTTCAAGTATTATATAAATACATGATTTTTCACAGCAATTCAACCTTCTTCATTGGGGGTCTTAGTCACAGATATCTTCCAAGGAGATGGGACAACAGACTGTTTCAAATACTGCTTTTCAAGTGGGTCATCAAATTTAGCAAGAATAGTGTCAATACTCTTGAAAGTGTTCACAGGCTCTTGGTGAAATCTCAAATATGGTGTTTTGCCAATACCAGTCCAATTAATGGATGATGTGTATTGAAAGTTGAAACTAGGTATTTCTATTTCATAATTGGTGAGAGTACCATGAATGTCAAGTCTGGTAAGCAGTACAATGTGGTTGTTTCAATCCTGGTAAATATGAATTCAGAATATAAATAGTACTAGGTTCACTCAACATGGTACAGATGATGGTTCCCACAACACATACACCTTGGAGATGTGTATTGCCCCATTCGACATTCTGTATAAACCATTGTCAAACTCTTTAGAGTATAATGGATGCAGTTTGATGTTGGTGACATCCGTAATATAGATGTGATTAAATCTTAAATGAATCTGCAATTTTCAATCAAGAAACATAACAACAGTACTGAGATTGTTTCCATAGTTATCTAACATGTGGCTATACAAGATGATCAATCAAGAGAGAAGAAAAGGAAATCCTCCAATGTCAATATGTTCTCTTAATATACAATTATTCCTCCACTTTCAAATCATCTTTCTTGCTGTGGTTTACCATCCAATTCATTGCCTGTAATCATACACACCACCAACAAAGTGTTGATGAATTCTACCATGCTACATCATGTAATGTCAAAATAACTCAGACTTGTTCCTGATTATTATAAATAATGCCATCAGCACTATATCCACTGCTTATGTCATTGCCATGTCATGCAATGTCGCCAAATGTCTGTAACTCGTATCATCACTTGCACATTTGTACCTCAACAATTACAAGTAATCTGCCACCTGTACAATTAGTCTGCTGCATATTGACTGGCAAGAAATGTACTTCTGATTTCACTTAATTTTAGACTTCTAGTGTATTCCTAATCTCACCAAATGACAGCTATCATATTCACAAGCTCACCACCTCTATATACCTCATCTAATTCACTTGATTGTGGCATACAACTATATATCCCACTGTATACAATTACATCCTCTTTGCTGGCAAAATAACTGCTTCTGTGAGTATCCTCAAAATTGCTGTATTATGACAACCATGTACCTTTCACAGTTTCCCCACCTACTACATCTCAGTACATCTCTGAGTTCACCCTATTATGCAGTGCATGTGAATTTTGAAACATGTCTAACTATAACCTTTAGGTTTATCTTCAAGTATATATAATTGTACTCTACAATATTACCTTTAAACTTCCTCAATTATGCCTTCCAGGTATCTCTCCAAGCTTTTCTAATTGCTCCCATCATGTGCATTTCCAAGTTTACAACTACAGCTTTCAAGTACATCTCTAAGTTAACTCAATCACTCCCTTCATATAATCTTCTAATATACTTTGTTATAGCCATCAACTGTCCTCACCATATGCAGCAACCATTCACTGCTATTTGATTCGAATATTACATCCTGCGAGCACCACCATTCCTAGTTATGTGCCACCTCCAACAGGTTTAAATATATTAATCAGAATATATACTCAATCAGTGTTGTACAATGGTATACACCAAAATATTCAATGTCACTTGCCTATGAACTGGCTGTATTTTCAAGGAATTTGTTATATTTCTACACTGATCTGCAGAACTTTAATATACTCTCAAAATTCTCAGCTACATTTTTTGGCATATTTCAAATTGTAGACATTTCTGATATATTTTTATAGCAGTTTCATCAGCACATATCAAATTACCAGAAGGCAATTGGATTTGGTATTCAACTTTGAAATTTGATAATTGGAAGACAATGGTTAGACAACTATTATATCCTTCCAGCAGTCTCTCGTTAATACAATATATATTGCTATGGTACAAGTCATTGTCGATATCTCCAATATTTATTCCATTGCACTCAGCGAAATCCAATGTAATAGTTATTTCAGATATATAGTTTAGAAGCTACCATATGAAGAGTTATAATGTAATGACCTTAATACCAGTTTGAGAATCAGTATCTAGATTACAACAATTTATATTCACAATATACACAGACTGAAATATAATTTCTCAATCTATTAAATCTGCAGGTTATTGATAAACAATGACTACCATTGGTACAGACTACTAGATAGTATGTAATGAATATCTGCGGAGATGTACCTACTTAGAGTGTCTACTCCACTATGCAACAACTCATATCAGATTCCTGCAGTTGTATAATATACACTTTATATTTTGTCATTCTCTGTAAACTGTTAAATAGTTTGAAACCTTCATTTAAATCTCCCAGAAACTGAGATATATTGAGATACTTCCAGGCCATCTGGAAGTGATGTAAAGCAACATTGGGGACAAGTAATTTCATCACTTGTAATCTACTGTAATCACTACCAGTCTCACACAACAGCCATCACAGTGAATCATAGAATTCTGCCCAGAATTACTATGTTCAATGTGGATATTCCACAGGTAGCACTCAGTATGTTTATAGTAGTATTTTGGCATTTCACTTGTACTAACTATATACTATCAGGATAATGGTGAGGATCTATGGGTATGTGATAAGTTACTTATAGGAGGCTACCTGAATATGTCTGGAAAAAGTAATTTTGTTAGGTGTAATCAACTATATGCCATACAGACTACTGTAACCTCCCGTAACACCAATAACACTGAATCATACAAACTACCCCAGACCGATACCCAGTAACCTCCGATGATACAGTGGTAAGTTACCGATAAGCATCAGCATGCTGTATTTTGGTCACTGGGAGCCTCTGGGAATGTCTGAGAGTTGTTCGACCAGAATCCCAGGGTGGTCAAATTGCAGAGTTTACTGGGCCGATACAGTGGCCTTCAGGTGCATCTGGGAGCACCTGGGCCCACTGGTGACAAGCCTGAGAGCGCCGAACACAAGCCTGGGAGCACCTTGGAGCACCGGCGACAAGTCTGAAAGTGCTGACCACAAGCCTGGGAGCACGTTCAATCACTGTAGAGCAGTCTGGAAGAAGCATCTTCTTTGGGAACGCTGCTAGTGCGCCTGGAAATTATAGCTACTAGTTATTGTTCAACAATTCTTAAAACTGATGTATTCAGTTTGTATTCTCATCTATGTATCTATATATCTATACAGCTACCCATATACACATGGGATATCTGCACTGGATACAGGCAATACTTGAGTGCAATTCGAGGTGTGACTGAAAATGACGATCGAATGAACTCAGAGATACACGCCAGGGCTGTGATCTTGGGAATTTTCGAGATGCAATTGGAGACCAACATCGAGTGACCTCAATGATGCACTTTGAAGTTGTGATCGAGCAAGTTTGTAGATGCACTTGGAGGCCGAGATCAAGTCAACTCAGTGATGCACTTGGAGGCCATGATCCAATGAGTTTGGAGATGCACTTGGAGGCGTTGACCGAGTGAGTTTGGAAATGAACATGGAGGCCGAGATCGAGTGAACTCAGAGATGAACTTGGAGGACACAATCGATTGAGGTCGAAAATGCACTGGGAGGTCATGATCGAGCGAGTCTGGAGATGCACTTGGAGTCCGTATTGGAGTGAACTCAGAGATACACTCCGAGGCCATGATCCAGCAAGTTTGGAGATGCACTTGGAGGCCATGATGGAGGGAACTTAGAGATGCACTCCGAGGCTGTGATCAAGCAGGTTTGGAGATGTACTTGCAGCAGGCTTTGATCGAGGGAGATTGGAGGAGTACTCAGAGGTGGACAATCTGGAGGCGGTCAATGGGAGGCTAACCAGGTGCTGAGACTCTATTCATCAGTTCGTTGACTTCAAACCGTGGGAATGTGTCACGGTTACTTTACCCTTGAAGCTCTTATGGAGAACTGGCTGGTGGCGGTCAATCTGTGGGGAGGTATACCAGATAATGAAGATACATTCATGGGTCAACTCAAATTGTGAGAATGAAGGGACGACAGACAATCTTAGGTATATGCTGTACTCAGTGTATGCTGTACTCAGTGTATGCTGTACTCCATGTATGCTGCACTTGGTGTATGCTGCACTTGGTGTATGCTGCACTCAGTGTTAACTCATGATGATGGCATGGAGAGATAGAGAGGGATGACTTAACTTTGTGTTCTTGCAATGATGCTAGAATTGTGGACGAGAAAGTGAGAGATGGGGGATGAATATGAGCACAATATGGAGGATACAAGGGGATATGAGCAGTCAGGAGTACACCTTGCCTGATTGGGTTGAGAAGACCTTGTATCGGTGTTATTACCCACCGGATCAGACTTGTACCTGCCATATTGGGGATGGTCAATTGACTCGCACACGAAATTCTCTTATGTTCCATTTTGTCATGATGATTTCTCCCATCTACTGTATTCTCTCTCTTTCTTGTGCTCAACTCTACCATCACGTAAGAACACGAAGTTAAGTCATTTCTCTCTATCTCTCAATTACATTATCATCAGTTAACACTGAGTACAGCACACACCATGTCCAGCATCATCCCAGGATCAGCAGTGTCCTGCTCCCAGCCAGTTTCTCATCTCTCGGCGGATGTTGTTGTACTCAACTCTCTACTTTCCCACAATTACAAGTTAACCAATGAATAGAGTCTCAGCTGCCGTCGCACCCCCCTCCAAATCGACTGCCTCCATGTACTCCACCACTCTGAATCCATCATAGCCTGCAAGTACATTGTGGAACTCCCTCGATCACAGCCTTGGAGTGCATCTCTGAGTTCACTTGATCTCGGCCTCCACGGGCATGACCAAACTAACTCGATCATGGCCTCCCAGTGCATCTCTGTGTTCACTTAATCTCAGTGTCCAATTGCATCACCAAACTCGCTTGATCACGGCCTCTCAGTGCATCTCCAAACTAGATCGATTACAGCCTCCAAGTGCATCTCTGAGTTTACTCGATCTTGGTATCCAAGCGCATCTACAATCTCGCTCAATCACCACCTCAAAGTGCATTACTGAGTTCCCTCAATGTCAGTCTCCAATAGCATCTCCAAACTTGTTCGATCCTGGCCATGGAGTGTATCTCTCAATTCACTCAAACTCGGTCTCCAATTGCGGCTCTGAACTTTCTCGATCACGGCCTCCCAGTGCATCTCCATACTCAATCGATCATGGCCTCCAACTGTATCTCTGTGTTCACTCAATCTCGGTCTCCAAGTGCGTCTCCAGCTTCGCTCAATTATGGCCTCCAAGTACATCATGAAGGAGCAATGGTGGGTGTGAGCAGATACAGGAGTAACGGAGGTTGACTGAGCGACGTGGAGTATATATTCGAGAGACCCCTGGGCAGATAGACATCATCTCATTTTCATCTCATCTCGTCATACAATGAAAATACACACTCAATTTTTCCCAACGTTTAAGCTCACTCGCTCTGTCTGAGATTTCATGGATCCTCACGACCAGGTAGTATCAAATCTTCTCACCTTCTTCCTACGCTCATCGAGCTACAACCCCTCTCCCTCCCAACTTCTGTTTGTATGTTGCGACAGGTGTGGCGAAATGTTGATGGTGGGCTCTCTGCCTTCTAGCTCCCTCATTTCACCACAACGGCCTCCTAGTGGTTTATCTCTAGGTTCTCTGAATCGGTGTCTCCAGGTGCTCCTCTGATTATGCTCGACTTCCATCTGTGGTCAGATTGACCATATGTATATATATAGAGATAGTTAAATAAAGCATGCCATATTATGAGGCAGCAAATCTTGTGACTGGAACAAAGACGAATATGATTGACGACATGCCTTGTTCTTATGGAACTCTCAAAACTACTGTGTTGAGAATACGGCACCAAGTCTCCCGCACAGCTACTCTCGAAGTCTCCACAGACCTGCGCCGAGGTTTCAACCGCTCCAAAATATGACTACCCTAATTGTCAAATCTTGTAGTATCCTGAATAAACCTACATAAATCCAGGTGCTTTCAGGAGAGTCTGAGAGCACTTTGCAAAGATCCAGAGGGGCCTGGGAGCATCTTGAAGTACTTGGAAGCACTGGTGAGGGCTACGGGAGTGTCTGGGAGGGTTGGGTGCGGCTTTTGGACAGACTTACAGTTTGCTGATAAAGGTACCTGTAATTTACTGATAACACAACTGAATAATCACTGTAACTCAGCTGTCATGTATGTATTATAAACCACAATTCATGAATTATACTATATATTCATTACAGTTACTCAGTCATTTGCTACTGACATCTGTACCACCACCTCCATGCACTCTGTCATGCTCAGTTAAACCACTCTGACAAGCAAAAGCCTATACCCTGACTCTCATGACTCCAACAAGCTTCCTTCTACAACTCTGACAAGCTCACTCTCACAACTCTGACATACTCACTTTTCAAGTTCTAAAATGCGTGGTCTTACCACTCAGACATGCTCACTCTCACCTCTGTGACAATCTGGCACACTGCGAGTAAACAGGTAGTAGTGCATCTGGTTTTACTGGTTGGGGTAACACTGGCTTTGCCTGGAGCAAGCTCGTAGCGGTGGATCTAGACTCACCAGAAGCACGCTGGTAGTGGTGGATTTGGCTTTGCTTACTCCCTTGTAAAGCTGTGACATGCTTGGTCTCACTGCTCTGACATGCTCACTCTCATTTCTCAAACAATGTGGCTTCACAGGGAACTGGCTGGTCACAGTGGATCTGGCATTGCTGGTAGGGATGAGACTGACTGGGCTGGGAGCAAGCTGGTAGCGGTAGATCTGGCTTCACTGGTAGGGATAACAGCAGCATTGCTGGGAGAATGCTGGTCGCAGTGGATCTGGCTTCGCTGTTAGGGGTGAAACTGACCATGCTGGTAGCAGTGGATCAGGCATTGCTTGTAGCAGTGAATCTGGACTCATTGAAAGCATACTGGTAGGAAAGGATGTGGCTTCACTGGTAGCAGAGAATCTGGTTTCCCTGTGAGCTGGCAAGAATCTATGAATCTGACTTCGCTGGGAGCAAGCTGGTTGTAGTGGATATTATATTGCTGGTAGCACAGAATCTGGATTTGCTATGAGCTGGCAAGAAATGTTGGATCTGACTATGCTCCCACAACTGTGACATGCTTCGTCTAACACTCTGACAATGTGGCTTTCCTGTGAGCAAGCAAGAAGTGGTGGATCTGGCTTTGCTAGTTGAGGTCAAACAGGCTTCACGGGTGTTAGTGGATCCGGCTTAGCTGACAGCAAGCTGGTAGAGGTGGACAAGGCTTTGCTGGTAGTGGTGGATCTGGCTTTGCTACCACAACTCTGACATGCTCACTCTTACCTCTGACGATCTGGCTTCACTGGGAGCAGTAATGGTGCATCTGGCTGTGCTGAGAGTTGGGAGGGGTGTATTACATTGAGCTCATGGAGGAAGAATGTAATAGTAAAATACCCGATGGTGCGGATGATGCTAGTAGTGATGGTAATGGTGATGAAGGTGATGGTGATGGTGCTGATGGTGACGGTGGTGGAGGTAACGATTGAAAGAAGGGGGTGGATAGAATGTATACAGTATGAGAAATTTGCTTCATTCTGTAAGTCAATATTACACATGGTAACACTTGCATAACATTTCCATAACACCTCCCTACTAGCCAAAGTACAATGTCAGCAGTGCTAATGCTGAGGAAGCAACACTAACTGACTGCTAACAGCGACATGATATCTCTGTTACGGTTGTGTCAAGGCTTCTCCAGATGCGGTGGGTCCTGCTTCGCAGGTTAGGGTAATACTAGATTTGCTGGTCACGGTGAATCTCGGCTTGCAAGTATGAAACAATTGGGCTTCCAAGGCAGCCATCGATGTTCATTTGCTGACACGAGGTTCATAAGATTAGGCCACTGTATCTAAGCGGCCAGGCCAGCCCGGCTGTGGATAGGCCAGGGGCTGGCCAGCCTTACTGACTAGTGTTAGCCACGGGTCCAGTTTTGGACCTGCCCGGTTTTATAGGTCTGCGTGGCAACGGCCTTACCCCTTCAAAAATCGACGATTTTTTAAGCAAACCATAACTTTAAGGCCACAAATATTGATCAGAGAGTTTAGTGTTTGGTATGTAAAATATGCAGCTCAGCGCGGCGCATCTTTTGGCTGTCTCGGATTTTTGATATCTTTAAATCTTAGCAAGCGGTAACCCAAAAACCTCGTTTTTCGCCCAAAAATGACAATAAATTCAAAGCAGCTTGCTGAGTTTTGAAGATACCAAAAATCGGAGACAGCCAAAAGATGCACCGTCTGAAGCTCCATATTTCATGTACCGAACACTAAATTATCGGATGAATATTCAAGGACTTTATTGTGGGAACCGTTTGGCACAAACCAGGACCGAACCACCTGGGGCCGGGTTATCTTGGAACCGCTATAGTACAAACGGTCCGAAAACGGAACCGTTGCTAACACTATTCCTGACCGCTTCCAAATGAGGGCTAGGCCAGGCCTCACAACTTTCTGGCCGGCCTGGTGGGGTGTTCTTTGCGACCTGGCGGCTTGTTCTTGGCGGCAGGGCAGCATTTCTTGGTGGACAAAGCCTAAATAGATTATTTGGTTTGAAACATTCTCCACTGCCTATACCAAGAAAGACTCCAAAGTATGAAACATAAACCGTATTCAACTCAATTAGCGTAGCCCTGCCATTGCCGTGGTTGATCCATCAACCAGACCAAGGCTTTTGCAAGCCGATGCAGGCTGTTTCAATCAGGTGCAGGCCAGGCGGCTTCTGACCCGGACTTGGCCAGGCTGCTTAGGAACAGTGGATTAGGCTACCCTGAAAGTTAGTAGGGGTATATTATGTACAGCACATAAAGGAATCATCTATGAGTAACATACCAAATTGTGGTGATGGTGATGGTGATGGTGATGGTGATGGTGCTGATGGTGATGGTGGTCATAGTGATGGTGGTGATGGTGGTCACAGTGATGGTGGTGATGGTGGTCATAGTGATGGTGGTGATGGTGGTCATAGTGATGGTAGTGATAGTGGTCATAGTGATGGTGGTGATGGCGGTCATTGTGATGGTGGTGATGGTGGTTATAGTGATGGTGGTAATGGTGGTGATGGTGGTCATAGTGATGGTGGTCATAGTGATGGTGGTGATGGTGGTCATAGTGATGGTGGTGATGGTGATGGTGGTGATGGTGGTGATGGTGGTGATGTTGATGGTGGTGATGGTGGTGATGGTGGTGATGTTGATGATGGTGATGGTGGTGATGGTGGTGATGTTGATGGTGGTGATGGTGATGGTGGTGATATTGATGGTGGTGATGATGATGGTGGTGATGGTGATGGTGGTGATGGCAAAAGTGGTGGAGGCAACAATTGAAAAAAGGGTGTGGATAGAATCCATGTGGTATGAGAAATGTGCTTCATTCTGTAATTCAATATTACACACAGTAACACTTGCATAACATTCCCATAACACTTCCCTAATCGCTAAAGTTCAAGGTAGACAGTCACAATCATTAGTAAGAAACTGTAACCCACTTATAACAGCGATTACATATCTCTGTTACGGTTGCACAAAGACTTTTCGCGATATTATCACCTCCAATTACACCCAGCCATTAAAGTCTCCAGAATAATCTTGAAGTTTTAGGTAATAGTATTATATAGTATCTTTTCTCTAGCTCTCTATGTAGATTTCTACATTTGATTCTTCTGTGAAATATACTTGGAGATGGTAATCTACTAAAATTGACAGGAATGATCAAGCACACTCAGAATGAAATCATCTAGTAGGACTTGAGGGATAATTTAGCACAATTCGATGGGGCTATTCAAATACACTAGAGTGACTCGATTATACTAATTTGGAGGGCACATCTGCACTTATTTGAATGGAGAGTATCCATGTAAGCTTTGAGACATGATCAAGAACATTTGAATGGAAGTGAGTGAGTATACTCAATGTGGGCTAATACAGAGAGCTTGAATGAGAGGACTGAATACATTCCAATAGACATTACAAGATAGTGATCTAGCTTACCTGGAGTTGCACTTGGCAGGGAAAATCTGAGCGGGCAGCAAGCAGTGCTCAGAGACAATCTGCAAGGGTACATACACCAGCGATCAGCCTCAGAGACATATGCTTGTGAGTTGTTGGTATACAGTTGCAAATATGGATCCGAGTGATAATGCATTGGGGTATAGATACGATTATGACTGGAGATCGAAGTCTCATGCAGATCTGACTATATCGACTGGCTGTTACGTGACATTGGGTTACGTCCCACCATTGGATTATCCCCCTGTTTGGGAGCAGACCTCCTGTGCTGCATAAACAGAGTAACAGATAATCTAAGACAACAAAGCACTACACAATCATGTGACATACATAGTCCGATGAGGTCATTAGTTCTGCCACTCATCAGTACGACACAGGGCAACCATTTGGCGGATCTAGTGCACGGGGAAACTCCACCTCCATTGGTAGGTGGCAAAAACCCATGCCAAGGCGATATTTCCCAGGCCGAAAACCAAAGAGTTGGGAAGAAGAGTAGGCATGAAACAAAAAACATCCAAAGTTATCCTGTCTCCAAATGTTGACTTCCTAACCCATGCTCCAACAACCATCATGCCTGCAGCTTGTACATCTCAGTGAGAGTCATTGTCAGAATTCATTACGATGATAGATGCCATCCACTCATGACTGGGCATCGATATGAGTTTTGCCTGCCTGCATTTGTTGACAGGTTCTGCAATCGTTGATTGTATAAGTTAATTGCATTGTAGTAGTCACGTCAAGCACAAGTGTAGACATCTGACATGTATGCTTCTCCAAGATGTATGTATTGAAAATGTTCGAGCATGACTGCATACTCTTGAGCCTTTGTGAAGTGCTTCCGCATGCTCTGTAAAGTATATCATGTAGCCAGCAGTCATTGGGACTTGGCAATCATCATTCAAAGTCCGCTTCGGTGACCATCTGGTTTACTTCATTGTGCTTCTTAATTCGCAGTTTCCGTGTCATCTTGGTTGATGTATTTGTAGACTTCTCAGTTGACTTCTCGGTGTATGTCTTGGTAGACTGTATCCCGGTGGGTGGTTGGCTCGTTCGTCAGACGTTACTGGTTGTCCTTTCAGTGGACTTCTTGACCGGATTCTCAGGGTATATCTTGGTAGACTGCCTCCTGGTCAGCATGTCTCTTGTCCGTAGAATGCATTTTTTGTCTTGGTCATCCCCTGGTGTGAGGTTTGTAGCTACATCCATAATGTGAATTCAAATTGGTTGTTCATTGCTGTTGTGATTTGAAAGAGTTACTCACTTCAGTAAACTATTGTTGGTGTTTGTGGAGTGACATGTCTTCCAACAGCCTTCGTCTCTCATCTCCGAGGGTTTTGGACTTTACTGGCTGCATCCCATTGTTCTGCGTGGTTTTATTATTTTTTCACAGTTGCTGTTTTCTCCATTTTCCACTTGTTTTCACGATTCTTTCTGACCTGCTTTGGTCATTCACTTGCTTCCTGTTGTGACTTCCATCTTGTGCAAACCTGCTTTGCATTGACCATTCGACTTCTTTTTGCCCTTTCTGACTTCACTTGGTCTCTTCTCGTCATGTCTCACTCTGAGCATTGGCTATGAAATGACAGACCAGTTTAGGCATTTGCTGATGATAAGGACTTCGTCAATTCGAACTCAATGTAGCTGTCAATATTTGATCTTCTCTCGATCGACTATACCAATTGCTCTCTAGGTACTCTTATCACATCTGTCTTAGTACTACGGAACTCCTCTTGCATTAATTAAACTCTGGTCATTCATTGTGGCACCTCCAGTAGGGGCATCGTATATGATGATTTCTGTTCTGGTAGGGTCTTCGGACTCATTAATAGTCGCTGCTCTGCTGACGACTGATCTCCTCTCAATGTGTTGTAGCTTTCAAGTATGGTAGCTGGTGCGATCATCAGCCCAAACAGCATGACTCGGTGCTCCAACTGCCGGTACTGCGGTTGTGTACTTGTTGGCTTCATTGATTTGGATTTGTTGATACGCATTTCTCGGGAGCTGTTGAGCATCTGCGAGATCAGTGGAAGAGGATATCAGTTCTTCACTGGGGCTATAGTGAGAACATGGTGATCCACACACAGCTGCAGTCTGCCATCCTACTTCCTTGCTGAGGAAACTGGTTCTGCCACAGACATTGATGAATGGAAGATTGTAGATTCAGTCACATGGTAAATGGAAGCCATACAACCAAAATACACACTCTATCTCTCAAAGCTCTTGGTCTCACTCACTCATTGTGAGCATTCAGAAACCCATGCATTATGTTTGGTTCCTTACTACCAGGTACCCTGTCGGTTCCTGTAACTCACTTCCTACACTCCTTGAACGAGAACTGCTCTTTCGCACGAATTCCCTGTAGATGCCATCAATGGTGTGGTCCGACAATTGCCATATGTTTGCTGCATACGTTGACATCGTCCTGCTATCTTACGGGGGTACAAGAAATTGTAATATTGTGAAATCTCTATATTGTGAAATCTCAATATTGTACTGGTATGCAACCCCCATTGTCTGTTATTATCTCCACATTAACACTGTCTGTTCTTACTCTCATTAGGCTTTCTGTATTCTGCAATGTCGTATGCATGGGTAGAGGAGTGATTGGTAGGGGTCCCAGAATACCTTAAACAGACAGTTTGGCACAATAGGACCAAGTCCTGTTGACCAGTGTCTTCCTTTGTGTCTCGGTGAGCTGGTTGCAGTCATTCAAGCACCATCACTGTGGCACTCTTCTCCCACAACTACCGCTGCTGCTCCTGCTCACGCATTGAGCATCCTGGGGATTCTCTTACTAACAGTAATACCTTCCAGCAATGCTCCCAGCAACAATTGTCATTTGCCAAATGTTATGGCAAATATCACGACCATGTCCTCGCTACCATTGAGATAATCGAGCGCCTTTGCCCTGCGGAGTTGTATACCCACAGGAGATTTATTGTTGATTGGGTCACTACATTCCAGCATAGTACTTTTGTGATCTACATCTGGAATCATCACCCATTGGAATCCATTTGGCATTCATAGCTGTCTCAATCATCCTTTGCTTCAGCCTATATGCAGAGTTCTTGCTATGGCAAGCCAATGACTGAGTCATCTGGCTTCATTGCGACAACTAAAACATCCAATTCATCAACCAGTTTAAGGTGTTCAATACATTCAACCGAGAGACTTGCCTTTCGGCTTTTATGTGCAGATGTTGTCACCTGGCCCAGGTGCGCGTGAATACCAGTATCTGTGGCAGGTCGAGTTTCTAGAGTACGTTCAATGATATGAAGATTCCCATCACACCACAGTGGATTTGTGTTTTCACTCCCTCCACGTTGCAGTGTGTATTTGAAACAATCCTAGGTTGGGTGGACTTCGCATCCACAGTGAGTACATTGCCAGTTTGCCCATCACCTTTCGTAGTCTTGCTTTAAGACCCATGGCACTGGTAATGAGTTTGCTTTGCTGCCTCCACGGGGCATAGTGGACTTTTCTGATTTTGAATTCCCAGCAGTATGTTCTGCAGGTTCAGGGATGGATGCACAGAACATGCCTTTCTTATTGCCAACCTTCTGAAACTCTGCTAATTGTGGTAGCTGGTGCTCTCCTCTTGGCTTCTTTGAGGTTGCTAGATGGGTAGTTGTACATGCCAATTGATGTTGATGCACATCACTAGACGGGATGTAGTCAGGATTGTGCTGATGCGCAATCATCAGCCAACTTTGCCTTTGGTTCTTGGCTTTGCCAATTTAGGAGCAGGATCACACCTTTGTTTGTAGGTTCTCCAACTGGTAATTATGCTCAATTGACTGGCAGACGTGGTATTCAATTTCTCATGTTGATTAGGTTGAATCCTGTAGTCATAATCATTGTCATCATTACTAGTGACATGTCTTGTATACCCATTGGTCTCTGAATGCTTCTCGGCAGCCATCAGGGTGTTGGATTGAATGATGAAAGAATCAATATCCATGCGTGCAGTAGCCATGCATGAATAAGTCATTTTGAAGACAGTAATCTCAATACTATACATTGGGATATAGCCCATCAGTAAAGATGTAAAACTCATAATTCCTGTGAGCAAAACATAGCCATTTAGTAAAAACATGATAGTAGCAGAAAGGCACTTACATTGGCATTCAGCCTCATCGGTATGTGTATGGCCATTCAAGGTATGGGGCAGCAAATGTGGATGTCAGTGATAGTACATAGGTGTATAGGTAAGAGCATCACTTGAGATATAAGTCTTATGGCAACTGGACTATATAGACTTGCCATTACCCGGCTCTATGTTATGTGCTGCTGTTATAAGATCCAAGACAGTGTGGTGCACCATGTGATTTGTACAGGTCTATTACACATTTTAGTTAATGATGGTATCAAACAGTTGATCAGGGTTTCCTAAAAGAAGTGACTGCAAGATCTTTGCTGATAATTGTTGTGTGCTGACTGTGAATAGTACTTGGAAATAGTTAATCAGTATTGGGTTCAAATGGTGCTTCAAAGCCAGTAAGTGATGGCTGACATCAGCTGGCTCTGAATGGTACTTTGAGCTGGTCGGTCCATCTGGAACTCAGATGGCAACTTGAAGCTGGCTTGTACCGGTGGATATCGGTTGGCTCCAAATGTTACCTGGAAGCTGACTGGAAATGTCCAATCTCTGCTGCTTACAGACAGTTGTCAAAGCCCTTTTGTTAGAATCGGCTGGTGATTGTGCTTGGAAGCTGGCAGGTGATGATTCATCAGAACTGGCTGCAGACAGTGATAGGAAACTGGTGCATGGCACCATATCATTAGCTTGCAGTAGACAATCCTTGGTTGAGTTGGGCTCAGATGTGGTTGAGACTGAATTTTACAGTTAGATCAAAATTGTCAGATTGTATGCAGAGAACACAACTTTCACTCTCTGAAAGTTGGCTATTGATGATCCATTGGGGCTGGCTTGAGGCCAAACATTGGAGTTTGCAGTAGCTAGCTGCTGCTGGTACTCAGAGAAGGTTCATTTGGACATGCAGAAGAATCAATTAAAAATGAGTGGAGATGGTTTTTGGTGTCAACTCATAATGGAAATATTAGCAGATCCAGGCCATTTTCACGCGTCAAATATTCCATTACATGTCAAGTGGTGCATAACAAATATAGTGATTAACAATTGAAATGCGAAAATTTCCAACTATATGGTGAAAACGGGGTATAATCTTCAAGATCCAACTCTGACAATCTACTTACACACCTCAATATCTTGAAGTTGAACCGATAGCTATCAACTTAAGCAAAATTGAATTACACTCAGTTTTCCAGGGTTTGGTCCCATGCACTCACATTAAATATTTATAGATTCACTCAATTTTCCATTCTCCTTACATCTCAGTATCTTATACAATTCTTTTACCCACCTGGGGTTACGTTAGTTTTTCTCACATATCCTGTTGGGATGCCATTACAGATGTGCTGGAGTAATAACAATGAAATCTAAGTGTCCAAGTTCTACACTTTCATACTGAGAATTTCAATTGAACCATTCCATGCTGTGTCAACTTCTAGTCAGCCTAGATTGACGAAGTACTATCTGCAGGCGAAATTCCCCAACTGACTTTGAGAATGTTCTGTACATGGCAGAAGTCAACTATTTCCGAATACCATCTTGGGTAAGTCAGATTGTTCTCTTCTATTGAATGACTAATTTTGCTCGGTGGTATCTATGTCTGTTCAATTAGCTATTGCTTGGTTTACTTCATTACCTTTGACTTGATGTACATTGTCAACCATTTGAGGCTCCCTTGATTCTTTCCAAGTCTGTGTACTGGTTCAATCTCCAAATATCCATTCCCCAGAAAGCATCAATTGATGGTCAATAGCCAGCTAGATCCAACCATCACCAACCGTTACTAACCAGCAACCAATCACCAGCTGAAGCCAACCCTAATTGACTGACTCCATACACTATTCTAGTGTTATGGTAGACCTAAAGAGCAGTCAGCCTAGTATCAACTATTTACTTTAACTCTCTTGGGCTCATCAGGGAGTGCAACAGTGATATGTAGTTGTCGCCCAAGCTTTGCAGAATTAAAGTAAGAGTATTTCGTAGACAATCCAGCTACGTGGAACTGTACGATTGTTCTGAATCTACAAAAAATAATAGGTTGTATTTTATTGTATGCTGTTGAGATGCTGGCAATACACTCCAGAGTCTTCCAACTATACATACATACTTCTTGATGTTCAATCCACATTTATTATCACTATATCTTTCTTTGTCCCATCCTCCCCGCAATATTTTCAGTGCCAATGGGTCCAGTGGTGCTGAGAGAAACATTGATCTACTACACCTTTTCCAGCCTTCTGAGCTCCATTGTCACCTGCCAGCTTCAGTACAACAATGACAACCAACCCTGACTGACTATCTCCAAGCACCATTTGCAGTCAGTACAGAATGACTGCTACAGAATGTATCCCACAGTAGGCATGGTAACCATGTCCAATTGTACATTGTAGAATTCTTGATCAGCCTCTCCAAGTCTGCTTGATCAGCCCACTCTGTATTTACTCAATCACCCCTCGCTGTGTTTGCTCAAATATTCCCTCGAAGCCCACTTATTTACTCTCAAGCCTACATAATCATTCTCACCCAATGTACTCAACCCACCCCCATGCAAGCCTGCTAAGTATTCCTCCAATTACACCTCTAAGTTTGTTTGTTCACTGCTTTCCACCAGCCCACATATACTAGATGTACATATATGGTTAGATATTGATATATTGTAAATAGATAGCACTTGATTACAAATAAGTTTTGGCAAGCATAATCAAGTCTGATTATGATAAATCCACAGGTCAGAAGAAAGAAGGCTATGGGAAATTGGAAACTCAATTTTTATGATACCATAAACAATATCTGGTTATTAGTAACAATGCATCTGAATATACTGTTAGATATTGCAATTCTCTGGTAATGGCAATAACATGTACTACTATCATCAAAATTGCATTAACAAATATCAGTTCTCAAGAGATTGGACTAACATACCATCCCATTCAATCACACCTGGTACTATGGCAGCAATATTCATAACATGTCTTAAGACTATAATAACTGTCTAATAACTGTCAATTACATTAAGAGAGAAGCTTTTCCCAACAAACTGCAGTTTGTCAACCAGTATATTTACATATATCTAAATAGTACAGCATATGAAATATTATGTCATAGATATAACAATTCCTGACTCACTGGATAGGTACATTTCAGAGTTGCTAAAACCATTATACACCTCTCTCACTGTACTCTAATTTTGATACTGCTTTCATCTAACAGTATTTTCTAGATCTGTAGAACCTCAAGGTATGTTATTACATATAGTCTGCATTTTTGGAATTTATACTTCCGAATTTCAATACACTTTGCAACGTATAATGGTAGTCAACACATAGTGCTACTCTGGATGGTATATAATATGGCCAGAGCTGGAAAATAACTGTTTTATATGATAGACTTATAGCAAACTGAATATCGTGGGTAAAAATAGTACTACAGTTCATTATTGAAGACTATTTGATGATACAACTACAAATATATCCACAATTACAACACCGGTATGAATATGAAACTGTACACGGAAATACATACTGATATGTGTATTTTTCACAGGTTCAATTGGTGGGTATTTTTTGCTCAGATGATTATATTATGTTACCACTCTCCTGACATATTATCTACCTGATATTTCTTAGTTAGTTTCTATATAACCACTTTGAAATATTCACACCACAATTAAAATAAAATTTTATTGTACTTCATTGATATTATATAAGGTTAGCAGATATACCTTTGGTAATTTACTTAGCAGTAATATATATCACCATTCAGTGATGTTAATGATTCTAAATAAGAAAGAAACAACCTCTAATCATATTAATCAAACGAATTGCATCTAAATACCCACTGGTTTTATACAAAGTATTCACAACTCTTACTCCCATAGCAGTAACAGATCCAGGGGGTATAATTTCCATGATAAACTATATTAGAACTGACTGTATTCCAAATATACTAATTTAAAACAAAATTCTTTTCAAAGTTAATCAAGTACACTCAGCATTATTGTATATTGTAGGAAACTTATATATGTACCCTTTAAAATATACCTCTTATACATCAGATATAGTATAAGGCAGATTAGTTGTACATCAAACAATTTTCTATAGACTTGGGAATTTTATTATACACAATGTACCCACTGGGTAAAACCACTGCATTATCACAGTTTACTTCTAGAAAAGCAGATATCAACAGCTACAGCTCACTTATCATACATATGAAATTTCCAAATCTAGACTATCCTGAACACTGGCCGTTTTGATATTTTATCTAAACTTTATCTTTATCACATACTATCAATTAACCTACATCTTTAACTGAATTCTATTTTATGAAACTCTAATCAGGAAATACTGTATATGATACTATAAATACAAATAACTCCAGAGAATCTGTAAATGCAACTGATTTGTTGAATACTGGAACTCTGTTGGAGATACTGCAAATGCTATGATCAACTCCAAACAGTAATTTTGACAGCAATACAAATACTCAACAACTATACACAATCAGAAAACAGGTAAATGCTCCATAAATTCCATAGCAATACAACTATTGGGATACTCTCTATCTAATGCTGGCAACTATATGATTTAACAATCACAACTCAAAATCTACACACAGACCGAGTCCAGTATAGCTTATACTGATGCATATGAAGCTACTAATACATCAGAGTATTTGACCAGCAGGCTGCACAATTGATATGGACGGTAGCTGACTAACTGAAACTAGTGTCTATAAATGACATGTTATCAACTGTAGCAATATTTGCAAATGAGCTGAGAATGAATATTGACATTGTGTGAAAGATAAATCTTGGAAATATATGGAGCCATTTTAGAACTGCATAGAACTTGGTAGTAGTTGAATAGCTTCAATTGTGGACTTACTTTAGTGTATAAGGTGTCAAATCAGTACTAGACAACGTTTAACCTAATACTCAATGCCAGTTGGAGTGAAGTAAAATACAAGATTCTAATGTTGTGAAAACCTTGTTCTCACCTTGGATTTTAAAGCCAAATGAGGATATATTCTCTAAGAGCATTGGTAGAGTGGAACAACAGAGATTATACTGCTTGGCATAGTTTGCGCAAATGGATTGGATATGTTCAATAGATTTGTAGTGGTATATTCATCACACAAATTCGAATATGAGAATTATTCATTGCTGCTGCTGATATACCCCAATAGCACATGAGTATCTGAATTTCAGAGAATAGATGTTTTGTAAATATATTTCTTATACAAAACGCTTCTAGAAATTTCCAGCAGTACTGACCTTCTGATTTGACCTTGCCATTGCACATAATTCAAACTCTGTAAGAGCAACAGCATCTGATAAACCAGGATGGTATGGAGTTAAGTAATATCACACCACGCAGTACAGTGTGTGATACTATAGCATTTCATCTACTGAAAAGCACAAACCTTACAATATACCAAGTACAATTGAAATTGCCACAGCAGTAGCTATTTACATACAGCAATGAATTACCAAGGTTGTGTTCAGGATAATTTGATAGAACTAAGTAATATTGAACATGCTGCATGTAAGGCTTGTACCTATATAACAATATAAAGGTTATATGGAATGCTACAAATGCATATGCCCCTGGATATCCTTGTGTAAAGGTATATTAGTAGAAACTATTTCAGATGTGGATGTCAATATTGTAAAGCTGTATAAATGTAGTTGAAGTCTCAGGCTTGTGACAAGCTGAATCAATAATGCAGGTGTTACCCAGCCCTGGACACAGCATGAGTATCTGGGCCATTACATTATGCAATTCATTATATACAGACCTCCAGGGTTGAATAAATCCATATTAGAGTAGGAATGAAATTAAATCAATCAAATAGTAGTTCAATGTATGTATATGTACAAACTCATAAATCCCACACCTGATTATTAGTGCTCAGGGCAATCTTTTGCAGAATCTGGCACACTAGGAAACTACACATCCCTTGACTTGTCTCTGAAAGTGGTAACAACCAGTACCAACTCCATTTGTACTGGGCCGAGTTCCAAAGCAATACAGAAGTGAGAATCCAATGAGAAGAGAATAGAGATAATGAACATCCAAAGTGACACCATGCTGCATTTCTCCAATTCTCCAATAGCTGGCATCCATCTAACTAATGCTGCACTCGTAACCTCTACACAGTGTAAGTTATTACGGGAATTGGATACTGTGATTCTGGTGAATTTGCCAATTATAGTTGAAGTCTTGTCTCTGCACTATCGAAGGTGGCTTCCACTTGCTACTCATCATTGCCATCATCATTGGCCATTCCATTGGTACATCTATCCAGATAGCATTGCTGGAATTGGGCACTCTCACCTTACTTTCAAGTGTGCTACTACTTAATCTCTTCTAATTCTTTATACTCTACACCACAGATCCATCGGTGATTATTATTACCACTTGGAAGGTTGCAATGGCAGATATCCACATGAGGTCTGCAGGAATCAAGTAGGCTTGACGTCTTATGTTTTAATGTATCTGTTGCTCGATCTTACAGCTGTCGGTGATAATCAAGGATACACTGCCTTGTCTCACTCATGTGTGTTTCGAATCATATCATCAGTGATGTTCGATGTAGAAGAATGTTTGTGCTCTCCTGAGTGGTGATTTCGCCTTCCACACCAGCTGTTATCTGCATACTCCTTCACCATTGACACACCAGGTCCATAGGCCATGGTTATGCTCGTTTAGTATGCCGTTTGGCAAGCAATTTGGCACAACATAGTAGTTGGTGCTATCAATCAACAGGGGTCCCAAAAATGCTCAATTACTGTACAATTCATACAATAATATCAAGTAATCATCTGCTTGTAATTTTCTTGACTATCCCGCATGACGATACACAGCTGTCACTGGGTCATGGACTGAGATTATATCCTGTCTCATTTGGTATTTCATTTGGTCGATATTATTGCACCAGTTCATCATAGGTCAATCACACTTTATCTTCCAATAATTCATTCAGTGCATTTGCTGTCACATGAATTCTCCCCCAAGTCGGTATACTTGTTACTATATTGAACATCAGCCCTCCACTCGTTGCTCTTATCTTCTACAATCACTGTGTACACTGACTGGCTGTTCTCTGCGTATGCTTTCCACTGCTTCCCCAGGTGTACCTGCTGTAAGTTGTCTGCGATTCCTTATTGTCATTTTCTGAGTTTGCAAGTTGTTTCTTCTGCAGATGCACATGTTGACTCTTCTTCAGCTGCCATTCGCGGCTGGTTAGTGCGCTGCATAGCTTGCTCCAATACTTGCAGTACAGTGAGTGCATACAGCTGGTGTTGGTTGCAATTCCATTATAGTCATCCACTTTTTGTATATTCAATCTCTGCCAATGCCTGATTATTTACAGCTTTCTCAGGTTCCTTATTGAGAGTGGAGGATTGATCAAAGAGTTCCTGTTCAAAAGCAGTTGAGTATTGCGGGATTGGCAAGACTTAGTTGCGATCTTATTCGGCACTGTATCTAACGCATGTGGCTTTTTCAGTATTCTTTAGGTGGCCTTGCGAACATATCCCTGCATACACTGTTCACCATTCTCCGTGTATATTGTTTCTTCTTCTCCATGGGCACTGGCCACTGCCAGTTTTCTATATTGGTGAATGCATTTCACATTGGCTGATTCCTCCGCTTGCAGTATGGCAATTATTTGCGGTTGGAGTTGTTGTGATTCTGATGCTATCTTCACCCTCTGTAAGGTTATTGCTCCACTGATGGGTTGTCTCATAGGGCTGCAAGCTGTGTGTTATCAACCATGTTGTTGTATGACTCAGAATCACCACTGCTGATTTGGGCTATCATTTGGTGTGATGTTTGGTATTTTACCTGGTGTAAGTGGCTGCATCACTTGGTATCTCTGTATAGTACTGTAAGTGGTGCTTTGGATAGTGCTTGCTATCATACTAGGTGGAGCCATGCAGCATGAGAGTGGGATATGTGTTGATCTGCCCTCGAATGAAACTTCACAACTTGAACTGATACTAATGTCGAACAGGGTATAAGTTTACAAAACCTCAATATCCTCAGACATGGATGGAGCCAGATTGTCACCTGTCTCCAATCATCTATCTGCTTTGAATCATCTCCAATTGATCACACCCAGCCACAATCCAACTTCTGCTGTAATCCATCCCCAGCTGTGATCTATCTCTGATTATAAATTGTCACATTACGATCCTTGTGGCTTCAGCTATCTATTTCTACCCTGTGCATGATTTCAATCAAATTGCCAGCATTCCATGGGTTCTTTTGAAGCTTTGTAAGGTCTCTCAATGTGAATATTACAAATATCCATAATATCAGTCTTCCATTAACTCATCAGTACTGTCTCAAAATCCATCCAGTCTCAAATAGTCAATTATTAGTCAATTCTGATACTTGTATCCGTCCATATGGCATGGATTGTTGATGTCTCAATCTATCATCTGGCCTTGTAAGCATGGCACCTTATTCCACACAATCCCACACAAAACTCTCCACTCTACCCTATCCTGCAACATAGTCTATCTGCCCATATAGTCAACTACCACTGGTATCCAAACTGATTGCATTGACAATTGGCTGATATTGCGCAAGTGCCTGTGTTGAAGCATTGCTGAAATCCTTCATGACATCTCCATATATGACCATGATATATCACTCATCATCTTTCGGCACCATCTTGATCACTTCGCCAGCTCCATTTCCGATGTTTAGTTGACAATTGGTCACAGATGTAAAGCAGTCAAGGAATCCCCAGATGTCCAAATGTTCAATTGTTTGCCCAAGGATTGGTTAAGATCCACTGTCCAGTCCTCCATTGTGGTCTGAGGTGTGCCAATTGCAGGCATTCTAGGTTCCCATGTAACTGCTCTTCTGCTGCAACTCCCCTCACTACTTCCTTCTCACCCATTCAGTTGTTGATGTCTTTCTCACATCTCCAAATGCTTTCCATGGTGACTGCCCACAGCCCTGTACACTCCCCCAGTCTTATGAGAAATGTGCAGATGACCTCCTCACTGGCCAGTAGGTTTACAAAAGCAGTAGCTTCAAGTATTTGAATATCTGGAATATTACCTTCTGCATTGGTATACTCTTCCTCCCTAATTGTGATTTGGCTAGATACCTGGTGCATAACTGATAATCTGTCCAGTCGTCTCCCACCTCTGAAACTCACCCTTGAATTCATGTACCAAAGGTGGAATCCCTTCCCAGAGAATACAAGAATTTCTGGACTTGTACCAAGGCAACCAAAACTCAATCACCAGGTCACACGATACAATCACTGTATCCAGTGTTAGCAATGGTTTCAGAGCGTGGCTCGGGATCCTTGTCCCAATTGGAATGGAACAGTTGCTTAATTCCCACGCTGGATTGTGAATGCACCCGAACAGTCAATTTGGGTAGGGTTTGATGGATATCTCCCAACCTAACTGAATTAAGTGGGTTGTATACAGATTGTCCAGCAGGTCTGTCAGTAGATTGATATAATGCTCTTACTTTTGGTGTTGGATAACAGTATTTGCTCAAAATGGCTTATTGAACCTCCAGAAATTACCTTTTGAATGTTTTACAGGTTGCGATATCACTTATTTTGAAATCAATTATTTCCTTCTGTGATTGTTATTTTTGACTACTAAGGCAGTCAATAGTTCGATTATGAGGTAAAATATCAGGGTGATGCCTTCAAAACCCAATATACATCACTGACAATTGTTGACGCTGCGTTAAAGCTTAGTTTCAACATGGGGTAACAAAGACATCGTGTACTGCTTTGGCTGAAAAGGCCGCCAGTACATTCTATATGAATCATTACCACAAAGTGACACTTAGATTACGAAAGATGGAAGACCAAAAATCATTAACGCACCATTGATGCTCAATTTCAGAATCAGGCAGAGAGCATACCGCTCTTTCTTCTGGCTGTGATGGCAGCCAATGTCTCATTCATGGATGTCGGCAACCAATCGCCACTTAGATAGCCTAAGATGTAAGGCCAACAATCATTGATGCTCAGTTGACACTCATTTTCAGAATAGGGTAATGACTGTGTCGCTTTCTCTCTTGTCTATAAAGACTGCCATTACATTCATTATTCCTAACCACAACCAGATCACTTTGCAATTATCTGACTTAAACGATTAAAAATTGTTGATGCTCCGCTGACACTCATTTTCATAATGGTATACTGCAGATATCACCCATTGTTTTGCCTGAAAATGCCGCCAATACATCGTATAAGGATTACTACCACAAATCAGCAGTCAGATAACCAAGATGTGAAGCCACAGATAGTTGACACTCAGTTGATACTCAATTTCCAAATAGGGCAGTAACTGTGTCGCTTGCTCTTTGGCCAACAAATGTAGTCAATACATTGGGTATTCTAAACAGTAAGCAATTCACTTAACAATTACCTTGTTTACAAGACCAAAAATCATTGTTACGCCGTTCACGGTCGTTTGAGCATAATGTCTATTCAATATCTGCCGCCATCGATAATTGTATGAATCATCATTTGCCCTGATTAGTTGCCTGTCAGTAAAATTCAGACTGAGCACTTTGTCAATGCCGAGCCCAGTAATCTTCTTGCATGGGTCGCTTTCAATCTACCAAAATTGTCATACCTTGCCAAATAATTCATGTCACCCGCAATACTTCTGTTAATGAACAACTATCCACATTCGACTGCTCAAATTTCTGCCATTACATTTCTCTAAGTGAAATTCTTGGTAAAGCAACATATAGAACCTGCTGAAAACATATTGACATATTGTGTCCTACTTTTTCTAGTTTCCTTTATTCCTTCTTGTTTCCATTGCAGTGACTGTCATTAACCCCTTATCAGTCTGTTTCATCGACCTCCATGTTGGCCAAATCACTCAGGTAACATTCAGTGTGGTATTCACATTCCGGTGCTCTGAGCAATCCAGAACCTGAATGCCTATGTAATTCTTCATATCAGAGTTGACATCTGCCACCCAGTCGTCCATGCTTACGTTGAGATTATTGAAGTCACCATTCCAGCCAAGATTATTATCGGTGTCGAGGATGCTTTCAGGTACACTATCCTGGTAACTGTCGGCTGGATAACTGTCGATTCTTTTGATATGGTGGATATTTAACACTTGAGTTCGTGCTCCAGGGAGGTCCTTTGGTGACAAAGCAGGTGGCAAAGGTGATCTTTCTGACAACTTGAATGCTGCCACAACATCATGTTGAAAGTTTGACCGGGATGCTTTGATGATCTCTTCGGTATCTGATATGTATCCAACAGCTGTCATTTGCTTGTTTTGGGCGCGAGATTCCTTCTGTGTAGCACAAAGGTTTGGGCTGCCCTGCCACATCACCAAAGCGTTGTAGACCTTGGCCATTCTGAGGAATTTCTTTTCCTCCACCTCTTTGTTCAATTCTGATGCATTTTCAGTATCCGTGGTATCCAATACTGTGTAATCATCTGGCAATATTCTGTTATCAGCTTGAGCAAGCTGCGTTGCTATAACTTTTCCTAAAGGGTCTCGCAAGTGGTTATAGACTGTCTCAAGACCATAACGTCTCGCCCAACAGCAACACTGGCCTCCACTCCAACACCTGGTTGTAAGAAAGAGAATGTGTCACGTGCCACATTGGGGAGATCGGTGTACATTGACTGCGTTTACTGTAGTTGATGCCACCAGTCGGTGATATCCGGTATTCAAAATGTACACCTAATCTCCATGTGGTTAGAGTGCTAATCATTATGATTGAGATTGCCTTGCCCCCAGTTCTTTGGTGCTTCAGGCATTAAATTCAGAAAGAGCCTCGCGGCAAGCAATCAGTGTATTGCGTAACAGCTTCGTCCAGATGTCAGTTTAACTCTGCTTTTTGGTGTTAAGTATTCTTTATGATCACATGACAAACGATATGGATTAAAAGAAGATTTTCCAAATCAAGAAACCTTTCCAGAAGGGAAATAATCGCTGCCTGGAATCTTTTCAGATTTAATAATGGACATTCGTGGATGTTTGGCGCAGTTGTGGTTTTCCACACACTTCAGAAACACCTCTTGGTGTTGGGTAGTATAAGAAGTCTTCTCCTCACAATTAATAACCATTCCTTTGTCCCACTTCTGAAGTGATCGCAACTTCCGGAATGGATAAAGAATATGTGCTGAAATGAAACACATACTTGTTGTTGAAGTCAATTCAGTGTAATCGTTAGTCTGCTTCTGTTGCGCAAACTTAACCGGGAAGTATAGATCTTCCGTGCATTGAGTCTTCTTCTTAGCTAAACCTCCAATAGTGCAATCCATATGATCAAATATGTCATTGGAGACAGTGATAATGTGATGCCCAGTCACCGTATTCCGTGTTCACATCCCCACAGTCTGGTTGCGGAATCGCCTCAAAACTTCCATGATGTACTTGATGATGGTCCATTCATCCTGTGTTGTGCAGAGTGGGTTGTACTGACTGTATTTTGGGTTCTTGGGCCAATCACGAGTGAATTCTCGTAGTCAGCAGGCACGCTGAAGCAACTCCAGTGTCGAATTCCACTGTGTTCAAATCTATAATCAGTTGTGCTGCAATTTGGAGGTTGGCTATTTGACAGGCAACGAACTTGTTTTGACAACCAGGTTTCAAAGTAATCACTACACCAAGTACTTTCTGATTTCTAAAGGTCAGTTTCAGGTCTTTCAAAATGTCTTCAAATACATACTTTCTCAAATATCTTTGCTAAATCTGATCTCATAGCTGACAGCTTGTTGATTCTAGCATTGCCCTGATTTCGCAGACTTTGACTCTTCCCAATGACTGCGGTCATTCTCTCCAAATTGCTGATCTCCCTCATGAGCTTACGAAGACTTGGTGTGGCATTTCACACAGGGACTGCTGATGAATGAATCCAAAGCAAGCCAAATGACTTGCACCATGCAGAGTATATGGTTCCGTATTGCAGGGCAGTCGATTTCACTGGCCTCAAGGGTCAATTGTAGCTCCCTTGTCATTGAGTACTTTGAGGATGCATTTTCAGTTGTGATTCCAAGGAAATGGCCGTCAGTAATCTCAAACCAATCGAGAACTTCCTTCAAATGTATGGCTAGCCTTGCTCCAGTATGTTGACCCTTGACCTAATATCCTTAAGTAGCTTTTGAAAGAGGAAAAGAATGGGCTATCAACCACGTTAAAAGTGAGTTGTACTTCTCGCAACACCCAATTTCGATCCAGATAGTAAGCTATGGGTGATGTTATTGCTCAGTTCTTTGTTGATGTCCACCTGTCGAAATCTAAGCTAACTTCATTTCTTGACGGCAATTGTTTCTTCATTGCATCCACTGTCGGTCAGTATGCCCTCTGGCAAATGTTGCTAGGGGTGTTGGTGGACGGAAGCACCAGCTTCCTACAGAATACACTATATGACCGTTGTAGCTCGAGGTTTGATAACACGTTCCATGAACTATGAGCCGATACAAAGCCTAACATGATGTAGCGATTCCAGTCATGCTGGTGCAATTTGGCTGTTAGGAAGTTCTTTGCTGCCAGTTTGTAGCATTCTGTCAGTCAATGGTATTAACATAGATAAGAACTAACTGACTAAGATAGATTTCCTCTGCGAACTTACTACTGTAATTCCTTGACTGCCTTGTCAATTCAGTATAGCCATAGCTGTTTCATCAACTATTGTACTTGTCAATTCTGAAACTTCCTGCTCTATTGATTCATTTAACCTTGCAATGTGTGCTGTTCGCAGCAAGTGTTTCCCCATTGGGCTGGTCCCATGATCTGATGGATGACAAAGAACTCCATGACAAACAATACATATGATGCCAGGGCTAACAGTCTTCTAAAATCTGCAGTGAAAATGGAATGGCCACCAAGGTGGATGTCTCGAATTATTCCCAGCAATAGGACGCTTCGAGCCTACATTCACAGGAGCCCACCATGTACCAAGTATGATTTCCAAACCAAGGTCGCTTAAATCGCAACTAAAGACTTATTCATTTTTTGAAAATATCATAATCTCCAGCAACAAGATATTACAAGATTGGGAATCTGACATGGCGGGAGGAATTTGCATGCTGCGTAATTTGAGTGGTGATATTGGGAAATGTAATGTTCTTATAAAACAGAACGCTGGTTATGAAATATTGGCTCGAGAGCTACATGCGAGACAACAGTACCACCTGTGAGACATTGCGCACATAGTTCTGAAGTTGTGTACAAGGCCATATTGAAAAGACTGACCGCTAAAAACTAGATTTGGGAAGGATGCAAGGCAGTTTGTTGATATGCACCTTTCTGAGGCCCACAAATACTGTTGCCGCTCTGCTGACATCGAATTAAGGTGGCAGTGGCGTTATTGTTACATGCAGTGTTGCATATTACGGCAGCCAATACTTTGTGTATAGGTAAATGTCGATACACAGCAATTCGATTATGCAAGTTACAAGACAAAATATTGTTGACACTCCGTAGACACTCCGTTGATACTCCGTTGACACTCCGTTGAACCTCCGTTGACACTCCGTTGATGCTCCATTGATGGTCTGTTGACATTCAGTTGACGCTCTGTTAACGCTCTGTTGACACTCTGTTGACGCTCTGTTGACGCTCTGTTGACGCTCTGTTGACGCTCTGTTGACGCTCTGTTGACGCTCTGTTGACGCTCTGTTGACGCTCTGTTGACGCTCTGTTGACGCTC
>Ga0307514_10000927_pt1 | contig 44606 bp, 36 predicted proteins | sample 16_EM_MG_FD_203088 | JGI IMG/M metagenome (GOLD analysis project Ga0307514, IMG submission 203088) | Populus trichocarpa ectomycorrhiza microbial communities from riparian zone in the Pacific Northwest, United States - 16_EM | ecosystem: Host-associated > Plants > Roots > Unclassified | place...
CAATTGTCAACACCATGACCGTGAGGCATCGTGAGATCTGGTCGCGGTGGGCACGCTAAAGATAAGGTTCAAACTATGATATCGACCAACGTCATGATTTCGGCCACCATACGCCGCCAGCCACCCGCCACCCGCCACCCGCCACCCGCCACCAGCCTCACGCCTCCCAGTGCCTGGCGCCTGCAGCTCAGCAAGTCTCTGTACCGAGCACACAGGAGCATACATGGGAGCATATAGTCTGTTGAGATCAATCGAGAAAGAACGAAGAAGCTCAATTGTCTATCGATCCAAAGAGAGGGAAAACTATAGACTTATATACGAAAGAGTGAAGGAAAACTCCATGCCGACTGCCAAAGCCGGAGCCCAAAGCCGAGCCCTCCTCCTCAGCATGGGGGCAGGCGAGGCCGATGGGGGCGGCCACCACCGGCCTCATGCCCGAGTCCACCGGCATCGAAGACTAAGGAAGCCACCGGGCTAAACCCTTAGTCAACATAGTCAAGTGCGATTGGGAGTGTCTTGCCTCTGGAGAGTGGATTTGGGAGCGTAGAGCCAAGTAGGCTGGGAGTGTGTCATCGAGTGCAATTAGGAGTGTACTTGAGAGCGTACTCGGGAGTGTACTTGAGAGCGACTCGGAGGTGTACTTGGGTGCGTACTCGGAGGTGTTCTTGGGAGTGTCTTGAGAGCTGACTTGGGAGCGTACAGTCAAGCAGGTTGGGAGTGTCATCAAGTGCAATTGGGAGTGTACTTGAGAGCGTACAGACAAGCAGACTGGGAGTGTGCCATGGAGTGCAATTGGGAGTGTACTTGAGAGCGACTCGGAGGTGAACTTGGGTGCGTACTCGGAGGTGTTCTTGGGAGCGTCTTGAGAGCTTACATGGGAGCGTATAGTCAAGCAGGCTGGGAGTGTCATAGAGTGCAATTGGGATTGTATTTGAGAGCGTGCTCGGGAGTATGCTCGAGAGCGTCTTGAGAGCATACTTGAGAGCGTACAGTCAAGCAGGCTGGGGGTGTAATTGAGTGCAATCAGGAGTGTACTTCAGAGCGTAGATGGGAGCGTGCAATGAAGTGCAACTGGCAGCTTGCTTTCAAGTTGAATGCAGCGTGATGTATAGTATCCAGTGTACAAAATCACCTGCGTATTATAGCAATCTAATCAACGCATAGGTCCATAGGACCTCGTAGTGCCACGCGTCAAATATGCTATGAATTACCGTCCCAGAAACAGCTTCTCTATGAGTTACGCGTCGCGTAAGGTCATTTTTCCCGGCGTCACTAGAAAGCAATCAGCAGAGCAACTCAACTTACAGGCCTTCTATTAAATAAATTTGCAGGTTGTACGCACACATTGTACATGTAATATCCCTTGTTGTGCTTACCACAAAACTTGACAGTCATAGCAGATTTTCTGTACATATTATAGTTCATTATTGATAATTCGATCAGTTATGAAGTAGACAATGGTGAGCAATAATTCGAGATTGCAGTGTATTAACTTGGGAATCAAACAATGAATTCTGGATTGCAAACAAGGTATGAATTTCTCAGCTGAGTTTTTGTTAGATAAAGTCTTTGTGGAGTACATTATCACATGGTTCAGGGTTAGGGCTTGCAGCATCCATCTGTGCTATGTGTCATTTTAGACTTACACTAAAATCAAATCAACCATTTCACCAGGTTTGTCAGAAAAGGTTATGAACACAGGCATGAGAACAGTGCAGATACCATTTTCACAACGATTGGGCCATAACAGATCAATCGAAACCATTCATATGATATAGGGTACATATTCTCCAATGACTTGCAAGTATATCCATGATCAGAATACTCTGAGTACCTATGATAACCACACCACAGTCTGAGTCATCCCTCCTTGCAACAACATCTCACACACAACTGCTTTGCGCGCAGCAATGGCTGCACTGGCAGTAATAACTACAATTGTTCAAGAATTTGGATTATCAGGTATTGCATCAGAAAAAGCTTGGGTGCAATCTTAACAGCGATATACTATCTCTGTCACCACTGTGTTATAGTTGCTTACTATAGATTATAACTGTGTATCACATACATCGGTGATTAGGGAACTGGTATGGGAATTCTATTTAGGTGTTACCATATGTAATGTCAAATTACAGAATGCAGCAAACTGCCCATACTCCAAACATTCTATCAACCCCCTTTTTTGAATCGTCATATCCACTACCATTACCATCACCACCATCACCATCATCACCACTATCACCATCACCACTATTGCCTATTTTACCCTTAGATTATTCCTCCATGCGCTGTATGTAACACATTCCTGCTAGCTCTCCTTGATGCCTGACACACTGCTGCATTCAAAGTCAGATCAACTGTGACAAGTGAAATCAAATCCACTCTTACCAGTTTCATTTCAGCCAATGGGGATCGACTGTTTCCAGTAAAGCTGAATCCTTCCATACCAGCAAGATCTGATCCACTGCTACAAGTGAAGCCAGTTTTACCCCTTTTAGCAAAGACAGATCCACTGCGACCAGCTTACTCGTAGTGGAGCCACATTGTAAGGGAGGAAAGAGTGAGCATGTCACAATGGTGAGAGCCAGCAAGTCAGAGTTATGGAAGCAAAGCTGAATCCAAAGCTTCTTGCCAGCTTATAGCGAATCCAGATTCTCTGCTACCAGCAATGCTATATCCACTGCTACCAGCTTGCTCCCAGTGAATCCACTTCCACACCTACCAGTGAAGCGGGATCCACTAATACTAGCTTGCTCCTAGTGAGGTCAGATTGTCACCGAGGTCAGAGTGAGCATGTTAGTGTAGTAGGTTCAAGCATGTCAGAGTTGTGGGAGCAAAGTCAGATCCAAAGCTTCTTGCCAGCATATAGCAAACTCAGATTCTCTGCTACCTACAAAGCCATATCCGCTGCTACCAGCTTGCTCCCAGTGAAGGCAGATTAACCAATACCAGTGATGCCACTTTCACCCCTACCAGCCAAGCCAGTTTCACCCCTACCAGCCAAGCCGGATCCTCCATTAGCAGCGTGCTCCCACCTAAGCCAGATCCACTGCTACCTGCTTGCTCCCCGTGAAACCAGATTGTCAGAGAGGTGACAGTGAGCTTTCCACCGCAACTAGCTTTCACACACCTCATAGCGAATTGGGATTCCCCACTACTTGCTTGCTTCTAGCAAGTGGAAATCCACTGCCATCAGCTTGCTTACAGCTAATAGCCAAACCAGATTCTCTGCTACCAGCATGTATCCAGCGAGTCCAAATGCACTGCTACCAGCTCGCTCCCAGCAATGACATATTATTAGCTAGATTTGTGTGAGCATGTCAGAGCGGTGAGACCGAGGACAGCAAAGCTTCAAAGTAAATATGTCAGAGTTGTGAGACCAAGCAGATCAGCTGCAATAGTTAGCATGTCAGAGTTGCAGTGGGTGCAAGCTTGTCAGAGTTGTGAGAGTGAGCATGTTAGAGTTGTGGGAGTAAGCATGTCAGAGTTGCCCAACCATTCATGTCAGAAATAGAAGAGTGTATGTTAAAGATGCAACAGGAGATTTCAGAGTAGCAAATAAATGAGTAAATCTTGAATATACAGTATAATCCATAAATTGCTGTAATTGATACATGCGCTACAGTTGGATTAACCTAATCATTCAGTTATGTTATTGTTGAATTACTGGTGTATTATTGCAGGTTATAGAAAATGGCTCTGGGGTAGTCTGTATTATTTGGTGTAATTGGTGTTATGGGAGGTTACTGTAGGCCATAGAGTCTGTGGTAGATAACACATAACAGAATCGGTTGTTACAGACGTGGAGGTTACTGCAACCAAAAAATCACCCAATGGAAGACATTCGGGACATGGACGGAGTGAAGTTTGAGTGGAGTGCATGACGAGTGCAGGTCAATATCAGTTCATCCTGCAGTGAGCGATCAAGATGCCTTGGCATACAATGTAGTACTTGGATAGTATATTTGAATTGAGCAGGTAATGGTCCAGAAATACCGGGGAGATATCGGCAGATACAAACCAAACCCTCTAGGAGTACAGTGTATGCTTTAACAGTGGAATTCATTGGTTATGTAATTTGTGAAGGACTCGAAAACACAGTGGTGGCCAGTGTGCCCATGAACCGCTGAAGAAGGGAGTCTCCACAACTGAGAGGATGGGGAACCATTACTGGGAGCTGTATAGTGTATACCTTGAACCCTATACCTTCCATAATAAAACCCAATTCTCTCCCCAGCAGAGTGCATATGGAAATCAACACACCATGAGGATCAATTTCCTTCGGTTAGCAAAGAAGGGCAGATGATGCATCCAGAGGCGTTTCCAATTTCTGCACTAACACCAACACATTATTAACATTGCAAGCATCAGCTACTGCACTTCCTACTATAAGCCCTTCTGTTCAAAAGATATATGATTATCAACTTTTCCACATTGTTTATTGAAGGGTAGTGAATATCCCCATGGAGAAGTGATACCTTGAGACACATCATTACATAGTTACATATATGTCAACCACCATACAACAGGGAGTGAGCAGTTGATTTCAAAGTGCAAATCATCAGGAATGCTTCCAATTTATTTGTCAATCAGAACTCAACATCATCAGGTATAAGTATCTACAATATTAATATGGACAGAAAACTGAATGATTGGGACTAAGATGCTGCCTCCAGGAATATACTATACTCTAACTTTTTGAAGCAGTTTATTCATTATGGTTTACATATATGCTTCAATGTAATACCAATCACATTTGAATGGAACTATAAGTTACCTTTAATGTAGTAGCTTAGTAGAATTCTGGACAGCTGAAGCAGACAGCATAATCGACTACCAAGTTGAGCCATTGGCCTAAGCTTGACACCTCCAATTACATGTGTGGGATGATAGTCAGTTGGGAGGATATTAGGGGATGGTGTAATTTGGTATCTGTCATCTGTCGTCGGCTTGATTTCTGTCTGTTGTTCTATAGCTTAGTGGTTTACTTATGTGATAATGCCTAGGAGGAGTATCAGACTGAATCTTTGAAGAGTGTGTTATCACATGGCTGTGGGTTCAGGCTGGGAGCTACTATGTAGGCTATCTGTCATTTTTGACTTAGACTCAAATCAAACCAATCACCTTGACAGGTTCATCAAAACTGTTTCATGGATTTCAGGTGCAGTATACCACCATACACCAGCAAAGCATAGAGCAATATTAGCGCCCTATATTTCACCAACAGTTATTACTACCTTCACTGTACTCAACTTGAGACCAATTTAGACTTTGTTTCAAATTACTCCTTAACTGGTTTAAGTACAATCTTGTATACAAACTATGTTCAAAATGGAATCTCAACCAATGACTATCTATTTCATCACAATGGGTTACCACTTTGGTTCAAAAGATTACCTAGATGACAATATGAAATCATCAGATATTTATATTTCAAATTCCCCCTGACTAAGGCTGTACAGTTTTACAGCCCAGAAATTCATTATGTCTACCTACTGGATAGCGATTCGGTTCATTCCAGTAACAATTCCCATTGGTTTTCCAGCTCAACAACTCTGTCATATGTATTATCATATGTTGTTTGCTACCCAGTACAGTTGGAAGCTAACTACTTCCAAGTTATAAGCCATAGAGACAGGGATATTAATTCTCTGAATCCAATTATAGTAGAAATCAAATATACGTTACTCAGCAGTTCCGAGGACAATAACTGTTATCTCCCAGGGCATTTTAATTACTCCCAGCATATCACAATTATAATCAAGTTCTTTGTCCAATTTCATCATTCAACCCTCCACCAGAATTGTTTTTGTGCACATTAAAAAGACTTTCCATAAGCCTCCAATTGAAAATATATCCGCTGGCAGTTGAACTGCAAAAAGCTGGTATTGCAAGCATTGCAGACTAGCTCCAATCAATGTAGCTCTCTTACCATTGGTATGATACAACCAACGAAACTGGTAACTTGTTGGAGTTGTTCAGTACTAATAGCAAAGTCCTAATCAGTCTGAGGAGTATCCAATCAGGCTTGGAATGATTTTTGAAGAAGATATGTCAAAGCTACTTCGGTATCTTCAACAGGTGGAAGTAGAAATAGGTGGCTTAATCTCTAGAGAAAAAGTATCAGGGCATAATAGTAAAACAGAACCATGTCATACAGCCACCAGATTGACCCATGAACTGGATATTCACAGTACAAAATATTGTAATGACATTCATGAATCGGTTGCACTGAACAAGTTTTGACAATACTGAATGAATCAGATAGTAGCAGATATAGATGTAATTAAAGAAATAGTCATGTCAAGGTGGAATGTTAAAGAAGAAGAAGAGAGGTGGCAGCAACATGTAATCAGTGCCTGTTGTGGGAGCGTGTTTATGTAAAAATGCAAGATGTAACCAATAGCAGTTGCAAAATAGAGCTTTAATAACTGTGTTTTGCTGTGTGTAGAGAGATGATGCTGACTATACTTGCTACAAAGATTATTAAGTATCATTCAGAGATGTGAGCAACCAGGAGGAGCTTATAAATTTCATTATAAAAAATGGTGCTCTGAAAGTGCTAAATTGTGTGACAGCAGTTTTCAATTGTAACTTTGAGCAGAACAATTTGGACAAAGAATATATGGAGTTATATACACCTGAGCAAATCAAGAATAACCTTATATATAGCTATGTTGTATATAACTATTACCTTTCAAATGCATTCCAGTTCAAATTGGGGTACAGTTTCAATATATCATATAGAGAAATAAAAGTGAACACAGGGCGGCAGAGTATGGTGCATGAATTTAAGCCCCGTAAAGGACATTCATCCGAGTTGTATTACTTTCAGATATGCTCCTCCACTAGTGGGTGGACAGATACTATCCAACAGTCTGAAGAGACATAGCCAGTGGTGAATGAGCAGTGTGGACGGCAAGAGAATGGGAATAGTATCAATATCATTCCAGACAGAGAAATCAAAATTGAATAAATTTGACACATTCATTCAGTTTAATGATGGTTAATGGAATTCCTAACATTATGGTCAATTTCGGAAGCATTGAAGTATGAGTCCATATATCCAGGTTTTGATGTCATAAGAGAATGCACTGATGAAAAATGGGAACAGAACTGGCCAATGTATATGAGTGATTCAGGAGGAATTGAATAGCCAGTTAGTTCACAATTCAGGTACTAGTAGTGTGGAAGTGAATACTGTATCAAATGCTATGAACAATGAATTGGTATCTCAGGATTCAGATAAGGTAGTAAAGTCGGTGAATGACCTCTAAGTTGTGTCTCCAAAGATGTTAGAGTATCTGGCAAGCAATGTTTAAATTCAGGCTTGTTTCAATCTAAGGTTCTGATATATTACCTTTGCAAAATGTGGCCCCTGATAAGAAAATGGGGGGTGGGATTAGAATATGCCACAAACACTGACAGCAGATTTACATATTCATGGCATGATGTTTACAACCATTGTACAGGCAACAACATCGAAACTGCTAACTGAGAAGGTTATTGTGGAGTTGCCCCAATAATGTATAAGGGGAATGATCATTCAGGAATGGGTGATAGTGGCTTGGAATGACTTCACGTGTATTGTGAGTAAGGAAAGAATTTGGTATTCATTTCTAACAATGAATTCAGTATGCTGCAATCTATTCCTGTTCAGAAAAGCAGCAACTGCGAGGTAATCCTGTTATACATTAAAAACTTGAATGAATCCTAAAGAGCATAATCCACAAAATAGTAGATATTGTTGATACTGTCATAGACGAGATCATATATAGCACAGATATCACCTGGGGACCATATTAGGCCCCGAAAATGAAACTCTCACCCATGAGGATTTTGAAACCACAATTGACAAGCTGGAAAAGAACTACACTTCACCTTGTTTTGTATTATGTTCAATATTCAGAACTAAACTATCATAAACTGCCACTTCATCTACTATTTCAAGAGCTTTACAATTTTTGTTTGTTCTAATGAGCATTGAATAAAACACTCCATGGGATGGCAATTAGCAATGAACCCTTAATGGGAGTCAAGCTTGAAGTTAGATATGAGGTTGCAAGAAGGTTGAGCCAATTAGCTAGCTAGCAACATGGAAGTGCATCATACCAGCGCTGGGTAACCTTGTCAGTGCTCTTCATCAGAGTCACACAGTGCTGGACTTTATGTACACTTTTCAACCTTGCATAACTACCTCTGCTCCAAGAATACCCTCGCCTGCCTCCATATAATGCAAACAAATAGAAAGTACAGCTTCAAATTTGTCGATTGCACCTCCTGTGTGTCACCAGCCACCAGAAGCCCCAATAACCCATTTCTCAGCCTTCCAATATCCATCTATAAACCAAGAGACAGCATTGTTGATTGTAATATCACAGTATATCTCTGCAGGCATTATTTGAATTGGTCAACAGTTGCCAGTCTGGTTCAGGACCACAAAGCCACTGTATCTTATACTGTAGAGTTGTGGCTGAAGTGTCTGAATTCTTGCAAATAGGTTCAAATTTATACTTAGAATTCTTGTAGGTTTTTATATGCAATGTAGATGGGGGAGGATGCTCATGGCCACAATTCATATAATCCTGTTTCAGCCAGGAGATATTAAATACATTTGGTATTCTCAAGTCAGCTGGGGTGTTTAACCTGAAAGCATTGGCACTGATGGCTTCAGTGATGCAAACTGGCCTGCAAAAAGACAGTTCAAACTTGCAGAAATTGCAATATGCAGACTGCAATATACTATGATTTGCGTAGCCGATTGGAAGGAACTATGTGTTGGAATAATCTTTATCTCCCACTTTGAAATCATGTTGGCAGCCTGATATATTAGCGTTCACAATAATCCTTATTTGGGCTTCCTCGAACTGCTCTCGAAGGATGCAGAGACCTGACATTATTTGTTGCACATATATGTGTGCCCCCAGGCTGACGGTTGGCAGCTGGTTGTGACTGATGGTGAGTATCACCAGCTCAATTGGCATCTTTACCACCAATTTGATTTTGGCCTAACATGGAGTTGCCTTTCGAGAGTTACAGTACACTGAGTCTGGTCTGAATCATGCCCATCGCAGCAGGCAGTCCCACGTCTTTGGGCACTGAGTCATGTACGCGTTCAAATAGCATTTGATGACCACCCTTCGAGACACTTGGTGGGCATTAGTTTGCAGATAATAGGTGGTACTGTAATGGTGTTGGATTCCCAGTTCGATGGTCAAGAATGTCCCCAAATCTGATCTTAAGTCTCTATCCCTATCAGTGATATTGTGATATAGAAATTGCATATTTCAAACCTACAAGTCAATACACTCTCTGGAGAATGCTTGTGCAGTCAGTTTTGTTTTCCAGGGTGCTTTACGTTCCACTTTCTCGGTTAGTGGATCAACAATCGTTATTATGCAGTTGTAACCATTTCAGACTGTAGCTGTTATGGGGGTTCTGAAATTGATATTGACTCTTGACACCAGTGTTTCTGGAATAGGTAGCAGTTGAAGAAAGCCACATGGATTATGATTGAAAAGCATGTGATGATGGCAAATGTCACAACATCAAACTGATGCTTGGATGGACTGAGTTCGAAGAGGCCATTCAAATCGTGATGCACTGTCCACCACCATGGTTACAGCTCCTTGGCTTTCAACAACCAGCAGAGAGTTACATCTTATTGAGATAACGTTGCTCTGCATGTGAAGTCGGCTGTAGAGTGCCCCAGAATCCTTGTGATGAACATGGCCAAGATCAAGTCGGAGCAGGCTTGCTTGCACCATGTTGTCCCAATGTTGTTTTTCTTTGAAATACTATAAGGCCTGATTTCCTGCATTGTTGGTTACTTCCACTTGCACGTAACACATGTTGCAAATTGGACCGAAATACCTGTCGTCCACTAGTAATGCACACACCGCATGCTTCCAATCCTCTGCGCGGATGATGTTGAGTTTGAATTGTATTTATGCTGATTATTCCTGCAGCTGTGGCTGATACTGGATGGTAAGGTTCACTCAATGCATTTGCAACCAGATTGGCCACTCATTGCAATTACTTGATTGAATGACCGATCTGCTGTAGTACATCCAGGTGTTGCCATTCGCGTTGAGAATGCTTCTGATGGTACAAGATATGCTGCAGTTGCATGCGGTGTGTGTATATGAATAAATTTCAAGCTCTATGGTAAGGCTTTCTTTGGATGAAATTGTTATGGATTACCAACATCTCGGAGTCGTACGCACATTAGTTAGTCTCGATGTCATGTAATGCTTGGGAGAGAAGGCCCAGCAGTCTTTCCACCAGCTTGCACTCCAGTTCCTGGGTTGCTGCTGAGCCAGCTTTCCTCCAATCGCCATATCTGATGCATCAGCACGCAGTATGTAGTCATGCTCAGTATCGTGTTGTGGCAGCACTGGCATCCATGCCAACAGCCTCCAAAAATCATTCAATTCTGCCTCATACTTCAGATGCAAACAAGTGTTACATCTATTTGTACTGAACGGATATATCTGTGTGGTCCAGCACAAGAAGGTGTGCGCAAATTTCCAATTGTTGCCTGTCAACCCAGGAACAACTGACACTAAGTTGTGCTCACCAGTCCCTGCCAGTCAGGTATGAATGCGAAGTTGCTGCCCTCCACATGGACTCCACTCAAACTGATCTTGAAAGCAATAATTTACAACTTAGTAGCTCCAAAAATGCATTTATGTTCATTCAATTTGAGATGTGCCACCTTGATTGCTAGCAGAGTATAGTCAACATGCATCAGGTGTTCTGCCAAACTGCAACAAACAATCCGTACATTATCCAGTTATACAATTGGAAACTTGCATGTGCCTACAATGCAACACATGGTGCGTATAAATGCTGACAGCGTCTTAGCCAGACCAAACGGAATCACTGTCCACTAACAGAAGCCATCGGAATGACAAATGCTGTGTTTTGGCTGTCACCTGGGTGTAGTTGCCACTGGTGGTGTACAGTGGCTAGGTCAAGCTTGATACATATCCTGGGACAGTAAAGCCAAATCAATGGGATCTTCTACATATGGTAGTGGGTACCAATTTTTGGCACTGATTGCATCTCGGCCACTGTAATCGATGCACACTCAAAGTTCAGAGCTACATAGTTTCATGATCATGATCACTAGTGCCGTAAATCAGGAGTGGCTGTCAGTAACCATGCAATTGGCCTGTATCATTGCAGGCTAGGTTTTGAACTTCAAGAGATTCAAAATACTACATCCGAAATGGATTGTGATGCGGTGGTCTCGCGTTTCAATCTCTGTTGATGAGAAAGTTGTCTTTCGAACCTTCATGAACTGCCATTGGGGGTTTCATGATCTCAGCAAACCGCATCCTGACACATAGCTGCCCTGTTTCGAAGTCTGCAGACATGTGTGTTATAGCATCATCCTCTGTCTATGTTATCATGGGAATACGTACCCGAATATTGACAATGCAAATCCCTGATGAGTTCTGCTTGGTGATCAACGATGTGGAGAGCAGATTGATCACTGCACTATGGGCCACAGCCCTGCAATGGGCCTGACCTTCTTGCAATTGTTCTCAATGGGGCCACGGCCCTACAAGTGTTATTGTCATGATCGTTGAAGGATGGTGGGAGTCTTGGAGCAAATCAGTCAAATCAGGCTGTAGCATATTTAGAGTAATAGTATTATGATGGATGATACGCACATTTGCAGCCATCCAAGCTTTACCAACAATTATGTTATAGATGCCTTCCTAATCGAAAATTGTGTGCCACTCAGAAATGTTCAGTTGATTCCCAGTGACACCTCCAATCGAACCACCAAGCCAAACTTTTCATCAATCCTCTTCTGCTATCTCTTCTCCTGTAACTGAAATTCTCAGCCAGCCGTAAAGTTGAGCCTTGAGGCCCAAAGTATTGGTATAGATACTATCCACGGAATAATGGGGGGTGCCACAATCAAAGAAGGATTTTGTTGAAGGAATGTTAGTGATAGAGGTTGAAATGGAAGTATTACATTGCAGTTAGTCAGAATTGAGCGAACCTGGAGTAGTATATGTCTGTTTATCTGTCAAGCTGCTCGAGTACAATGTTGCATGCAATATGTGTGCTTCGTTGCCTTCTTCCAAATCCTAATGCTGCACTGTTGTCACTTTTCATATCATAATCTGGGTAGTTGGCCATTGAGCCACTACTCACAGTTGCCATATCCTTGGCCGTCTTCCGCACCCCCAACCTCTTGTTCAACTGCCCAATTCTCGCGGTCATCATTCTCCTTTGCATCCTCCACTGCGGCTCCCTTGATGTGGTTGATGCTCCTAGCCCCCAATATTGCAGACGTGTCTGTGCGGCCACAAGGATTATCGATGAGATTGCGACTACCATCCCATCTGCTGCACTTTCGACCAGTTATTGCCCAGAACAGCAGGCTGGACCACAGTGTATCCAGAGTCAGAAAATCATGTGTGTCATGTCTGAAACAATTACAGTGGTAGCTCCTAGTATTGGTGCTAGCAACGGTAAAATCCATCCGCTCTGGACTGATAGGCATTTGACTATTGGTAGTGTATGGCAGAAAATAATATCCACCACAGTTCCCTGACGTAGCCATGATAGCTAGATGGAAAGTTGTCAATTCAATGAATTCACTGACTCTTTCCATAGCATAGGCCAACATGATAGGGGCACCTGGCTGAAGCCTTCTTTGCTTCTGGGAAGAGGCATTGCTCTGATCTGTGATTCCTGCAGGTAGTATCAAATACTATTGATCATACAGGGGATCCTTTCGTGTGTTACTGGTTTCTTTCTGTAGCATGTGGCCATGTGCTGTGCAGCAGTTTGCGAAATACACAACGTGGTATACCCCTCTGGAATATCAGAGCATGTGAATTAACTCTTGAGCAGCAAGAATTGTGACTGCCAGGACGAAATGATGGGGAAAAGCAGAATCAAAAACAAGCCATATCACTGGTGCAAATGAGTTATCTGCAAAAGGAATAACCATCACACCCTGCTGATAAATCCAGTGTGTGAAAAAACTGTATACCTGGGGATTCATGAATTGCCAGACCCAATTGAGATGCTTGTCTGACTCCATGGTACACATTGCCCTGCACCTTTGACAGACCCAATGCTCCATCATCGGAAGGATCAAATTCACCGTCTGCAGCCTCAGGTTTTGTGTACACATTGGAGGCTGATGCTGTTTAACCTGGGATGTTGTAAAGATCACTCTTCCACCACCATTGCTACCTCCAGTGAGACAACCCATCATATGAAAACAGGTATTAATTGGCCAAGCGAAGTGGTGACCTATGTCAATGCCCCATCTTGTGCAGTTGTAATCATGTGAAGCAGGGCCCACAGTGATTCGACATGATTGATATGGTGTTGAATGTTATGTGTTTGGAAGGAGTATGACCAGTACATTGTCGCATAGAAATCAGTATTTGGTTGGTGGCTGATACCCATCGCATCATCTTTGGCAGCATTCAGAGGCATGCTTGCTGTTACTTGCTTGTAATCAATGAGGCCGTAATCATTGGCTGGTTCCAGGAGAGGCCAGCAGAAACCTTCTTCTCTCATTCTGACTAGCATATAATGCTGCTGCAACTTCTTAAAGCTGTGCTCAAAAAGGCCGAAACACAGTACCAGCCAACTGGAATTCTTAGAGAGAAGCTTCCATCTGTGGAATGTGAAGTCCACCCATTTATTTCAGTAGGAGTGGAATTTGAACTTCAGTTCATCTTTACTGTGTTGGGTGTTTACGAAAAATACCTGGCCAATTTTCTGCTGCACCTCCCCTTCGGACTTTGCTGGGATTTAAAAGCTGCTGAGCATTGAATCACCAAAAGCAAGAGCAATAGAGATAGTACTACTCATTCAGTGGTCGAGAGAGTGTTGAGCATTTTCAGTAGCAGGCAACCCAGAGGTCGATTTCAGTAGCACTGGGTAATCTGGTCAGTACGCTGCAGCAGAGCTGCACATAGCCTCACCTTACATACACATCTGAGCTTTCCACACCACAGCTATATTAGAATTCCATTTGCTCTATGATTGGTGTGAAATGATAGTATAGCTGTTTTCGGATACCTTTGAAGATCACAGAAATGATACCGAAAAGGACCAGCATTGTTCCAAGGCACTGTATTTTGTGGTGAAGTGCTATATAAATACCATCCCTACTAAAGAACAAGAAACCCTATATGTTGTAGTATACCAAGTGATACAAATTTTAAAGCTGTATATAATAAGGAGAAGATTGCAATGAAAACACACCAATAAGAGACCTCATGTTTCAATACCAAAGGTTAATATACATTTTTTCAATTTTGAGTTGTCTGAGGTAGAATAATCATAACTGCAGACACTTGTAGAAAGATAAACGCTTGCTACTTCATACCAAGCATGCAGTGAGGAAAGATAGTTGCAAGAATGTTTCTCATTATTGGTGGGTAATATTGAATATTGCAATGACCTTTCCAGACCACTAATCCATGAATAGCCTGATGATAGTTAAGTTGATTCTCTGACTTTCCAATGGCTGAGATTCACATTACTGCCAATACAGTTCAATAACCCAGTAGAGTATTCTTTACCAGACCAAAATAAAGCATGAAGTGAGATAGTACTTCAAGAACCAGAAGCAAATATCAATCCATTCAGCAGTATCCCTCTTCTACAAAAGGAGGTGTTCAGTTGTTCTCTTTCTAGCTTGGATTGTCATTTCAAGTGGTGAGGAAGCTTGATATCTGGGGATAATGTTGATATGCTCTTCAAGTGTCCAGAAATGGGCAACTGATGATTACAATGAACTGAAGCACATATTCAACAATTATCAACTTCCTCTGTGTATGTCATGAAATCCAAGTGGGTAGGTCAGACATTAAACCGATAGATACCCAGAATGCAGCAGTAGTTTTGATGATGTGGGTTTGATCAAATCACACCAGGTATCATTATGTGCTGTCTAGATTGGGCAAATAGTGTTATACACACATGGCCACTGGACTATACATTCCAGTGGCTATAATTACTAAACAAGTGATCTGTAGAAATACTCATGAGTGGCAAATCTGACAGTGCTGTATATCTTGATGAGTCAATTTAATATCACCTTTTTCAGATATGATCCATGGCAGGGTATCATGACATCTGTACAATGAAGTTTGTGCACACTGGAGTCATCTTGCTAACAAATCTGCAGGATGAAATCTACTGATGGATTGTTAGGATCATACAATTAAGATAAACCCCTTTGGATATTCAACTAACTCAATAATATTAACAGATGCATAATAGTCAAATGGTGCTATTTGTAAGGTACTACAGTATATAACTATTTCATCTGTCATGTATATATATGTATCAATCCAGTATGAAGATGGAAATATTTGATTATTGACTTGGTACTAATTTAATTGAGATTTGATTGGGATTGTTAATTAGTAATAAAAACAAAGTGATTAAAGCAATGTATACATATTGAATTTATAAAATTAATTGAAGTATGATTTCGACAATCAAGTTAAAATGAAGCAGAGATGCTGGCTAAATGGTGGAGAGTTGATTTTCGAAATTTTGGATGCTAATGATTGACTGATTCAAAGTATGGTGAGATATAAATTGGTTATTTTCAGAATTGCCACACTATATGTTTGTGGTGGCTACAATATAATGCTGCAAGCTCTGTGTACCATGAGATTTTAACTTGCGGTCGAATAGAGATATATAACTTGGTGATAATGATTCAGGTAAATTGTCAAGGGTATAATTAATGTGTACTTGAAACAAGATGCTATCTTAGAATTGGAATGTATATGAAAGTACAAGGGTTAAATCAAGTACTATTTCGCATACTACTCGTCAGATTTTCATGTTCCCGGAAATATAACAACCCTAACCCACGCTTGAAATGACTAGTAATGGCTAGTGTCGGCACTTACAATGACTCTTAACATTACTCCGTGTGGGGTTGGTATTTTCCCTCTTCCGGTAACTTAACAATCTGACGAGTAGAGAACCTCATATACGTCTTAAAATATATTATATCAGATTGAGACATGCATATTTCATTCACACTATGAAATACAGACTCTATGTAACATTGAATTCAACAGTAGAATTATTCACCATGACTCAGGTATTCAATTCCCAACTGTGTCAAACTACTGATTACTAGAAGTCTTATATATTCAAAACTACAGCAGTTCAGATGACCATAAATACAGTACTTAATGTATACCTTGTATGTATGGTGGCACACTCTATTGGCATCTCCAGGTTATGTAGCTTTGTCTGATCATTGTGAGATCATAATTTCCATAATCTGTACTGTCTCCCATGAGCCTTAAGTTAGGTCCATATATGCAATACTTCTCACCTGTGCTATGCTCCAGGGAGCAAGAAAATGGACAAACAAACTTCTTGTGATACCCGTAGTATGCTGCTTATAACTTTGTGGGGCAACCAAGCATGGGAAGAATAGAACTGCAGCCTGAGGATGGCCATTTGTATGAACTGAGAAATCTCTATTCCCAAAAAAAATAATCAAGTATATATTGTCCTACACATTCTATAAACCCATCGCTGTTGTGAGTAGTTCTGCAACATTATCACCTATGAGTTAATAAAAGTGGCTGACTGTACTGCTGAGCAGGCAATAAATTTGACTTTGAGAGTGGACATCATAATAAGGCTATGATTCTGAGACTGCAAGGAGATAGCTATATTTGTAGTGAAAAATACATTGGCGGCTTGAATTTTGAAGTTTGCACTGCCACAGGCCCAAATAGAATGGGAATACCCAGGGAGACTATTGCTAATGCAGATTCTAATGCTGTTATGACAAGGTAGCTGAATATCAGTTGTAGTTGAGGAGGTAGAGATGTCTTGCTGAGTTGTAAGTGATGTGTACATTCATGATTGCATGACTACATATTAGTGTCTGATATCTGCCAATTTCTTCTTTTCTGATTCTTGGCCAAATCCAACCTCGCATTGGAATCCATGGGTGTCTAGACACCATGAGTAGATTTCATGCCGAATTGTCCAAGAATTGTAGTGATAGAGCCTTCAGCTGTATCAACATGCTGTAGCTGTGGGGATAGAGGTTGTTGAGCAGGCTCCAGATGATTACTTTGTACATAGCACTTCTCCTGTGATCACATTAAGGGCTATCCATAGCTTGTTGACTTCTTGCCACTTGACGTACTATCAGTGCAGCTGATGATGCAAGTAGTCCAGTGCCAGATTTTGTGGTTAATACTGCCAAATACTGTGCAGTCTGAACATCTCTGTGGAAGCACCAGTGGCGGGTGTTTTCTAATTCTGCTGCTGAACACAAGGCAGTCTGATCCTCTCTGTGGAGGCGCCAGCTGTGGAGACTTTCCGCTTCTGCTGCAGAATGCTGGGTTGTCTGAGGCACTCTGCCAAGATGCCAGTAGTGTTAGCGCTGGGTCCGGATAACCCCACAGCAGCCAGGGTGCAGACCGCAACCATTGCTCAGTTCAGCCCAAGACCCATCCAAATACTCAACCTGCTGTCTCATGGTGGGCGAAAGCCGGACCAATACCAGTCAACCCATGGGTGTTACCTGCTTTGGGTAGACACGGGAGTTCCAACCTCTGGCTCTGGTTTTTGCAGTTTTCCATTTAAGGTCTTATTCAGATATCCTACTGCTCAATGTAAGATATTGACTTTGGTACATCATCGTCTTTTTTTGATGTATTGGCCACCTCTATATTTAAAAACAAAAGAGACATACTATCTGCCCCATTCTGAAAATGAGAGTCAATGGATCATCAACCATGTTAGGTCATGTATCTTGGGTAATCTGAGTGGCAATTCAATGCAGACATTAATACATGAGGTATAGGCTGTCTTTATAACCAGAAGAGAAAGGTACATGCTTCCTGCCCCATCCTGAAAATGAGCGTCAACGAAGCACTACCGATTTTTGGCCTGGCATCATGGCTAATCTGAGTGGCAATTGGATGCTGATATTCATAAATAAGGTATATACTATCTTTATAGGCAAAAGAGCAATTGATACGCTCTCTACCCCATTCTAAAATTGAGCGTCAACAGTGTATTAATGACATTTGGCCATGTTTCAAGGTTCATTTGAGTGGTGATTGGTTGCAGACATTCATATATGAGGTATAGGCCACCTTTATAGGTTAAAGCAAAAGTGACACACTCCCTGCCTGATTCTGAACATGAGTATCAACAACATGTTAAAAATATTAGGTTTTGTAAGTCAGGTACTTAATCAGAAAGTTGGTAGTTGTAATGCGTAATGACAGCATTGCCCGCCTAATGAGCAACAATGGTAGCTATAACATCGCTACTGTCTCCTAATACTGCGCATCAATGGAGTATGTACAATTGTTGGTTTTGTAAGTCAGGTGCATAAAGAGTGATTTCATCATTGTTATACATACTCACAGTATTGGTTGCCTTTATTGGCCAAAAAGAAAGCATCATGCTCCCTGCCCAATCTTGAAAATGAGCGTGAATGGAGCATGAATAATTTGTGGCATTTTATCACAGTTAATCAAAGTGCGATATGGCCTTTGCTCTCTATATACAATGTATTGACCGGTTTGATACTCTAAAACACTTATGAACACAAAGTTGCAGCTTGGAAAATGGTTTGTATTGTGATTATCTGGGAGGCTGACATGGGACCATCCTTTGTTTATCTGCCTATACAGGCTGCGTACTCCTGGTTTATAGATGTCTGCAATCAAGTAGTACTGACATTACCCAATATACAAGTCCAAAAATCTTTAACGCTCAGTTGACACTCATTGTTGAGATGGGGCATAAAGTGTGTAGCTTTCCATCTTGTATATAAAGGCCACCAATACCTTGATTATATATAACAACCACTAAGTCAACTGTTAATTACCAGATGTACAAGACCAAAAATTGTCGATGCTCCATTGACACTCATTCTGCCACGGGCATATCTGCAATATGCCACCATTCAATTTGGCATACAATCTCAGCAATGTTGTTTTGGCAGCTGTTGTATTGTTTTCATGTACTTTTTCCTTTATGACTACATTGTTCTTTAATAATGTATATATATATATCCTTGAAAATAGACTATAAAGTGTCCCCAAATTGTAGATAATAATAATACCCAAAAATTATTTTCCATTCCATCAATGCCCAGCTTTACTGTCGAGTTCGCTCGACAGGCTGGTGGCATCTGTGAGCCGGATGCCAGCTGAATTGCCATGTATCGCATAGTGTGCTAACCAGTGGATGTTCCATCATTAGTTAGCGAATCTGGCATACAATTTTCTTTGCTCTTGTGATCCTTGGCATATGCATTAAGATTGACAAATTGAGTGTTGGGAAGAGGAGTATGTATGTACATACATCCGGGTGGCACACCTTCCATTTTGGAACTTTAAGCTCCCTCAGTGGTACCAGGTGGTGCAGGTGGCATTCCGGGCAGAGGTGGCACCAGTTCTGGTACAGGTGCACCTGGTCCATTGCGGCTCCAGCGTGTCTACAGATAAGCTGCGGTGCTATTGTGGTCATGAAGGGAGTAATCCATTTCATTTTCACGAACTATAACTTGGTGCGTTTCTTTCGTAGCCTCCATCTTCTGTGCCCAGGAACTCAAATCCCTACTTGTTCTTCTTTTGGACTTCGGTGTGATTAGTCTTGATCAGGTGTTATGTTTCCTACATTGTGATGCGCAAAAACTCTTCTTTGGCGAGTTTGGCCATATTCACGGCAAGGTGGATGCCGGACTGTTCTCGCTGTACCTAACCTTGTTGTCTTACCATAGTAGCTGGCATGTTGAAAACCTAGAAGTGATTAGTTGCTCCTTTTCAAAGAGAGATTCAGCTATTATCTCTACCATATACAGCACCATAGTTTCCTTTAAGGGCTTCAAAGCGTGTTTTGTCCACTCTTGGGAATGCTTAACAAGAAATTGCAACATGAAATTCTGACACCTGATAGCATCAAAATGTTTGATATTGCGTACTGTGTGGACAAATTCCTTGGTCGACAATGAAGGTTTCCCATCATGGAAAGTTAATAATTCTTCTGGTAGCGCTCTATCTAGATCAGCGGAACATTACATTAGTACATGATGGCCATCTACTTCGGCATGGATGGGCTTATATCCGATTGCATGTGGCTTCTGATTATTGAGATTTTCGGTTTTGCGGAGTGTTGAACGAAGTGTTTCCAGGGTCATATCTTCGGTGGCTGCATCGGCAGAGTGGCAGTGGACGGACTGGTGTCTGCATTGCTGCTGTGTCACAGTGGGTGGCGAAATGGATGGAGGGCATGTTGCTCAGTTCGATTTGGATCCACTTACGTCCAGCTCCGGTATTGGTTAACCCATGAGTCACTGAGATTGAAATTGTAAGGAAGATTAGATCAATAAGACATGAGAAGCCCTGAGGGATATATAGTTAGCTTCAAGTCAGAATGGAATGAGTGGCAGCCAGCTTGCTTGTTCTACTCAAGATGAATCCTGCAGGGTATAGCTGCAGGTTATAGGGGTTTTGAATGGGTCTACAATTTGCAGTAAGTTGGTCCAATGGCGTTAGTATGTTGTCACGGACACATTGTGGTGAATGACAGCTGAAATTTGATGTCTGACAGATATTAACAAGTCATTCTTCAACACCAAGGACAGCTGGTGATGTTTGCCTCATAACATCCCTGGAATCTTACTTGAAATAAATTCTAACCATCAAGTGATGTTGTATGGTTAGCATTACTATTTCCAATGAAGTGAGGGTCAAAACACAGATTTTGCTTTATTGAAGTTGATTAACCATATCAACCTTAACATAAAAGACACAGCTTCACTTCTTGTAGTCCATATCATGCAACATGCAATATCTTGCCCAACAACAAACTCAACACAAGATACAATGGACAATGCTTTGAAAATAAACGTTGTGCTGCTTCCGGCAGGCAAACTCAACAAAACAACCATGAGATGCACATGATGGCATCATCAAGTGATTCAAGGCAAGAACGGCTTGGAGGTAGAATGGATCCAAGCCTTGGGAGCAATGCACAGCTCACGATCCAAAAAGACACTTTCAGTTCAGAAAAGACGAGAAATGCACTATTTATGAAATGAAGAGAAAGTGAAATGAATCAATGATGATGTGGATAGAGAGACCACTGTGGCAAGAAAGCGAGTTCAAGATGCACAGACAGCGATTATGCAAGAGCAGGAAGAGATGACAAATGCTGAAAACGTGGGATCGAGAACCACAAAGTCTGAAAACTATTTGAGAAGATGTCCAATGCTACTGAAGACAGTCTATGTGATCTCTTCTGTTCTGACGATGTGGAGGATGGGGATGACGTGGAAGATGATAAAGATAATACAGAGCTGGGCAAGTTGACAAAAGGTGTAACATCCAGCTGGATGATACACACAATCTCCAAAATGGTACAGTACCGTGTAGGGGGTTTTCGGCAGCAGCAGCTGAGGCTTGATGAATTGACACAACCTCGATGGCGGGATGAGGACGACTACTTCATTGAGAGTGATATCAAGTACGGGATGGTGGAATTGAAGGTTCCAGCAGCTGTCAAGGACCACACAGATATGACTGTAGCCACACCATCACCAACAATATCTGGAGAGCCCATGGGAACTCTTGATATAGTCCCCAGAAAATTGTAAATGCTGCAAGGAAGTTCTCAACCTAGAAAGTAGTCAAATAAGACAAGGTTGGAAGAAACCATGGTTTCCCAAACCCATAGCATCTCTACCACCTGACATGGCGTCTGATTCCTCTGAGATTTAAAATTTGGAGCCTGTTGAGTCCATAAGCTTTTACCCCTGCAAAGAGGGTCCCGAGCTAAATACCATATAGAGATTGCATGCCTACAAAGAAATGGTGACGTCACCTGCATCACCGCGGGAATTGAGAGCCAAATAGTCAATTTTGATGATGTATCTCTTTCAAAAGCAATTTGTGCACCTATTTTGGTACTGTTTAGCTTGTTCTGGATTTCATTGACCAAATTGTGAGACATGATAATTCGTCAGTGCATGTGCAAAGGCTGTATTGGCCATGCTGAAGTTCAAGGCTCCATATCACGTTGAAAGATGACAAACCAAGTTGACATCGGGTTGCCTGCTACAGGTAAGAGTGAAAGCAATATCTACATTACAGATGAAATGTACAAACAAAATACAAGTAAGTGATTTCATACCAGTTGCACAATGAGTGGTCAATGTGTAATACAAACCCAGATAAATGACAATTATCATGCTGCATTGCTCCGTGTTTCCAACTGTATAACTCTCCACTGAGACCTGCTTTACACCATTGAGAACTTGAAAATTGGGTATCATTTGTCATGGAGATCAAGGAGAATGAGCTGTAAAAGGACCGGCAGGGAAGTCAGGCTATATATGTTAAAAACTAGTGGATGAATCTATATGCCGTAAATTGCTTGCCGAAAGCGCTGCAATGCAATGGCTCTACCTCATATATTGCTCAGTTATCTGGTCGAGTTGTGGCTCAGAAAATTTAAGTCCTTGAAGGTTTTCGTTGCAAATGAGTTTCCATAGAAATGATATCTTGGCTGTCAATAATAACTGTATACATTTTCCATACAATTGTTGAGCATCCATTGACTGTGAGTGTGTCTGTAAGGTGAGCGCTAATGGACCATTAACAATGTTAAGTCTTACCCTTTCAGCAATGAAAGGGCTGAATAGTCCCAACCTGCCAAATAGACAGTATTGGCCATCATTATAGGTAAAAAGACAAGCAACACGCTCATTGCCCCATCCTAGTAATGAGCGTCAATGGCGTGTCAAAGATTTTTAGTCTGGGATATTGGATAATCACTGGGCTGTGCAATGGCATTAACCCACAATCACAGTATTGGCCGCCTGTATAGGCAAAAATGCTAGTGACAATATTGTTACTACCTCCTAAAATGAGCATCAATGGAACATCAACAATTGCTGGTTCCAGCTCTTGGATAATCAAATGGCATTGCCATAGAGTTAACCCATAAAACATGTATCAGCCCCCTTTATGAGCAAAAATGCTACTGAGAATATCACTACTACCTCTTAAAAATGCTCATCAGCTCATCTTCAGTCATTTCTGGATGTCCATCTTGCATCATGAAACTGCTATGCAACAGCATGAACCCATAGTTGAATTATCGGCCAGATTCATAAGCACAAATGGTAGTGAAAATATTGCTACCACCTCCTGACAATGAGCACCAACAGAGCATCCCCATTTTTGTTAGGGGCTCAGCATACTACAGAGCAATGAACTGCACTGCATTGTATCTAAATTGTGTAATTAACGGTCAGTCTTCTCAATATGTCATTGTAATCAACTTCCCAAATAGGCATGTGATGTCTCACAAGTCTCACGTTTTTTGTGCCTGTAGCTCCAGAGTCAAAATTGCAGAAGCAGCTTTAAACTTTAATACAATAGAACTTTTAACAGACTAAGATTTTAAAATAGCTGTAGTGGTTTGGGCTCCATCAATAGAGCTGCAGTAAGAGAGAGAGAATTCCAAATAAAACTCTCTGTTTAGTGAATCTGTAGATAAATAGCAACTGCTACTTACCCTATATACTGTAATTTGTCAATATGGTTTAAATTTACAATACTTCTTCTGAAAACTCACACAATTCTCATATCATCCTATACATAGACCACTGTGCAAGGCACCAGATATGGCAGTGGCTTCGCTGCCCTTCGGAGGTATCCAGATTGGTTTCCAGTCCAGCCAACCCAGAGTTGACAGTTTTAGCAGATCCTCTGCTTCCAGATGTATATGGCACTAACATACATCTAGAATTCTAATTTGTTAGATTGTCTCTTGGCTAGCTCACTGTTATCTAAATCATGGGTGAGTCTCCATCATTTCAGTAACCAGAGCAAGCAGATTGACAACTGGGAAGATGCCTTCTACTCGATAACTCAAATCAATTCAAGTTGATGTTAGTCCATGAGTTTCTCTTGGATCATAAAGTGTTGAATATATAAACTATACATAAAGTTATTCCCTTTCACTTCCTTGTCACCAATCTACTATATCACTAATATCCATACTACTAGTGTAAAAGAAATGCTGCACAATGCTGTTTATTTACAATTTCTAACCCAATAGAAGGGATATCATAAATCTAAGACTAAGTAGGCAAATAAGCATAGTCTACATTTTGTGTCTAGAACACTTTGTAATCAGAACCCAACCCTGAGTGGAATTAAAAATGTGGCTCATTTGGGCTCTGAGTTTATGTAGTGGGTACTTTCAACAATTAGCTACTGAGTTATAGAACTATGACAAATCCGAATCAAAACAGATATATACTGGACATTCCAATCATTGATATTAACCTGGATTGTGTGATCAGATTGCCATCAACAGCGAGCAAAGTACAGCCAATTCTGCATGGAAGTTTCTGTTCAGTGACTTAGCAGATGAGTTGTAACAGTTGCAGACAGTGTATGCTTGAAGAGTTAAGTATATTACAAATTTTACACAGAATATTCTGATGCTGATAAGCCTCCATCTGCCAACATTGCACAAAACTTAATTTGTAATAGTGACTCAAGTTAAGAAAACAAAGATTGAGAGAGTGAAAATAACTATCAAAGGAAGGTGAGACTGCACTTTCAGCAATCGAATTGAATCCTACAGACTAATTCAAGACTCAGTGCACCATAATTAGCCTTATTTGAATGAAATTATTTGTCAATGCAATCATAGATATGGCCTCAGATCTGTTAATAGATCTCCAATGTTCTCCTTATGATTGTTTTTTCTCATTCTCTTTCTTTCCCAATTCCTGTGCAGTTTTCATTGACTCTTCTGTTTCCTTCATTGGTGGGTTTAACAGCAGAACGATTTTGAAATTTTTCGTGATACAGTATGTAGATGTGTCCCATCATTAGGAGGGGATATTGATTTTGAGATTTCAGGAAGTTACCCAGTGTGTTTGCAGTTATCCATGTCCACATAATTATTTAGAGGCATTACTAACACCTAGTACCATTTTGAGTCCACGGTGTCGTTGTCAAATTCCTTCTCAGAAGAGGGCAGTTACCATACAACAATGTTTTAAATATCTCAATGTCCATGGATATATACCAGCAGTTGGTCTTTGCCATCTGGCTTAACTGAAGAAGGTCATTGATATACATGCAGTGGAGGTATCTTTCGGTAACTAAAGTTTTCTAAATGTTTGGCTAATAATCATACTCAATTGTACAATCTTCTCACCTCAGTTGAATTCACCTAGAATTCCCTGTTGTCAGGGATAGCACTGTCAGTAGATACTCAGCTACTGTATTAATTGTATTTTCCACTGCTGATTCGTGCGGTTTTAATTGATCAACAATTTAACTTTCCTGGCGCTGTCCATAGTCTTTAAATAGTTATTTCACTGTTGGTAATTCAACTTCTTCCCCTCTAGGTATCTTTCTGCGAAGTGTAAAGGTGATGTAATCTGAGCATTGACAGCCTTGGTTATGATGTGAAAGATATTACGGTTCTTGAGTATGAAGTTGGCTTGACCTAGTGGGGTGAGTCCCAGAGTGGTAATCTCCAAAGAGTTACGTAATGCTCCAACAGGTCAATTTGGGAAGTAATCATTGCTGAGTGGTTACAAGGTTTCTTCAGATATCAGCACTGGACGGGACATCTGGGGATCCTGAAGCTAGCAAGGAAGATCACATATGTTGTACGAGTAGTGGTAGTTGCAATGGTAATGGTGGCAGTGGTAGTAGTGGCTGTGCTAGTAGTGGCTGTAGTGGTGGTAATCATAATAGTGGTGGTGGTGGTGGTGGTGGTGGTTGTGGTGGTGGTGATGGTGGTGGCAACAATGGTGGTGGCTGCAGTAGAGACTAGATTTATAGCAGTGGTGGCAGTAGCTTATGACACATCAAAACTCATCATCATGCTTGGTGCTGCAGCACAGTCATTGTTTGATGTATAAATCATATTCCAGGTGGTTGCTGGTTGGTTGTTATTGAGATGGTGATGTTTGATGCTATTGGCAGTATGCAACAGAAGTTGATGAGTCAAGTGAGGTTGCTGTCATATCTTGTGATAGTTATAGTGATGAGAGTAACTCCTTATACACCTGCAGTGGTAAGTGATATCGATTCTCTCCTGATTCGGTCTCTGCATGGTTCCTGGTATGCGTTGTGTACACTGGTAAATTCTCTTCAGACCATTTTAACATTTTTTTCTTCTCTGTCAATGCTTGTACTGGCCATGTATACTACTTTTTCCCATTAATTATGTTCTCTGTGTTCAATTTTCTGTCCTTTTCAGTTGTAGTCATCTCGATTGTATATTGAGGTGACTAGCATGCATGGGGAGAATGGTAGGAGTTTTCTGTTTAATCCAAGTATAACTGAGCAAACTGAAATATGTATTCTTTATCCATCTTGTAAATGCACTGAATTGTGCTGTTTTGATTACTTCAACATCATATTGTTCTCTATTGTTCAGTCTGTTTTTCGTATTGAGGAAATTGTTTTGGTTCAATATATCTCACCTGGTACTATTCGATTGAATTTCTTCTATTTTGTTTCTATCTATGTATTGGTTCTGTTCCCTTTCTTCTGCAATATCCTTTCCCATTTTCCTCAGCATGGTATCCACAGTCTATTTATCCACCAACTATTTACACTTTGTTATATCCTTCACCCATTCCCATGATAGATTCTCATTTTCATGCCATTTCGCCAAAAAGATCCATTGTTGTGGTATCTATTTTTGGCCTCCTACTGCTTCCACTTCAAAATTGGTGAATATCACCAATTACTCCTCTTGTGCAATACTGGAAGTACACATTTGGGTACAGCGGAAGCCTTTGTTGTAAGTGAAAAATGCCATATATCAACTACCATGTTTTCAGCTAGCAGATTCTGCTCCATTTCGCTCGACCATTCGATGTGTCCCCAAGTTTTGATCCATTTCTGGTATGTGGTTGAGTTATCACTCTCCATTGTCCACTATGGCACTATGATACAGTACTGTCTTATTTGTGTCCAGAAGTGCAAAATTGCGAATTTGGACATGATCATTTTGGTGGTTGCTGGGTTGGCCTATTTAATGATTGTTTGCATGTCTGAATTCCTTTAGGCTTTACACAACGATGTCTACACCTCTTCACCCTTGCTATGATTGCCTGAATCTGACCTCTATTCATGTGTCTGAATGATTGATTGTTCATGTCCAATGGGTAGGTTTTCAGGAGAAGGTTTTTGTAACAATTGTGATGATAGAGAACGTTAATTGTATTCTATCTCAGATGGCCACAAGGCTAATATATATATAAACATACAAGTATGGCTGAATGCCATCAGCTCATCCAAGAGTCACCCGTTATCTCTGGTCATACAAGACATCACCATCGCTGTCCATGCAAGACATTACTGTCTGCAGCTATTCCTGACATCTCTGTTCCCAGCCACCCAAGCTATATCAGTCCCCAGCCATGCTGGGTATCTCCATCACCGGGCATAGAAGACGCCTGCACCTGGGACCTGTATATGCAATACTCTTCCTCCTGGTATTTACTGTAGTGCAAGAAACTAGTGAAAAGATAAACCTAAGTGATACCCATAGCAGCCTTCTTAACACCCTGTAAAACTGAGCCGGAAAAGAGTACTACTGTAGCCTGAGGGTCACCATCCATAAAGAAACAAAGACATCCATGTGCCCAAATGAAAAGTGAAACAGTCTTAAATCCTACCTAAAATTAACCTCTATTACCATAGCCCCATTGCCTTTGTGAATTTCTTGTACTTATTCCTGAACAAGACCTTGCTTAGTGTATCAGCCACATCCTTGCTTCTATGGACATAGGTCTAGTTAATGATCCTGCGCTCATGGAGGTCACAATAGTAGAGATAGCACATGTAGATATGATCTTTCGTAAGGTTTCATAATTCCAGTTTTGATGTGACTCTGTATATGCTGAATATCACAACTGATCGGAAGGGGTGATGTGTCTTTGCCATGTATATCAAGGTGGAGCAGGAGCAGCCATGTCGCTTCACAAGAGCCCTCAGAGCAGGCGATATATTTGACGTCAAGAGTTGACATCGTAATGAGATGTTGCTTGCGTGATTACCACAAGTCAGCTCCATCACTTACCAGGAAAAAATGATAACATTGAGATTTGTGGTCTACACTATCATTGGCTCAATCCGAGTCCATCTAGGTAGCAAGTTGATCCTTACTGACTGTGCTGCTGCTGCTGATAGGATACAGTCCAAAGTCGGCGGAGGATGTGACTAACTGGGGAACTCCGTAGACGGCAATGTGACGGCAGGTTTAAGTATGGGATTGCAATCGGCAGAGTGCGGTGAATAGGCAGGAGGTGTTGGGTGGAGTTGAATGTGCTGATTATATCAATAAGCCGACAATTGCCTGGAAGCATTTGTTATTGTTTAGTTCTTGTATCCCCTGATTCTTGGTCAGATCTAGCTTCACATTAGAGCGCATTGGAGTTAATACATGGTAAGAATTCTGTATATGGAATCAATTGAGAATTGCGGTAATGCAGGCCGTCTGAATGATTGTGATAACAGTACTGTGTTTGTTGTGGTTGATATTTATGCTGAGGAATTGTGGTGAGGGGCTGAGATTGGTCATCTTGGATTCTTTTGAGAGCCTGACCCTAACTTTGATTACAGGTTTGGTAACATCTTCTGGGAGCAATATTGAGATGTCATTGACATACACAAGAACCAGAATACCATCACTACAGGGATATATGTTGGGGTTAGCCTAGGACTATGTGCATTTGCGAGAGTATAGGAAGATGTAATTATTGTTATTCCAAATGTTCCGGTGCTTGGTTGAGAATATAAAGTGCAATCTGGAGTCAAAGAACAATTGCATATGCCTTGAGGCCTCACGTCCAGCCTGTCAGTTGGAGCATATAGATATCATTATCATCGACCTCTGTATCCAGAATAGTAGTGACCACATCCAAATCATTGAAGTTTGAGCCATGGGTTCTCACCAGGAAAATGCAATACTGAGAATTGTGGAGTTTTTCGACCGGGGCATAAGTTTCTCTGACGTTTGTTTTTTCTAGTAATTAATTACTAGGAATGTATTGAATCATATGGTGCCATCAGGAGGCTATTACGTCATGCAGACACATTTGGCGCCAATTGGCTTGACTCACTATTGCGATACACCTCTGGAGGTGATAATTGCAAATGTTGTACTGAGCAGAATGAATGTGCATTCCACTTCCTTTGCTCATTTTCAGTGGTCTTGTTGGAGGCAGTTCATGGCCTCCGCGTATGTGAATGGATTGCTGTTAATGTATGTCGATGCAAGAGACCTTACCATGATGATCATTGTATTTGTGTAGATCTGAACCTGACTTCTTCTGATAGCAGTAAAGAGTGGCATTTCATGTAGTTGGTTGGTTGTGGCAGCTATTGAGCAGGCTTTGTCATTTTCACAGCGGAGATGTTGATTGTGGATAACCGTCTCTCTGAACACCAGTGGTGCATCCTTCTGGTCAGGAGGACATGATTCCACAACTGGATTTGCAGAGAGACATCGATGGGTGTCAACATCAGGTACATTGTGATCTGTATCATTGTTAGTACAGTGATGATTACCACTTCTGTGGCCTTCACCTGTTTGACTGGTTTCTATGTGGTCATGGAGAAGTCTATCTCCATCCGGTTCAATGTTATGTACTTGGAGTAGTCCATCTCCACTGTAGATTTCATCAATATAATCCAACTCTTCTGGTAGTCAAAAGAAGTCTGTTTCATCTCCGTGTAAGCATAATGTGTGGGTATTTCTCTGTTTTTCAAACATGGCAGCTGACTGTATTCTTACTACCTGGAATGCTGTATCCCATACCTTCCACAGTGTAGTTACATTGTAAACATAACCAACAGTCATCCATTGCTTGGATCTCGGGCTCAATTTTCCATGGCATTGGAGCCCAGAGATAATTTGACTGGAATAGCAGCCAAATTATCGGAGATGGTGAAGTGGGGCATTGTACAATATCTGATAGCCATTAATGTCATGAGTATGATTCCCCAATGCATCCAACAATCAATAGGGACCCAAGTATGTTGCATAATACCTATTGTGTTCAGCTCTGTTCATCAGCCCTTCGCTTGGATTTGGATGGTGTAGTCAGACTGCGGCATTGACTGCTTTTCCCCAATGCTAAGTGTCACCTGGCAGTCAATTGCCATGGATCATGCTTTCTCAGATATGGTCTGGATTATGCGTTTGGCAGCCCCATTCATATGGTGAGCGTTAGGAGGGCATGGTTTGTATGATATACCATAAGCAGTGAGCCCCAGCCAGAAGGTTTGGTTGTTCTATTCTCCACAGCTATGATTGCATGGAAATCAATTGACTTCAAATTCCCTGGAATCAGCTTGGGCCTTAATTGATTGGTAGGCTCAGATGCATGTTTTTTACTTGATATCTGGGAGGATACTGAGGGAGATGTACTGTGTGTAATCGTAGATGAATTGGACGAATTAGCGATGGCCCGTGGAAGACGGTATGGAGAATGGTACACACACATCCAATTGTACAAGTTGAAATGGCTTTGTTGTGCACTGGGTCTTGACTGTAATGGTCTTATGCAAGTCCTTCGCATGGATACAGGCGGTGTACATGGAGTTGTCATTTGCATACACATCACTAACACATTGTTGGGCAATAAAATCATGCTGGGCTTGACGGTGATCCCTCTGTCATAATTCTGGGATTGTTAGCAGCTTCTCTGTGGCATTTGGAACTATGGTGGCAGGTAGACCTTGCAGTACAGTGATATGTATACTTGATGATACTGTGTCTCTATTCCACTTGCTCCTTCTTCGAGTAGACATTGTACACTCACATTGTACTACCGATGTGAGTGCAGCTGGAGGCGATATGATCTCAAAATCATTGACCCTGGTGCCTGTGATGGTGATTGATGGAGCTGCCATTGAGCACTTACCATGTTCAAATGAGGATATGTATCCGGATGTATCCAATTACTTAATGGAGAGAAGAGACTGCTGGATCACAGGGGTGTAAAAAGCATTAACTTCGTACTCCAGTGCAACCTTAACAAGTCTATAGTGGCTTACTGTATCTTTGTTGTCATCTCCAAGCTCAATGAATATTGGCTGCTGAAGATTCTTTGTTGAGTTGTATCTGGTGTGGTCATTGCACATATGGTGAGATGCTGCCAAATGGATGACCCATGCAGCTGAAGCAGAGACTGCAGTGCGTCCGTTTGCATTATTGGCCAGCCAGATTATGTCATGATCTCTTGCAGTGGTAAGTGATGCAGTCTCCTTTTTGACTTTATTGCAGGTACATTAGAAGTGGTTGCTGTCAGCCTTAAAGTGTCCTGGGAGAACCCAATGGTAGCATGTTTGCTTGGTGTTCATGGAGGTGTTTGTATTGCCATTGATTGTGTCATTTTCAGTCTGTTTTCTGTTTCTGCACGCTTCAGGGGTATGATTGTCCATGTTGCTGTATGTGCATTTGTGATTTTGGCGTCCATTTTCTCATCCATCTCCTCATACAGCGGTTTGGCTGACGAGGCCACATTTGCCGTCTCCGAAGGCAAGAGCAACTCCGGTGGGCACATGTTTAACCACCTTGGTTTGGGTTGCTGGGTTGAAATATTGACCGATCGCATTCATATGCTGCGGGGCTGTGGGGGTGGGGATCCACCCTTCAAGCATTCGGATGGTCATTTTGTATCAATTAAGTAGCATAGCGATGATGTATGTCTTCATGGTGCCATCGGTGATATATTTAGTGGTGCCAATCAACTTCTTTTGGAAGGCACTTGGTGTGGCAAAGTACTGGGTGACAGTTTTTCTGGTGATATTCAAGAGGTGGTGAACATGCCCAGGACTTGGGTGCAAACAAGATTTGTTGCTCCATTGTCAAGTTGGTCCCTTAGTACTTCCCTCAGCAACACAGGATGCTCAATATCATTGCTAAATGGAAAGAGTTCAACCCAGCATCCGATGTATATCAATTCTATCCCTTTGTTCGGTTGGTCATGCCTGGCTTGTTCAAGAGCATTTATGGCAACACTGTTTCTCGGAGGGAGGTGTCTGTCACCTGTGATAAAACTTAAGTCTTTGTATACAATGAGGACTCAGTGAATCATTCGCTTTCAGACTAGGTAGTGTTTTTCAGTCTGCTTGGGCACATGATGGTAACCTGTTCTAAATGTTTTGTTTGACATGTTGAAAGTGGAGGAGGTTTGGAATCTTACAGTGGAGGGTGATAGATGGCAATGGTCTTGCAGCTGATGAGCTGGTATGGTTCAAAGTTGGTTAGGGTTATTGAGGCTCTGAATGGTATGATGTAAATTCTGTATTTGTAGCATTGATTATAATTGGCGCCAGGCTCATAACCTGTTAAAATAGTCAAGATAGAGAAGCTCAATTGTATTCTATCTAAGAGGGCCACAAGGCCAATACATATATATACAAGTACATGTATAGCTCAATGGCATCAGCCTGTACCTGAGTCCACAGTCAGATCCAGGGATACGAGATATCACTGTTTCTGGCCATACATCACATATTGATCACCAGGAGTACAAGACTTCGCCGTTTCAGGGCAGACAAGATATCCCTGTCTTTGACCATAAGCGACATCTCTGTATTCAGCCCTATAACACACCTCCCACTGAGACCTGTACATGCGATACTTTGAAAGCAGTCAAGATGGTTTTACATATGTTATCGAGACTCTGATGGTATTATATGAAATACGGTATAACCCGATGGAGTCCGTATATCTCTTCAGTCAGGTGTGAGCTTTGTTGGACCTTCTAAGTTAAATTGTCATCAAACATATAGTGATTTTTTTGCACCACACAGTTAGCATTCCCTGGAATACTTCCACATATACTGAAAGTCAAGTGGATACTCGTTCAGGACAATGCATGGAATACACTTCAAGGTTGTTGGAGTATATGAAAGGAGGCGAAGTGTTTATTAACAAGTGTCAAACTTGAGAGAGACTCAAAATGTACAGTGGGTTTTGGGAAATGTCTGATAGTATCTTGAAGCGCTGATGAGTGGTACAGAAGCATGACATGAGTGTTTGAAATTGGTTTAGGAGCACTTTGGAGCACAGAAGTAAACTTTGGATGCTGCCAGATGTATTGGCCAACCAATTTTGGCATCACAAACAAACCTCAAGTGATATCTTCAATCTTATAGATATTGTTTCAGAATACTGAAGGTGTTATTTGAAATACTCCGGATGTTAACAAGCAATCATTTGCCATTGACTGGCAATATAATACATTGATTATTATTTATTTTCTCCTCTAAGTCATACTTATAATACCTAATATCTTTAACATTGAATCTTTTGCATCACTACTTTAAGGGAATAAAGATACAGATAAGTAATATGAAGATCAAGAAAGGTAAATATAAACACTAACCAGACTAAGCAATAGAACATTATCAACACACGATGGTTTCAATGATATCGACTACTTTTCCTATCTCAGCAGAGCCAATGAATGCTGAAACACACTGTCCAGCAATACAGCAATGGACCAGGATGTTCTTCTTGCATTTGCTGACGATTTGCACCTCATGAGTTAGTCATATTGAATTTCTCTTTTTTCAGCTCAATTTGAGATTGTCTAATAATGGGGCAACAGCATATAAGCTCAGTGTGAAATAAAATGGGATTCGAAAGACAATCTGGTCTATTTGTGATTCATCGAGGAGCAACTATGAGGACAAAATGAACACAACTGTTGGTGCAGATTGGACTGCTGTTACCACACTGGTAATTTTTGAGTGGAATACAATAGAGCCGCATGGGGTCCGGTTGTTGTGTATAAGTCAATGTGGCTTAGAAAGTCAGTGATATCAGATTAATAGGGAGATTTATCACAGTGGCTATGATACAACCAGCTATGAGTCTGGGGACTTTGCAGATGTGACTAACTCGACTGCAATTAAGATATTGGTATGAAGTATTATTGATGTGGTGCTGGTGCTGTATTGATTGGTTCACCATGTAACAATGATGGCCACATCAACAGCGAAATTGGGTGACACGACGGATAGTACAGACCAGATGAGGCGGTGTATGAAATGGAGGAACACCAGCAATGGAAGCTGGTTTTTGGCATAGTCCAATTTACAGGGGAAGCACTGGTTAGAATGAACACGACTAAGAGTAATTTCTATAAATGGTTGCTTCGGATAGTGCAGATGACCATTCTCATGATGATGGAGGGGTCTCTGCACCTGTTTTATGACACTTCTGAAAGTGTACCGGGTGTAAAGGATCAGCTGAATGAACACCACATGCGAGAAGTACAGCAGTACCTCTGTGCTGTGTAAGATGCACCGTCTATGATCCATCTCATATCTCACTTGTGGTCAAAAATGTCCACTAATCCTATGCCAGATATGAAAGATCGAAGGCTATTAACTGAATGTGTATCCTGATTGTATGGTAATCAATGGAATATGTTATCATCATATAAAACCTTTGGCAAGTAGAAATTTTGAACCGTTTTATTTAAAATCCCACCAATGGTTAAAAGTTCAATGTGTTTGAAATTGAACTCCTTTGATTTTCTGGTGATTTTGAAATTTTCAGTGGAAAACCACACATTGTTTCCGCCACAATATGTTATTTCTTGGTAGGCAGAATTACGTAATAGTTTCCTTTGAGCCTTGTGTAAGATCTCTTTTAGACGGAAGCATGCCTGTTACACAACAGTGGCCATGGCATCGGCCAATATTTCTATTCTCAAGTTGAATAGAGACTTTGGTTGTTTAAACTGCCCAAATCTAGTGTGGTGGAAATTAGCCCAGATTGGTGCCACGCATATTTAATGGTGGACAGACATGCTTTATTTAAAGTAAGCTAGGCGTATGAGTTGGACCCATTATACTGCTTGGAATTGCAGAAAGTCTGTAAGTACAACTATATAAACTGCTTATGGTGCTTCATGAGGCCATTGGGTATGTATGATGGAGTAAGTGGGAAGTTGGTAATCAATGCTAAGTGGAGCCCAGACTGATGTTCAGAATAAACTGGGGAATTCTATCCCTGGATCAGTAATTGTATTCCCTTGGACACTTAGATTGCAAAATCTGTATTCACAATACATCTATACCTGTGCTGAAATGGAATTAGTGTTTCAACTGGGGAGGTATATTGCCATATTTGCCAATCAGTTGACAATCACCAGAATTCCTCTATACTCAGCCATGGTTAACACAGAAAGGTCAGTAGTACAATCCATTTTGACTTCCTTCTACTGTCCAGAATGCAGTCAGAGGGGTGTGTTGACTTTCTTGCTCACATGGTGTAGTAGCTCGATGGTGTGGTATTATGTGTGGCTGACACTGTATTTCCATATTGCAGCATTTATCTCAGGCCTGTAGAAGTCTTAAGAAACCAATTGTGTACTTCCAAAATCTCAAAGGTAGAAACATGCAGGGTTGCAGTAGAGAAGAGTGATCACATGGCTATATAGCACTTCATCCAGCAGTATAAGTTTGGTCCCTTTCAATTTCTAAGCTTAAGCAGTGCCTCATAATTGCCCCCTTGAGTTGGCAGCCTGTTTTGGCAGATCAGGATATCTGACATGTAAAGTACAGAATATTACGCAATTTCCATTGGCAACCAATGAGTTCAAGATCTGAACTCGCAAGATGACTGGTAGGGCGAGATTCTACAGTTCTACAGCTGATTTCAGAGGAGGCAATTGGTGTGCATATGGCCTCTGATATTGCGATGTGTGTTCATGTCTGCTTTTTGATATACATAAATCATTTATCTTACTCTTTAGATACTTGATCATGCTGTGATGTGATATCACTATCTCTGCCTATTTAGCATTGCTGGGAGAAAGCTCTCTGGAGGATTGTCACTCCATGAGGTTTGAGTCATCACTCTGAACTACAGTCCTATGAGTTGTACCATCAAGGTAAAGTCACAATTATGTACTGATTTTCACAATGGTTCGCATTTTCCAACTATACAGATTTCTGTTCAGTTTAACCAGACAGTACTTTCAGATGTACAAGTCAGCCAGTTGGAGGATTCTGGATCAATCACAAGAATAACAAATGCCAGCAATTCTGAACCGAATGGCATCATTCATCAGTACACCCAAATATTGTAGATCATAAAGCTGGAGGAATGCTGTGTCAGTCAATGAATTTTTCACATTCCAACATATGAGTCCAGTATTCCAAAGCTACTTACATTTGTTTGCATACTTGCTTCTCTCTTGACTGTGTTTTAGTGTGGATGCAGTCTGGGCAAATTTGAGTAAACCTGGTATGGGAAATACAACTTTTCAGTATTTGTGGATGAACTGTTATTTGAGGTTTGCAAATAGAACCAGAACTTATACATCTCAAACTGACCTGATTGTCCACCTATCCCCAATAGTTAATATCTTATCTGATTACATACTGATCCCTTCTAAGGTAATGACAAATCTATTCAAACAAACCTATATGACTCTAAATTTGCACTATTCAATATTGCAACTGAGGTTGAATTGCTGCAGGAGTTTCAGCACATTTGTCAACTAGTCTACCTGCTGCTTGTCATGAGACCAGCAGTTGAGTATGATATCAAGATAGCACGAAGTAAGGTGGGCGCTATCAGATGGTAGGTATAAATTGATGATAGCCTGAATGGAGACTTGTGTATTCAGCAAGTGCTAGAGTATAACCTACTATTCAAACTGGCTGTAGCAGGTGTCAAATGCTGTCATGTAGTTGTTCTATTGCATTGATACAGATGAAATGATACATGTTCACAAGGTTGAGTCAGGAAACAATCCCAGCTCAGCACACGAGATCCAGTATTTCCAAAGTCAGTAGAGCCGGGTACCAATTTCTTAATATCCCAAAGTTGAGTTCCTGATAGCCAATACACAGCTGCAGGCCTCAGTACTTCATCTCATTGAATGAAATTGGTACTGCAGCCAGATATACAGACTGCTGGATGAAACAGTTGGCTAGATTCGTTTCCACGTAAAATATGACATTTTTCTGTTGAGATACTATATGTTTGCCAATATACCCATTTGTTATATTGTACCCAGGCTGCAGATCGGTTGGGTGGTCAACTGGTTAGTGTAGGGGGAGTGATTGAATGATCATGCTGCTGCAGACCTCCACAATGTTACAATATAGAGATGAGATTTCAACAACGTCATCAATGAATACTATCTCCATATTCATGTATTCAGATACCTATCTTCTGTTGCTTGCAATAAAGTTTAAGTAGAATTAGGGATAGGTAGGAGTCACAGGAGGCTGTATGAGAATGTTTAGTGACAATATACCCAAGCCCAACTGTTCTAATTCTGGGTTTGGCTCTTGGTTAGCTGGCAGTGGTCATTCAAGATTCCGATGTGAACCTACTCCCAACCCAATTGTTAATAATCCTCTGTACTCATCTATCCAACAATGACTACGGTTAAGTATGGTGTAAATTACCAATTTAATGTCTTCCTGAATTGTATCTGCATTTATCAGTCTAGCTCCATTGTAAACTTACAGGATGGAGATCCCAGCAATCTCACTCCCAGCAGGCACCTCAATAAATGGTGACCCCTGCGACCTGATGCTTATGGCTTAGGGTTATTGTCAAGAAATGCAGCTTTCCACACTTTATTCTCCTAGTGGCGATTTAGTAATAGTGTGCTCAACTTTTGAATTACCAATGCGCAACTGCAAGGCTATCAAGTAGCTATTAGACCGGTCAAGTTGTGAATTCACAGACAGGAAGGAATAGGGGCCAAGTATTTGGTTGTAAGCTGCTATGTATACAAAGAAGGCATCCGGTTCTTCAACTAGTTTAAAAGTATTTAAATTCTGACACCAGATTGTCATTTTCCAACTATTTTTCACTAACGTCATTGTCTGGGTATAATTGCCCACTATGGTAATGTGTGCCAGTTCTGATAGTAGGTCAATTTACAGAATCAGTCTGGGCCCCATCAAGATACTGGCTGCTCTACAATTAATATGAGCTCAAATGCATTTCAACTTATTGTATACAGCTCAAAGGTTGAGTTTATGTACTTTGTGAGCCATCTTTTGCTATACCATTCCACATAGGTAGTGATTTTACATGCGGGCTAGGGGAGGTTTCAAAATAAGCTGGTGCAGTCGTATATTATCCAAAGTTGCCCTTGCAGACTGCAATCAAATTGTATTAAAACCCAGCATGTTCACATTCAGTCTCTCTAACAAGCCAAGTACATCGAGAGATGGACTCCAAATCTGACTGGTTGGTGCAAATGGATCGCTGGCATTGGAGTTGCATACAGCCAGAGCTTGGTGTGCAATTTTTTGCCTCGACTGGAAGTGATGCCAGACTGTATATTGTATAGGAGGATACATTGTAATAACCACTGTATCTTCCAATATCCGGTTGTTTGCTGAATGTCTGATTGACATCCATTGATACGGCCAGTGTGTATTCCAGCATGCAGTGTTTGATGATAATGTTTCACTTCTCGTTCCTCTTGTACTCTCCTTTAGGCATTTTAGGAGTTGACCATGTTGATTCTGCAGGCTACAGCAATCAAGGTGCAAATTGTGATTCCTTACTCCACCTGTGCATAGGTGGTGTGGATGTGTTTGTAGTGATTACTGTTGACGTCAAGGCTTATTGTATTATATCTTGGATTCCAAGCAGGTAGAACAACTGAATTGTAAATCCAATTTCTTGAACACGGTGTTTGCTGATTGAAATGCATTTTCTGACCTGCATTTTGATAGCATGCTGCAGTCGTAACCATGCCATATGATTAAATACCACATTGTGTAAAATAAGTTTCCATTTGATTCTATTCCAATTTGCATTAAGTGAGTTGGTGTAGCTGCTGACTCATTTATTTGATGATTGCTCATGCTTCTGCAAAACAATCAATGCCAGGATGAGTTGACGGAGATTATCACCGTATGTCCACATTAATTTCTATGTGAATATTTTGAATCCTTGCAAGCCAAGTGGTACCTTGCGTCTGAGATTGCTAGCAGACTTGAATTAGAGAACTTCCTCCATGTGTTGCTAACCTGCATCAGTATGGTAAGAGTGGCTAACCAGAAACACGATTACATAGCTAAGTTATTTATAACCTAGCTTCAGGAAATGGTGCATATGAGAAATATTGTGTGACTACATTGACTGACAACTAATATACAACTTCCTCAATCTGCCACAGAATCATACAGAGTCAACTGTTGGGAATATCTTAAATCGAGTGGGATTAGGAGATTTGTTTGATTTGGTTGATCAATTCCAGTCAAGCCCAGCTTGCATCCAAGTAAGATCTTTCTCACATTTGACATGTTGTTCAAAGAGTAGTTTAAAAATCATCCTAATCTGCCCTATCATCCCCTTATTACCATCACAGGTAAGTATCAACAAGAACTCATCAGTCGGTGAGTCTGGCTCAGGGCACACATGCTTTCTGTTATCTTCTTAGTATTCTTTGCTTTTCACACATTCTGTCACATGCTGATCTTTAGTATCCCCTTAGCTTCAAGCATCAATAATGTCAATCTCCAGTAGTAATCGACCTATTTGGAGTCAATATGGGTAATTTGTCCGATTGATATTGGGTGGTATTTCAGGCTTCCAAAACTACAACCATTTCCTATAGAATGGATAATGATTTTCTTGGGGCTATGAAGAGGTAACAGACCACAGATTCTTGATTACGTATGATTTGCAATTCACTGAAATGAGGCACGCTCACCCACCTTCAGAAGTTAAACATGTCAGATATCTGAATGACTGAATATGATATAATTATTTGGATATCCACATTCAGCCCAGATGCCATACGGCTAATCATTCAGGTACATAGGTGCACACTGTACACAAGAGGAATAAGGCGGAGAAGTCAATAGTAAGATTATTGGTTAGAGTTGAATTGCTATGGTAAAAACTATATGCAAGTGGTTACCTGATACTGAACATATTGCATACCCAAGCCATTACATACTTTACTGATACATTTGGTGCCAGCTCTATCCCAAAGCCTCATAATGATATACTCTACCCATACTGGATTCAACTCGCATTCTGGGTAATACCATATCAGTTACATACTAATCTATAAATCAACAGATGGATACAAATACATGCCAGATGCTACACTGTGCCATCCTCTGAGCTCCTCACAAATAACCACTCCTCTACTGATATGGATCAAGTAGTAATTTATTGACCATTCCAGAACTTTGTATATAACTGACTAGTCAACATCCAGTATATCAAATTTCAGTCATATACTGCTTTGAAGATTACATGCAGTTCTGTTGTATAGTAATTACTATTGTATAGAGCAATTCTAATGTAGGTACCATTCTAACTAGCCAAAGAATGATGAATTCATGTTTACATCCTCCCAGTCCCAATCATGTGCTATAAGATCTGTTGTGTAGTTACTGTAGGTGATAATATTGGTGTTGGTATTGGTGTTGATATTGAAGTTATTCTCCATGATGACAATTTGAATTAGACACTTCCCTCCAACTTGGATTATCCATCTAGATTTGCCCTTCCAAACCCTGTCCCAATGATCATAGATACCCATCTGTAGTCTTGCAGGTACAGGAATAATAGGTTCAAGGCTGAAAATTTCAGATTGCGGGTAAAATCAGTACAGCATATAATAATGGTTTTTTTATCACACAGTGGAGGACTTAATGTACTTTCAACAACCATTACCACAGTGGCCACTACCAGTATCTGAGAATATCAATACCAAATCCTTAGCTCAATTCAGTAAATTATCTGCCATGCCTCCTTGAAGTGTAATTTCTATCTGCTGATATCTTCCTGGTATCAATGGTGTATTGCCATCACAATTTCGTTATGCAATTTTATTACAAATCACTGTGTTAATATCTTGTTTGCTAGTTCCCAGTTGTTCCACAATCAAATTCAGCACTACACTTCTGGCAGAGTAATTACTCAGTGTGTTGAGATATTTGGACTGGCAGTAAATTTTACATCTGGCATTGGTAACCTGATGTTGACCTGAATAGCATATTCACTTCTGATAATCATCTTTCTGAACTTATGCTAAATGTATCCTGTCATGGAATCATTTTTTATGGACTCATTGTATTTCTCTTGTCTTAAAATGGCCATGATATATCATTGATTGCCAATAGTTGACACTCCCATGAACTTCTCAAAGCATCTAGAACAATTCAGTGAGAATTGAGCTACTCTGGCTTGAGGAGCATACTAAGAGAATGATAGAATTTGATTGGATACCCAACAATGAGAAAGTACACCAATTGTGTGACTCAAAAAAAGCTTGATGCCAGTGTGTGGAACGAAGTAATGAGTAATGTAGAGTGCGTATTTCACTGTATCTGTGTTGAGATGTATTCCAATTCAGTCTAGAGCCTTCCAAATCTATAAACAGTTCATTCCCTGGCCCACCTCCTTCATTCCGGTGACTCATTCTTCTCCTCCTACGATTGTGAGCAGTGGTCGAGGGCAATGGACTTTCCGACTACATGTCTTCTCTGGCCCTTTGTCCCCAGCACTCGTGTCCTCATTAATATTTAATCTAATCCTATAACCCAACTGAAACTATAATATGCATAAAAGATACTCAAAAGATACACAGATATCAGCGATTTCTTCTCTTGCACCCATGTTGCACTGCCTCTCACAATATCTACCTAGATATTCATTCAACCTGATACAAAGAACCAAATAGTGGCAAATTGTGTATCTACTCAAAGTAGTATTTTAAGAATTATATTTATAGCTGCATGTATTTCTGTCTGGACATCTGCAAAGTACTCAGTATCTTTGTTTACTGCTTATTCGAAGATAAATACAGCTTTCCTTCTTCAAATATTCATGTTGTATATAAAACTCCTCAGTTTAACATTCAACATTATCTTGCATTCTGAATATATGCTCAGCTAAAATAGAAAATAGCTCATGTACTGTGCTTGATCTTAGGTGTGATTATCTGAACTGCTATATTCACTGCGAGGACTACCAGACTTGGCAGGCTGTTGGTAACCTGTCAGTTGTCGGTGGGCAGAATTCAATTGGACTATACTGCCTGCTTAATAGCTGGAATTTGTTTTAGTTGTACCAACCTTTACTTTTGTTGATTTTGGCATTGCAATCTGCATGGGAATGGTGGTGGCTTTTGTGACGATGAAGAGTGTCACTACTTCTTCAGTAGTGGTGCACTGTGGGATAGTTGTATCAGCTTGATTCTTAGACTTGTCCTTGGCCGGATCCATTATTCGCTGCCCAACATTGCTGTAATTAAGTGTGTTTTCAATTTTCTTGATTGGAGGGGCTGGCAGAGGAAGATTGTAGCTGTTGTCAAGGGATAATGGTGGCACCTATATCGTACAGTCTGATAGCAGTTCTCATATTGAAATCATATAAAGTCGATTAATGTGGTTGCAGTCATTCATGCCAAGACAATTACTAAGTGACATTACTAACCTCTGGTACAATTTCAAGCCCACAGCATTGTAGTTGATTTCTTCCTCCAGTGAGAACCAGCTTCTATTGTACAACTTAGTAGGTTCTAGCAAGCCTAAGGAAGCATTCCACTTGTTAATTTTGAACATCCAACTTGCATTGACAATATAATCAACATAAGTATGATAGAGGCAGCTCTCTGCCAACTCAGATCCTCTCAAACTTTGGCTGGCAATTACACTGAATTATGGAAACTGTTCACTTGTATCGGAATTGCCAATAATTTTGTTTTGTTTAGAATTATACTTGCACAGGTCTTCCAGCTTCTCGCATACTCATGTCATTCTCTACTGGGCAAAGTGGTAATGTTTAATCGCTTTTTCTGACTTTGTTGGATCTTATTTGAGACTTTAGATTGATATTGTGCATGTTCGCATTTCAACTTCTTCCTGTCTGGATATCTCTATGCAAATATCAATGACCATATAACCCATCTAGTGGCAGCAATGGTAATATTGCCCAAGGAGCCACAGTTTTTAGATATAATGTTGGCTTTCCCATGGAAGATGAACTCTCAGGCCGAAATATCCACAGTAACTTGTACTAATATAAATGGTCAAGTTGAGATTAAGTACTTTGCTGAAATGTTCAAATGTTGCTGATAGAAGGGATAATGGTGTAGGAATAATGGTTATTGTACAGATATGCAAGAAGGAGATGTACATAGTACCACAGGTGGTGGTGGATTCGATTGTGGCTAGTGTTAGCAACAGTTCTGCACTGTCGCTTCGGGTCCGGGTCTGGGTTGAAACCAAACCTCCACACAATTGGTGGTGTTGGTTGCCAATAGACCCAAACTATCGATTTGGGTACTATTCAATGGAAATCTCCCAACCCGTTTGAATTGGGTGGTTTGTTAGCGGGTCTATCTGTTAACACATATAATGCTCTGGCCTAGGCTATTTGATAATAGTACTAGAACAAAATTGATCATTCAATAACCAGAAATCAAATTTTGCATGTTTTGCAAGTTGAGATATTGATAATATTTGAATCGGTGTTGTTCCTTTGATATGTTGTATCTTTATCTGTTGTGGAGGACAATAGTTCTATTATGAGTTCAAATATCCGTACGATGTGTTGATTACCCAACATGCACGACCAAAAATTGTTCAGGCTGGTTTGAGGCTGGTTTGACACTCATTTCCAGAATGGGACAGTGACCGTGTCACTTGGTGTTTTGCCTATACAGGCTGCCAATAAGTTGGTTGTGGATAACAGTGAGCAAATCACTGTCTAAATACCTTATGTACAAGACCAAAATTATTGACGCTCCGTTGACGCTCATTTTGAGAATTGGGCAGTCACCATGTTGCTTTTTCATTTGCTGATAAAGGCAGCCAATATGTTGGTTACTCATATCAGCAAGTATATCCCTTTCTAATTAGCCCACTTACCTTGCCAAAAATTGTTGACACTACACTGACTCTCAGTTTTGGGTGGTAGCGACATCGATACTAACCATATTGGCTATGAAGGTGGCCAATACTTCCATTGTGGGTACATACCATAGTACAGCCAATGGATGATACAAGATGCAACAACGAAAATTGTTGACGCTCTGTTGAGATGATGTTGTTGCTCGCTTTAGGTGTAGTGACATCAACTCTAGCCGTTCTACACAGAAAGGCGGCCAATTCATCGAATATGAATTAATGCAGTAGCATTGCCATCGGATTATACAAGATGCAATAATGAACATCAGGGACGCTCTGTTGACGCTCTGTTGAAGCTCTGGTGATGCTCTGTTGACGCTCTGTTGATGCTCTGTCGACGGTCTGTTGACGCTCTGTGGACGCTCTGTTGATGCTCTGGTGACGCTCTGTTGACGCTCTGTGGACGCTCTGTTGATGCTCTGGTGACGCTCTGTTGACGCTCTGTTGACGCTCTGTTGACGCTCTGTTGACGCTCTGTTGATGCTCTGGTGACGCTCTGTTGACGCTCTGTTGACGCTCTGTTGACGCTCTGTTGACGCTCTGTTGACGCTCTGTTGACGCTCTGTTGACGCTCTGTTGACGCTCTGTTGACGCTCTGTTGACGCTCTG
>Ga0307514_10000929_pt1 | contig 44591 bp, 44 predicted proteins | sample 16_EM_MG_FD_203088 | JGI IMG/M metagenome (GOLD analysis project Ga0307514, IMG submission 203088) | Populus trichocarpa ectomycorrhiza microbial communities from riparian zone in the Pacific Northwest, United States - 16_EM | ecosystem: Host-associated > Plants > Roots > Unclassified | place...
CTGTACTCGGTGTATGCTGTACTCGGTGTATGCTGTACTCGGTGTATGCTGTACTCGGTGTATGCTGTACTCGGTGTATGCTGTACTCGGTGTATGCTGTACTCGGTGTATACTGTACTCGGTGTATACTGTACACGGTGTATGCTTCTACTTGGTGTATGCTGTAGTTGGTCTATGCTGTACACGGTGTATGTTTGTACTCGGTATATGCTGTACTTGGTGCATGCTGTACTTGTTGTATGCTGTACTCGGTGTATGCTGTATTCGGTGTATGCTGTACTCGGTGTCAACTCATGATCATGACATGGAGAGATAGAGAAGGATGACTTAACTTTGTGTTTTGCAATGATGGTAGAGTTGTGGACGAGAAAGAGAGAGATGGGGAATGAAGATGAGAACGATGTGGAGGATATGAGCGAATATGAGAAATCAGCGGTACGACTTGCCTGATTGGGTTGGGAAGACCACGTATTGGTGTAAGTACACGCCGGATTAGGACTCATACCTGCCGTATCGGGGATGGCAAATTGACTTGCACACGAAATCTTCTTAAGTCCCAGTTTCTGATAATGATTTCCCCCATCTCCTCTAATCTCTCTCTTTCTTGTCCTCAACTCTACCATCACCTAAGAACACAAAGTTAAGTCATCGCTCTCTATCTCTTTATGCCATGATCAAAAGTTAACACCGAGTACAGCATACACCGTGTACTGCATCATCCCATGATTGACTGTCTCCCGCTCCCAGCCAGTCTCTTGGCAGACCATGTTGTACTCAATTCTCTACATTCCCACAATTACGAGTTAAGCAATGAATAGAATCTCAGCTCCCGTTGTGCCTCCCTCCCAAACTACCACCTGGAGATTGACTGCCTCCTAGTACTCGTCCAATCTCACCTGATGACGACCTCCAAGTGCATCTCCAAACTCGCTCCATCACATCCTCCAAGTGTATCTCTAAACTCGCACAATTGGGGCCTCCAAGTTCGCACGATCACGGCCTCCAAGTGCATCTGCAAATACGCTCGATTACAGCCTCCAAGTGTATCTCTAAACTCACACAATTATGGGCTCCAAGTTTGCACAATCATGGCCTCCAAGTGCATCTCCAAACTCGCTTGATCATGGCCTCCAACTGCATCTCCAATCTCGCTTGATCACAGCCTTCCAGTTCGCAAGATCACGGCCTCCAAGTGCATCTCCAAACTCGCTCGATCATAGCCTCCAAGTACATCTTTTAGGAGCGCTGGCGGATGTATGAAGATACAGGTGTAATGGAAGTGGCTAGAGTAACGGGGAGTATATATTCGGCAGACCCCAGAGTAGATAGACATCATCTCATTTCCATCTCATCTTATCATACAATGATAATATACACTCTATCTTTCCCAACTTTTAGTCTCACTCGTTCTGTCCGAGATGTCGTGGATCCACACAATTGCGTGCATCCTCAACGCCGGGTAGTATCGTATCTTCTCACCTGATTCCTACACTCCTCGAACCAGAACCGCTCTTTCTCATGAATTCAGTTTGAATGTCGCGAGAGGTGCGGTGGAGTGTTGATGGTGGGCTCTCTGCCTTCTAGCTCCAAGTGGTGCATATCTAAGTTCTCAATGGGCGTGTCCAAGTACTCCTCCGATTATGCTCGACTACCATCAGCGGCCACATCAGCAAAAAGCATTGCCATCCGGGCGGAATGGCTGCGTCAGAGTGGACGCGCTCTGTCTTAGCCGTCAGAGACACCCTGGTGGCGGATTACTTTACGCCCGGTGTCAATACTACGCATCGTGCTGCATATCGCCCTTCGATTGCTGTTTCGCCGTTTCTTCTTGCTCTGTCGGTCTCCTATTGTAAACAAACACTCTGGTGTTGTGGCCAACTTTGACCATACGTCGGAATGGGTTCATTGGGTACACCCTTGCATTGGGATTGCAATCGGTGACGCTGCGAAAATCTCTCCTCACGTTCCTTCAACATTAAGCTCGAGCAGCGTAGGAAGAAAGTGAGAAGATATCATAGTACCCAACTGTGAGGATCCACGCAATTGCATGGATCCACGAAATCTCGGCAAGAGCGAGTGAGACCAAAAGTTGGGAAAGATAGAGTGTGTATTTTCGTTGAATGACAAGATGAGATAGAAATGAGATGCTGTCTATCTACCCCAGGGTCTCCCGAATATATACTCCGTATTACTCATTCCACCTCCGTTACCCATGTATCTCCATACACCCACCATCGCTGCTTAACTATATACTTGGAGGCCGTGATCGAGCTAGTTTGGAGATGCACTTGGAGGCCGAGATTGAGTTAACTTAGAGATGCACTTTGAGACCGTGATTGGACAAGTTTGGACATGCACTTGGAGGCCAAGATCGAGTGAACTCAGATATGCACTCTGAGGCTGTGACTGAGCGAGTTTGGAGATGCACTGGGAGGCCAAGATGGAGTGAACTCAGAGATGCACTTGGAGGCCATGATCGGGCGAGTTTGGACATGCACTTGGAGGCCGAGATCGAGTGAACTCAGAGATGCACTTTGAGGCCGTGATCAAGTGAGTTTCAAGATGCACTTAGGGGACGAGATCGAGTGAACTGAGAGATGCACTTGGAGGCTGTGATCGATCGAGTTTGGAGATGCACTGGGAGGGCATGAACGAGCCAGTTTGGAGTGTACTTGGAGGCGATCGATTTGGAGGTAGCCGTGACGGCAGCTGAGACTCTATTCATTGGTTAACTTGTAATTGTGGGAATGTAGAGAGTTGAGTACAACATCTGCTGAGAGATGAGAAACTGGCTGGGAGCGGGAGACTGTTGATCTTGGGATAATGCTGTACTTGGTGTATGCTGTACTCAGTGTTAACTCATGATTATGGCATGGAGAGAGAGAGAGGGATGACTTAACTTCGTGTTCTTAGATGATGGTAGAGTTGAGCACCAGAAAGAGAGAGATCAAAGGAGATGGGGGAAATCATCATGAGAAACTGAGCCTTGAGAGAATTTTGTGTGGGCGTCAATTGACCATCCCCGATCCGGCAGATACGAGTCCTGATCCGGCAGGTACTAACACCGATACGAAGTCTTCTAAACCCAATCAGGCCTCTTCCAAACTCAATCAGGCAAGTCGTACTGCTGATTTCTCATAGCCGCTCGTATTCTCCATATCACTCTCATCTTCACCCCCCATCTCTCTCTTTGTTGTGCACAACTCTACCATCATCGCAAGAACACAAAGTTAAGTCATCCCTCTCTATCTCTCCATGCCATCATCATGAGTTAACACTGAGTACAGCATACACCGAGTACAGCATACACCGAGTACAGCATACACCGAGTACAGCATACACCGAGTACAGCATACACCGAGTACAGCATACACCGAGTACAGCATACACCTAAGATTGTCTGTCATCCCTTCATTCTCATGATTTTGAGTTGACCCCTGAATGTTGCTTCAGCTTCTGGCGTACCTCCCTACCGATCCACCGCCACCAGCCAGTTCGCTATACGAGCTTCAAAGGTAAAGTCACCTCGTCACAATCCCACAGTTTCGAGTGAACTAACCGATGAATAGAGTCTCAGCATCTGGCATGTCTCCCATCGACCGCCTCTAGATCGAAGTGCATGTCGGAACTCGCTCGATCACTGCCTCGCAGTGCATCTCTGAGTTTACTCAATCTCGGTCTCCAATTTCATCTCCAAACTCACTCGATCACGGCCTCAAAGTGCATCTCCAAACTTGTTCGATCACGTCGATTACGACCTCCCAGTGCATCCCTGAGTTCACTCAATCTCGGCCTCCAAGTGCATCTCCAAACTCACTCGATCACGGCCTCGGAGTGCATCTCTGAGTTCACTCAATCTTGGCCTTAAAGTGCATCTCCAAACTCACTCGATCATGGTCTCCCAGTGCATCTCTGAGTTCACTCAATTTCGGTCTCCAATTGCATGTCCGAACTCGCTCGATCACTGCCTCGCAGTACATCTCTGAGTTCACTCAATCTTGGTCTCCAATTGCATCTCCAAACTCGCTCGATCACGGCCTCAAAGTGCATCTGCAAACTCGCTCAATCATGTCGATCATGGCCTCCCAGTTCATTTCTGAGTTCACTCAATCTCGGCCTCCAGTTGCATCGCCAAACATGCTCGATCACGGCCTCAAAGTGCATCTCCAAACTCGCTCGATCACGTCGATCACGGCCTCCCAGTGCATCCCTGAGTTCACTCAATCTCGGCCTCCAAGTGCATATCCAAACTCGCTCGATCACGGCCTCAGAGTGCATCTCTGAGTTCACTCCATCTCGGCCTCAAAGTGCATCTCCAAACTCGCTCGATCACGGCCTCCCAGCGCATCTCTGAGTTCACTCAATTTCAGTCTCCAATTGCATCTCCAAACTCGCTCGATTACGGCCTCCAAGTGCATCTCCAAAGTCGCTCGATCACGGCCTCGGAGTGTATCTCTGAGTTCACTCGATCGTCATCTTCAGGTGCACCTCGAATTGTTCTCAATCACCGCATGCTGCCAGCCCAGATATACCATGTGTAGATAGGTAGCTATATAGATACATAAATACATAGATGAGAATACAAACTGAATGCATAAGTTTTGAAAATCGTTGAACGATAAGTAGTAGCTATGATTTCCAGGCGCACCAGCAGCATTTCCAGAGAAGATGTTTTTCCCAGACTGCTCTCAGGTGCTCCCAGGTGCGCCTGAAGGCCGCTACGTCAGTCCAGTAAACTCGAACCCGTTGCCTGGGTGATGGGCAGTGTGTAATTCTCCGTCAGAGGGTACGAGGTTCTGTCAGAGCCGTCAGAGCCGTTCGGAACACCCTGGTGTTTCTGACGGAAACTAGAGTTGTTGCTGATGCAGATTGACCGTATGTATATATATACAGACTTAAATAATGCATACCGTATTATGATGTAGCGAATTTTGTGACTGTAACAAAGACGAATATGGTAATATGAAATTCCTTGTGGTTGTGTAAAAACCACTGCTGTGAGAATACAGCAACATGTCTCCCACAGTGCTGCGCAGTGGTCTGGGCTGCTCTCGAAGCCTCCCGCAGATCTGCGCAGAGGTCTCAGGAACTTTGAAATTTGACTATCCTATAAGTCAAATCTCGTAGCTTCCTGAATGCACCTCCATAACTACAGGTGCTTTCAGGAGCACCTGAGAATGCTCTTGCAGAGTCTGAGAGCACATTGCTTAGCTCCAGGGGGGTCTGGAAGCATCTAGAAGTACTTGGAAGCACTGGTGAGGTCACCCGGAGTGTCTGGGAGGATTGAGTGTTGCTTCCGGACCGATTTACATTTTGCTGATGTTTTACCACATGAAAAACCCAGACTGTTGGAATTGGGCCGGTTTTATCACAAAAACCCCGGCATTTCAACCACACAGTATTGGCTCCAATTGAGTATCTGAGTTCTAATCATACTGTAATATAATCAATATGTAGATTGTATAGTTTTTGCTGCTTTTTCACCTCCCGCTTTGAGAATTCCTATCTGACCAATATTCATTGAGTCACTGTCGAAAACCCGCAAATTTCACATAAAACATAGTTTTATTTTACAGCCATTTGAGAAATATTGGTCCGATCACAAATCTGCAAGCAGGAGGTAATCGAGCTGCTAAAACTGCATAATTTACATATTGATCATGTCACTGTATAATCAGAACCCAAAAACTTAATTGCAGTTAAAGTTGCAAGAAGTGTAAAATGGAACTGTGGTCCAGTTTCAACCCAGCCAAAAACCTGCAGGTGTCTGTTCTGTCCAGGTTACAACCCAGTGCGTGTTAACCAGTTTAGGTTAGTTCACGGGTTCTGACCTGGACTAGGGTACTTGGTTCAGTTCGAACCTGGACCGAAGCCTGGTTACCCGAAACTATTGCTAATACTAATAAAGGCAGTAATGGCCATCACAGAAAATGCCAATGTAAGACTGAACAGCTTTTTAACGAATGACCAGTACCATCTCAAATTACAAAAGGAGGGGTAAATCAGTGTTAGTAACAGTTCCGGATTATCTGGCTATAGTCCATATTTGGAACTTCGAAAGAACTATACTACCCAATAACAAGTAGTTCCAAACTAGAACTGCACCTAAGACTGCAGTGTCTTTGGCCAGGTTTTCATTCAGCAGAGCTTAATTTTGCAAATACAGAACTTTTGCTTCAGATAAGTTTTTGAATTCTGATCAGATTGGACAGTATTTTGTATATAAAACATGCAATGTCACTAGGTACTCTTGCATCTCCTGGTCTCCAATTTGCAATCAAATCAATATTAGTTTGGTGCTGTGAAACACGAGCAATTTTCGATGTTTTTTTACAGTGACTCAATGAATTTTGGATGGATAGTAAATCGTACACTGGGAGGTGAAAGAGCATTGGAAACTGCATGTTTTACATGTAGAACATTTTTTGATCTGATCAGAACTGAAATACTTAATTGGGGGCACAGCTCTTGGAGGTGACACCAGCCAAAAACTGCAGTTTCAGTTGTGGTTTGGTTTTTTGATGTGGTAAAACCCATTGCAATGGTTCAGGGTTAGGGTTGAAACCAGAACCGAACCATTCTAGCAGGTTGAAATCATTGGTAAAACTACCTGCAGCCTGTTCAGATATACTGTATGTAAATGGATCGCTATATAGCCATATATATATAGATACATAGATGAGAATACAAAGTGAATATATCAAATTTGAAAATTGTTGAATGATAAGTAGTAAATACAATTTCCAGGCACACCAGCAGTATTTCCAAAATAGATGTTGTAGTTCCCAAACTGCTCTACAGTGATTCATGGTGCTTACAGGCTTGTTGCCAGCACTTCCAGATATACGTGATGGCTACTACATTGGTCCATTTAACTCTGGGATTTGACCACTCTGTGATTTTGGTTCAACAACTGCTAAATTCTCCCAGAGGCCCCCAGTGACAAAAATACATTTTGCTAATATAGTTACACTTCCATAACACTCCAATAATAGTATAAATATACGGTATTACACTATAATCTGGTGTAGACAATAGTAATGCAGTGGTAACCATTGTAGTAAATCTCAGTTTTAGCTGTACAGAAGGTTTTCCACATGGTGTCAGGGGTTTTCTCCTGTCAGTGTAGTGGTACTTATACCATGTGGTATGGCCTTTAGCGGGGTCATACTAATCACGTCTCGATTGGGCAAGCTTGTGGCTTGGCGGATTCATTAAAAGCAAAGTGCTGCGGCAGCTGATTTGATGATGCAACTACTAGCCAGGTCGAAAGGGCTAGGCCCTGCTGAGCGGTAGTTCTCAACCAGATTCATTCCCAGATACTATGTGGTTGCACGGTACGTGCACGGCAGTCGTGCTAGTAAAGGGCTCTCCGGTTTCCAAGCCTCTTGGATGCGGGGTACGTCTGGGTGTTGTTGAAACCAGTAATGCGGAGACCTGAGCACATTATGACTGAGGGAATATGGCGTTGGCTAGGCCAAAAGCGGACATCCGGCATTGAGTTGAGGAGTTGGTTCTGCAATGCTTAATCAATGAGTTGATTAACGCGCCCTATGTTCTACGTTGGCATAGCAGTGGATATTAACCACGTAAGACTATGAGTTATTAATCTCGTTGGAGATTAATTAACGCAGACGTGTCTCGGAAGAGCAGGCATTCCAACTACCGTTCCTCGATGTTTACAAGATGTCAAAGTTGAAGTTATGGTCTGATTTATGAGCCAATATGATATCATGCATGAACACGATAACCAAAGGGAGGCGTGGCCATCGCTAGTCAAGGCGCAGGCATCGGGCCGTAAGACGCTTAGATACGTGGCTATCATTTGAGGGATTAAATCATAGTCCCAGTTGGAGAAAGCCAAGAGGCTATAAAGAGATCACATTGTTCCGGCAGTGAAGAGAGGAAGCTCGACAGCGAGAAACGGAACGATACCTACCAGCGGAGAAATATCCTTATTTATTATTGCGTTTTTATGATACCTATTCCTATTATATCTATATCTAGAATCTACTAGCTTTCTGTAGTGGCAGCCCCGCACCTTGATGCAACATACGGTACGACATCAGAAAACGGGTGAATGACGATTACCTTTGAGAACGACAACGACGTTATTGTCTATGGGCTTGAAAAGATTATCTCTTACGCCAGAGAGAATCAGTACATTTTTCTGGCGCAAAGTATTTGGTGGATAGCTTCAATTATAGATCTACAACAGGGATTAGTAATCCACATCGATAATCTGAAAAATAGGGAAACCGTCATATCGGACGCAGCTTCAAAAGCTACATCAGTTGCTCGTATAAATTGCAATCAGAAGGACGAGGGAAAAGTACATCCCGATAGGATCAGCCAGATTGATAACGAGCGGAAGATATCAGTTACGCCTAGAGACCTTGCGGAAGATCAACGTCTCGATAATATACTCGATAACGCAGAACAGTTTGTGGCTAGTTCGGATAGAGCTCGAAATCAGTGGCAGCTAAATCGGGAAGACCCCTTGCCACAAACTAAGAAGCAGTTGGGTAAGAATCGAAAGACCAAGCGACTTCAAAAAGCCAGGAACAAAGCCGAGAGCAATCGACAGCAAAGGTTACAGGAAATACGTGCTGAGGTTACACAGATCTTTAGTGAAGAATAGGATCTAGGGCCGTACGCACTAAGTACATATACAAGTCAACAAGTATATTGTCAGAAGTGTTGTTACCCCGGTAACACATGGAAGCTTTAGTAGTAGGTAATGAAATACCTGGTATATTAACAGATTGGTGCGATACCACTATAGGTGGTGGTGGTGATCTGGAGGAGATATACTATTGGCTGGTACTATAATAGTCTACAATACAGTATTTGGCACTTTGTTTACTATATGTTATTGTGAAGATGATAAACATAAGAAAGTTTGTGGTGGGGGAAGGTAATTGACATTTAGATTTTAAAGTCTAAGGGTTTCCTTTGTGATAGTTGTTGTGGTATAGTAGATGCAAAGTGGAAAGGTGATTGTTGTTAAACTAGAGGATAGTACTTTCACAATCTCCAAAGTACTGCTATTTATATACATATAAGTACCCCAGATCTTGTTACACTGCTACAAGAATTTACAAATACTGGCTTCTACCAGTTGTCTTTTAATTCATAATGTTCTAGAGAAAGGTTTAAGTACATAACAGTACTATGGTAAGTGATAAGATGTAGTACATATCAAAGTGGACCCTTTCATGGGCCTGCTACTGGCAAAGGGATACTAAATCAAAACTACTGACTGTCTTTATTGATGTCGACATATATAAAATAAAGATACAAATATAATTCACCAAAACTACAAATTTAGTACTAGTTTACTCTCAATAGTAGTTTTGGTATGTATATTTAATACTCATTAGTTTAAGTAATATGAGCTTGTTAAAAGATTTCTATTGAATCTACTGAGCAATCAAGCTAAAAATCTAATATGTTTGAATAGTTTCAAATATAGTTATATACTTAGACTGTCAAGTATAGTTCTGTTCAAGAGCTGAACTAGACTGCAAATTTGAAAATGATCTAGTTTCAACTTGAATCTGAGTAGAAGTCTCCGGTTCAGAACTATTGCTAACACTAATTAGCATATAGCTCTTGGACTATATTGTATTTTGCTAATATTGATCTTGAGCTTTACTATATTGTTATGCTCTGTAGATAATATACTTCATTGAATACAATGTAGTAGCTTCTAGCTCTCTGGACCGCCTCTAATCCCTCTCAAGTAGTGTGGCAGCCGAACAAGGGAATTCCCGATCTTTTCTTTACATAGCTTCGCCCCAGACGTTCTTACTTAACCCTAATTCGCTACTCCGGTCACCGAAAAGTTACAGGCACACGTGATTTAATGGTTAGGGTAAAATTACCACAGGTGTGACTTTCATAGTTACCCGCTACCGCTTGACTATCACGAGGCGCAACGACCAACAAGGTGCCACTGCGTCAGCTCAACATCCTCACACTAACTCTCACCACAAGAATGTCCTACGATGGCTCTACGTCGTCCAAAAAGCCAGCAGCAGCCTCTATGATGCCACCAAACATGCTCATACCAAGCACATCGACATCCTTCATAACCCTGATCTCTGACTCTCTCCGCCTTCGCCATGAAACCCTCGCAATGGCTTTCGTCTACATCAACAAATACCTTCAATACCTCCGGGATGAGCCCTCTGCCCAAGACCTACTCGACGACCATGTAAAGTACACCCACCTGGGGTCTCTGTTTCCTTACAGCACACCTACTAACAGCATGAGTACAGACTCTAGGCCTGGCATCCCTCTCTCTAGCAACAAAAGCTACCGAGTCCCCACGGCGCCTGCGCGAGTTTCTGCTCCCCGCATATGCACTCCTAAACCCGGCGGCAGAACCACTTACATTCCCGTCGGCGCTCTACGATTCGCTTCGCGGGACGCTAGTGGCAGCCGAATTTATTCTCCTGCGCGTGTTGCGCTTCGACATACGACTACCATTGCCGTTCGACTATCTTCCGCGGTTCCTCGAAAAGATGTTGACGCTGGATGGCACTGACCATCTCGACTTTCTTGGCGATGACGAGAGGGAAGAGGTATGCGTGGTTGATGTGAAAGACACGACGCTGGGGCGTGGGGTCTGGGCACTGGTGGGGGAGGCAGTAAAGAGCTACCGGCTAGTGAATTTGTTTCCGGCACGGACAGTGGCAACAGCTTGCTTCTTTATTGTGCTGGAAGAGAATGGCGTCAAGTTACCGACGGCGAAGGAGGTGTGGTTGAAGAAGCTGACGGGAGATAGGGTCGAGTTTGAAGATTTTGAGGAGGCAGTTGAGGAAGTGAGGAATTTGATGCGATAGCAGAGCTTGCTTAACTCTATACCAATACGTATAATTTAATTGGATGCAGATTGTGGTTCGTTACGCAGATCTTCATGATGTTAGGTACGCAATGTTGTCATTAAAGATGGTCCAAAGTTGTAACCCATTCCCAGACAAACAGAAGACGAAGAAACAGCAAACGAAGGACCAACGACACAATATCATCTACTCATCTACATAATGATGGTCCCCTCCCAAGTAAACACAACCAGCGCCACTACACCTCAAACAACCAGTCCAATTAAACATAGAATAGAGGACATGATCCCAGAACTCAGCAAACCGTTTAATACGAGTATAAGAAGATAGAATACCAATGAAATTGTTCTTCCCAAATGGATAATATGTTACGAAATGCAGCAAATAGGTGCTTTCATTGTTCCTTGGGGTCTGAGTCCGTTGACGTTGGGACAAAATCGGGCAGTCCACCCACCTCCTCCTCCAGTTCCTCCGCTATTGAGCCCATCTCTCCACCAGTTACCAAACCCTCACGACTTGGCATTGAAGACTCATTATGATTGTCATCCTCTTCCCAGATGACAGCGCCTGAATCCCAGCCCACCATCCCGCAAAACTCATGCCAGAGCCGGCCGTCGCAGATGCCACCACAGCCTTTCTTAGAGAGAAGCTTTTGTGACGTTTTCAGCCACTCTGAATCCGGCACTTGGTCGCGGTTCGTCTTAGTCCAGAGCGGAGTGCACTTATTCTCATATACATCTCGACCGATCGTGTTCTGGGCGAGATGTATCCAAGATTCGTTGGCGGGATGCTTCAGCAGTTCCGACATCTCGTCGCTACGGTCAACGAGAGGAATCAGCATGGAAGGGGCTATTAGTTCCAAGGCGATGCTGGTTTCGATTTCGCCTTCAAAATGATCTAAATGGCCGAGGACCTCATCGTCATCGCGGTTGGAACAAGGTATGGAGACGGTGGACGAAACTGACTGGCGGTGGTGATGGCGAGGACAAATCTCGTCGCCGCCACTAGAAACACTTCCCATTTCGAGTCCTCCAGGAAAGAGTGAATCCTCGACACTGTGAGAGGACATATTTTCGGTTGAGCTATTGTTGGAGGAGTAAAAACTCTGGTTGCTTTCCCCTCGGACATGCCCAGTGGGAGAGTGCGGTGGGTACAAGTGTTCCGGCCTTGCAAACCTTGGATTCGACGGACTCAACGACAGCTCGGTTGATGGTCGGCGGCGATGTCGGGGCGAAATGCCAGGGATATACAGGCCTAAAGATCCATGGCTTGCTTCTCGAGACAAAGAAGAAGAGTTGGTGCCGGGATACAGTGAAGATTTCCTGATGGTTAAAACCGGATATTCATAGTTCTTTGACGGTGAGGTGGAAGCAGGTGCAGTATCCTTTTCGTGGCAGGTGAGGTTATGAAACGACAAAGGAACGGTCCGAAGAGACACTTGGAGATGATTGTCGGAACCTGGTGGAGAAAGAGATGAGTCCGCGTGATAGCACGAAGATCTGGGAGAATCGGAGGCAGTCCCAAATGCATTGAGATGCGAGTGAGATTGACGAAGCTTTGGGTTGGAATCCATTGAGTCTTCTGGAGAGGAACGAGGGCTGACGCACAATGAGGGAGGAGATGAAATCGCAAGAGTTTCGATCATGGTGTATGGGTATGTGGGGGGTGGTGGATTTTGCTTATATCCAATACAAAGTAGATATAGTGGGCTAGAGCAGCTAGATAGGCAGACGGGTGCTGACAGCTACGGATATCGGGGGGACGAGGCAGACAGAGAAGACACGAGGAAAAGCTTCTTTTGAGCGCACAATTTCCACAAGAGTTGGATCTGGGTGTGGGTTTTGATTTGGATTTTGATTTGGATTCGTAGATGGCAGGAAGAGCATGAGGAGTAGAAGGAAGTAGGCAGGGGAATTCAGGTAGATAGTACATAGTAGTACTGACGCTTTTCGTTTCCCGGATGCTAGTACAGACGGAGGATGAAGTCATAATAGGCGTTGTAGTACAGACACAACTCATTGATTGGGCAGTGGAACTTTATTCCGCCAGTATCTGTCAAACCCAACCACCATCATCATCATCATCATCATGTAAGTAGTGGTGTGAGGAAACGCCTGACAAGTACTCTTGGTAGAATAAAATGATATGTTTTCCTCAGGAGTCGAAATATATTAGCTTCATAGGTTATTGCAGTCGGTTGGTGCGGACAATTCCGTGCATTCCTCACGCCACTGTACCTGCTGTCGTCGTCCTTATTACCACCGGTTTCGTCACGCGCTACGCCCCATTCGGCTATCAACATGACAGACATAACCGCCTCCACCGATGATCCGCACAAATTGCCTCCGTAGTGCAGCCTAACTCGACAAATGAACGCTGCCATATTCTGCCCGCCCTAAGCCACACCTCCTCCCCGCCAGCGTCTCTACAGAGAGTTATGGGCAGTCTTGATGCACTAACTTTAATCTGCATGTTTGCCGTCGTGGCGCAGATACAGCATGATCCAGACGGCACTTCTTCTCAGAGCATGATCCTTCTAACAGTTACTGGGAATTCTGGTATTCCCAAGGCGACTTCAAAATACCATTAGGGACTATATATGTGACATTGCAGTTCACACGCATGGTCGAAATCCACCGGAGCCCGATTTGCAGGCCGTTCCCCGCTGCACGAAACTGTGCGTCATTCGACATGACATGAGTTATACAGCAGAATGGCGCTTGAAGTGTATCACTTTTCATTCGCCAAATTCTACCGACGTCTCAATAAACATCCGGTTGATGCGCTCCAGCTTGGAAAGAGCCTCAAAAGAACTGTCTTTTGGACCTCGAGAGGTGATCCTTGCGTGGAAGCGATCTTAGATGTCCTCGCCAAGCTCACCAGCTGTTGAAGGTTGCAAAGGGATGCAAAAGGATGAAGAGAAACGATTAAAATCATTGGTGGTCCTAGTTTCCTCCAGCAGATGGGCAGCATGCGGAGGAGTTGTCGTGTGTTCTTTAATGGCCACGGTTTCCCTTGTGCTCTCTTCAATAAACCACAAATTTAATGTTTTAGTTCCCAAATTCACGCGATACCTGCGGAAGGTGGTTTGCTTCCACACCAGCATCAACACTCTTGATCGTTTCAATTGCTCGCTACGTATGTTTTGTCTATTCTCGAAACGGTTCGAGGTTGTCCCTTTGGGAAAGCTTGTGGGGTTGCCAAAGGACGCCGAGGCCTGGCAGAAAGTCTTGGATGAGGCCATGCTTTCTTAGTCTCTTGTAGCGGAACCCTTCTCGAATTCTGTACTAAATAAGGTGGCGAAAAAGTTCACCAACACATGTTCCGCGCACTGCGAAGTAAGCATCATCGAACATTTCAGCACCCCCTCGCACTCCTCCGCCCATCAATTTCATCGGCTTGTCGTGCGCAGCTTGCTTGGCTTTCATTAAGGAGTGGAATGCTGCTTCGTCAACTTGGTTCACAACGAAGGCCCGAACAGCAAATAGTACTTCGGATAGTGCTTTCCCGCATCAACCAGCACATATCCTGAACCCCACGTACATGCGTACTTCAAAGATCTTTAGAGAGTGCATATCTATTTCTAGACATGCCCGAGTACCATGGCTCAACAACACCACGGCTTCTTCCGACAGTTACATCTACCCACACACCGAGGATCCGGGTGCCGAGGATGCAACAGACCAGCTACTTAGATTTTCTGGAATAGGACTAATTTGAATCTGTGTACAAGCTCTTGTCCGTGGAGATCATAAATGTTAGAGTACCAAGTCTTTTGCGTTCTATTGGTTTAGCGAGCGTATGTTTGACGGCTTGGAGCTGACGTCTCCAATTGCTTAACTAGCGCCGGTAAACAAGACTAGGCATAGTGCAAACTTGGGGAAGATGCATGAGGCTAGATTTTCTATTGGCCGTTAACGCAGATCCGTGAAGACGAATGCCTGCATACGCCACACAACTTTCCGAGTGGCTCGTACAAGATACGTATTTTCCCCCAGCCTGCCGGCAAACATAGCTGATACGACTGGTTATAGCGCCAGTTGGGGCGGCCTTGGTATGTATTCCGCACGAAGAGATTAAATAGTTGAAAATAGCCCTTACAGTAGAATGCTTCGGAGATGACACATTACATGCAATTCTTCGTAAGAATGCAATGCAGATTGACACCACTTCCATAATCATCACCTAGTGGTGCGACTTTCACTTGAGCAACTTTCCACTCCCACAGTCCCTATAACCGCCTATAAACCACCAACCACTCCAGACAGTATCACTGCCTTGGACTTTGACGTTGACGTTCGCCCATATAGCTGACCTACGTTCTGTAAACTTGGATTCATTGTACTTAGGTAATTCTGAGGTCTAAACCGAGAAAACTACGTTAAAGAAACAAGTAACTATCGATCCCTACATCATCCATCCAACCCTCAGAGTGAAATATAGTTCTTCCACATATTGGATAGTTCATTCTATATTTTGGTTCCCAGCAACTTCAGACTTCTACTTCTCTATTTTCGTAACACGGCCGCCGGCGGTTTGGCACCGAAAGCCTGGCGGTGGCGGCGGTTCATTCGACAGAAAGTCCGGTGTGCCTTGCGCACTATACTCCAGCGGGTTTATTATTATTTATCTGGGTTGGATGAATGCGGATCATGGAATCGAGTGCTGAAAGCACGTGATTATACCAAAGCTTTATATTGTTGATCTTGGTCTTTTCGGGACTAGGGGTTGCGTACTGGCTTGGTGGGGTTCATCTGGCCCTTGTCTGTTTGCTTTCAATAGACCGGACGGATTTCTCCTCGCTCGTTAGCGAAGCGAAAACTAAAACCATCGTAGGGATTGAATTCGTACTCGGCAACGTGTCAATGACTCCGAGACTATAGCATGGATAAACGGTTCGAGGTTAGGTATGATGTGGGCCAATTCGGCTCACGGGCGATGGGGTGTGGATGTCAATGTTCTAGATTTGCATCGATTCGCTACATGTCATTGCGTAGGATGCGAAGTTCAACTTCGTCTCCGTTAGCTGTCATGCAAGCTGCAGGTGTCAGCCACCAGGGCGATCTTTCCGTGAGCAGCTGGAAAGGTCGGGCGTTATTCATTGGACGTGAAAATCCGGGGATTCCTACCAAATGGAAACTGCATTAAGCAAGGCCCCACCGGACCAAGTCTTGAGGATGCCGGCTGACGGATCCCAACCAACCCCGTTAATTGCAGCAAACACATCCCTGCATCCCCACAATTCCTCGGTCTCAGCGTGCATTTCCCCGCTGTCTTATGGTTTGGAATACTCTATTATAGCCCTGTCCAATGATCAGTGTAGCACCCAGCACACCAGGCCGGACGTTGGTTCAGTCGAGCCGCAGGGTTATACTTTCCTGCCATGAGATATCACTCTAGGTAGCTTTAACTGGCGTTTTTTGGAGCCACCGTTTCAAATTAAGGCAGTCAGTTGGAATTAGGTATTCTTACTGTTTCCATCGTTTTCAGTACGGGTCCAAACACATTGGAATTTTGGTGCTGTCAATAATCAGTTGGCCTTCGTTTCCTAGAAAATAGCGGCACCCTCCGCACAAAATACTCGTTGAAGGGCCCGGGATTATGGCACACTACAGTATCTCGGTATGCATCTTGCAAATCTAGGCTTTTTCCGGAATGTGGACTACACAACAAGCAGTCTTCACGAGATATGATAGGTGATAATTAGGATGGGTTACAAACTATCTGAAACAGCAGTATCCCTCATTAATCAGTTGACCGGGAGTTTTTGATGTGGTGTAAATGGTATGTATTTCAGACAGGGTAATCTTTGCGATAGGATCAAAGGTGGATTGTATGAGCCATTTCGTGCCCTCTGCATATTGCCAGTGCATATGCAGGAGGGAACTGCGATGTGATACATAGCTCATACGATACCACCACTATCCTGATAATATATGGTAGCCAGACGAACAAATATTTGGTTCAAGCGCTCCCCCGCTGGTTCAAAGGGAGCACGAGGAATGGGTGCAGATGAGCTAATATAATAATATTGCCGTATGTATAACCCTCCACCATCTATGCGAGAGTATAATTGGTCCGTGAAGCTTCACACACTTAATGCTGTCTTTAGGAGCACGGCCCTGCAACAAAAATATCGGTTAATGGAGATTTTGTAACCTGGGGTTTGTATGAGTGGCCAATTCGTGGAATTTGCATGGGCATGGTGGCGGTGCCAAGTTGCGGGGTAAACAACCACACCATCTCTATGATCCACTGATGGTGTGCAGCGGTAAATTGATAATACCGATTCGCGACCAAGAGTAAAACATCCGTTGCAGTCACCCTAAAAGAGAGGTCGATAGAAGAAAATTGCACTGAATCGCTTATCAAAGTACTCAATCCTTCGCAAGCTTGCCAAGTTACCACCGTTGTCATAGGAAGTGCCTGCTGTAGTTCTTGAGCGCAAGTGCCAAATGGGAATTCAGGGCAAAAAGCAATGTTCCGACTTTATACCTAAGTAAGCGAGCTAGAAGAACCCTCCAGTTTGCAAGCAACGTGTAACTCGCCCCCTGGTCGCAAGTATATTATCACGTTATCAAATTAGTCGATGCACAAACACTCGCACTGGATCCGTCCATCATGCTCTGAAGACTTTGGATTCCTCTAGAACTTGAACGTTAACATCTGACGTGTCCTGTGCATCCCCAATAGGTGATAATTGAGGGATGTCGATTTCTTTCCTAAGTGCTAAAGGGGGTGTAGTGCCTATCAAACACGGCCAAGAGGAAGAACGTTTTCGGGTTCAACCTTGCAGAATTAAGCTCAGATGCAGGGGAAAGCTATGCACAGAAATTGACACGACTTATCATGGAAAGAAAAAGGCGTTAGATAGTTCGTCTATGCATTCGCCCAAGATGATTTTGACATACTGGGTCGAATATATTCGCAATACATGGATCCGCTGCGTACCCAATTGCAAGCCCTTTCCGTCTTGTCACTAGCGATGTCGTTCGGTAGGATATGTGCCGCATCAGTCGATATTACTGGGCATCGTCAGAAACTTAGCATATTTCTGTTTCTGCTGACGGGATTGCAGCCACGGGGGCGTAGCGACAGATCCGCCATGTCAGATATAACACAAGGTCCCGCGGAAACAACAGGCACTGCCAAGTTTCGAAGCACTAGCTGTTCCCTAATCAGGATCTAGGGCATAGTTGCGTCGTATCTTTATAGCCGGCGTTTGTGCCCACTGCTTTGAACGGCGAAAACGGTTGAGTACAGTACACCGAGGTGGTGGATGACTCGGTATTGCCACGAGGGTAAGCAAGGTTTCACACAACCCTGCTCAATAGACGTAAATCTGATCGTGCCATAATAAGATGGACTTAGCTAAATGAAGCAGCGCGTTTCATTCGGTAAACTATTGGCAGTCAACATACTCTAAAATAATAATGATATCCACTCTCTCCTGTATTGTCTGGGACGGATGGGTAGAGGGCTCAATCGGAGTGGCCTGGTATTCCCTATTCCGTTCACATGAAAGCGGCCAGTAAGGGTTATCTGGCGGCGTGGCCGTAAAATTGACACTTTGAAGATTATCTGTGTCACAAGTAATCTTCTTGGTCTGAGCATGGAAAGTCAGGGTGACCTCACCATCTATGTATTCTTCGCCTGATCTCTCCCTACCAAGTAGGTATACATGATAATATGTAGCCTAGAACACTGCTTATTTACTTGCATCCCTTGATGTGATTCTCAACAGCCACATTTCCCTTCGCCGCCAGAAGCCCACCCTGTCGTGAACTTTTGCAGGTCAGTACTGCAATGTAACGGGTATGACAGGTACTTGCATGAAGGGTTGGTTTGCTTCCACTGATCTCTCACTAAGAACGGTAGGGCTCCTGACAGCCCGTCGGCTTGCCCCCGCGTGGCGCAACTGTGCCACTTTCTTTTCCTATTGTACGTCCCGTCTTGCGCTACTCATAGTGGTTGGTCGGCTATAAGAAAAGGACAAAGAAGGTAGGGAACCAAGAATGAACCTATGTTGGACAATTGTTGTATTAGTTATAGAATGTTCCGTCTAACAAACGCTTTTCTCCTAGCTTTGTATACTCTTCATAGTTGTGACCGAGGTCGCCCGTTGCTAGAAATATTTGCGGAGGATGTACTAACTTGGATTTGGCACGGTTAATCGCGCTCGGGAACGAACAGGATTCCGGCTAGCCTTAACATAGAACTGTTTGACGACGAGACCGTCTATTTGAGAGGGACGTAGAATGAAGCGTACCCCTCGGTGGCAATATCGGTGGGTTCGTCTTGTTTACGCTCCGCCTTTATTTTGAAGGGGGTAATTTTGTAGAAGTGTGCGGGCTCTGTGAGATGCATTCGCGATGATTGCCGAAGAGGTGCGCAGAGGTGAAGCACTAAGTAGGAAGCAGATACACGGTTAATTGAGCGGCTACTTGGCGTGTGTCTGAAGCCGAATACGGAAAAAAGGAACAATAACATGGGCTTCGCTAGGGAGAGAGAGTTTCGACGAACGCAAAGTATAACTAGTAACAAGTATAGAGAACGTATTAGTCCCCAGTCTGCATCGAGCAAGATAATGCCGGCCAGAAGTCTGAACCTTGCGGATCACAAGCAGTCTGTGTCTTGCTAGAAAATTCAAAATGGGACTCCGATGCCCCATACTTATGCGAGTACATACATGATCGAGACATTCACCTACCTTAGGTGCTTAAGTATTCCCCTTCACTCCTCCAATCCATGCACACAAGGAGCACGTAAAGAGGAATAAAAGTTTTTGCTCGCAAACCCAAAGGGCAGTTTGCCCCCCAATGAAGGAAAACGCCAGGTGCTATAGCCGATATCGATAAGAGCTCCCACGGGAAGCACAAATGAACGACTGTTGGAACAAGATAGAACTCAAACACAGATGACTCACGGGGAGAACATTTCAGCACAAGGGTATTTGCCACTTCGGTCCCATAAATGGTAGTAACTAGCCCTTACCCCTCTCTCAGCGGGGGCTAGGTAGCCCAGTTTTGTTCAGGGCTTTGGTCTCATCATTAACGGGACTGAACTCTGGTATGTTCATTCGGCGAGGGACGTATGAGATTAGTTTGTTGGAAACTATATCTCTTCCTTGCTGGCTCAAGTCTAGTGCTTTCATTGGCCTATTAGTCAGGTTCGGCGTGGATGAACAGGATTGAGCAAACCTCTGATACGAAGCCGCGAATCGTTCGGGAACAATCCTGGTTATTAGATCATGACCCAAGCGACAGCACCCTATCGGGTACTCACGTTCCTGTCCCCGGAGGATGCGAAACATAACGTTAAGGTTCCGCGTTAGCCTACATACCGATAGGGCTGAACAGGGGTTTCGCGTGGCGACACTACTCTATCTTTGACGCCACGTGAAACCTTGCCAACCTTAGGTATCCGAACCAAAGGTTTTACCCACTGGAACGCGGTGCTTGAAAGTGAAGAATATGGGCCGAACAGCAACTGTGTTGAAGAGATTTTCTTTTATAGTAACTGCGGGTGGCATTGCATCTATGTTTCATGGTACATTGGATGAGCAGGTTAGAATAATATAGCTGCAGAAAAGACTGCTTTCTTTCCTCTGTCTTGCTGGTTACAAGATTGTTGGAAAGGTGTCATTGTCCTATAAAGGTTGTCTCATATCCATACTCTGATAATGAGTGAGCTTTTTTGCTTAGTTATATGAGGCTGAGTATGAGTCAAATATGAAGAGAGAAGGGAAAAACTAGAGTTTCTTTAATTGTCAGAAGTATTCAATTTGGCATAATTGATATTGTTGATTCTTGTTTGAGAGATAGCATAATACTATGTGGTTCATATATCAGCAAAAAGCAAAATTGGTTTCTGAGAATAAACGCCATGCACCGATCCTTCTCCACATTCTCCACACATAATCTGAGCGAATGATTTGCAATCTTCTGCCATGCTGTAACGGCATTGTCAAGTATGCATGGTTAGGGTTGCTGGACGGTCACGTGAGGTGTCCAGTGCTGGGTAACCGCCAACCTTATATTGACATCGCAATGGAGACTTAGCTCCATACCAAATATCTTACCACTTACTTCCACACTTGATCTCACTCGCGCCCGTGTGCAACCGTATACCATACTATATCCCTATACTGCCAAGCACCAGTGTACGTGCCCTTACACTATATTCGGTCTTTCAGAAATCGGATACATTTTGCTCACGAGATCACGCGAATTTACACCTTTAATTGACGCGTCGTGACAGACACAAAATCAACAATTACAGCCAATTACCCTCCATGCCTCCAAAGAGAATACAGAAAAGCCAATTGCGTATGCCTAATACGTGTGCGAGCATTGAATCTCTTCAAGCATCGCTCAGCCGAATCACGCCTATTCCTATGGACCGCGTCTGGGTACTACCAGAAGACGAAATCAATGATGATGATCCTGCTGAGACTCAAGTTCACGAGGAAGCCTGTGATCCTGACGATGAAGATGAAGACGAAGACGAAGATGATTCAACCTTACCAGAGGGCAAGGATAATTGAGGCAGAGATGACATCTTGTCAAAGATCACTGAAGACAACCAAAAGGAGATGCTTGAACAGAACCGGATGCTACTTAAACTCCTATTTGAACAACAAGCCGAATGGAAAGAGGAGAGAACCCGAATGCTCACCGAACTGGACCGCAGCTGAGCCATTGATAGACTGGAGAATCCCAGAAATCTGTTCAAGATCTTTAAGATGGTTGATGTTACGGGGGTCCTTAGGTACCAAGTATAGATACTGGTACAGCTGTAGATCCTATTCCGTGGTGAGAACATGATTATTCCTTTTCCTAAGTTTTTGTTTGTTCTTCTGAATTCGTCTTTTGGCTCCTTTCGATAATGTCCCAGGCAGAGGAACTGACTTCTTTTCCTCTGCCTTAGTCTTCTGGATTGGAGTTTCGAGGTAATTTAAGATTGTTTCCTCCAAAGTCTCGTTTTGACAGCTTATTGGCGACACTGATCTAGCAATATCGCTGGGAGTAGTCGAGACTTCGTGAGTGGGAAATGATTCTGCTTTGTCCTTAGCTGCGGAAACTTCCTTTACCTTATTGCGGGGTTGTCGAGAATGTAAATTGTCAATGTAGATTGTTAACCCTTGATCTAACCCTATAATACCGGATATCCACCAAGCGCAATTTGCTACAAATAGATATTGATTTTCCTTGTGTTACGGGGGTTTTTAGATCCCAATAACTAATACAATATTTATTGAATCTAAGTACAGCCGCCTATCAAATCTCTTTCTCTCCTCGTCTTATCCTAAGACTCAACTTCTTGCCCGTCTTGCAAGAACTATCTCTTCTGACAGTTGTAAACGTACTTGGCTGGTGTATACTGATGTCCAGGCTTACAGCACCCAGTCTCGTGTGTGGATTAAGGAAGTAATGGTAAAGATAGATAGAATTCTTAATAATATTTTAAGATCGTCTTCGGTGTTATCTGAAAGCTAATGTGTTCGCTGATGTCCCCAACAACTACGTCCAACGCTGGCTCTTTATAGCCGTAGAGCTCTTATGCCAAGATAATGATTATTCCGGCCACGCTTCCTTAGCGCCCGCAAAAATAACTCATCGCAACACCCTTAGGTAGTTGCGCCATGGCTACGTGGTTTGAAAGCTTACGCTCCTGATAACAATCAGGCCATCCGTTGCCCGATATCTGCTCACCCATGCACATTCAATAACCCTTGCAATCTTTAGAGTCGGTAGTTGGAACATCTACCAACCAAGTTGATAATGCTTATCGCCTCGAAAATCCCTCATGCAAGTGAGCGATTTTCTTGCGCCATAGATTTAGTCGGCGACCAACCGATACTATGCCAACGTAGATTTATGACGCGTAAACTCGTATTCGATACGAGGTTACATTGCGATCTGACCATAAGTGGTGCATCGCTCTAGGCCCTAAGCCTACGTCATATAATCCCTCAGTTACGTCATGCTAAGGTCGAGACCTTTCTCCAGACCGGGACGTGCCTCTCCTAGTTCCATCCCGTTACGGGTAGGGGAGAAGAGTCCTCTTAATTGCATCTGACTATCAACTGCCTTGCGTGATTACCATACATGTCCCGCATAGTTTCTAGGACGTGAACAAAGCACTCCTGCTTTGCGCGACCGATACGAGCTCCCGCTAAAGAGCGTATCGCTGACCAACTTGATTATCACATGCATAGGTGTTTTGCATATCGTAGATATGTATGCATCTTGTAGTAAATCAAGTATCATTATCGCTGCTAAGGAGACCCCTAACACCTTGGTGAAGGCCATGATCTTTTCCAGGGCGTAAACTATGACGTCAGACTCGTTCTCAAAGGTCAAGGTCATTCTGGGTGCGAGGCTGCTGCTACACAATGCTAATAAATTTGTAGGTATATATAATAATAGGTATCATAAAAACGCAATAATAAATAATGGTCTTCTTTCGCTGTTAGGTTTCTGACTGTTTACTGCTAGAGCTTGTTCTCTTCATTGTTGGGGACAATGTGATCTTTTTTATAGTCATGTTCGAGGGTCTGTATTCTTATCGCCAATACTTCCACGCTATGATTCCGCTTATTCCATAATTGCAGTATTATCGTTGCGACTTACATTCTACTGAATACGCCCTTTAATTAACTGCCATGCTTCCCTTAGGTTATCGTGTTCATACAATGTGGTTTGAAAGCATTACGCTCCTGATTAAATCAGGCCATCCATTATATTAAATTATGTCAATGACATATCAGATCATAACTTCAACTTTGACATCTTGCTTTCGATTAGTTCAGTAGTTGGAACATTAACGATTATCATGTATTTCTGCGTAATCGCAATTTAACTATGAATCATCTTCTTAATGCTTTATCGCAATATGTTTTAATAGCTCTTCACCATTAAACGCCTCACCATTAATTTGGCTATTCGGCATTGCGTCAGAGATTTAATCAGCTACCAACTGATACTCTACCAACGTAGATAATGACACGTCACTTATGACGTTGCAATGCATACATTATCAACTCAATGATACCGGTTTGCTTCTGGCCTCATATCTTCAGCCAATGTCATTAATCCCTCAGACACTGCATGCTTAGGTCTTGACCTTCCATAGACTGGGGGTTGCCACAGTTATTCTCAGCACTTAGCGCATGAGCTGCAGATCCCTCGTAATCGCATATTGCATAACGTCTGCTGCACACGGAACTCTGCGTAATCGCAACTTAACTATGTGTTGTCCCGCTAGACAAGGTTTAATAAATGTGGCCAATAATTATGCGCACCGCAGAAGGTTTTTCACTTCTCGGCTATGGTAACATAATTGCATCATCATATTTGAATCCGCTAGTACGAACGTATTGTCACTAATTGATCGACACACGGCTCAAGTGTAATCCCGCCAAAGATCACTTGACTGACAAACAAGATATTGTATTCACAGGTAGGTGTTTTGCATGCCACATAATTCAACCTAACTATTTTTCCATGACAAGTACCTGCTCTCATCCATCTTGTATCACTACCGCATATCAGGGGAGAACCCCTGACAGTTGACCCTTTACGGTACTGCGGCGGGGCGAAAGAGCTGAATAAGTTTCTCGAAACATTACGATCAAACTTTGCATCCCACAAGCATCTATTCGCAAGAGGTGACCCCAATCAAGTCAAGTATGTAGTCTCTTTCCTTGACACCTGGAATAACCACCCTGATATGACTCAGCCACAGACAGAAAATACGGACCCATCCGAGTGGGCTAGCGACCTACAAGAGGCCAAGGATCTGTGTTTAGAGAACCTCGAACTCTTTGCGAATGAGCTCCAAAAGATGAACGGAGATAAAGACAGACGTGTCAATTGAGCGGCAAAAGCCATGCAGGAGTACCAGCAATTACCAAACGAATCAGTCCAAATTTACGCCAACCGCTTGAAAGCAAATTGGAGAAGAGCCAGCTGGAGCCTTATAACGCATGAAGTGGTCCTATAGGACATGGCATGGGCAGGCCTACGGCACGCACTTAAGACGAAAGTCAGACCTTGGATCTCCAGCGGCAAAGACAGGTTCGACACACTCAACCAACTCTTCAACTGTGCGGTGGCCTCAGAGTTCAAACCGGACGACAAGAAGCCCGGAGGATAACAGCAGCAACAAAGGCAAGCAGGGGAGTCTCAGAAAGGTGGCGATAAGAAACATAATTTCCGACCATCCATCTCTGAACCTGCGGAAAACACTTCCGGCAATCCCAATAGCTCTGGCACCGGGAATTTAAAATCGGGCAAGTCCAATAAGCCCAGCGGAGGCAGCTGCGCCAACTTATTAACAGCGCCGTGGCTTTCAAAGGAAGCCTACGAAAGCTGAAAGGCAAACCGGCAATGCATCCGCTGCGGCAGTGGAGACCACAAAACCTACCTTTGTACCAAATATGGCAAGATAAACCCACCTGATCAAAACTCCAGCAATAGCAGCGGCTATGATGGCAAACAAATTAAATGCCAAAAGTCATTCGACATGCAGCAGCAAAAAAACTAGTCTACCTCTCTTGATACCTAACTCGCCAGGAGAGGCTGGATGACACGGAGTTAGGATTGGAAAACTTGGGAAACCGAGCCTTATTTGCAACTTTGGATAAGATACAACCCCACCGAATCGCCTCAAAATCAAGTGTCATTCTGCAAGGTCGGGCTCTGATGTCAAGCCAATACCTATGCGGCACAGAGAGACTGGATTCGGCGCACATCATCCATGAAGTCCTTGTACGAAATATACATGGCAACATGCAGCGAGTCAAAGCATTAATCGACTGCGGTGCAACGAGCATCTTTATATCACCGAGCCTACTCAGGAAACTCGAACTGCGACACGAACCAGCATTCACATCCACCCAGGGTCTCAATGGCCAGGTGATGATGTCTGCAAAGGAGAGCCGAAAGGCAAGTCTCTTGGTTCAGTATTTTGAACACCTTAAAATTGTTGACGAATCGGAGGTTTTAGTCGTCCCAATCAAGGCATATGACCTTGTCCTGGGCTTGCCATGGTTCAAGGCAAGGAACCTGGAAATCGACTGGACTAAAGGTTGATTGACAGCCCTGCAAACGCCAAATGGACAGCAACAGGCGAAGATTCCAAAAGCAGATCACGCAAGTTCTCTGCCGGAACGCGGTGAAGGAAATACAAATGTTGATCCTCCCCTGGATATACAACTACTTGGGGCTACCGCATTTGATCATCTCTTAGCTAGTGAGGAAGTGGTCAAGGCATTCGCAATATGACTTGGAGATTGTCAAGGGTTGTTGGGAGCATTGCTAAAAGGCATCACCGAAGGTGAGAAAAACCCCAGGATGCTGAATGCATGAGCAAGAGCAGCGGCGGTAGTTGTGGCAGAAGAGTGACATAGTGACGGTGCTTGAATGACTGCTACCGGCTCGCCGAGACACGAAGATAGAAACTGGTCAATGGGGCGTCGTTCTATTGTGACGAACCGTCTGATTCAGCCATCCCGGAACCCCTACCCATCTCCACCCACCAAGCACGCTACAATGCAGAATGCAGACAAGGCTAAAGAAAATAGGAATAGATATAGAAAACGTGGAGATGGTAACGACAGATGACGGGGGTCGCATCGCAGCACAATATCAAGATTTCGTGGAGGTTTTCAGCAAGGTAAAGGCCGAGACACTTCCGCCGCATAGGCCAACTGACCACGCGATCGATCTCGAATCCGCCTACAAACTACCACACACGCGGATCTACAACCTCGCAGAATTTGAATTGAAGACGCTCAAGGCCTACATTGAAACAAACCTGGCAAGAAGCTTCACTAACCGGTCAGCATCGCCGGCCGCAGCGCTGATCCGGTTTGCAAAGAAGAAAGACAGAGGACTACGGTAGTGTGTCGACTATTGAGCTCTTAAATTGGGCATGGTAAAAAATAGATACCCCCTTCCTCTAATCTCAGAACTACTTGATCGAGTGCGTGAAGCCCGGATCTTCAGTAAGTTGGACCTCCAGAATGCCTACCACCTCATCCGAATCAAAGAAGGAGACGAATTCAAGACTGCATTCTGAACCCGCGATGGTCAGTTCGAATACCAAGCTATGTCCTTCGGATTGACAAATGCACCGGCTAGGTTTCAGGCTCACATCGACGATTGTCTACGGCCCTATATTGATGACTTCAACGTGTATTACCTTGACGATATACTCATCTACTCGACCAATGAGAAAGAGCACGAAGACCACATCCGAAAAGTGCTGCAACGCCTACAGGAATTCGGGCTATATTGCAAGGCCGAAAAGTGCCAAATGGGAGTTCGGGAAGTTGGCTTTCTCCGATTTGTCATCAATTCGGATGGGATCGGCATGGAGTCAGACTGCATATCCACGATTGAAGACTGGCTGACCCCGGAATTAGTTCAGGAGGTACAGGTGCTCCTTGGCTTCGCAAACTTCTACAGGAGATTCATTCGGAAATATGGAAAGGTGACAGCTCCCATATTAAACTTGCTAAACACTTAACGCTCACGGAAGTGGGAATGGACTCGGGATGCGGAACTCACTTTTCGAAAGCTCAAAAAGTTATTTACCGAAGCACTGATCCTCCAGCATTTCAACCCGCAAAAACTGATCATTCTGCAGACCGATGCAAGCGGTTTCGCAATCGCCGGCATCCTTAACTAGTACGACGTATTCGTGATTCTTCGCGCAGTCAATTTCTACTCTCGAAAATGCTCTCCTGCCGAACAGAACTACAACACATACAATTGGGAGCTCTTGGCGATTGTCGAGACAATGAAACAATGGAGATACTATCTCGAGAGCACTAATCAGAAGGTCCTGATTCAGTGCGACCATAAGAATCTGGAGTACTTCCAAACCTCCAAAGTGCTTTCCCGAAGACAGGCAAGGTGGGTGGAAATCCTATCCTCTTACAACTTTGTCATCAAACACTGGGAAGGCAAGAAGAACCCGGCCGATGGACCATCAAAAAGGCCCAACTATGAGATAGGCTACGAGAGACCGACTGCGAGGCTACTGGCAACGTTGGCGACCACCACCGTGGAACCGTACGATGACCTCCTTCAGGAAATCAAAACAGCCCAGGCTATTGACGCGTTGGGTGCTGACGTGAAGTGCAGGATTGTCAGCACCCCAATCGTCGATATTCCTGATCCACAAAGAATAGACGAACTAGAGGAAGACTCGAGTAACGAATGGAAAGCCACTGCCGGAGTTCTCGCTTACGAAGGAAGGATATATGTACCAAAGAATGACCTGCTTCGCAACAAAGTCATAAGCCTTTCCACGACAATTCAGAATCCGGCCACTTGGAGCTCTCAAAACCGCCGAATTAGGATCCCAGCATGTCTACTAGCCCGCAATGGATGCCACCGTACGAAAATACATTGCCAGATGTGAATTATACCACCGAATCAAGGAACCACAGCACGCCCATCATGGTACAAACATGACGCTACCACCACCGTCATGACCTTAGGAAGAAGTTACCACTGACTTCGTCACGAACCTCCCCTACTCAATCGCCTCCAGTTATACGGGAATCTTGGTAATCGTCGATTGACTGACCCAAATGGTGATCTACCTCCCCTGCAGGAAGGATATCGACTCACCAGAGCTGGCACAAATGTTTTTCGAGCATGTGATTTGCAAACGCGGCGTACCAGACAATATTGTAACCGATTACAGAAAGGAGTTTACCAGCCGATTCTGGAAACGAGTTTGCTCTCACCTCACCATCAATCACAGACTGTCGACGGTGTTTTGTCCACAGACCAATGGCCAGATGGAGCAACAAAACCAGACCATGGAGCAGTACTTATGGACCTTCTGCAACTGTGAGCAGGACAACTGGGTAGAGCTGTTACCTTTAGCAGAGTTTGCTTACAACAATTCCGTCCATCACTCAACGTGAATGACGCCATTCTGGGCAAACTACCACTACCATCCGCCAATGCAGTTCAAGCCACCGAAAGCCCCATCAAATATGAGGTCAGAAGTACTGGCGTACGCAATGGTATCGGGAATGGAAGAGACTCACCGGCTTCTCAGGTAGAGCTTGTTGGAAGCCCAGGCACGGCAAACAAAATATGCTGGCGGAAAGGACGTGACCGTCGAGATTGGGAACGAGGTGTGGCTTTCGACTTGACACTTCCGAACGACTAGACCGTCAAAGACACTCGACTACAAGCGCACTGGACTGTATACGGTAAGTAAGATCATCTACAAGAATACTTGCAAACTAGACTTGCCGAAAACAATGCAGAATCACAACGTTTTCCACCTGTTGCAGCTGGATCACTACACACGGCCGGTCGTAGGACAACTACCCTCGGAACCACATCCAGTAAGAGTCGATGATTCCGAGGAATGGGAGGTCGAACAGATTCTTCACTCTACGCAGCGTTACCAGAAGCTACACTACCCCGTTTAGTGGGCCGGATACAGCCACATACGCACAAGCTGGAAGCCGTTCGAAAATCGCGAGAATGCTCGTCAACTAATCGACAAGATCCACCGAGACCAAACGAATAAGCCGCGTAGATGAAGGATGTCGGATCTCGGAAGTGGAGGAATTGACGGAAATGGAGAGATGGAGACAAGGTCAACTTGGGCATTTCCTTCTTTATTCTGTTGTTGGGATCTGGTCCAGTACAAATGGCGTCGGCACGGGTTTTTACCACCTCCGGAAATCCAGTCAATTGGAGGTGGAGTTTCCCCGTGCGTCGGAAGGTCACCCTGGACATACTGATCAGTTGTTGGACTAATGGGATCGTACCAGTGTGTATGCGGGTTGTTTCCTTGTTTTCTACTTGTACTTAGCAGCCCGGGAGTTATGCCCTAAAAGAGGGGGATGATGTAACGGCATTGTCAAGTATGCGTGGTTAGGGTTGCCGGACAGTCATGTGAGGTATCCAGTGCCGGGTAACCGCCAACCTTATATTGACATCGCGACAGAGACTTAGCTCCGTACCGAATATCTTACCACTTACTTCTACACTTGATTTCACTCACGTCCGTTAGCAACTGTATACCATACTATATCCCTATACAGCTGAGTGCCGGCGTACGCGCCCTTACACATGGCTTGCAGATTGCCCAGAGTATAGCGACCTACATCTTCTTGAGCGGCATGTCTGTTTTTGGTCCGAGCGTCCAAAGAACGAACTTGGAGATTATGTGCATCCTGACAAGCAACACCCCTGGCGGGATTACAACCTATATAGAACCGTCAGCAATGCCAACACCAAGGCAGCCGATGCCGAATTCTCGACGCGCCATGTTCACCAAGGATTCAATGTGTTTCATCATATTCCCTGTATTGTGAGCAACCTCCCTAAGCCCGACCTCCTCCATACAATACAGATTGGCATGCTTGACCACCTCGAGAAGTGGATTTTCCACTTCATGAAGACGCACAAACAGCTTGACAAGTACAATGCAATCTGCTTATCTGTGCCTGCTTACATCAGCAACAACTCTAGTTTCCGTCTGAAAAACCTAGGTATTCCGGTCGGCTCTGAAGGCTCTGACGGAACCTCGTACCATCTGACGGAGAATTACATGCTTCCCGTCGCCCAGGCGACGGGTCGCTTTGCATACTCACCTCCATTACTATGCACCTGGTATACACACCATCAGAACGACATGTGTGTTACGCTCTTCGCAGGGGCTGCAGTTATGCTATAGCTGTTTACACAACACCTGGCAATGTTTATGCCTTTCTTCGGCCGATAGCCACATACCGCACTGTCATTGATCTTTAGCTTTGAGATTTTGTCACTTATTGCAATAGTGTTTGATGTGGATACATCGCTTGCCATTGCATTTGCCTCGCAATTAATGTATTTTACATGTCTGAAATATACTGTCCAATCTTCACACTCTCTAGTACTATGCGCTCAGTCTCCACATTCTGTGTTGATCCATCATTGGCTTGCGATGCTTCTTCCTCCGCATCCGCATCCGCATCGTCGCCATCCTCACCCTCATACCCATTGACATCACTGGTTCCCAGGTCAGTCCTCTACATTCTGCGTTGATCCATCATCGGCTTGCGATGCTTCTTCCTCCTAATCCGCATCCGCATCCGCATCATCACCATCCTCGCCCTCATACCCATCCACATCACTGGTTCCCAGGTCAAACCTCTCGAGTTCAGTCGCGGGCCGTCATCGCCGGCTCGCGGTGAGGATGGCATCCCGCTCGTCGCATTCGTCACCTTCATCATCATAATCTCTGCTGCCCCCTGGCATCCCAAAATGCAGTTCGTCATCCGTGCAATTGTTGTCTATCGGGATGTTTGGGTCAGTGCTTCCGATCTCAGGCTTCTCAAGCGCCACTTCGGAGGTCAAATAGTCGAGAAGAATAGCATTGTCAACACGCACTGCTTCCACGCTGATGATCACAGCAGGTATTGGGTTCTCCGTCTGTTGGATCTGACGCTTGACTGTAGCAAGAGTGTTTTTATACACCCCCTGTTGGTAGCTCTCCGGGAGTGTGTTCCCGGTATTCATCAAGAATCTATACGTGTCTGCAACGCCAGGCGAGGTTAACAACTTGCAACCCATTACAGCGCAGCAGGATGCGTTCTTACCACAATCATTCTTATAATTGAAGTAGTTCGAGGGATAAGGTCTGTCCGCTTTCAGCTTTGACTTGGAAGCTTTCGGATTAACACTTTTGTTCTTTTGCCACTCCAGGAGAGCATGGCGCAACGTGGTGTAGGTAAACATGATCTGTGGCGAGGGTATATGACCGTCCTTGTCGTTAATCATGGAATTATAAAATCCATCAGCATACTTACTGCGGTTATTCGCCCAATGATAAAATTTGATGTAGATAAACCGCGGGATTGCTTCCGCCAGGAAGTAAAGTGGACGCTAGCCATTCCTTAGCAGCTTTCGACTCTCTCTGCATTGGATTTGGGCCGCGTACACCACCTTCCACACGCTCTGCTACAGGAAAAAGATACTTATTGTCTGCCAGAAGGGAATCAATGAATTCCAAATGCTCTGCGGCGGATTCAAAGCGGTGGAGATCATAAAGCTCTGCTATGTTGTCCCTTGCTGATTGAATAAAATGGGATTCAACCTTATCGACTTGTACTTGAACCTAGTACCGGTTTGAGCATGTATTATCCAATGTAGGGCATTGCTTCAGCATACCTCTTTCAAGATCTCCTTTGTGTGCGTCTTAAATGCTATGGACCAATTGTTGTTTTGCTGCATAGCGGTGTTCCAGCACGTCTCTATTATCTGCCAGTGTGGGGCTTCAGCAAATGCTTTCGAAACACGTCGCGTTGCATAACTTAATGTCTCCAAGTCGCTTGCACTCATAAACGGCTGTCTGTTCCACATGTAGAGCTCCAGGAGTCTGCCCGTTGCAAACACAACATGCGTTATGTCTGAGTGACCAAGTCGATGGATGCTGCGACTGCCGGAGACTATTGATTGAGGTGTAGACACCGCCTGCGGTTGCAATTGCCACTGCCTCTGTCTCTGATTCTTTTCAGTAGCTCGCATTCGGAGTGGATTTGTAATGATCGTGCGGGCTTCTGGATTAGAGATGGGGGTAGACAGGTTTTCAAGACCTCTGAGAGGAGTGGGAGTGATAACAATGCCGGATGCGGGGCTGGATACAACGCGATGCATTGAGGTTCCTTCAGGTGCTGGTGTGCTATGACTGCTTGTACCCGGTGTGGTGGTTGGAGTATTTATTGACCGTCCCTGTGTAGTGGACGGGGTGGAAGTCACGCGTTGATCGATATGTGCAATGCGAGAAATGTTCAGCGAAGATGAGGGGGTGGAGTTCTGACCTTCGATTGTTGAGGGTACGGAACTCCCTCCTTGAGAGGAATCCCTCTCGCTGGCCAGTATGGAAACACGTCTCTTAGCAGGCGGAAGTTGAGAATTCCCCGAAGGCCCACGCTTTTGTTGATTCCGACGATTAGCAAGACTTCGAACATTTCATATGACCGGAGTCGTATCAGGGTGAGGGCTTTGGGAATGCATAGTCGAATATAGTTGTTCGAGGTTAAGAAAGTAGGAATAATTGCCTGTCCATGCATATGCAATGGCAGGCAAGGTAGACTCCTATTTGAGCGACCATGGAGGGTTTCGACAAAAAAGGGAGTCGCAGTGTGGACCGCTCTACACTCTAAACCCTGACAATACTCGGTGTCAGGATCCCTTGAAAAGCATTCAATTATCGGGTTAACTGCCATCAGATTAAACCCAGATTAAACTCAGCATTGATATTCACTGTTACAGCAACGTCTGAAGGTCTATTTGCACCGCTTGAAGGGTGTTTATGCCAACTTGGCGCGATTATCATCGTATTGCACTCGTTCTTGGCACAATACTTCGAACCATCGATTGTGTATATCTTCAACTTCCCAGTGGAAGTCCCCCTTTGGCAGAGCAAAAAGCATCGCAAAGCGAACATTGACGTATTCTCTATCCTATGACATCAGTTGCATGTGATTTTTCCACTGCTAGGCGTTGGTAGCCATGTGGATTGTTGCACAGTTGAGACAACTTGAGAACTACTCAGTTTGCTCCGAGATGCATGAGGTCTGAGCAGTAAACATGATGTATGATGCAAATGCAACGCCCGGCGTCGTAAACTGTCTTCTCCACGAGTACTAAATCTCGTCTTGAGGCTTCTCGTTCATAAGGTGCCTGGTGGTTCTGCAAGATGAAGGCTGGGCCGTTTTGTATTCGTTAACCAACAAAACTCACAAGTTGAACCTTGAACCAAGAAATCGCCGGAACTCGAGTATATATATCCCTTCTTCCCGCCTACACCTCCTTTCTCTTTTCCTCCGGCATTATACACACCAACAACATCCTGATCTCGACATCACGTGACTTGCACAAAACAATGCCTATCGTTTCAAAACACACCCGATAACCTACACAACTTTGTACTTTCCCTCTTGGCTTCCTTCCACTACAACTGTATCAAAATTCTAACGTTTCGGATGTAGATTTATTTTCAACTCACACCGATGGCACCAAAGGGCAGCAGTAAAGGAAAGGGGAAAGCTAGGGCAAAGGTGCCAACATCGGTTATAAATCGACGCCTGTCGTTGGATCGGGACGGTATAAAGGGATTGATTTTGGAACACATCCGTGGACTCATCCGGATATACAATGTTTGTGGCGTCAAGGATGAGAGGGCATGGGACCTCTTTAATGATATAATCTTTCTTGATCCAGTCATGACTCGCCACTTTTCACAATTCCAGCTGATGTGGCCGCACCGCAGGAGCAGGAGTTCGTCTTTTCAGGAGTGGTGGGCTGCCTTCCGCTTATATATGGGGCAAATGTTTGACAAAACCCGTGACCAAATGAACAATTGGAGGTGGGACAATCCTCGTGCCTTTGGGGATCAAGTCGATCGCTCCAATCCGCAGACAACCAGCTCGGGGAAGGTTAAACGCACTGGTGAGCATTTCTCTTGGTACGGTAGCGATGATCTCAGGGCAATGATTGAGCCACCAAACTGTCGGCAGTACAAACCAGGCAACTTCCTGGCCTTTAGACAACTGAATTGGGATGAGATAATCGACGAGGATGATGATGATGACAACTGGGCAGATCCCAGTGCGCCGAGCAGTGGAAGGAGCCGTCCTGGTGATGGCAATGACAATGACGACGCCGAGAGTGAGGAGGACACGCAGGGCTGTGAGAAATAACCGGGAAAGGGAATGGAACAAAGGATGGGAAGGGGAAAGGGAAGACAACTGAGGACGGGAAGAGGAAACTGAAGGGGAAGGGGAAGGGAAACGGTAAAGGGAAAGGTATTGTTAAACACACCCTAGGGGGAGATGATATCTCTCATGCCGTTGCTTTGCAGTTGCAGAAGGAAATGTCAGAGGCTGACTTGGAGATGGAGGGCTACCTAGAGTGGGTATATTTAGAGCCGGAAGCGTCACCCGCCTTGTCAATTTCCTCAGATGATGATACCGACTCTACCGAGTCGGACAGTGAATATGACTTAAAACGTGATTTTGATGTGGATGCACCGGACGGCATTGATTTAGACGGCGATGTGGATATAGAAAGGGATGGTGAAGATGAGGAAGACGAAGAGGAGGAAGATGTGAAGGAGGAGGAGGTGGTGGATGAGGATGAGGAGGATGATGAGGATGAGGATGAGGATGAGGATGAGAATAATGGCAAACAACCTCGGACGATTGGCCAGGGAGAGATGGTAAATACATCGGCTGACGATGCTGATACCATGGTAGATGATGAGCCAACCGTGCTACCTGAGTAAAGCCAGGAAATGCACGAGGATACCCCACGGCCACAACCTCTGGTGCCTGCCCCACGGCCACAAACCCCGGAGCCTCCCCCATGACCACGAACTCCAGAGACTTATACACTCAGTGGGCTGGAGTTTTTGGGGCTTGTGACGCCGCAGAAACCTTGCCCAGCGGCGCCAACTCTGCCAAAAGCTGAGGCAGCCGGAAACACCTCGGATGTCGATGTGGAGCAGCAGCTACTTGGCGAATTGGCAGGTGGCAACAGTCTCCCAGATGGCCCTCTCCCGGATATCCCTCTCCCAGATGTCCCTCTCCCAGATGTCCCTCTCCCAGATGTCCCTCTCCCTGATGTCCCTCTCCCTGATGTCCTTCTCCCTGATGTCCCTCTCCCTGAGGTGCGCCCAGATGGCTCGGTAGGCGAGCAGTGAATCAGTCCTCGGGTTGCAGAGGAGGTGTGCGTTTCGGTTAGAGTCGGATTCTTGTCTTTTGAGTTTTCTTTGCTGTAATCTATTCATCTCAGGCACTGATTAAAGCATGCGTGCAGGTGTTTTGTTCGTTTGGGTTAGGGTTGTGGGCTTGTTTGTTACCTTTGTTCTAATCTATTTATCTCAGGCATTGATTATTACATGCGTCGCAAGGTTTTTGGATTGCTCAGGGTTTATTTTTTATTTATTCATAGTATTATGGGACACCGCCCATGCAGTGTTTTTGCAACTCCTGGTGTGATGGTGTTGAGGCTCAATAAATCTCTCAAGTATTGTGAGCTTATACCCACACCAGACTGCTCAGGCCCAGCACCAACTTTCGTCCCTTTCTACAGTGAATACTCCACTCCTCTTGTGTCGTCGACAATGCCAGAGAAGACCCCAATCTGTTGCCCCGAATTTTCATGCCGAAAGAAGTTCACCTCAGACAGCTGGCGACTTAAACATATCAAATTACACTATCCTGAACACCTTCAAGTTGCAAAGAATCTGACTGTTCGCTGCACACCCCGACGCGTTGAACCTGCTCAGCATCGTGAATTCAATGCTAACAAAGATTTAGTAGAAAACTTGGACATGTTTCCCTACCTCGAACACGTTGAAAACATCGCAGACTCGGAGTCTCAACCACCGCCACTTCCTCTGCCGGGGACGGAAACATACCCTGGTGCCGGTGCTCCGCTGAGCGATTACATTGCTGAGCCATGGGAAAGCAACGCTCAGGGTGTTCTTGAAAGGAACCTACAGAACAATCTCTACTACCTGTTTGCGACGCGTGAAGTGTACAAATATATCCAGTGTGGGATCAAAAAGAACGGCATGAAGACGTACTATGACAACATGCTGAAGGAAGAAAACACCACATCAGCAAAAAATATTTCCGTCCGGCTGGAATGGCTCCGTCAGAGTAGACGCGCTCCGTCAGAGCCGTCAGAGACACCCCGGTGGCGGATTACTCCACGCCCGGCCTCAATACCACGCGTCGCCTTGCATATCGCCCTCCGATCACTGTTTCACCGTTTCTTCTTGCTCTGTTGGTCTCCTATTTTAAACGAACGCTCTGGCGTTGTGGCCAACTGTGACCATACGTCGGAATGGGTTCATTGGGTACGCGCTTCCATCGGGATTGCAATGCGATGGGTGAGGCTGCGAAAATCTCTCCTCACGTTCCTTCTAACTGCGTGCAAAATGCAATTCTCTGTTTACTAATTATATGGGATTGCAAGGCGATGGGTGACGATGTGAAAATCTCTCCTCGCGTTCCTTCTACCTGTGTGCAAAATGCAATTCTCTCTTTACTAATTATACACATCATTCCAAGTCGCCAGATCTATGTGGCTATTGACAATCCATCGCTCGTTCCGTCCGTCCCCTGTCTTACTACTAGTAGCTATCTCTGGAATTACGTGCGGGTAGCCGACGATGTTTCCCACGCTGAAAACTTCCAAAGCAACGGCTGCCGGTGCTTTTCTCACTTGTACAAATTTCGAGACGGGATCCAAGTTACCCGAGTTTTCCGGTATTTTGGTGAGCGCCAGGGCTAACTAGTACTCAACGAAAGGTCCATCCTCGTTTTGGAGCTTGATTTTGAATAGTCGTTGCAGTTGCCACGGGAGATGCCCATTCAGCGCGCCATAACACCTCCCCGGGCGTTGCTTTATCCACACCCAGTCGTTCCATCCATCCCCTCCACGCCAGCTCTGGCTTCCTGTGCATCGACACATCTGAGATATGCATTCACCTTCTAAACCCTCAACTTGAACCTTAATACCATGGTAAATACAGAGCTCCATTGCATGCAGTTGTTCATCCGATATAGACGTCTTGTTACGACTCTTATGCTTTATAAACTCCCGGGTGCCGCTTTATATTGCCGCACGGTGCGTTGTGTCTTGCGTATTGTCGAGTAATGCTCTGAAGTCTTTGATCATAGCGTCAGAATGCTTTCCATCACGGCGGTTTTGGGGTCCAATGAATTCGGGCTTCGCATATGACTGGGGGCTCTGGGGGGCAGCCAGATCAGCACCGGAAGGGAGGACTTTGCAGGGGGCAGTGCTGTTCTCCCGACGCTGAATGAGGGCTTGGAGATTGAGCTCTCTGATTTCGAAGCAGAGGATGCGACGCTGAAAGGTGATTACTTGTGGCAGGTAGTTGAGATTGTGATTGGAGGCGTTCCAACCGTCCTTGAGGTTCGTTTTATGTGCTTGTTCATGTCTCTCGGCAGAATACTGTTGCAAGGCTCCGTATCGACGAATCTGTTCGGCCCAATGAGACATCAAGTGGATCTTCGGAAAGTTGAAGTCGGCATCTAACTCCTTGGAAATATCTATCTCGTGGCTGATATAATCCCGCCAGGCGTTCATTTCGCGCCGCTTCTTGGACGGCGTCCAAGTTTCAGCATTTGTTTCCTCGTCTACCTTTCGCTTCTTCACGAGTTCCGTTCTCAGGGCATTGGCTTTGGCCTTCGCCTTTTTGCCGGCTCGCCCGAGTAAGAAAACATCTTTGAAGGTGTGAAAACGATGCAAGGCGTCCTCCATGTAGCTCAATGTTGCATCATCGTGAGATGTATATCGAGCATACATATAGAATTCTAACAATGCCCGGGTGCACTCAATTGCGCGATTGAATATGGGACGCTGAGCGGGGCTTCCGCCTCGTAGAGACTGGGTTACAACTCCAAGCAGGTACCGACTCATTTCCTTCATCTCCTTCCCATTCCATTGAGAAACTTCCTCATATGACTTATTTTTTGGTGTGAGGTCGTGGTAAGCAGGCACGGATAACCAGATTGCATTGTACTTGTCGAGCCGTTCGTGCATCTTCATGAAGTGGAAAATCCACTTCTGGAGGTGGTCAAGCATGCCGATCTGCATTGTATGGAGGAGGTCGGGCTTCGGGAGATCGCTCACAATACACGGAATATGTCGAAACGGGTTGAATCCTCAGTGAACATGGCGCAACGAGAGTTCGGCATCCGCTGCCTTGGTGTTGCCATCGCTGAGCATTCTATATAGGTTGTGATCCCACCGGGGGTGTTCCTTGTCAGGATGCAAATAATCTCCAAGTTTGTTCTTTGGACACTCGCACCAAAAACAGACATGCCGCTCAAGATGATGTAGGTCGCTATACTCTGGACAATCTGCAAGCCATGCTGCTAAAACCGGTTTGCAACGCCTGAAGGTACCATCTGCACAGAGAACATTGTAATACCTGCTCCCAGCACTGGGATTTTGTTTAAAGGTGAGTGGCTGGAGTAGCCGCCAGAGTACTTCGTTCAGCACCTCTCAGTTTGTTTGCCGCTGCTCATCCAGCCTCTTCTGAGGAATATTGCGGTTCTTAATTGGAATCGGTAGGAGAGCGACCATTACGACACTGTGGATTGAGGGATTCTGGCTGATCTTTGAAGATAGATTGCCAATTGTCATATATACAGGCCACTCTTTCTTGTCGCCAGCAAAATTCGAGAGATGCGTTCCGTCAGACATGAAGATCAAGGGAACCAGTGTATCCCCCACTCTGAGCGTTGACTAAACATCAATTAGCATGTTATTATCCTCGAGTATCTCTCCATACCTGTGTCTCCCACCACCAGTCCGCAGTGTGCATTTCGGTCTCGAGGCGTTTCGGGGGCGTCTCACTGTTAAAGCACCACTGAGGGGCGAACATGAGATGCTCGGCGTAGGCTGGCTGCCGCATCAACCATCTCATGCTTTTGATGATGTCTCGACTCCAGTATTTGATAGGGAGTTGGTGATTGTCATTCCATCTCATATTCTCGAGAGTGTGTAGTTGCCACTCCCCGAACCCCTGATCATCTGGCATGCTAGCCATGAGCTTCTGGACGCCATTCCCGTTTTTGAAGCTTGGGAAACGCAGAGCGGTGAGTTCTTCCTTCAGCACGTTGTCATAGTACGTCTTCATGCCCTTCTTCTCGATCCCACACTGGATATATTTGTACTCTTCACGCGTCACAAACGGATAGTAGGGATTGTTTTGTAGGTTCGTCTCAAGGCAGCTCTGAGCGTCGCGTTCCCATGGCTTAGCAATGTAATCGATCAGCGGAGAGCTGGCGCCGGGGTATATTTCCGTCCGCGGCAGAGGTGGCGGTGGTTGAGACTCCGTGTCTGCGATGTTTTCAACGTGTTCGAGGTAGGGAAATGCGACCAATTCTTCGACTAAATCTTTGTTAGCGTTGAATTTACGACGCTGAGCGGGTTCAACGCGTCGGGGCGCACTGCAAACAGTCAGATTCTTCTGAATGTGTTCAGGATGGTGTAATTTGATATGTTTAAGTCGCCAGCTGTCTGAGGTGAACTTCTTTCGGCATGAAAATTCGGGGCAACGGAAAGGGGTCTTCTCTTGCATTGTTGACGACATGCGAGGAGTGGAGTATTCACTGTAGAAAGGGACGAAAGTTGGTGCTGGGCCTGAGCAGTCTGGTGTGGGTATAAGCTCACGATACTTGAGAGATTTATTGAGCCTCAACACCATCACAAGGAGGTTCCTTACACGCCAGGAGTTGCAAAAACACTGCATGCGCGATGTCCCATAATACTATGAATAAAATAAAACCAATAAAATAAAACCAATACAAACCTATAAATAAAATAAACCTTGAGCGATCCAAAAACCTCGCGACGCGTGTAATAATCAATGCCTGAGATAAATAGATTAGAACAAAGGAAACAGACAAGACAAGAACCCGACCCTAACCCGAATGCAACAACCATCGCCTCCTCTGCAACGCGAGGACTGGTTCACTCCTCGCCTACCGAGCCATCCGGGCGTGCCTCAGGGAGAGGGACATCGGGGAGAGGGACATCGGGGAGACTGTCGCCACCTGCCGATTCAATCAGCAGCTGCTGATCCACATCCACATCCGAGGTGTTTCCGGCTGCCTCAGCTTCTCGCTGAGTTGGCACCGCTGGGCGAGGTTTTTGCGGCGTCACAAGCCCCAAATGCTCCAGCCCACTGAGGGGATGAGTCTCCGGAGTTCGTAGTCGTGGGCGAGGGTCCGGGGTTTGTGGCCGTGGGGCAGGCGCCGGAGGTTGTGGCCGTGGGGTATGCTCGCGCATCTCCTGGCATTGCTCAGGTAGCACGATTGGCTGATCGTCTACCATGGTATCTACATCGTCAGCCGATGTATTTACCATCTCTCCCTGGCCAATCGTCCGAGGTTCTTTGCCATCATCCTCATCCTTATCCTCCTCCTCATCCTCATCCACCTCCTCCTCCTCCTCCTCATCTTCCTTCTTTTCATCTTCCTCCTCTTCATCGTCACCGTCCCTTTCCATATCCACATCGCCGTCCAAATCAATGCCGTCTGGGGCGTCCACATCATCCTCCATGCGCATATCCATAATCAGGATCAACTTCTGAGTCATATTCGCCGTCCGACTCGGTAGAGTTGGTATCATCATCTGAGGAAATTGACACGGCTGGCGATGCTTCCGGCTCTAAATATACCCGCTCTAGTTAGCCCTCTGTGTCCGAGTCTGCCTCATACAGTTTAACAATACCTTTCCCTTTACCGTTTCCCTTCCCATTCATCTTCCCTTTCCCCTTCCCATCCTTTGTTCCCTTGCCTTTCCTGGTCCCTTTCTCACCGCCCTGCGTGTCTTCCTCACCCTCGCTGTCGTCATTGTCATTGTCATCGCCAGGACGGCTTCGTCCACCGCTCGGCGCTCCAGGATCCTCCCAGTTCTCATCATCATCATCCTCGTCAAGTATCTCATCCCAATTCAGTGGTCTAATGGCCAGGAAGTCGCCTGGCTTGTACTGCCGGCAGCTTGGCGGCTCAATCTTTGCCCTGAGTGCATCGGTACCGTACCAAGAGAAATGCTCACCAGTGCATTTAACCTTTGCCGAGCTGGTTGTCTGCGGATTGGAGCGATCGACTTGATCCCCGAAGGCACGGGGGTTGTCCCACCTCCAATTGTTCATTTTGTCACGGGTTTTGTCAAACATTTGAACCATATATGAGCGGAAGGCTGCCCACCACTTCCGACAAGGTGAACTCCTGCTCCTGTGGTGCGGCCACATCAGCTGGAATTGTGAAAAGTGGCGAGTCGTGACTGAATCAAGAAAGATTATATTATAAAAGAGGTCCCAGGCTCTCTCATCCTTGACGCTGCAAACATTGTATATCCGTATGAGTCCATGGATGTGTTCCGAGATGAATCCCTTTATACGGTCCCGATCCAACGACAGGCATTGATTTATAACCGATGTCAGCATTTTTGCCCTAGCAGTTGACTTCCCCTTTCCTTTGCGGCTGCCCTTTGGTGCCATCGCTGCGAGTTGAAAATGAATCTACATCCGAGGCGTTAGCATTATGATACAGTTGAACGTAGCGAAACGAAGCCCAGAGTGAACATACAAAGTTGTGTAGGTTATCGGGTGTGTTTTGGAACGAGAGGCGTTGTTTTGTGCAAGTCACGTGATGTCGAGATCAGGATGCTGTCAGTGTTTATAATTCGGGAGAAAAAGAGAAAGGAGATGTAGGCGGGAAGAAGGGATATATATACTCGAGTTCTGGCGATTTCTTGGTTCAAGGTTCAACTTGTGAGTTTTTTTGGTTAAGGAACACAAAACGGCACAGCCTTTATCTTGCTGCACCACCAGGCACCTCATGAACAACAAGCCTCGAGACGAGATTTAATACTCGCGGTGAGGACAGTTTGCAATGCCGGGCGTTGCTTTGGCATCTCATACCACTTTTACCGCTCAGACCTCGTGCATCTCGGAGCAAACTGAGTAGTTCTCAAGTTGTCCCAACTGTACAACCATCCAATACGGCTACAAATGCCTAGCGGTGGAAAATGCAGACGCAACTGATGTCATAGGATAGAGAATACATCATTGTTCGCTTTGCGATGCTTTTAGCTCTGCCAAAGGGGGATTTCCACCGGGAAGCTGAAGATATACGCAATCAATGGTTCGAAGTATTGTGCCAAGAACGAGTGCAATACGATGATAATCACGCCAAGAAGGCATAAACACCCTTCAAGCGGTGCAAATAGACCTTCAGACGTTGCTGTAACAGTGAATATCAATGCTGAGTTTAATCTGAGTTTAATCTGATGGCAGTTAACCCCATAATTGAATGCTTTTGAAGGGATCTCGTCCCCGAGTATTGTCACGGTTTGGAGTCTAGTGCAGTCAACACTGCGCCTCCCTTTTTTGTCCAATCCCTCCAGGGTCCCTCAAATAGGAGTCTACTTCGCCTGCCGTTGCATATGCATGCAGAGGATATTATTCCCACAGTCTTAACGTCGAACATCCATATTGGATGATGCCTTCCCAAAGCCCTCACCCTGTCATGTCTCCGGTCGTATGAAATGTTCGAAGTCTTTCTAATTGTCAGAATCAACAAAAGTGTGGGCATTCGGGGAATTCTCAACTTCCTCCTGTTAAGAGATGCGTTTCCGTACCAGCTGGCGAGAGGGATTCCTCTCAAGGAGGGAGTTCCGTAGCCTCTACAATCCAAGGTCAGAACTCCACACCCTCATCTTCGCCGAACAATTCTCGTGTTGCAGATATCACTCAACGGGTGACTTCCACCCCGTCCGCTACACAGCGACGGTCAATAATTACTCCAACCGCCATGCCAGGTACAACCAGTCGTAACACGCCAGCACCCAGCGGAATCACACAGACAGACTCAACGCGTCGCGTCATATCCAGCCCCACATCCGGCATTCCTAGCACTCCCACTCCTCTCAGCGGTCTTGAAAGCCTGCCTACCCCCAGCCCGAATCCAGAAGCCCGCGCGATCATTACAAATCCACTGCGAATGCGAGCTACAGAAAGGAATCAGAGACAGAGGCAGTGGCAATTGCAACCGCAGGCGGTGTCTACACCTCAATCAGTGGTCTCTGGAAGTCGCAGCATCCATCAATTTGGTCACTCCGACATGACGCGTCTTGTATTTGCAACGGGCAGACTCCTGGAGCTCTACATGTGGAACAGACGGCCATTTATGAGTGCAAGCGACTTGGAGACGGTAAGTTGTGCAACGCGATGCGTTGCGAAAGCATTAGCTGAAGCCCCACACTCGTAGATAATACAGACATACTGGAACACCGCAATGCAGCAAAGCAACATTTGGTCAATAGCATTTGAGGCATGCACAAAGGAGATCTTGAAAGAGGTATGCTGAAGCAACGGCCCATGTTGGATATTACACGGTCAAACTGGTACCAGGTTCGCGCACAAGTCGATAAGGTTAAATCCCATTTCATTCAATCAGCAAGGGACAACATAGCAGAGCTTTATGATCTCCACTGCTTTGAATCCACCGCAGAGCATTTGGAATTCATTGATTCCCTTCTGGCAGACAATAGGTATCTTTTTCCTATAGCAGAGCTTGTGAAAGGTGGTGTACACGGTCTAAATCCAACGCAGAGAGAGTCGAAAGCTGCTAAGGAATGGCTAGCGTCCACTTTACTTCCTGGTGGAAGCAATCCCGCGGTTTATCTACATCAAATTTTATCATTGGGCGAATAACCGCGGTAAGTATGCTGATGGATTTTATAATTCCATGATTGACGACAAGGACGGTCATATACCCTCGCCACTGATTATGTTTACCTGCACCGCGTTGCACCATGCTTTCCTGGAGTGGCAAAAGAACAAAGGTGTTCATCCGAAAGCTTCCAAGTCAAAGCTGAAAGCGGACAGACCTGATCGCTCGAACTACTTCAACTGCAAGAATGACGGTGGTTAGATCGTATCCTGCTGCGCTGTAACGGATCGCAAGTTGTTAACCTCGCCTGGCGTTGCAGACACGTATACATTCTTGATGAATACCTGGAACATACTACCGGAGAGCTACCAGCAGAGGGTGTATAACAACACTCTTGCCACAGTCAAGCGTCAGATCCAACAGGCGGAGAACCCAACGCCTGCCGTGGTGATCAGCGTGGAAGCAGCGCGTGTTGACAA